>BNJU01000858.1_pt1 | contig 104942 bp, 91 predicted proteins | sample 8539281 | NCBI WGS metagenome assembly BNJU01 (sample SAMD00202456, study PRJDB9452) | human saliva metagenome | isolation source: human saliva | place: Japan | reverse complement strand
TAAATTCCCTTTGTAGAAGGTTTTTAGATATCAATAAACTTTCGCGAAGTAACTCGACAAAATCGATTTCTTCAAATCACGATCAGTCACTCCCTTTCTATCTTTTTCAACATTGAAATTCAGTTCTCTCTCTACTTATTTGTGTTAGAAATGTTTTTAATCAATCGATAGGCTATTTATGTTATAATAACTTATATTTGAGAAATGAGATAATTCGGTAAAGATCGATTTCGCCAAAATCCGATTTTCGAACCACCCTCTTTATGATTAGAAAAATAGACTATACCTGTAATAAGAGGCTTATAGTTTATATTGGACTTGGACCGAATGATAGTTCAAACATTAAAGAAAATATTAAACAACTTTTGCTAAATAACATCGTTCTATAGTTATCGGACGTACTAAGAACATCCTGCAATTTCTTTCTTAGAAAAAACAACGTCAAATTGAAACTTGCGATGGATTTTATACAGAAAGTGAAAATTTCGAAAATACTATAACAGTATCATGAATTATGTTCTTGAAGTTGCTGAAAAGCAGTGATGACTGTGTATCTTGTTCCTGGTCACCCGATGGTTGCCGAGCTAACTACTCAACTTCTAATAAATAGCGGAAAAGATATTAAAATTGTTGGTGGAGAGAGCTTTTTAGATTCGTGCTTCAATGCTGCACAATTCGATCCTGTGGAAGGATTTTCTCTTGTTGATGCTACCATTTGAGAGACTCTAAGACAGGTTAATCCCTGCAGCATCTGCTTATAACACAATGTTATGACGATTTGACTGCAGCAGAATATCAGACGAGCTTATGTCTTTCTATCACTCACGACCATGAGTTAAGTTATCGAGCAGGCTGGTGCTGATGAGAAAATTTCACAGCACCTCTGCATGAACTTTCTGCTGCCGTTGGAGAAGACGTAAATAACCTACACGCCTGTATGTCGCACCATCAAAAGGTGGCCTTAGTTTTAATATTAAAGGCTATACAAGATTTCGATGAAAATGATGATACTACAGAAACTGATTTAGTAGAAAAATTAGACTTGTACTTGGTCTTAAAAGCTGATCTTGATAGAGAGAAGACCTGCAAGTGACAATTCAAAACTACTAGCTGAGATTATCAATGCGTCCTTGATTTTACAATCTGAAGTGACAACTACTACGAACTTGGTGATATCTTTCCGAAATGAAGCCAGATGAACAAAATAATTTTATAAGGATATAATATGGATAAGGTATTAGCTTTTAGCAAAAATTGTAAAAAGTTATAGATAAAAATTCAATCGTCGTTGATGCTACCGGAAACGGAAATGATACGCTGTTTCTAGCAAACTTCTTCAGCAGTTTATGCATTTGATATCCAACAATTGGCAATTGACAAATAAACCTCATTAAAACAAAACTAACAGATAAATGTAAGATTGTTCTTGATTGCACTTTGAATTTGATAAGTATATAGATGAAAGATTCGTATGTTGTCTTTAATCTAGGATATCTACCCAGTACGATCACGAGATTACTAACTAGCTGAGACTACGCGCGCGACTATTAAGAAATTTTTACTACATCTAGAAGTCGGTGGTAGAATCGTCATCGATTTGTCTACTGGGGTCATGAGAATGGTAAGGTAGAAAAAGCATTGTTAAACAATTTCAACTCCTTGACCAAAAAGTTGAAAGTGCCTAATTTATCAATTCATAAATCGAAAAATAACGCCCCATTATTATTGCGATTGAAAAGAAAAAATTTCGTGAAATAAATAGAATTTAAAAACTTACTGACAAAATCAATATGATGCATATATGAAATACAACCTAAGTAATTCTGAAGAAATAATTAACAAAAATTTCTACTATGATGATGCAGGTAAGTTTAAAAAGCTGTTTGGAGCACTAAAGATTCGATATACTAACACAGAGATGACTCTGAAAATAAAGGTGAAACTCAAAAGCATTGAAATAAATGTACCGCATGATGAAAGATGTCCAAAAGAACCAACGGTACTTCGATTTTACCAGATGAAATTATCTCAGAGCTAGAGCGAATGAACGTGAAAATTAAAACTCGATGCTAATACATAGAAACATTAAGACATGAAGTACCTTTAGAAGTTTGCTGGTTCTTGATAAAACAACATTTTATCAATGATATTGCCGATATGAACTAGAATTCGAGACTAAAGATTACGAAACAGGACTAGCTGCATTTGAAACTCACTAGAAAAATAATATTAATAAAAATCCAGCCAAAACCAAAAATAGCAAAGAGCTGTTTAGTATTCAAAACGATAAAACTAAATAGATATTTAAAACACCTCTCTTAGTAATTTGAGATAATTCAACAAAATCGATTTCTCTGAAATCACGATTTCAATTACTTCCCGACATATAGAGGCTTTTGTTATAACTTATTGTAGGTGTGAAGCTCTTACTAATTCCAAAATAAATTTCTATCTATTTTCCATTTTGATTATTTTTCAAACCAAAAATGAATCACTGTCCATTTTGGATGATTTTCTGACCTCAAAATCATTTGTTAGTTTTCCATTTTGAATTTGCTTTTCTGACCTCAAAATGGAAATTTTGACTCTTTTCCATTTTTGGGACTCTCTTTTGTTTTGATATTTTAAAAAGTGTATGCAGTAACTCATAGACGCAGTGGTTTATTGACATCTAAATTCGTTTTTAGATGTCTAATAAGCTTTTTGAAAGTGACTCGACAAATCGTTTCTCGAAATCACGATTTACAGTCACTCCCATATAATTGAATATGAAAAATGAATATAACAATGAATCCATTCTCCTTCTGCTTCTGTTACTTCATGAAAATCAATCCCTTTATTAAGGGGTGAAAACCAGAAAGTATCCACTATTTATATACAACTCTGCAAATTGATCTCTACTTCTAGAAAAATTTATACTAATATTGCTGAGATTATCATGAAAACAAAGTATACTTCCGTTGCACAAGAAAAGATTCTTTAATTTTGTTGCTTATCAACGAACTTCAAAGTACTAATAAATCGAAAGTATTCATGGTTCTAAAAAGATTAGTGAGCACTTTCTAAAAGATAGCACTTCTCTAACCTTGAACGTTTTTGCTGGTATGACACATTATATTCTTATCTAGACAAAAGTTCAAATACTTGAACCTAAAGATTCAGATTTATGATGTTCTCATTGGGGATGAGTTTCAATAGAAAATATTTTAGATGGACGGTCAGAAAAGGAAGCGTAAGTGTCTCTTACTGAGTAAATATCATTCACCATGGTTTAGCAACGAAGACGATATTAACAATGGATTAGCTAATTTAATTGGGATTTATAAGTTCTGACAACTTGCCAAAACTATATAGTATTGGGCACTACTACTTTTTGAATATATTCATCCATTTTATGATGGAAATGGTCATTACGAGCAGAATACTTGCCAAAATCTCTTACAGTGTAGTAGATATATTTACGGCAATCACCCTTTCATACAGTATTAATAGAAATAAAAATAAATACTAGAGTTTTGAAAACATCACACCCCTTAAACAAAGGTGATATGACTCTGTTTGTTAAAGATAACTTAGAACTTTTAGTTTCAGGTCACGAATATCATTATCTTTCTTAACGAAAATATTGATGTTCATAGCTGGAAACTATATTAACGATAATATCACTGATGATACACTTAAAATATACTATTCCTACTTCCTACAAAAGTCATTTTATTCAGTGCTAAGATGCTTTTAATAAGTCATGATGAAGTGTCTAATGTTTTCAGAATTTCTAAAAGAACCTTAAATAAATATTTAAAGAAAATAGAACAAGTTTACAGTGATTAAGAAAAACCAAAGAAATATATACATAGTGATGACTTCTAGCTAAGATATTTGAATAACATCTAGAAACTACGAGCCGACTCGACAAAATTGATGTTTGAGATACTCTTTTCTTCCCAGATTTTTCATTTTAATATATGCAGCTATTTAGAAATTGCTCCTTCTCTGCCCTGTATAAACTTATTGGTCAAAGGTTTCCATATTCTTGTATAGACATGTATCGAGATGAATCTAACCTATTCCTCTTTGAACTTAACTCCATTATCTTTTAGTAATAATACCTGCTCGATACCATCTAGTTTTTCAGTTCTTTTTTCTGTGTAGCATTCGATAATTTCTTTGTATACAATTCTACGTGATAAACATTCGATTGTTTTTCCATACCTTTGAAAACAGGATCTTCTTTCATATCTTCTTTTAGACACAGTCTTACGACCTTCAACAATCAAGCTTTGTCTATCTTCTCTATAAATTTCTCTAATAATTCATAATGGTATTTTATTGGTCGAGATGTTCTTTAACAATACCTGCTGAAAAGTTCATTTTCAATATTTTTCCTTATTAGCTTTTATACTACCCTGGACTTCCTACTACTATATAATCTAGAACTTTATTGAATCCACCTTTAAATATATCCTCATACTTATTAAGTAAGTTTAGTCATATAGTAATGAGCTTCATCAAATTTTTGTGATTTATACTAAAAGATACTTAACAGTAACAGTGTGACTTCTGAATCTTCATAGTCGAAACAACTAATATGGTCATCAACAAACTCTCTCTATCCAAGTGAACATACATAAGTGATCAGGTCTACAACCTCATGAAATCCGATGGATTCATCAGTAACATGAGTTCCTGCGTTTGCAGCTTCTTCATTCATGCCAGCCTCACTATAATATCCTGCCAAAACATCCGCTAATATCATCTGTTCGGCATCTTCATCACTATCTGAATACATGATATCTTCTTCAAACTCAACAGCCCTGTCTAAAGCGTCTCCATTTTCCTCATGAAGTTCACGTAAGGCACTTATTTTGTCAACAATACTCATATCCCTTCAGTCAATCTCATCAACAAAATCACTAAAGAGCATCAATCTCATACCCTCTTCAACCAAATTGATAAATACGCTCAAAATACCTCGGTAGCCTCTTCTTTACTTGGAAAATTCTTACCTTCTGTTTTCAAAAACTCTTTCAACAATATATCCAATTCTCTGTCTCTTTTTACCATAAGTCATCCTCCATCAGATCCATCTGGATATCAAACTCACTATCATCAGCAAACATTACCATTCATATGTAGTTTCTGATTGTTCCCCTAAACCTTTTATTTTCAAAAAACTCAGCCTTAGTGATCTCTAAAGTCTTCTTCAGTTGGTAAAAAGTTCTCATGCATAATAATTCTGTATCACGAATAATATAAACAATCTCTCTCGTTTCATGTCAGCAACTGTTATTTCACTTACGATTCATGCCTTTATCACGTCATCACCAATCAACCTTCACTTCCTAACGTGGCCGCCAGAGGTCAAAATGGTACTCTTTACTTATGAAATGATCAAATTTAAAGGCTGTATTAAGCGCTACAGATGCTCTGATCATCATCTGTGCTGAACTCTGTCAATTTGAGGATTACGTAATTCTATCTCTTGCATCCGAAATATATTTATTATTTTATCAATTTATTATAAATGCAACAGCCTCTTTTCCTCACCTTTTCATGAATGATAGCACGATAACAAATTACATCATCATTTTCTTACTTTTGTTAGTAGCTGATAGCCAATGATTCAGCATTGTAAAATCATTTAATATAAGACCTATGACTATAAAATTATGATACATTGGCATTAAAGCTCATCATCATATCTAAGCCATATAAAACGGCTGGTAAGCATCCCAAACTTGTGTATAACTTGTGCCTAATAAAATTCCATAAATGGTGACAAACTATTACGTGAGATAATTAATCACGAAAATAATTTACCATCCAAAACCTTCTTCAAAAGTATATACCTCATCTTTTAGTCCGTGTTAATGCTAATTCTATTTCATATTCACACTGATCTTTACCTACAATTTTCCAAACTCTAGCATCCACATTATACTTAAGAACTAAAACTATCGCATCTTCAACATTAATCGTATTATTCAGGATTTTCAAAATTCTCAATAAATTCCGTAAAAAGTCTCATCGATTCCTTAATCAGATTCCAATATCTGAAGAATTTAATCTTACCATAACTAGCAGTTAGCACAGAGTCTCTGTAAGTTTATTCCCTTATTCCTGTATATCCTGTTGACAGGAAATTCAATAATATTATTCATGTCAACTCCTCCTCTTTCTTGGGTATACTGAAATTTACAGAATTTCTACAATAAAGCTTATGTATTAAAATCTTTATAAAATTCACTACCTTCCAACTTTGTTCTACGTCAAAATGCAATATAATACAAACTTGAAAACTACTAAACTAATTATATACGTAAAATATAAAAATTTATCAGTGGTTAACATAGCCAATTGAACTGAACCTTCAATTGACGCGATCATTCAGACAATGCTTCAGCATTTCGTTCACTCATCCATATTCTACCATATGCGCTCTTGTTGTCAATTAATTCTGAGACCTATACCTCCACCTTCCTATTTACATAACAATCTTAAAAATGCACAATTTTAATCTTAACATCAATAAAACCTTTTCCTGTGTAATTTCTAATGATATATAATGAGGTGAAGCTACTGCCCGAAGAGGAGGTGGTTACATGTACGATATAATCGTCAAATTCTTGTTATGGATTATTTGTAAGGAGTATTCTCCTAGTTTATAAGAATATTTTGTGTTCCTAGTAGTAACAACAGCCTATTTGACGCGACGTACACATGTTATTCACTCGTGTATGAATATCTCTTCTCATACTAAGTGGTAGGTTAATACATATAAAAAGCAACTGAGAGAACAATTTCGGTTGCTTTTCGTCAGTAGCTCATGCGAATATAATCGTCCAGTCCTTATCTATATTCTACCATATGCACTGTTTGTGTCAATTAGTGAAGGGATATACCTCTATTTCTTCCCTATTTTACCATCTTAAAATATAACTTTCATTACAGTATATAAATGAAAACCTTTTCCGATATAACTTTTGGTGCTATAACGAAAGATAGGCTACTAGCTCCAAGGAGGTGGTTATGTACGATATAATCGTCCATTCTGTGGACTATTTGTGAGTTAATGCTCTATTTATAGAATAGTTTTTATTTCCTAAATGATAAAAACAACAAGGATAAGCTGGCTATTTAGGCGACGTACATGTTATTCACTCATGTGAATGGTATTCTCCTTACAAAATGGTATGTTAATACATATAAAAAGCTGACTGAATAGCCGTTCAGTTGCTTTTCAATCAATCTGTAGAATATAACCGTCCATATCTCATATCCTCTACCATATCTTTTCTAGTTGTCAATTAATTCCCCAGTTATCTTCTCTATACTCTATCCGATTTACGCAACCTAGAAATTCCAACTTTTAATCTTAATGTTGATAAAACACCTTTTCTAAGATAATTTGTGAGTGCTATAATAAAGGTACGCTACTGCGAGAGGAGGGTGTTGGCACGAGATACTGAGTATCTTGCGGATTAACTTGATAATATATTGTCCGGAGTCATTCTTCTGATAATAGAATATTATTTCTAAAGATATATCGGGCGAATAAGTATATTTGGGACACGACACATGCTCACCACTGTGTGAATATTGATAATAATATAAAAAGCCAATTGAACTCCACCTTCAATTGGCTCGTGGAATAGTACTGATCTTTGCATTCACTTTCCTATATTCTACCATATACCTTTTCTTCGTATTTGTCAATTGAAAATGATAAAATAAGAGATATACAGTTTTGACAAAATAAAAATGTACAAATAGGTTATAATAGTGCATATAAAAAGAAAGAGAGAAATATATGTACGTAAACCTAAAATAAAGCAAAAATATAAAAATAACTCAACTATCAGATTTAGAAAATCTACGAAAACAAATGGGTGTTTGACTGAAACCTAACTGGTGAAATTAGCTAGAGTTTTAAAGAAAGATAGACGTACAATAAAAAGCATTATTACCAAGAATAACAAAACAAATAAGAAATAAGCCATCAAAAATTGATGAATACACTGATCTATTAGATAAATTATTAGGAAGAATCTATACAAATATTCAAATCAAAAGAATACTTTGGCAATATTTGTAGACTAACAGAATTAAATATCAGCTATTCCAGCATTTAGAGCCTATTTCGTTAAAGAATCCAAAAATACAATGATTACTTTAAAAACAAATCACATAAGAATTCTAAAGCTATACTCAGGTAGAAACCATGCCTGGAGAACAAGCTCAAATAGATTGAGAAGATGTGAAATTTATAACTAAATATGGAGAAAATTGTCTTTAAATGTGATTTTTGTGTGTTTTATCATACTCCAAGATATAAAATATTTTCATGTAACACTTTTCAAGAAATCAAGATGTATTAATTTCATGTAACTGAATGCTTAGAACATATTGAAGGAGTTCCAAAAAGTAATTGTGTGTGATAATATGAGAACTACAATGGATAAAGCGCAAACTGTTAAGACATCTGGAGTACTAATATAAAGTTTCAAGAATATCACAAAGAGATGGGATTTGAATTGAAACCATGTGGTAGCGTACAGACCACAAACAAAGGTAAAAGTAGAAATATAGTAAAATTACTAGATGAAATATACAGCTATAATGGTAAGTTAGATTATAGAATTAGTAAATTGGTGAATAAAATAATGATGAGGGATGGAATCTACAGATGCATCAAACAACAAGAGGATTCCAATAATCAGCTTACAAAAGAAAAAGATTCCTTACTACCATTACCACATGAGAGAATAGAGAATCGCTATGAAAATAACAACCCTACAAGTAAAAGTAAATAAACAATGATTTCTCAAAGTCCAATCAATATTCATATAATTTCGAATATATGGGTGAAACTAAATCTAGTAGAAGATAATTGTTTATACCTATCTGATAACATAGGTGGTGGTAAGTCATTGATAGTGATTAAATTATAAAGAAGCTCATTATGAGCAATTTGTTAAACACTTGGGAATGATATGATGAGAAAAAGATTAAAGAACAAACTAAAAGAAATCTGGCTGTACAGGAGAACGATTCATGATAACAAATGAATCTAATTATACTAGATTAAAAGAGAATTTAGAGTATCTTAATTTAAAAGCAATTCAACCACAGACTAGATGAAATAATAAATTAACTCAAAATAGAACAATATCGGTAATAGATATTCTATTAAAACCAACAGACTATGAAGTAGATGTGACAAAACTAAAAAGAATCTGATGATTCAAAGTAGCTAATTTTCCTTTATAATGAATCATTAGACGATTTTGATTTTCATTCAATTCTGATATAAATAATTAGAAATAAAGGAACTTAGCTAGTTTTAAATTTTTATGAAAACAATAAAAATTTAATATTTATAGGCAATAGTGGTGTTGGAAAGACTCATTTAGCAAACAGCGATTGGAAGATTAGCAGCAAGCTCTAGATATTCAACATACTTTATAAAAATGTCATGATTTAATAGCTCAATTTTAAAAGCCGCTCTAGCTGAAAATAGATTAGAGCAGCGATTAAAACACTATTCAAAGTATAGATTATTGATTATAGATGAAATTGGTTATTTACCTTTAGAGAAAAAGGTGATGAGAGGTTATTATTTCAATTAATAGACCGACGTTATGAAAAGAAGAGTATAATAGCTACATCTAATATTCCTTTTTCTGAATGGGCTACATTATTTAGTGATGACAAAGTGGCTTCAGCTATGCTTGATAGACTGCTTCATCATGCCCATGTAGTACCTATTATAGGTAATTCTTATCGACTAAAAGATCATGTAGTTTTTGAATAATTGTACATTTTTATTTTGTCACTTTTGTACATTTTTGTATTGACGTTTACATTGTCAATTAATTTTCCGATTATCTTCTCTATAACTCTTCCGATTTACATAACCTTAAAATTCTATCTAATCCTAATATCGATGAAAAATACCTTTTCTAAGATAATTTATGGTGCTATAATAAAGTACGCTACTGCCCCAGAAGGAGGTGTTGGTATGAATACTAGCATTCACAAATTCTTGTGAATCTATTATCCAGGTTATTCTTCTGATAATAGAATATTATTTCTAAAAGGTAACAACAAGAAAAAGTAGCCTTTAGGACACGACGCATACTCGTCACTTTGTATGTGAATATTAAATATTAATATAAAGCCAATTGAAGTACAAGTTCAATTGGCTTTCGTCAGAATGTACTAGCATTTCATTCACTCTATATTCTATATACCTTTTTCTTGTTGTCAATTAATTCGAAGAATTGATATAGTAAATATTAATTCTAAGTAAATTCAGTTCAAGACTGAATTTAACCTGAAACTAATTTTTTAACTGAACCTTAAATTTGAAATAGACAATCATAGAAAATATTTATCTACCCTTTTGTTACGTTATTTAAATATCATTATCATCTATTCTTAACTCTAAACAACTGAAATCTCCCAGTAGAAAATCTTTCAATCGGCACTCCACTGTTTACTGACTTTACAGTACTCATCAAATAACTCGAGAATAATCTCACTTTCTAATATCGTTTTATCATTGTATGGTTATAAACTCTTTAGCTGACAAATGGATGATTTTATTCTTCGTTACTTGTCCAAAACATTCAATACTCATCTTTTAGAAATTTCCAAAAATTAAAATGCTGATTCTTATGATTATATACAGCAAGAACTATTTTTCATCTTTGCTGTCATTTTCTTCTATAAGCAGAAAAATATTTATCTATAATAGCTTCTAACTCAAAGAAACAACTAATTTTAGAAGATATTATATCATCTATACTCTTTATATCATAAGCATACTCTTTATCTGTCTTCATGCTTGTCCAATCTTCTTATTACATTTTTATTTCTTTACTAGTTTTCTCATCTATATTCTTATCACTGAGTCCTTTTTCTATTTCTTAGACCACTCACATTCCTCAAATAACTCTCCTCCTTTATTTATCTTATCACTCAATCATTATAATCTATTTTGTACTTTTTCATAATTATAGAAAATCGTTTTTCTGCTCGATCAGCAATAAATATATATATTATTCTAATTTCTTTTTCTACATATTTATTAAAATATTTTACGAAAATACCACAGGTATCGACAATAATTCCTGTAATAATAGTTACCAACTCGGCTAAATAAAAACATCTTTCATAGTATCCACCTCTTATAATTAACTTTTCCTATATATTATTAAAAATTTTATTTTTAAACTCTCAACCCCTCTTGCATGTTGAATTTCAAAATCCTGTTTTCTTAGTTTTTCTAAATTCATGATTAGATGTTTTTGATCTATTGCTTTTTGGAAAGGATCCTTAGATTCAATTGGTACTACTTCTACCTCTTCATCTTTTAAATTTCTTTGCGAAATTCATACCATGAACAACTATTATCATTTGATAAATGATATGTTCCGTATTCACATTATCACTGAATAAACCATGAACTCTGCCAATGTTTTTGTCCATGTTGGTCTTCAAATTGAGTCTACAATTGTTAATCTATCACTATCTTTTAGCTAATCTTTGCATTATATAAGTTATTTCCATATTCTCCAAATACCCATGATGTGCAATTATATAGTATCATAGTTCTCAGTACTACATTTTCACCTTCTAATTTTGCTCGACCATATTCATTTTGTGGATTAGTTGCATCTTCTAGTAAATATTCTGTTTCAGAAGTCCCATCAAAACATAATCCAGTGCTAATATACACAAAAGTTGCTCGCATTCTTTTTGCTGCTAAAACAAGATTACGTGTTCCTTCTGCATTTACTTTATGATTATCTTCGACCAACATCCTCAGCATTATCAACAGCTGTAGTGCTGCTGATGATAAATTACACTAGGTTTAATTCATCAACATATCTGCTAACCAAGTTTTTATCTGTTATGTCTAATTCTTTTTGTTGCAGCTACGTAGAACTACCTCTTGAGATCTAAATAATTTCTTAATTCACTACCCTGGTTGTCCATTACTACCTGTAATTAATATCATTATATTACCTCCTAATAAAAAGCGGAAATTATTCCGCTTTTCTTTCTGTTACTGTCCATTTTTAGCATAATTAGCTTCTACTGCTTCTTTTTGTTCTTTCCACCAAGATTCGTTTTCTTCATACCAACGAATAGTTTCAGCCAATCGCTGACGGAAGTCTGTGAACTTTCTTCCATCTAATTCATCTCGTAATTTTGATGCATCTATCGCATAACGCAGGTCATGTCACGATCATTTACATGTTCATATGCATTCTTATCTTTTACCCATAAGTTCAAAATTAACTCAATAACACTTTTATTATCCTCTTCTCCATCAGCACCAATTAAATATGTTTTCTCCAATTCTACCTTTTGTTAAGATAGTCCAAACTGCTGAAGAATGATCTTCTGTGTGAATCAGTCTTACGTTCTTACCTTCACCCATATAATTTTGGTTTGATTCCTGATAAGATATTGTTATTTGTCTTGGGATAAATTTCTCGATATGTTGATATGGTCGTAATTATTTGAACAGTTCGATATAGTTGCCTTTGGTCAAATGAACGACCCACGCTTTTACTAGTAAATCTGAACCTGCTTTTTGTTGATGAGTATAGGCGATGGATTACTAGTGTTTCGGCATGAACTTCTCCCCTCCTTCACCTTTTCCTAGTAAATCTTCACGTAAAGGAAGGTCTCCATATGCCTCATCTGTAGATGCGTGATGATATCTAACATCATGCCCACGTACGCTTCGATTAAGCATATGTTCAATAATATTCGTGTAAAAATGGATATGGATCTTTTGAGAATTATCATTATGAGATTCAGCTGCATAGTGAACTACAGCATCAGTCTTGCTAACAAGTTTATCTACTAATTCAGCTCTGCGATGTCATCAACAACTAATTCATATCTATCGTCTAGAGTCCTCAAGATTCTCTGTTCCCCATAAGTTAGTTATCCAGAATCGATCATGAATATCTGGATGATTATTTATAACATAATGTACAAGTTAGAACCGATAAATCCAGCTCACCTGTTACTATAATATTTGCTTCATTTATTTACCTCGTTAAAATATTTATTCTTCTAAACTCTGTGGAGAAAACTCCACCAACATAAAAGTGGCTTGAGTTTTATGTAAAAATCAAAATACTGCTAGTTATTATATCTCATAACTACGAAATCATTATCTGCTTCATATTCGTTAAAATGTAGGATGTTTTAGCATCTTTTTCTGATGTAATAGCTTTTGATAAATCAATCTGCCAGTCAATTCCAAGCTCTTTATCATCGAATACGATTCCTGCATCTGCTTCTGCATTATAATAATTATCACACTTGTACATGAAGTTAACATTAGGTGTTAAAGTCGCAAAACCGTGTGCGTCCTCTAGGAACTAAAAAGTTGTCTTCTATTATGTTCTGAAGGATAAAACTTTCCCACTGACCATATATTGGGCTCCACTTTTCTCATGTCGACAATAACATCAACACTGCTCCTGTCACCACGCAGATAAGCTTTTGTTTGTGCAGCATTTCCTCTTTGGAAATGTAAACCACAACAACTTTCAGCTTCAACTGATAATGAATGATTGTCTTGAACAAAAGTTAAAATCTATACCTAATTTTTATTCTCTTCAGAATAACTTTCGTGAAAATCACGGTGATCCAAAACATCTGGCTCTGTTTGTTTTACATCCTTTAATTTTGCTTCTATTATCTCATTATTATAACTCCTGTTCAGCTATACACATATATTGTCCGTAATTATTTTTTCTTCAATGGTTGTGTAATTTAATCAATTGTTCTCTATCAATGTATCCCATACGATAAGCTATTTCTTCTAAACATCACCTTTTGAATTTTGACGTTTTTCTATAGTTTCAATAAAATTACTTGCTTCTAGTAACGATTCATGTGTTCCTGAATCTAACCAAGCATATCCTCGTCTAAAGCTCACATTTAGTCACCTTTTTCTGATATACTTTATTTACGTCAGTTATTTCTAACTCGCCTCTTGGAGATGGTTTTAATGTTCTTAGCAATATCTACAACATTGTTATCATAAAGTATAAACCAGTTACTGCATAATTAGATTTAGGTTTTCTGGTTTTTCTTCGATTGATGCAGCCTTCATTTCTTTGTCCAGATTCAACAACTCCAAATCTCTCTGGATCATGAACATGATGCTCAAATACTGTAGCACCACTTGGACTAACGGCACGTTGTAACATCTTGCTAAGTCACCACCATAGTATATATTATCTCAAAGAATTAAGCACACAGAATCATCACCGATAATTCTCAATGATAAACGCCTGAGCTAATCCGTCTGGACTTTCTTGAACTTTGTATTCAATATTTAACCCTAATTCATTACCATTTCAAACAACTCCTCAAAACGTGGGGTATCGAGTTGGTGTAGATATTATCAAGATATCTTTAATTCCTGCAAGTTAAGATAGACATCGGATAATAAATCATTGGTTTATCGTATATTGGCATCAATTGTTTTTGATACCGCCTTTGTAGAGGATATAAGCGTGTTCCACTTCCTCCTGCTAAAATTATTCCTTCATTTTCCCACCTTCTTCGAACAATTCATTATTCTAACTATATACTCTATTTTACTGAAGATAATATATTTTCTTAACATTTTCCTTTAATATTAATAATACAATTAAGTACATAATAAAGAATATAATTCCCATTAATATAAAATTAGTAACTACACTATATTTATAAATGTCGATTTTAATAGTAATGTGTATAATACTATACTACTGAACACAGTAGAAAACAATCTTAGCTATTGATGCATAAGCTATATTCCTATTAAATATCTTAGAATAACATACTTGAACATCATTGACCAAATTCTGCAACTAAAGTATATTGATGCTCCTACTATTCCATACTTAGGTATTAATATTAAATTTAAAATTAAATTACTATTGCGCCACTTGTAACTGCATCCATAAAATACTTTTCTTTATTAAATAGCAACAATATTTGATTACCTGTTATATTTGAAAAACCTGATATTAATAATATAGGCATTAAATTTGCATAGAAAATATGCAGAACAAAATTTTTCTCACCTAATAACACTATACTATTTTTCATAGCAAAAATAAAATATATTGACATTAATTGTTGCTATTAAAAATATTAGTGTTGTTGATTCTTTTTAAAATCTTATTATGCTGTTGATTGTTTTATACATAAAAAGATAACCTAGGAAGTAACACTGCACTCTGATGTAATTAACATTAATAAAAAGCCATTTTACTTTAGAAGCTACTGAGTATGGTCAACGAAATATCATCACTCATAAAACCTATACGTACAGTATCTAAATTAGTGTAATTAATATTAACAGAAAATAAATATAATAATGGTTTTATATGTTCCTGATTCCAAGTCTTTAACAAGTTTAAAAATAAAATTCCCTACTGTTATAAACATTCAATGGAATTTGAACTGTCATCGAAAATAAAGTTATGGCCATATAAATAATATAATCTTCCTTTTCTCTAACAAAGATAAAAATCAATATTAATATATAAATTTTAAATAGAAGTGATCTTTGGGTTATATGGTTATATTGTTCTAACCACTATAGACCCAATTCAAAGAATGAAGAAACATACGGATACTAATGTAATAACAACATCATTTCACTACTAAATTTTTATATAAATAATGATGGTCAAACAATGTAATAACAACTACTACTGCCATTATTAAATTTATTATTATTAATTCCTGAGTGGTTTTAGTTAATTCTTTCTCTTATTTTGAACTGTTGATCCTGCCTAATCCCGTCGGTCCCTATTCCCAAAGTTGCAGCTAATATCGTACGCTCTACCGAGGAGATTAGTAATCCCACTCCTTCGGCGCTAAAACCCTAGATATGATGGAAAAAGTAATTAGTAGAATACTATATTAAGTAGTATAATATTCATTAATGCATTATATTTAATACTAGTCATTTCCTATTTCCGTCCAATTATGTATTGACACCATTTTATTATGTAGACTAACACACAATATTCTAATACAAATGTAATTGGAATTAATTTATAATAATCAACCCATAAAAAATCTTTTTAGTTTTCAACATTCTCTTTTAAACTATCTATTATTTTATTTCTCTTTATATTTCCAAAATTCTCTTCCGTATTTTCTTGTAATTCATTTTCTAAATCTGTCATTTTTGGAATAAATAAACATTCTAATGATTTTTCTACTGTCAATTCAAACATTTCGTTTGGTAAATAACAAGTTTGTTTATATGTTTCCAATAGTTGTATGTACCCATCTATCATATTCTCTTGATATACAAAATCTATATATATTAGTGTGTTTTATCTGTATCAAGTATGGGCACAATATTATTTACTTTTTCTCATGTCCAATTACCGGTCCACGATCAACACGAAAGGTCGATCAAAATTTCTATAAAATATTAAGCGATGATTTAAGGATAATCACTAAATAGTACCCTATTTTATTTTCTTTTTCACAGAACTATAACCACTGAAAATCAATCCTAAATAATATCTTTTATATTACTTTTGAATAGACTTTTATATATTGTCTTGAATTGTTCCTTTCCAACCAACATCAACCAAGTTTAAAATCCATCATCCAGTCATTTGGCATATTCAATAAAAATATCAGTGCTTTTCTTCTGAGATAACTTAATAAATAATTGATTTTTAACTTTTAAATACATCAGACTCAATTCGAGTTCTATGTTACTCGATACATCCATTTGATAAGCTATTTTTATTAATATCATCATCTAAGATATTCAAATTTGTTAGTCTCTAAAGCTTATGCATTGTCTGAAAATAATGTCAAATTTTCTGTGTTAAATCTTTTACTTAATGATGGATATAGGTTGATCTTCTTGATACATAAAAATATCTTGTTTCAATTTTAGCATTTTAAAAACATTTCTTGATATTTATCAAATAACACCTTTTAATAACTGACCTTCTTGAACAAAATGCAACTTTCTTTCATCATGCTAATGTTTCATGAAGTTTTGATATAAAGAAAACAATATCTGCTAAAAACCATTAGATGGTTTTCTTTCGAATGCTAAATAAAATTTCATCATACAATTTACTTAACTCTTTATGGGAAATAATTGCATTTTATCCTGATATTCCTGTAGATAGCTTTGATTCTAAAGACTTTGAATATTATAATCCGATTCTATATTGTCTCCCATCATTTTCATTTGTTCATAGGAATATCTAATTTATCTGAAACTACTTTATATAAATTTCAGAAGACTTCCTACACCATAATCACTGAGATAAAAATTTCATCAAAATACTTATAAATATCTAATGCCTTCAATATATCTATAATAAATTCAGTATCGGCATAGAAATCTGAGATTAATATATTTTTCTGTCCCTTTAATTTATTACTTCTAATTAGCTCCACTGTATCCTTATCTAGATATATATTTTTCAATTTCTATATTCAACTCTATATTCTAACAAGAAAATAAATTCTGAGCTTGTATACTCTATCTATAAATTTTTGCTAATTTCTTCATATATCTTTTCTCTAATAAATAAGAATACTTTAATTCTTCTATACCTTCTTCTATATTTTATTTCTATTTTTCTTCTTATCTCACTTATATTTGTGAAGATACTCTACTATAAGATTATTCGCTAATTCTTTTGACCAAGAATATAAAAAATAACCTCTGGGTGACAATTTCTATGTATTACAGTATCAAAAATCAAAAAGCATTATAGATTGATCATTTACTTTCGTCTTATCACCCTATCTTTCTATTTTTAAATAGTATTTTTAGTATCTCCACTATCCTTTCGCTAGCTCTACCATCTCCATAAGGATTACTTGCTGACTCATATCTTCATTTATCCTCTAATAGTAGTTTAAAGTTATTATAGATATCTTCTTCTTTTTGTTCTACTAATTTTAATGTTCCCAGCAACACCTTCTAGTCTTTCGGTAGTATCTCTTAACACAAGTACTGGTTTCCCTAATGATGGTGCTTCTTCTGGGATTCCTCCGAATCAGTTAAATTAAATAACTCTTATTAAAGTATGAAATCTATAACTTCTAATGGTTCAATTAGTTTAACTCTATCTTCTTCACCGAATATTCTATGTAACTTCTCTCACCTTAGGATTTTTATGAATAGGATAAATTACTTTTACATTACTATTTTCTTGTAACACACGTTTAATAACTTTAAAACTTATATTTTCCATAGGTTTCCCAAGATTTTTCACGTCTGTGGGCTGTTAACATAATTAAACGATCATCACTATCCAATCAAATAATTCATGTTTATATTCTGGGTTAGTCGTAGTTTTTAAATGCATCTATACCTGTGTTTCCTGTAACATAGATAGTATCTTCGTCTCTCTTCTCTACCAGATTCTCTTTTGCTTTTTCAATGAGAGCACAAATTGAAGTTAGATACTATAGATACTGCTTGACGGTTAAATTCCTCTGGGAATGGACTATAAATATTATGAGTTCTTAATCCAGCTTCCAACATGTCAACTTTTATGCTAGATAAAATGCAGCTAATGCCGTAGCAAATGTCGTTGTTGTATCTCCGTGAACTAGCTTTTCATCTGGTTTCTCATTTTTCTAATACTGGTTTAATTTTGTCTAAGATTGATGTTGTAATAGTGAATAAAAGTTTGATTATCTCATTATATCTAAATTATAATCTGGAACAACTTTAAAAACATCTAATACTTGATTTAACATTTCTCAGTGTTGCCCAGTACACATACTTTCACATCAAAATTCCCATTTTTAATTCATTTACTAATGGACACATTTTTATAACTTCTGATCTTGTTCCAAATACTAATATTATTTTTCATTTTTACCTCGTGATTAAAAAGTCTTTCATTGTTTCTGAATATATATTAAATTTCCACGTATACCATCTAAATAGCTCTAATGTTATTAACACTTTCTTTTTATTAAATACTACTCTAAAATTTCTTTAAAAAATAACTCAGAAATGAATAAATAATATCTTCCTTTCACTGTCTATATTTCTCTTTACGAAATACCACCTATTTTCTCTTCATTAAATAGTCTGACAAAGCCTCCTATCTTATTTGTCAAAACAGAACCTTTGCTGATAAATATAGGTATTTGTTAAACATAAATTTCTATATCTAATTTTTAGCTTTATAACACCATTCCGTTTCTTCATAAAATAAAAAGTACTCCTCTGGAATAAATCTAATTCATTTATTATATGAGTTTTAAAAACATACATGCTCCACCAACATAATCTGTTTCTATTATATCAGGAAGCTGTTCTCTTTTTCATTCTATAGTTTTTCTAGTTACTATTCCTCTATTTATTATTATATCTCCCCCGTTGATTGAATATACTCTTCATCAGTATATTCCATTAGTGCTGGACTAATAAATGCGCTATTTTCATCTATCTTGCTAATACATTCTTTTAGAAAATCCTTAGTTATAATTGTATCATTATTTAATATACATGTATACCTGTATCCATTTTTAAGTGCATAATCTAATCCTAAATTATTTCCATGAGCATAGCCTTTTATTCACTTTGCTTTTTATCATTATAATATCTTGAAACTTAGCTTCTATCATTTTTACACTATCATCTTTAAATTGTATCTACCACTACTATATCAATCATTTCAATAGGGATAACTTTTCAAGCTACTTATACACTCAATTGTCTTCGTAGTATTATAATTCAATATAATATTACATGTTTTATCTTCCATATTTTATTACCTTTTCCTTTCGACAAACCATCAAGATAACACATTATCATCCTTGTACAGAAGAAAAACTTCCTGAATTCCATAAATATTTAATGAGATTGAAGTTACCAATATAACTACAAATAGTGAAAATCATAAAAAGCTCTATCGACGCTATCTATATTTTTATCATTAGCTAGACTTAGTAACTTATACAATAGTATTGTGTACATTGGATTGAAACTAATCCAAACTGCACAAACAACTCCATAAATCCCAAGTCATCTAGAGTCACTTAGTTATATCTGATGGACCATACAATACTAAATTACTATAAGGATTACTATACCAAAAACTCCCTAATCCTTTATCCATTCTCATCACGAAAATCATCTGTAAATAATAATCTAATTCCCAATATCTATACCCTATACCATAGTCATTTTCTTCAAAATTTAATCCCAAATAATTTTACTATAAATTTCATCGATATTACTACAAGGCTTGACCCAATGATGTATATATAACATACCCTATATTTTTTGAAAAACTACTAAGACTAACATTCCTAATAATACTGAAATCAAAAGGATTCTAGTCTGATTAACCATTACTATATAATAAAAATTATTATAGCTATAGAAACTTCTTTTCTCTAATTTCAAATATAAGTACCTAGCCTAAAATTCTACTGTAATTGAGGTTCCATCTATTCTAATCGACGTATCCTCTATACCATAAATCCCCATATTCATATAAAAACCTGGAAATATGGTTAATCTAAAAAGTGTATATCCTAACCAACTATGGTTCTTAAAACTAATGAAATAAGTAATAAATTTATTATATTATTTAAAACATTGTAATATTTAGTTACTATTCTTGATTATAACTAATAAAGGACAAAATAATAATATCGAGACATATTGTCTAACCCCATAAAAATATCTTTAAAATCATAGGCATATTTTTCATAACCTATATATTCCATAAATAACAGCAAGTATTCATAAATATTTGTAAATTTGGTGAACTTATTAATATTCTTTAAATATATGGGTGTAACAATTAACAACATAATTACTGAAAAATTGTCAAATAATTTCTAAGCGTGATCTAATTTTAGGAAAAATTAATATATACCTAATAATAAAGATAAAAGAAAATAATAATATACCTCAATAGTTGTACTTTTATATATCCTCATATTCTTCTACTCGAACCTTTCTAATATCTGATATATTTTTCACTCGTTTATCCCAAGCACTAGATTCTAAAAATTTTCAATCTAGCTTCTGTGTGTATATTTTAAAGATCTGATTTTCTAATAATTTAATAATAATTGACTTATAATCACTATAATTATTATATATATACAAACTCAGAAAATCTTTCAATTTCCTTAGTACCTTACTGAAATGATATTCTTCCGATTTATGTATTCATATAATTTTACAGGATCAACCCTTCTATGATCTCATTCACTTTAAAGGCATAATTAAGACATCATCACTTGCATGAGATTATAAATATCTTCATGTTTTGACACTCTATATATGTTATACGTTTATCTTGAGGCACTTCAACATTATCAATGGGTCTATTATCTTATACTCAATATTATCAAAATCTTCTAGACTTTTTAAAATTGTATCGAAATCGAACCAATGACTTATTGTTCCAACATAGTAATTGTTAATTTATTTTTATTCACTTCTCCTGATTTTCCTACTAATAATATCCCCATTATAACCATTTCTTACTAAATGTAATTTATTTTGTTCTTCCTCAAAGCTCGTAATCTTTTATTAGATTTTCCTTCAATTTTAAACTAGAAACTAAAACAACATCTGCTCTCTTTATCAGCTGTCCTTCTTGTTTTTACTTTCAGTCTTCCATCTTTAGATTTACAAAAATAACTATGATAATCCATGCGATCGTATATAACTTTTGATTTACAATTTGAATCTAAAATTCATATTGTCTAGGATGACTTAAATAAATATAATCGAGAGTCATATTTCTTTATCGATTTCCTATGAAAATATACTTGCTGCATAGTATTAAACCATTATGAGGTTGATATCTAGAATTAATGATTACAGTATACAGGAACTAATTCCAAGTTGACTATATCACTTTTATTATTTGATAATACTATTATATCCGTATCTGTAAATAACTTTTATTTTGTATTTTTCATGCCAATTGCTCTGCGATAAATTGTGGTCTTTTAGCTTTATCAGTTCCAATCTACCGCCATTATATAAGATATTTGTTTCGTTCTTTAACCTCCATTCTAAAAATTTTATCTTTAATTTCCTTTTTATTTTTATTAATATAAATCACTAAAAACAACTTACATCTTCAAATACTTCTTATAAATACTTGAAGTCAGATTAATTTCCTGCTTATATTCTTAACTTTGTTCCCCAATCAACTGCAAACCTAGTTTACACTTTTCAAACCGTAAAACCCACCTTTTGAAAATACTCTTTCCAATATTTTCTAGTATTTTCATCTGTTCAATACTTAAATTTTCTCTTCTCATAATTTTAATTGTTGTCAATGATTGACTATAAGTTAAAAGCATGATCTTTTTGCTAATTCATTAATTTTAAAAATCCTTCTAAAATCCTCTTGAATCCATAATCATAACTATGTTTACTAGTAACATTCTCATTATAAGCGTCGATACCCCATTGTTGTTAATGAAGATAATAAACCTTTCCAAGATTCCTGCACTTAGTTACAAAATTATCATGTGAAGATGTCCTAAAACTTCATCATTATTTTCTATTACAGGTAAACTTTTTAACAAATCAAAATTAAAAGAATAGTACAACTATATATATATACTAAAATGAAGTCATAACATTTGTAGCCTATACCTGTTAGGGTTATCCATATTTTCCGAAAGTCACTTGTCCCATGTCATCTATTATTCTCATATTACCGTATACTAGAGTGGGGCTCTGCAAGTATTTTTCATTATAAAACTTTAAATATTCTTCAAGCTTCGTCTATCCACTCATCATCTTGATCGACGAACATATAAAAATCATACTTTTCTAATGTCTTAGCATAATTTATCAATCCATATAATATGCACCGTGTTTTTCAGATCGCTAGAATATATTTTTATTCTACTATCTACATAATCTTTTATTATACCTAATAGTATTGTCAGTGAAACAATCATCCCTGATAATTAATTCCCAGATTAGTATATGTTTGATTTATTATTGTTTCTAATTGTTTGAAATATATTTTTCACCATTATATGTTGCCATCATAATTAATATAGTTCTATTTTCCATAATACTCCTCCAATACACTATACGTTTCTTTAAATCCTTCTTCAGCTGTAAAAATTCCTTTCCAGCCTAATCCTCTAATTTATCACTATTTAAACTTAGATTATTCATTGGATTTTGTTGTTTTACTTCTAAATCATCAGGGTAATTGTAAAATTAATTCTACATTCGAGATTTTTGAGATTATTTCTGCCATCTCTTTTATTGTTATTATTGTTTTATTAGAGATGTTATACGCTTCTCCTGATTTCCCTCTTAATAATACCGTCAAAATTGCGCTTTCAATCTAAACTATGACAATACGATCTTGTTGTTCTCCAGTACTCTTCATAATGAATCTTCTCCTCATAAGCATCTCTTAAAAACTCGATGATATTCTCCTATCAGTTTCTTTTGCGCTAGGTCCATATATATGTCCTGGCCTAACTATCTTAACGTCTAGGTTGTACTCATTAGCATAACTTATAGATAATGTTTCTGTCGCTCTTTTTAGAACTTGAATACGATGAGCGAACATTTAATATATCAATATATCCATACTCCTCTTCTAGATACGGTTTAGCATTTTCTTTTATACCTAAACTTCACTAGATGATATGTACCAATGATTTCTAATATTATTCTTAGAAAAATTCTAATAAGTTTTCATTCCCAATATATTACTCAACATTGTCTCTACAGGTTCTTCACATATAGTTCTGGACTAGCATTACTAGCCCCGTGAATAACATAATCAACTTCAAAATTAAAATCTAAACTCTCATTAGCATCATCTTTTTACATAGATAAGATTTTTGTTATCTTTATATTTCTCGAGATCTCTTCTCTATACTATCCTATTTCTAGCATGCATATATCTTTATGTTATATCCAAATAATTCATTTAAAACTAACAATTCATCTATAATAGATGAACAAATTAGTCCTGTTGCTCCTGTTGTCAATATAGATGTATCTCTTAATTTTTCAATATTCACTATGCTATTTAATGACATTTTGTATTATTATAATACGCTTCTATTTTTAATAAATCCATATACTATTCCTTAATCCAATGCTCTTTTTCGCTTTTAACAATGCTTTAAATATTTCGTCATCTAGGTCGTAATTTTTAAATTCTTTTCTGATCCTACAGAAAAATATGTTTTTCTTCGAAAATTTTCATTAATTCACATGAAGCTACTACTTCTGTAATACCTTTTTGTAACCTTCATTATGTAAAGATAGTATATCATCTAAATTATAGATATGAGGTGTCTGTGTTCTCCTTAATAAATCTCTATTTATTGATTCTACAGATTCATTTGCTTCCTTGTTTTCTAATAAAAGTCACCTCTACACAAGGAATGGCTGCAACAGCATTACCATTCTTCTTATAAGTTAAAAATCCATCATCAATAATTTCATTACTAACCATCGGTCTATTTCCATCATGAATTACACTGTTACATCTTCTTTTTCTTATATTTTTAATTTCTGTCAATCCATTATAAATTGATAACTGACCTGTGTCTCCCCATTAACTATGTACTTCAATTTTGAAATATTAAACTGTCTTGCATAAGATTTTAACATTTCTTCCCACCCTTTTTAAAATTACCGCAAATTTCATCAATTCAGGATGATTCTGAAACTTCTCTAAGTATGAATAATTATGGGTTTATTTTCCACATGTATAAACTGTTTGGGTATATCTTGTTTATTCTGCTTCCTATCATGAAGCTGTTAATAACCTATATTCATATAATTCCTCCTAATATTTTAATTCTAAAAACAAGTGTTTTCCTTTTTACCTTTGGGAGGAATATTCATATAATCCTCCATAAAAATCCTTAATAATCTTCTGAAAATATTGGTATGTAGTTGTTCTTTTTCAAATATCCCTTTTTGTAGATACTCATATCTTCTCGTTTTATATATTTCTTTTGGAAAGTGTTTTCTACCTGTAGAATTGCTGCAAATTCCTATTCTCATCTTTACACCATGAATTACATCTATCATTCCACAATATCATCTTTTTTGAGAAATAATCCTTAAAATTCTTCCTAACAAAAAGCTTTTATATTAGAGTAATTTACTTACGTTCTTCAAGCTCTCTTATTTTCTGTTGGTAAATTTCTATTGTTAAAATCTCGAACAATGAAACTCAAAATTTAGCATTAAACTTGAATATTTTTGAATAAATCTTAATGCTCCATTATTAAAGGTATTCTCTACTATATAAATCAATTGATATCACATTGTTCTTCTGGAGAATTCCAATCATACTTTCTTCTAGCGATTGTACCTCTTATTTGTGTTACTAATAAACCTAATTCAGGATTAGACTTTGGGTTTGTAAATAATAATCTTTCCTAATTCTTCACTAAATATTTCGACTAACTAGTATAGCTACTTCTAGGAATGTTGATATCAATATCATCGTCCCATGGGATAAATCCTTTATGTCAATTGCCCTCCCAAATACTACCTCCACTCAACGAATAATCAATGTCATACTTTTTCAAAAAGAACTATTTCTTTTATAATTTCTAATAACTCTTTCTGATACAATTTTATTTCATTATCATTCAATATTATTATATCATCTTTAGTATATTTCATTCTCTAAACTCCTTCTCATACTCATCAACTATATAATCCCAAGAAAATTGTTTTCTTAATTCTCTCTTTAGCATTTTCTTCAAGAACTTTTATCTTTTTCCTCATCACTTTTCAGCTTCTTCAATAAAATATGAAGTTGTCTTTTTCCCAATATAAAGCTCCGTTTTCTCCAACTTCTCTATTAAAACCTACATCTAACAATAGTTTAATCTAGTACTTCCTAAAACTTCTAATAAAGATGGTTGTTCACCTACTTCATGCCCTATGGAAATAAGCAAAAACATTTTTTCTCTTATGTATTTTTAATAATTTTTGATCATATACGGTTCCCAAACTTAATACGAACATCATTATCAAATCCTGTTGTCTCTTTTAATTTTTCATAGAATGAATTTTTGTTCAACATTAGTTATTAGTACAAAATCCTTTTTACTATATAGATTTCATAAATTCTCTAATCATTGTTTCGTAGTTGTTTTCTGGAACAAATCTTCCCACTACTAAGTAATAATCATTTTTCTTTAATATTCTTGCTGACCACTCTCTACTACTTCCTCTCACTTGTAAGTACTCTTATTTAAATCCGTCCCATAGGCTATATAAGTTGTTTTCGGTTATATTTTTTATAATCTTCTTTAATGTATTTTTCTATATGTTTTACTATCACAAAACAGTTTGTCTGCATGTTTTACCATAAGACTCTCTGATATTTTCCAGTATTTTTCTAACTAGTAAACTCCATTTTTCTCTTAACCATTCATGACCATCAGGGATTAACTAATAGTATTCCACCTATTTTTCTATTTTCTTTAAGCGAGCTATAAATGGTCTATTCTACATGCAAGAACATAAAATATAGGTCTTTCGTACTTTTTCTTGTTCTGCTTTCTTTATAGCCCATTCTAATGCTTTCTGTCATAGTAAATAACTTTAGCTGGACCTATATTAAAGCAAGTCTATAGTATAACAATTTGCACCATTATGTACAAATTCTTTTTCCACAATCCCAGATTTATCATTATTTTTCTTTTGTACATGCTACATGGTATTGTATATTTTTATCTTTTTGATTTTCTGTTAATTTTCTACAAAATGTTTCAAAACCACCATATTTGGCTGGTATACCTTTTGAACCTACTATAAAAATATATTTGCATTTTGATCTTTTTCACTTCCATTTTATCAATTTTATGTTAATATATCCATATTCACTTATATTGGTCTGTGTTTTTGGTTTGGCGACGAAACACGGTCTTTTTATTTCAGCAGGGGTAACTCAAAAATCCTGATTTCTTAGAAACAAGGATTTTTGTCAAAGTCTTCCACACAGTTATTAGATATCAATAAATCACTGTGTCTGTAGTTATCATATTTACACTTTTTAGTTTAAGACTTTTGGGACAATCCTATTATTCATTTTGCTTTTACTCTTAATTGCCTTCCCTCTCGTTTTAAAGACAACCATTATAGTTTTAAATATAATTTTTATGTCCTGTCTTAGCGACCAATTTTCATATATTTCCTATCTGGTTTAACTACTTCTTCAAAATCAAGTATATTACTTCTCCCACCTATGCACCACATTTCCAGTAATACCAGGTTTTACCATACGTTTGAAAATGATGAAGGTCATACTACGTATATTCATCAACTGTTGGAGGACGTGTTCCTACCTCATATCCCCCTTAGAACATTAATAAATTGTGGAGCTCGTCCAACGACCAATCCCTTAATTTCTGACCAATATGGGAAAACCCTAGGATCATTTCCATTTTAAACATTAAGTCGTCTCTAACTCATTTTGACTTAGAAGCTAGCTTTTCTCTCCTCAGCGTCCATATACATACTTCTAAATTTGTATATTTTGAACTTTTTACCATTTTGACCTATTCTCGTTTGAGTGAATATAAGTGGCCTAGCCTTGTTTTTCACTATCAGTAATATTATTAAACCAACAGAATTGTCAACAATATTCCCACTATTGAAATTGCTATGTCATTACCCTTTTTAATATTACCTGACGTAGTGTCGCTATTTTTATAGCTGATGTCAGATAAATATTATCACCTTGGAAGGTAACCACTGTATTCGCTCCAACCTCTTTTTATAATAGGCGTAATATTAATTTTTGTCGGAATACCTAGTATTTCGAAAAATCTTAAAAATTTCTACAGGCTGGTCTGTGATGATAAATTGGCATATATTTCATCAACCCTGTGACAAGATAAAAATCTCTAATTTCACTTATATTATGAACTACAGGCTTATCATTATAAAACTCCTCTTTTTGAAGTGTTGGCGTATGCCAACACCTCATAATTATCTGGAAGTTCTCTATAGTATCTAAATCACAAAAATCAGATAAAATTATAATATTACGACTATCATCTCGATATCGATTATTTATCCTTTTAGAAATAGTTCTTTCACAGTAGATAAAAACAAATGCTAGAACTAAATAAATAATCAATTCTAAACTTTCCACTATATTAAAAAGAAATCTTTACGGTTAAATATTACCAAAAATAATGTAAATAATGAAACAATCTTCGGTACATATATAGATGTCGACTTAAATTCTTTTTAAATATCCACGTTCCGATATTGTCCAGTAATCTTCTGACATTAATGCCACTGGGATACCAATAACATTCATAACAATAAAAAATATAAATTATCTTTTGACTTTTCTTGAAAATCAAAACTAAGAATATAAAGCTAAAGATAAGGCTATTAAATCAGTCACTAAGAACAAAAACTTATTATTTCTTCTAATATAATACATCTTGTTCTCCTCTTAACTGAGACTTTACTTTTTATCTGTTTTTATTTGCTCCATAGTTTCCATAACTACCATAGTGCCCATAGTAACCACCATAACCTAGCTCATTTGAGTTAACTTTGTTAAAATTATACCTAAGAACTCTGTCACCTTTTCTAGTTGTTCTTTAGCTTTTCTAAAACTTTTTCTTAACACAATTAGCTTCAACTTCTCATTACCACTCCATCTGCCTTAGGAGCTACGATAGCAGCATCAATAACTTGCCCAACAGGTGGTGTATCAATAATTACATAATCATAATACTCTAAATACCTCAACCATAATATTGAAGTTTTTATTTTGTAATAATCCTGTTGGATTTGGTGGTAGCTTGCCCTGCTGGAATAACATTTAAATGTTGAATATCTGTCTCATAAATAACATCCTCGATTGGAGATACTCCAGATAGATAATTAGTTAATCCGCTAATTTTTATTTTTAAATTTGAAAGCGCCCTGCCATAACAGACTACGCGTATCTGCATCTACTAAAATAGTTTTTCAGCCTAACTTAGCTAATGAGATAGCTAAGTTGAGTTGATCTATACTTTTTCCCTTCATTTCAGAAGTTGATGTTATAACAGTACCTTCTTATCTTTTCTAAAAACTGGATATTAGTACGTGAAAGGCATTATGATACTCTTCATTTTTAGGATCTACTATATTTTTATTTGTTAGTAAATTAATTTGTGCCATGTTTTCTATCCTATCTCTTTCCTGTTTTTGTATCTGGGACTACTCCTAAAGTACTGAGTCCCTTACCATCTTCAATATCTTCTGCTCTTTAATTCTATCATCTAATAATTCCAAATAATACCACTCAGCTACAGCTATAATGAACCTAATGCTGTCGCTAAAATTGCATTTTAGGAATATTCGGTGAACTTGGAGACGTTGCTGCTTTTTGCCTCTTCAGTGTTGTTACATCATCAATTTTTGTTACTTCTTTAGTTGATCTGCCGATACCTCTTTTTACAGTAGCTAATTCACTAGCTACTTGTGGGTCTTTATCTCGAACAGTGATAGAAAATATTACGAGTATCTTTTTGGAGCGTCTACACTAACTTTCCCTGCAATTGTTTTCGCTGTTGTCCTAAACCACTCTTTTCTGCAGATCTTCCATGACCTTAGTTTGAAAGAATAATTTCTTTATAGTCTTTTACTAATGTAATCCTAACTGAACATCTTGCGTTGTGATTGCTTTATCATCTTTCTTTTGATTAACTACATATACTTTTGTAGTAGATGAATATTGTGGTGTTACCAAGAAAAATACTATAAGCAGAGTGATACTGCGGTAAATAGAACTGTCACTAGCAAAATCAATATTTTCTTCTCCCAAATACTTTTTATCAGTAGCATAATATCTAACTGTATTAAATCTTTTTCTTGATTATCCATTTTATATTTTTCCTCTCAATTAAATTATTTTTATTCATTAGTAGTTTTTCTTGATTTTTCAAATAGTTCATAAGCTATTGTCGGTCCATATTTTTCCTCGATAATATCCTTCCTTCTCTCATATATGTTCTTCGAGAATCAATATTATGCATATCACTTGCGATAAAGTGAGACCAACTCCGCGTCCAAGTATTTTTGCACGCTTCTTATAATGTTTGTGTTTGTCACCGATAAGTTTCGGTTTTTAGAACACTAACTGCGATAACTGAATATAAGCACCCATGTTAATTGGCTCTTGAACACCTTTTCATCTACATCGTTATATCGTTTCAACGTGCTACTACCGGAGTTAATCCTAGTAGTATAACTTTATTCAGTGCCTGTGAATTTCTTTATAACGCATTTCATAGGGGAACTCGACTAATACGTAATCCGTATCAGCTAATCTCAGGTAAATCCCAGCTTTCGATTTTTCGATTTCTCCTTCCTTGTAGTAGACCTCACTTCCTAAAGTAAACTCTTAAGTCACTAGCAACTTCTCAGCAATTTCTTCTCACGTTTGAAATTCTCTTTTATTATCTCTATATCTGTCTCAAAACATTCCTCGTCTTCTATGAGGTGTTGCAATAATCGTTCTAACACCTTGTTTATAACTTTCTTCTAGCAAATCACAGTATCTTTTCAGTTTTTGCACCGTCGTCCACTCCGAAAAATCACATGGAATGTATGTCTATCATTCTAATTCCATCTCTCATCTATTTACCTTCAATACATCTTTAATATTCCTGTAACTTCGCTAAACTTTTGCTCATCGATTTGCATCATATATGGTTGTGCTCCTGGCATCGCATATGATGGTGGCCCAGCACTTCCAGTACCAGTCAGTGCTTGAGAATTACATTTGTAATCTTTTACCTGAGCTAAGTTGTTCATTCATAAGACCCATCGCTGTTTCAATCAGCATATTTTGTTTGAATCGATTGATTCAATTCTTCTAATACGCACTTTGATAATTCCTTCAATCCTTCTTTCAGTAAGTTTTTAATTATCGCTGTAATAACTTTTTCTTGATTTTTACCCGATCGTGATCACCTGTAAGACCATATCTTTTCACGGACAAATGAAAAGTGCCATATCCAAATTCATATGTAATAACCCTCAGGTTGGAAATCTTTTTCCCTACATGTGATATAAATGCCTGATCATTATACACATCTATTCCTGCAGTATCGATTGGTTTCGGGAATGATGTGAAATTAGAGTCTTACATAGTAGTCAATTTTAATACCATAGAGGTTTTCTAATGTATGAATTGATGAATCACTCCGTATAATCCTGCGTGCGTAAACTTATCGTATTGGTTGTTACCACCATCAGCAATTTTTACATATGAGTCACGTGGTGTTGTAGTTAATAAGATTTTTCCAGTTTTTGTTTTACTGTCATAATAATATTAACGTCTGAACGACTTACACTTGATACTGGTCCATATGATATCAATACCACTTACATAAATATTAAACACATCTCCAGCATTTTTGTTTTACTTTTTGTATTTACAGTTTTTGTTATTTTGTGTAGGTATATTACTTTTGTTTTATCTTTAAGATCTTGGTGTTGACTTGTGATTAAGTCTTCAAATGAACTATTCAGCACCATTGCTCTAGCAGTTCCCTGTTAGTTCATCATAAGCTGAAAGTAGTTTTTGATTCTGAAAGGTTTACGCTTTGTTTTCTTTATCCTTGAATCTCTTTCATCAGTTTATTGATATTTTCCTCCATCTGAAGAAACTGGTGCTGACACTGTAGCATCTTTTTAAGTCAGCTAGTTTTTCAGCTTTGTCATTTTAAAACTACAACATTCATCGTGTATTCACTTATCGTTTGCGTTACTATTTAAACTGTCGAGATAATCCAATCGCTGTTTTAAATTGCATATACGAGAATATTAACGCAATATTCATTATTACTAGCATTATTCATTAAATATTTTTCGCTTTTTCTTGATTATTAAAAGATATCGACAGTACTATCGCTGCAATTATCACTCCAATTATTGCATAGTTAATTCCTCTAAAAGTTAAAGGGAAGTCGTATTTTAACATCGTCAACTTACGCCCTACCTAGTATAATCAGTAAAGCAGCTAATATACCATTTACTATATCAAAGTGCTCCTATGCTCGATTCGCTTCTAGCATTACAGCTATTTGAATTTCTTCTCATTGTTTGTATCCTCTTTAATTTATAAAATTTACTAATACAGCTAAGCTTCAAGATTTCTTGCTGTTTACTAGATTCTCCATCAATCTGAAAATATTTCTGATTTACAGTTACTATTAATGAGTTCATAGTTAAATGTTTAACTCTTTTTAATTTATTGTGTTTTTAAAAAAGTAAGCAAAGGTAATTATAGATAAATATTTAGAGATATTCATGTTTTCCCATAACCATAACTTGAGGTTTGCCATCTTGACCTGTGGCGGTTTGTGAAAACTTTATCCCCCACCTTCATGAGGTTGAGTCATAATATTCAGCAAGTATAAACTATCAGTATCTATTTCACCAGAGTCCCACGATATTTTTGCCTGTATACTTTTTCAACATGACAATACCTACTACTCCTTGAAAAAAGATAGATACTACTTGCCTAAATGTTTCTTTTAACTTCGAGCTATTCAGCTCTTTTTATTATATCAACATTAAAACCGATATCAAATCCTGAACAGAATTTTCTACCGTTAACTAACACCCTACCATCATCATTCTATAAATTTATTTGAATCTAATAATTTACTTATTTCAACAGTTTTATCGAACTTTATGAGATCTCGCAAGATCATTACCGAGAGCCATAAAGCAAGATAAATGAATTCTTTACCATGATAGTTGTTACCACTTCGTTAATAGTACCATCACCACCGATGACATTAATTCATCACCGTGAACTTCATTCATCAAGTCACTTGCATTCTTGTTTTTAGAGGTTTTCAGCACCTTATACTCTAGCTTTTTCCTCTTTTAAATCACGCTCTATTTTTCAAGTTCAATAGACTATTCTTGCTTCTAGAATTTACAATTATTTCAATCATATTACAAACCTATTCAAAAATATACATCTTAACAATTATACTACAAAAACAAGCATTTATCAAAGTTTATCTATTTTAAAATGCTTGAAACAATGAACTTTTTACTTATTTAAAGGTTACCTTCTTGTATTATATTTTCTAGAAATCTATCCGAAAAATTATTTTTATTTTTGGATAATTTATAAATTTAATTCTTATTATTTTAGCAGATATTTCAATTTGAAATTCTTATTCTCATATTTTTAAAAATTTTTAATTTTAGATTTTTATTATATCATATCTACTAAATTTCCCCTTACCATTAACTATTTTGAACTTTTAACACATTACGGTACGCTTTTAACATAAATAAACTATCCTACTGACGGTCGGACGAAACGCTTAATCTTCACCAACTACTAAATCAATAGAATAGTTTATTATTTTTATCAAAATATTCACAAATATGAAAGTTACTCTTACAGGGTACTCTAATCTGTCTATTTCGGGTTTTTCAGGTGTTTGCGTGAAATCTGTATCGATTGGGTCTTTAGGCGCTTTTTCACGAGTAGCATAATCGCACAATAAGTATAATAAGTACACTGAGTAGTATCCCTACTGTCATCACTCCGATAACTATCGCTGAAAGTAGGAATAAAAATCCTGAAACAATTCTCGCTTTCATAGTAAATGACGCTATTAATGCTAATAATAAAGCAACAATCGCAACTATTGTATAAACTTTTACCAATAATACAGTAACGATGCAATATCTATACCTGAGCTTTTTAATAATGATGCAACTCTGGATCTTGTAATAAGTTATAAAGTACAGGTTCAATTCTTTGTTTAAAATACCGATTTGCTAACTGACTAGAAAATGCCCCAAGAGATGGTAACCCTAGTTTACAAATATCATAATAACATTTTGCAATCCACGCTGAGATTTTTCGACTTTTTCTACTAAATGGTTTCATAAAATGCTCCTATATGTTGATTAAATTATATCACAAATTGTATTATAACCTGTAACAATTAATATACTATCTCGGTTAATCTCTTTGCTGAATTCACTTTAGGAATTTACTTTCTGAATGTGAAAAATAATTTTTAGTAAAAATTTTTATATAATCCATAAAAACTCAACTTTTTAATGTTATTCCTTTTATTTATTTAACAATTAATTTCATATTATATATATAAAATCAGGGGTAACTCAAAAATCATGATTTCTTTTTGTCAAGTCATCCCCGCACAGTTTATTGAGATATCTAAAAAACTTTCACAAAGTGATTTATATATCAATAAACCACTGCATCTATAGTTACCATATACACTTTGTTAAAATTTAGGGACTTTTATGCAGCCCTTTTATAGGCTTTGTGAAAGATTATAAAACATTTTATTTAACACGAAATATTTCAATAAAAGTAATCAACATAAATATCATTAATATAATTAATACAATTTTTACCTCGATAGTAATAAAGCACTTAAAATAGCCTTTTCTTAACTTTTATTTCTTCTAATCTCTGTTACAACATATTAGATATGATAACTTCCAGTTAAACTTCAAATATACTTTTATATTATTTATACTAATATATTTTTATATCACATTTACATATTTTCAGTAAATTGCTATAATCAAAATTCCCCTCTTCCCCTTACAATTTTTAAAATAAAGGAGTTAAACTTGAAAAATTTTTAAACTTAAAAATAATATTACGATAGAGTTACTGATGAGGGTATTTTCAGCTATACGCAGTTCTCATTATAAAGAAGATACGCTAAGAAAGAGATGCGAAACATCAACTTGTCCATTATCACGCCTTTGATACGAGAACAGCGACGGAGAATCTAATCGAAAAGATCATTTCTTCATTGCCAGATGAAATAGTAATCTTCAATGATATGCGAGGCTTTTATACGATGCATTAGCTTCTTTTCAGCTATAGAGACGAAGTGCTACTTTTTCAACTTATATGTGCAGGAGAATCTCTACGCAGTATCGCAGATAAAAAACATAGTAATCCAATGGCAATTCGCCGTCATCGTGAAAAACTATTTAAACAACTAGCTATTTTTGTTAGTAAAATATGAAATCAAATAGAAATATATTATATATTGAATAAAATTTATAGCATTTTTGTAATTTCATTATTAATACTGTTACAAAATACCTACAATTTCACTATAGATTATGAGGGTTTATTTTTGTAGAGGGATTCATTATTTCTACAGTGTCATTAATCGCTGATACTAATCATACATTCATCTTTGTCTTTATTAAGATATTTGCATAGGGAGTTAGAGTGTGAGGAGGACTGTTATGAAAAAGACAATTATATCTAAATGACGACGACACTGAGAGATTTTTACGAAATATTAAATCAGAAAAACAACTGATTACTAGGGGCTCTATACAAGGTTCATATTCCACCTAAACAACACCATGATTTCTACAGTTATGGTTTAGAAGGGTTACTAATCGGTTTCTTAATTCTGGATAGAGGAAAAATAAGCGAAGGGATTTCGAATCGTTTTGCTTTTACTACTATTAAAGAAAATTAATCGATGAAATTCGTTATAGAAATAAAGATAAAAGCATACCTTTGGATATATTCGACAATAATATTTCTGACGCTTTACAGATGATAATTACGAATATTTGTATATACAGTTATTGAATATATTCAAAACACACTAGATAAAGAGAATTCGATTATTTCTGCGAGTTTGTAAAAACACTAAATATAAAACTCACGGCTGAAGCTTTAAACATTTCTATCAACAGCTATAGATTACAGACGAATTAGGGAGTTTGTGAAAATTTTTATTAGAATATTAATATAATATTAATATAATATCTGCACTCTCATGTAAATATCAAAAATATAAAATCACCTACTAGAAAGTAGCTTAAACATCCTAAATTTTTAAAAAGTGTATATGAGGGACTTATAGACGCAGTGGTTTATTGCCATCTAATTTGATTTATAAAATTTAGTAAACTTTGAAATGGCTCTAAAAACCGATTTCCCCGAAATTATGATTTTTGAGTCACTCTTTTTGGGAAGCGACCCAAAAGGGTCCAAAAAGTACAACAGAGTGTATGTAGAGAACTCATAGACGCAGTGGTTTATTGATATCTAAATTCGCTATGAAAGCTTTTTAGATATCTAATAAACTGATGAGGTGACTCTAAAATCTTGTTTCTTTCGAAATCACGATTTTTGAGTCCTCCCTTCCTCTAATTCTCAGAATCAACCGAATTTGACAAAAATCATAAAAATCGACTCTTTGAACCTAATCTCAGAGCCGCTTTTTATTCTATTTAGTTTATATTTCAATTTCACCCGGAGTTATGATCACTATATCTATACTCTTGATTTAGTGTTTCTACACCAAGTACTTCTATATTGTCACTCATATATGTCCATCGATAATGAAACCATATGTTCCTTCACTATCTTTTTACATAAGGTTTATTATTAAGTCTTGCTGAATTACGACTTTCATCATATACCAAGTTAAATCCTACTGGTAATAAACTCTTATCAAAATTCTCAGCACGCCACAATTCTTTTGGCACAACGTTAATCTCATCTTGCGTTAAAGTTTTTAACGATTGATTAAATCCGCTCCAACTAGTACATAATTCCCTTTCTTATACTCATAATCGATAAATTCAAAGTTGCTTCATCTGAGCTTTTTGACCAGAATTACCTTTGTCATAAGCATCAAGATGAGCGTTAATTAACACTAGGTGTTTATCACTATTTTTCCACTTTTGTATAAATAACAGAAAATCCACGTTTTAAATTAGCTAATCTTTCAGGGAATGTAAATGGGATTGCCATTTGGAATCTTCTTGCATTCTCTGTTTGAAATCAGTCACCGTATATATACCACTTTTCACCTTTCTAGTGGTGGTAATGGATATGGTATATATCTAACTTTCAGTTATAAGCTAAAATACTGTTTTAAACCTAGTGCTTCATCAAATGCAGTAACTTGATTTATATTATAACTACGTTTTGAATCTTCATCAACTTTCTTGAATAAAATTAACATCTGCTTTCTCATCTTTTAACTATTTCGGGCTAATATTTTTAGATTTTTCTTCTACATGAACTTTATCAAGAGGTAACACCATCTTTCCACCATCCATAAAGAAATCTTCATCTTTATCAAGCCCTGCATAACCTATATTCCAGTTAAGGGCACTGTATTCTGTTCCTACTCTGCTATTTCTGAATTAGCTTTGCTTAGTGACCTGCAGGCTCTCCACTCCATCCTGAGGGCTGTATTCTGTCGCCCATAAATACCCTACTAATCCTCCAAAAACCTAAAGCTGCTATTAACACTAAACTAACTACTATTTTTAAATACTTCTTTTCATCAGTTAAATCCTCATAAAAAAGATCGATAAAATCTACAATTTTCGAGTCGCTCCTAATATCTTTCATTATATACTATTTTATCTTTCTTCTTATCAGGGCAGTTGAGATACGATAATCCTACAAATACAATAAACATACCGATTCCTTCTCTATACCCAATGTGTTCATCAGGATCAAGACACCACCTATTACTGCTACTATCGACTCTAAACTTAAATATAGAGAGGCACGTGTGTGGCGGAACATCTTTGACCTACAATCTGTAAAAGTGTACCCTACTCCACTAGAAAAGTACACCAATTCCTAATAACGACCATATAACACTTATATATATCTTTCTACAACAATCGGTTCTTTAAAAATCAGCTAATCCTAAACTTAAAGATTGATACAACTACTAATTGTACAATTGATAAAGAACATTGAATTAACTCTAGCTGCTGCATGAGTCAATAACTATAATATGAATACCGAATAAAACTGCACTAACTAAGAACAATAAGATCCCTGTCTCTAGCGTCACCTCTTCTTTTTACAGATAAAAATAAAAACCCAATTATAGATAAAAATTAATCCTATAATAAAAATTTATTAAGTCTATTTCCTAGAAAACATCCCTATAAATGGTACTATACAAATATATAATACTGTAATAAAATCCAGCTTTACCCCGGCGGTTGTCATACCGACACCTACTTTGTGATATGTACATTGAAACAAATAGAACTACTCCACATATTATGCACCAAAATCCCATTCTTTTTTGTTATAGGCTTTCATTGCAAGATTCTTTGGATCTTGACTTCTATATAAACTTGGCATCATACTGCAGAAAGAATAATACTAACTGCAATTACCGATCTAATTCCTACTACTGTAAGTGGTCCCTAGAACTTTACTTGCTATATTTTTGCCAAATAAATGCTAGATCCCCAAACAATTGTTACAATTATTAATAAAACTTCTGAAAATAAATTTTTCTCATTACTACACTCTCCTCTATTTTAAATTTCATTCTTATCCTATACCATTGTATATTTTTAAAGACTAAAAATTCAACGATAATTACGTGAAATCGTTTTTAAAAGATCACATTTTTAGATTTATTAGATATCATAAAAACCTTTTATAAAAAGAAGGTTATGTCAAAGATACATGCGTCTACATAGCTCTACATAGTGAACTATATGTTAAATTTTACTACTTTTTGTCTGGAGCGTCTTTAATTAGTTCTAAGTTATTAACAAAAAATTCAACTGGTAGCTATCCTTTGTATGAAATCTTCTACGATTTAAAGTTTTTTATTAGAATTATGAAAAAACGACATAGACAACCTTAGCTATCTATGTCGTTATAATAATCTATATTATTTAGCAGATTCTTGAGAATTTAATTCTAAAGCATGTAGTTTTTGTTGACCTTTACCAAGTTTTTCTGGATTTAGTGCTTTAACACGTTTGTTAACCCATGTTAAGTCAGTATCCCAGCTTAATGGGAAGTATGGTAATTCGTCAGCAACTAAGTTGTCAAATTTGTTGTAAGCTTCTTTTAAGTTTAGCATCGTCGAACATTGCGTCAGAACTTTGCTCTTTGAACTGCTTCATCAAATGTTGAGCTTGTGTAACGGTATAAGTTAAGTGGAGTTTTACGTCCTAACATGCTTGAACGGTCAGGGTTAGTACCTAATTGCCATGCACCTTGGAAGATATCGATAGATTTATCCCCTGCTAATAGACGAGAAGAGAAGTCTTTTGGAGACATTAATTTACCGTCTACTAATTGAACATCTAATCCTACTTCTTTCCAAGCTTTGATGAATGTATCAGCTAATGCTTGGTCATAGTCCGCCCCTGTGTTACGGATTGCGAAGTTAAATGTTACTTTTTTACCGTTTTTATCTTCACGTAGTCCATCTCCATCAGTATCTTTATATCCTGCTTCATCTAATAATTTTTTAGCTTTTTCTACATCTTTTTTAGCTGCAGTAGCATTTTCATTTTGTAATTTACCAGTTGCTGGTGGATACATACCTGAACCAGTTGGTGTGAAACGTAATCCTTTGAATACTTTTTCATTGATTTGATCACGGTCTACAGCTAATTCGAATGCTTGACGTACATTTTCTATCTTTTAGTTTAGAATCTGGATCTTCCACGTTTTCAGATTTCTCTTTATCCCATTGTCCAGTTCTGAATCCTACATATGATAAGTAGTATGATGGTTTACTTAAAAAGTCCCCATTTTTAAGGTCTTTAGAACTATCCCATACATTTGCAGTTACTCCAGGTAATACGTCTACATCACCGTTTTTGATTACTGAGCTTGCTTGAGCTGGTGATACAACTTTGAATTCAATTTTTCTTAACTTTTACATCATCTTTTTTGTAGTAGTGAGGGTTTGCTTCTGCAAGAACACTTTCACCATTTACTTCTTTAGCGATTACATAAGGTCCATATGATAATGGTTTTTTATTTAAATCAGCTTCTGCAAATTTAGCGAAGTCTTTTGAAGCATCTGCTACTTGTTTTGCATTAAGAACATTAGTAATCCATCCTTCACCAAATAGAACTGAAGGTTTGATTTCTGTATATTTAACAACTACAGTTTTATTATCTTTTTCTGTAATACCAGAAATTTTGTCAGCTTTTCCTTCGTGGTAATCTTTCATACCTTCAATTAGATCGAATGCATTAGTATAACGTGCATTTTCTTTAAATTTAGGGTTACCCATTAATTCATATGTAGCAACGATATCTTTAGCTGTTACTTCACTACCATCACTCCATTTAAGATCTTTATGAACTGTAAATGTAATTTCTTTTTTCTCACGATCTAAGTGGAATTTAACTGGATCGTCTTCGTTATCTTGTTTTACTTTACGCTCGTCATCAGTAGAGAATGTATCTCCCACAACATTTCCGATTACTTCATTAGTCTGTTTGTTGTGTTAAGAAGATTGGGTTCCACATACCTGTTAATGGTGTTGGTGAAAGGATACCATATTTTAATGTAGCTCCGTCTACCGCTGAACCACCGTTATCTACCTCTGTTTTAAACTCAACTTTCGCTTTTGGTGCATTTTTTGAGCTAGAATTGTTTGAAGTAGAGCATCCTGCTAAAATAACTGATAGAGCCATCGCAGAACTAAATACTTTTTAAAAAAATTTACTCTTTTTTTCATTTACTATTTCCTCCAAATAATATAAATATACTTAAAATTTAACGTAAAGATATTCTAACATTATTTTAACGATAAGTCAATATAATTTTCAGAAAATAATATAAAAATAACATTCTCTCATCCATTTCACTTCTTGTTAAATATTCCATAATTTAGATTTTTACTTTGAGATTATGACTCAAACTGAGGTTAAAAACGCTTTTAAAAAGACAAAAGAGCGGGAGTGACTCAAAATCGTGATTTCAGAAAATAAGATGTGTCGAGTCACCCACGTGATTGAGATATCTAACAAAGCTTTTATAAAGCGAATTTGATATCAATAAACCACTGCGTCTATGAGGTTCTCCTATACGCTGTTAAAATTGGGACTTTTGGGTCAGCCCGCTCTCCCTTATAATTGTCTCTAACTTTATTATAATATTTTCTTACTTATTTATTCTTATAATTATTTTCAATGTAGAGTGCTACGCACCTAAATATTGAAAATAAAATGAAATATAAGTTTATTGGAGAGTCAACTAAGTCTCTTAGCTGAATCTCATTCCTAAACTAAATTAATTTTTAGCTGGTGCATCCGCAGATTAATTTCTAGTTTGTAGATTCTTTTGCTCACCAGTTTTTAGTTTCGCTAAATCGAATGATTTAACACGTTTATTAACCCATTGCATAGATTGTTGCCAACTGAGATGGTAACCAAGCAGCTTCTTCTCTAAATTGTTTATCAATTTTTGGTATGCTTCTTTAGGTTTAGCATCATCAAACATCACTACTTCCCATGCATCTAATGATTTTTGTAGCTCATCAGTTGTGTAACGTTGTAGAGATTAAGTGATGAAGTTTTACCTACTAATGAACTTGGTTGGATCACTTCCTAATCCCCAAGCTCGCTGGAAGATATCGATTCTGGATCATCTGCTTGGTACGTTGTGACCAATCTTTTTAGTGTATAGTTTACCATCTGCAAGTTTAACATCTAATCCTACATCTTTCAAGATTTAATGAATGTATCAACTAATGTTTTGGTCGAAGTCTTGACCTACCATTACGGATAGCAGAAAGTTAAATGTAGTTTTTGACGTTTTATCTTCTCTTAATCCGTCTCCGTCTGTATCTTTAAGCCCAGCTTCATCAGAAGTTTTTAACTTTTCTACATCTTTCGCATATTTCTCCACCATCTTTGTTGTAGACATTTTAACGATTGGTGGATAAATCCAACTCCTGTTGGGTGAAACGTAATCCTTTGTAGAATTTTTCGTTGAGTTTTGATCCCAGTCTACGCATAACCGAATGTGACGAACACGTTTGTCCACAGCTTTTAGCATTTGGATCCTAACTTCACCTTTTTCTTTATTGAATTTACCTAGTTTGAATCAACATAAGAGATATAGTAATCAGATTCCCTAAGATTGTTCCATTCTTAGCATCTTTTAGTTCCATCCCAGATACCTGTGGTTAAGTTGTCCATTAAGTCTACATCACCGTTTTAAGAACTGCACTTGCTTGGGCTGGTGATACTACTGAATTGGTTCTGGAATTTTCACGTAGATTTTTGTAGAAATAAGGGTTGGCTTTCGCTAATACACTTTCCCCATTTACTACTTTATCTAAGTAATATGGTCCATAAGATAATGGTTTTTATTTAAGTCTGCTTCAGCAAATTTAGTGAAGTCTTTTGATGCAGCTTCTACTTGAGCTGTTTAAGAATTCTGCCAACGAATCCACTACCCATAATAATGCTGGTTTAATTTCTGTATACTTAATCACTACGGTTTTATCATCTTTTACTAGACCAGAAAATGTTTTTGCTTTTCCTTCGTGATAATCCTTCATACCTTCCGATTACTTCGTATTCATCGCTGTAACGAACGTTTCTCTGTATCTTAAGATTCCCAGTTCATAAGTCATCACGATATCGTCTGCTTTAACATCTTCACATTACTCCACTTAAGATCCTTATGAATAGTTAATGTAACTTCTTTTTCTCGATCTACGTGGAACATAACTGGTGCGTCTTTGTCATCTTGTTTTTAAACGGTTTTGCATCATCAGTTGGGAAAGCCCTGCCGTGTATACTCATTACGTCATAATCAGTTGATTGTAAATAAAAACACTGGATTAAACATCCCTGTTAATGGATCTGCAGAAGTGATGCAATTTTAGTTGTTGCCCACTAAGTCCATTTCACCATTGTCTACAGCTGTCTTAAACTCTACAGCCGCCTTTTGTTCCTTAAATTGTTGCTTGCGCTTGAACATCCTGCAAGTAACATTGTGAGAGCCATAAGCTGAGACTAACTACCTTTAACATTTTTCTTTTCCATTATCTTATCCTCCATACTGTACGTCGTCAGTCTTCCATAATAGTTATTTTTAGCAATTATATCAAAGAAATTTACTCTGGTCAAGTAATTGTCAGAAAATTTTACATTGTTTTTCCGTTTTTGTTAGTTATGTTGATCGATATTAACTTTCAATTTATAAACAATCTTAATTTTTCTGTATCAATCTCAAACTAAATCTGTGTTATCTTTCAAAATTTATCAGCGACTTAATTCTTATTTTTAAGCTACTTAAAAGCAATGAATTATCTGTAATTATAGATACTACATACTTATCTATAATCAGTATTTCAATTATTTTTAATCTGTCTCAATCGAGTTTCAAATTCTCTTTAAATTTCTAATCTCTGCAAAATCATTTATAAAATTTTCACGAGCCATGTGAAATCTTTCTACATGACTTTCCTAAATTATAATCTTTGTCTAGCATCTAAACTACGTCTTGGTGCACCACCGATGAGAGTTAATACATAAAAGCGATGATTAAGATTGCAGGGCTGCGGTAGCAAATGTACATTGTGTAATAGAACGTCTGCATCTTTTTGCATGAATAACATAGTTCCAATACTTGGTGTTCCTGCTGGAAGACCGAATCCAAGATATGTCAGACCTACCTCGATACCCATATTAGCAGCTAATGATAATGTAGCTACGATAATCAATCGAGCTAATGTTGGTAAGATTCGCAACATGATTTTTCCAATCTGAGTGTTCCCATAGTTTTTGAGCAAGAACATAATCCCGACGTGATTCTGATAATGCTTTACTACGTACTAGACGAGTTGACCCCATCCATGCAGAACACTGAGTAAAATCAGAATGAGATAGTACAGTCCGTAATCCGTTTTGATACTTACGAGCTACGATGATTACCAGTAGGTTCAGGATAATTACCATAAAGTCTGCACAGCATCACAATATTATCAACACGTCCTCCGTGGTATGCTGATACTAACCCTACTGCTGTGCAAACCCAATTGTTAATGCTGTTACCGCAACGCGATAAGAGGTGGATTAACATCCCATCATTAGCCATCCAAGAAAACTGAGTGACCACCTACGTCTGTACCTAATAAAAAATCCATCCTCATCAGGTTTTAGAAAAATGTTTTAATGAGATCTACATCAAAAGTAAGTACTATGTACTCCACTCACTAGATGTAAATATTGATACTACAAATACTAAGATAACGCACTCAATGTTACTAAAAGCTGCAAATGCACCTTTATCTTTTTAAAACTCTCTGAGCTACAACTGAAAAACCCAGAAGGAGTTTTGGTTACTAACTTTTCTTCTTTACTTTTGTCGTTGTTCAACTTCCTCCTAGTCTAGTTTTAGTCGTTGGGTCTACATATAGCCATGATAATATCACTTAAGTACTACCAAGTAGTGTTAAGAAACCAGAGAATAACATTAATGTTGTAACAACCTATAGTCTCTATCTTGAATAGCTTTGATAGAATAATTGTCCCATTCAGGGTAACCAAAGATTGTTTCTACAGAAGATACCACCACTGAATAATCCAGTAATAGAAGTCGAAGAATGCTGCGATTGGTAGAGATCGAGTTTCTAAAAATGTGTCCTGAATAAACTTTTTAACTGGCACACCTTTAGCACGTGCTGTTTAACATAATCACTTTGTTTCCGTCGATAACTTCATTACGTAAATATGAACAGTTGATACTGTTGATAATGGCGCTAAACAGATACCAGAGTAAAATTAAGTGTTGCAGTTTGATTAATATAGTACGTGAGATGTTCACTGGATCAGGTTAACATCTGCAGATCCACTTGTTGAGCCATCCTAAACCGAAACCAAATAATGCAATCATAAATAAGTATATATACGAGATGATGGAATTGCTGGGAAGAGAAGTTATAAAAGTTTACGATTTATCGAATTTAGAACCATTATAACGACCTGAGATACATCCCCATAGGATAGCAATTGCATCATAATTACCGCAGTAAATAATGACAGGTTGAATGTATTGAAAATTCTTTCCTAAAAGTGTCCTCTGATTTACCAGTAGTATAACAATCCGAAATCACCGATGCATGAGTTTTTAACCAAGTTAGGTGTTGTTGATACCAGGTTCGCAGACCCACTCGCTTGACGAGATCGCCTCAATTTGTTCTTGAGATATTTTTGGATTTTTCTGCTAAACCACTAAATGGATACAGGCGTAAGTTTAGCTAGACCAAACACTAGTATACTAAGGATGAATAGTTGTGGTATCATTACTAAAAACGTTTTAAAACTACTTTCCACATTATACTTCTCCTCCTTTCATGCTACATGAGTGTATCTGTTAATTTTAGTGGATATACTCTTCCATCTTTATCAAAATAATCATTATAATGTTTTGATACTCTTCTTCAGCAACTTGTCCAAATTTCTTTTTACTTCTTTTAGCTTTATCTAAGTTAGTACTTGGAATAGCCAATAAGACGTTTTTGTATAAATGTGTTGTGGATTAATTGTAAATATCTTCACGGTTCCACGTTCTACGATACGACCGATACACTGATATAAATGTAATCACACTGTGTTTAACAACACCAGGTCATGAGAGTAAATAAATAACATATTAAAATCTCTTTTGGATCATGAAGTTTAATACCTGAGCTGAACTGAAAGGTCAGAGGCAGAATGCAGCTCATCAGCTACGATTAAACGTGGATTACGCGATTGCACGTGCAACACCAATACGTTGACGTTGCCCACCTGAAGAACTCAAATGGATGTTGTACATAACTTCTTCACATACCTACAATATTAGAAGCTCTAATACGCGCTTTCTAGTATCTTCTTCAGATAAATTTTCCAAAATTGTTAATAGGTTCTGATAATATCTATAATACGTTTTTAGTTTAAACCAGACATTGCATCTTGGAAAATCATTTGAACATCACGATTATATTTAATTTTTGACGAGCTGCTTTTTAGTAACATCTTTCATCTTTGTAAATAATTTGTCCATCGGTTGCTTTTTCCTAAGCCTAAGACTACTTTACCTGATGGTTTCCCTACCACTTTCACCGATTAGTCCATAGTTTTCCTGCTTCGATTTTCAATATCAACCCCATCTACTGCATAGACATGATCTTTAATTGTGTTGAAAAATCCACCACGATGGGATAATGTACTTTTAGATTTTTCTACTTTTAAGCATTGTTCTCCTCCTTCAAATTCAAAGTTTTTATAACATGTCTTGCGCAGTGATGCCCTGCTTCTACTTCATGTAGAGTCGGAGTTGTGTTCGTGTTTCATCTTTTCACCCAGAAAATACGGTTCATCAAAACGACACTTTTGTCTGTCTAATGTGAGAAGTCTCCATCCCTTGAATAGCATAAGTTCATCATCTGACTTCTTCATCATCTATTTGAGAATACTACGCAATAAACTACGGAGTGTACGGATGTTTGGATTTTTGAGAAATTTGTTCTGCAGTTCAATTTCCACTACTTCTCCTGCATACCTTTCAGCTTCTCTATCAACTATCCATGCTACTACTCCAGGTCATGAGTGGTGGATAATTCCTGCATGCATTTCTGCTTGAAGTCCTTTAATGGGTCTAATATTTGCGCTTGGATCGTCATCCTGGGCTGTTGTTGGTTCATCTCCGGTAGTTTACTTGGTTTTACAACTCATCGCCATAGCTATCATAACACGTTGACGCCATACCACCTGATAACTCATGTGGATATTGTTTTGCACAACGTTCAGGATTAGGGATACCAACGTGTTAATAATTCCAATAACGTTTCGTCTTTCTTCTGAACTTAATTCTGTGTGATAAATTAAAGCTTCTTCATTTGTTTTCCAATTCTGTGTAATGGATTCAATGAAGAAGGATCTTGGAAAAATCATTCCAATATCTTTTTGTTCTAATTTTATTCTTTATCTTACGTTAAGTCTAGTATATTTTTCCCATTGAAAAATAATTTCTCCAGTGAACTTGGTAAGATTTTTCATTATGAAGACCTGCATAATAGTAGTCGCTAATGTCGACTTACCACAACCACTTTCTCAACGATTGCTAATACTTCGTTTTTATATGGGTCTAAACTAACTTTGTCTGCAGCATTAAAAATAATCATCTTTAATTCTAAAGGCTGTTTCTGGATTTTTAATCTCTAGTAGTTTCTCCATTTACCTATCTCCTTCCAATAACTTTCATCTAATTAATAAATACAGATTTAAAACTATTATCTTTTATTTTCTTTAATATTGTTCTATTAAAATCATAACTATAAATTATGACTTCTTTTAAAAATGACATACTACTATATTATAAAAATAGAAAAAGCAATAGAAGAAATTCAAAGAAAATCTAGAATTTTTCTGAGAATATTTAATTAAATATGGGACTTTGACCTTGTAGGCAGTTTAACGAAATCGATATCTCAAAAACATCCTGATATATCCACTATAAGGTAGGTGAAAACAAGAGCAAAAGAATTAAATAAACTTGAGGTAATGAGATATACTTCAACCGAAAAAGCTCAGATATAAAATAAAAATACTGAATTTTATTGTGGTTATCTATTTCTACAAAGTTTATTACTTCAATTTTGGGGATTAAATAAAATCTCAAAGAGATTGAAGATAAACATAAATTTATTTTCACTAAATGATATTCTATACGATTAATTTACGGAAAATTTTGTCTCCATCTTCAAAACATTTTACAATAGGGGTTTTCTGAAAAGTTATTAAAATATAAATATATAGAACTTCATCATTTTTACAGAACCTTAGAAATAATTTCTCAAGAATCTGATTTTCGTGAAAATTGATTTTTAGAGTCACCCACACACAAGTTTATTAGATATCTAAAAGCTTTTTATAAAGCGAGTTTAGATATCAATAAACTCCTGCGTCTATGAGTTCTCATACACTTTGTTGAAAATTTTGGACTTTTGCGGTCAGCCCGAGAAAAATTAAAAATTTTCAAGAGACAAAAATAGTATGCATTTTCTCTGATGCAATAAAGTGATATAAGCCTTTATCTATGAGAGTATGCTTTTCCTTTATCTTTTACAAAGTATCAAACTTAGAATTATATTTTGAATATATTCATAGGTTTATATACAATAACGATAACTCTCTGTTACATTATATTACTCTCGTAACATTTCCTTGAATTTCAAACAGTTTAATTGCATTTGAAACGTTTTTATATAATATAATAAATCTGTAATTTTAAATTTTTATTTTTAGGAGGTTATATGACGAGATTTTTAATACAGCTAGTTCTACCTTAAAGATAATTCTACATCTTCTTTAGAAGGGGCTTCTATCTTTTCCTTTTCTCCTTGCGTAATTCTATATTACCTATTTATGTCGAGTATTCTTGCTGGAGAAAATAAACGAATGCGGCGAAACTAGTCTTTATAAACGTAACACAATTACAAATACACTGTCATTTGTACTGTAGTTTGTTCAACTTTTCATCCTAGCTTTTTGCAACTAGTTTTTATCAGTATTTTTCTTAAACGAAAATATTAAACTTTACAAATCGTTAGCAGTGTCTTAATTATTTTTATGGGATTATTACAACTGAGTGTGTCTTCAAGATGATTTTTAAAAACAAGAATTTTCAATAAAAATAAAGTAAAGAAAAGAAAATAAAACTACTCTATTCTTGCTTTTTTAGGATTCACCTTTAGCTTTTCTTGGACTCCATGTATGGGGCCAATCTTAGCTAGTGTCTTTTTATATGCATCTAGCCACACTGGAGTAATAGGCGTTCTTCTAATTCTTGCATACTGCTTAGGATTTATCTTACCATTCATCCTGTAGCATTCTTCGCTTCAAAATTATTAGAACTATTCAAAAACATGCAAACATATTAAAATACACTACAAGTTATCTCAGGGGTTATCCTTGTTTTTAGTAGGTATACTAATCCTCAGTGGATCGTTTATCGCATTAACTAGATATTTCGCTTAAACTTGTAATTTGAATTGGAGGAAGTATATGATTGAGCAATACTTAGCGCAACTCTTCTTAGTAGATGCTCTTATTTTAAGTGCATGCTCAGCGCTTCTGAGAAGAAACTAACAAACAAACCTCTACATCTTCATCTAGTGAAACTAAAAGCTACTCAAGCTTTTGAGTTTTACTGCAATGGATAAAGATGGAAAACACTGTAAACATTAGTGATTTTTAAAGGTAAAAAGTCTATATTAACATGTGGGCAAGCTGGGTGTGGACCATGTATGCGAGAAATTCAGAATTAGAAAAAGCTTTATCAAGTATAAAGATAATAAAGATATCGTCTTTCTATCAATGACTTCACCTAATGATGCAGATTTAAAAACCAAAGTCACAAGATAAAGAGTAAAGATGTAATTCTTCAAAAAGCAAAAAGAACTTGGTGCAACTTATCCTGTTCTTTTCGACGTGTAACGACCACTTCATCATAAACTACGCAATTCGTTCATTCCCTACTCACATTTTAATCAACAGTGATGGTACTTTTGAAACTAAATTGCTGGTGCTGTTGCTGAAGAATCACTAACAAAAGAAATAGAAAAACTTAAATAATAAAACATCGAATCTAATTTATTTATACGCATCTATAATCCAAACCTTTGGGTTTTCTATAAGACCATGTAACTATTAGATTCAGATTTTTATTTTTATACAAAAGATTCATTGCTAGGTCATACTCTAACCCCTGACTCATCAACCATTCTTCAATAACTTCTCATGAAGATTTTTCTTCACAATCGAACCTAACTTCTCTTTTTCGTTTTAAATCAAATTGGCTAGCTTTTTGTTAATGATGATGTTTCTCTCATCATCTAAAAATTGAATAACCTAAATAAACCTCTACTTCTACATATTCTGCATAGTTCAACACATCTATTTCTTCTAATCTCTTTAACAAATGCTCCTCTTTTTCTGGGATAATTTCGACTATATTCTCTTATCCCTCATAAACTCCTACATCAAGATTATTATCAAAAATATATTTAAAATCTGCATTCTGAACAGTTGAGATTATCAAATTCTGGACTTTCTTACCAACTGCGGCTATGATAATACCTATAGCTGCACCTGTATTGACTAGCAACAATAGTCACTTTCAAATCTGAGAACTCCTTTTTAAAATATTTTACTAAATCTATCCCATCTTGATAAGCATAATTATAATAATTCATCCTCACTATTATTATTTAAAAATGGGAAATATATTGAAAGCCGGTTGCTTATTTTCACTTCTTCCTCTATCTCCCTCACATGAAGCGAGCCACAACTATAACTAAGGCACAATATTTCATAGATTTGACCTCATTACTCAGTATTTCCTCATAATCTGAGATTTCTAATATTATACCTTTGTTATTATCTTTTTACTGCAAGTTCTGCGTAAATTTTTGAATTATCCATAGCATCAATTCAATCGACAATAATTTGCATGTCATCATAATCTCTTAAAACTCTAACCTTGTATTCTAATTCTCTTTCTTTTTCTAATTTCATTTTCCACACCTTCTTATCTCCTACATTTCAATACAATTATACCTCAACAAAGTTTAGAAAAACATACTATCTCATTAATCCAAACTTTTTAATTAACCTTCATAAAACAATCCCCGATTTTTACATCGAGTGTGTTTTCGTAAGTTGTTATATTTTTATTTAAGTCTAAGTTTATTATTTTGCTTCTCTACATATTCTTGATCTTTTAGTATGAATAGTAGAGTCCGACGATATTTTAGTAGATTTGAAGGAGAAACTACAAACATATCCGAATACTAATGAACTTAGAATGAGAATCAGAGAAGATGAATGGACTTTGTTTAGCATAAGTTGTGTAGTCTTGGATGTAGTAACATACAAGTCCCCTACGATAAGTCCTAATAATGCACCTGCTCCATTTGCACGTTTTGTAAAAATACGCAAGTGCAGAATGTACCAACTAAGTACACCTAATAATCCTGTATATTTAGGGAATAAGTCCCAAGTTTCTTTTTGGTTAGTGTTTACGAAGTATAATGCTGCGATTGTTCAAGTACCCTGCTACGATAATGATAACACGAGGCTAAAAGAACGTCTTGTTTTTGCATTTTTACTTGTTCCGAAGAAACGTTGTTTGATATCAACTGTAATACAAGCTGAGATTGAGTTTAAACTTGAAGAGTGTTGATTGAGCTGCTGCTAAAATAGCTGCGATAACTAATCCCGCGATACCAGCTGGTAACGCTGTTAAAGATAATAGAGCACTAGAGCTGTTGTATTAGCTGCTTTACCTACTACTTCAACGTTCATAAAGTCTGGTAATTTTGTTACAGCATTTGACCTTTATAGAAGCTGTGAGAGACTGTGCCCATTCCGTAGAAAATAGGAATAGTAATGAATGCTAATAGTCCGTTTGTCCAGATTGATTTGTTAGTTTTCTTTAATAGATTCTGTAGTGCTATAACGTTGAACTACATCTTGTGAAGCTGTATATTGTTGTAAGTTATTGAAAATTGATCAATGAAGATAATTGGGATTGTTGAAGCTGTAAATGACCAGCTGAATTTTTGCGCTGTAACTTTTGATTTTTCCGTTAGCTAAAGCATCTGTTGCATACTTCCAAACCACCTACTTGGTATACCCCAAGAATAATAACAAGAATAGCTCCTCCAAGTAAGATAATTCCTTGGATAACGTCTGTCAAATAACCCCTTAATACCACCATAAATGAATAGATAACACAAAGTATACCGATTGCCCGCTACACTAAGTAAGGGTTAACTGTTGATACTGAAGTAATTGCAACTGTTGGCAAGTAAACTACGATTTGCAATACGTCAATGTGGAATAATGAGAACAAGATACTTCGATAACACGCATACTTGGATTAAAACGTTCTTCTAAATATTCATACGCTGTTGTTACGTCTAATTTTTCTAAAGAATGGAACATAGTAATGAATTAAGATAGGAATAATTGCGATAATCACAACGTTCCCAGCTGCATGTCCAGTCTCCATTAAATGCTTTTTCGGTGTAGCCATAAATGTAATGGCTGATAATGTTGTTGCATAAAGTGAAATCCTACTGCCCAGAAGATGCTTTTCCCTCCTGCTTTGAAAAATACCTCTGTACTTTCACCGGCTTTTTAGTGAAATACATACCTACTCTAACATAGCTAGTAAGTATAGTGCTAAAACTATACTATTCAATGTACCAAAACCTACTTTTGTCCATGATACTCCCCTCCTACTTTTATATTTACTTCTTATTTGGGAAGGAGGCTTTCTCCTCTTTCCTGACCCTAATTTTTCGTCCTAATTTTATCCCTTATTAACTTTAAAAATTATAGGTTATAATCTTTAACTAATTTTCAACTTCAGCTAATTTAGCTGGATCGAAAATGATTTCATGGGTTTTTACGAGTTTCCTGCATCAATACCTTTAACTTTAGGGGATTTCTTTAAGTGTTTGGTATAATCCTAATTCTAGAACTTTTCAATTACATCATTTGCTTCGTGTTGAAGTTCATAAGCTTCTGCAACTTTCACCTTCTTTAGCAAGTCTGAAAGATTTCTTGGCTTCTTTGTCCGTTAACATTATATGTAGAACCGATAGCTCCATCTACTCCAGTAATAGCAGCTTGAACTAACATTTCATCAAAGTCAGACCAGATAAGTTTGTTGAGGGAATCGTTTTCTGAATCTTTCTAATTGATGAAGTCTGCTGCAGTGTATTTACACCGATAACTTTTTCATCTTCTAGTAATTCAGCAAATTGATCTAAACTAATTTTAACCCTGTTAAGAATGGAATGTAGTAAAGAATCATGCTGTTATCTGTTGCATCGATAATTGTTTTGTAGTAGTGTTTAATTTCGTTGAATGATAGAGGGTAGTAGAATGGAGTAACTGCTGATAATAGTCATATCCTAATTCTGTAGCGTATTTAGCTAGTTCTACCTTCATTTTAAATCTAAAGATCCAGACTTGAGCGATAAGTTTAACTCTGTCACCAACTACTTCTTTTTACAAATTTAAAAATTTGTTTCTTTTTGAGACAGTGTTTAATAAAGTTCTCCCCACTACTTCCGTTAACATATAGACCATCAATTTTACTTGCATTGATGTTATGTTCGATAACCTGTCTTAGTCCCTCTTCTTTAACCTCACTATTTCGTCAAATGGAATAAGTAAAGCTGAATAAAGTCCTTTTAAATCTTTCATTGTTATAACCTCCGTTATTTGTTTTATTTTAATTTTTAATTTCGTGCATTTATTTACACATTAAATTTTAATACACTTATATTGTAAAAACAGTTTTTCTACAGTTTGTCAATAGAAAAAGAGAAATTAAATATTTTTTGAAAAACTTCTTTATCTATCAACCTTTCAGCTACACTTGATATGATTCAATCATTATTACCGTTGAGTTGTTTTATACATTATCTATCTAGTATTTGTCTAGATCTTCTACTATCTATTTAATGCATTAAACTTTTTAAACAAAAAGGGGTGACTCAAATCAAATTTTTCAAGAAAATCAGATTTTGTCAGAGTCACCCTGCGATATTTATTAGATACTATAAAGCTTTATAAAAGAAAACTTTAAATATCAGCAAAGCGCTGCACCTATAAGTTTGTCATATAAACTTTTTTTAAGACTTTTTAGGTTAGCCGTCTTCAATATAAGATTTATTCTCTTTAGAACACTCTATCTATCATAGCTTCCGATTAGAACATATTACCTTCTAATGTATACGATAGAGCAAGCTGTTGTTAGGATAAAAGCTGTCTCCTCACATCATAATTGGTTCCATCAATTGCCACACTACCACTACCTTCTAGAACTGTGAATAGATTCCCTGTAGCAGTCTTTTCTGAGAAACCTGCCCCTTAACGTCTACTTTATAAACAGAAAAAAATACTTCTCATCTGCTAAATATGTTATAGTAGCTCTTTCTAATTTCTCTTCATTCGTGCTTGTAGTAGCTTTTTTCAAAAGGAACTTTTGTCACGTCTTTCGTTTTCTCTATATGAAGTTCACGAGTATTTCCATCTTTATCAACTACGGTCATAATCGTAAACTCTATATGTTGTATCCGAGTTTTTGTTGCACTTCATAAATTAGATTCCTTCTCCAATCGCATAGAAGGGTCCCGCTGGAATATAGAAGAAAATCCCTGCTTTTTACACTTTTCCTCAATAAATAATTCGTTCCATTGTTCAGCATCTATTTTACTATTGAGACTCTTCTTTTTGTTTTTAGCAGTGTGTCCATATACTAATTTCGCATCTTCTTTAGCATCTAGCACCTACCAACATTCAGTTTACCTAGTTCTCCATTCTCATTACTCTGCTATCAATCATCTTTCAGGGTGCATTGAACTGATAAATTATCACTAGCATCTAAAATCTTAATCAATAACAGGAACTTATCATAAGTTTTTCGGTAAATAATATTGGTTTGTTTCTCATAAAGCTTCTTTCAGTGTTAATCCCGCTAATTGCTCATTTATTATTTTTGAACTTCCATTATCATGAGCTGCAATTACCCATGCTTCTCCAATATTTCCTTGTGGAATAGAAAAATCAAACTTTTCTAAGTTACGTCCTCCCCATATTCTTTCTACAAAACACCGCTCTAAAAATATAATTTTATCCATTTTCTCCTCCTTAAAAATTACTTACGATTTAATTATACACCAAGCGAGCTTCTTTATATAGCATATACCTAAGAAAAATTTTTCAATAACTTATTTTCAAAAATCGTTTTTATGGTAATATATCGTTGTAAAGAAATTTTTAAAAATTAAAAAAACGAAAGATTAATATGTCTTTATTTAGAAAGTAGGTATAATATATATTTGGAATTGATATTGGTGGGACAAGTATAAAATTTTGCTGTTTTGATGATAACTACAAAAATCATACATTATGAAACTACAAAACACCTGATAACGTAACTGTAAAATTACTGACGAAATGTTCAGAATAGCAAGCAAGATCAAGTAGATCTTACAACTTCTCTGCAGCGGAATTTCTGCAGCGGGGAGTTATTGACAATGTACACATGGAGTAATCAGTGCTGCTCCAACTATTAAAACTTCTGTGGAACTAACTTCAAACGTGACTTTTGGGAGATAGATTAGAGTTATTCAGTATATGCTGACAACGACGATTAACTGTGCTTTACTTGGTGAGCAATGGCTTGGTGGAGCTAAAGGACTTGATGAAGTATTCTGTATGGCTTTAGGAGACTGGAGATTGGTGGTGCTTACTAGCTTAAACAGCCTTCGCTTTCGGATCTCAACTGGTGTTGGGAGAAATCGGACAATCTGTTTACGATTTTGATACTAAAAACTACTTATGAACAACGTGCCTCTACTATTGCATTAGATAGAAAAATTAAAAGCTGCAGGATGTACAGAAGAGCTAAGCGTTATCGAATTCTTCGATCTTTGTAAACGCGAAGATACAACTGCGTTAAAAAGTACCTAGACGAGATGGCTATTTGAACTTACTCGCTGGTATTGTTAACTTACTATGTATCTTGAATCCAAAATACATCGTAATCAGGTGGTGCTGTATCTGCTCAAGGTGATTACTTATTAAATAAGCTTGAAGCTAAAGTACGCGAACTACCCAATCGAAAAGTAACCAAACTAAATTCTTAGCGGCAGAACTAGGAAACGATGCGAGCTCTATATGGAACTATCAGCCCATTTTAGTAGAAAAATAAAATATTAAAACATATCCCTCTTTACCTATAAAGTAAGGAGGGCTTGATTTTCATCAACATTTTCCAACACGTCTTTTATTCTCACTCTCTTATTTATGCAACCGTTTAATTTTTCTAATATTTATTAAAATTGTTCTTTACAAAGTTCACGATAAGTGATAATATAAATTTAAGTTAACACATTAAATTTTAATAAATCTATTTTTACTAATTAAGGAGGAGTCAACTGAGAAAAATACGAAAAAGATTATAAATGATATTATTTTAAAGATACAAACTGGTATTTTTAAAGAGAGAGTGAACAACTCTATACAGAAAAAGAAATAAAAGAAATATACAATGTTAGTAGTACTACTGCGGTACGTGTTCTTAACGAACTAGAATCTGCCGGATATATTTTTAGAGTTCAAGGTAAAGGAAGTTTCGTAAATAAAACATTAGTTAACAAAAAGTTTTAGTTACAGAAAATAACAATTTCACAAATACTTTTAAAGAATCGGTATCAGAACACTCTGAAGTTGTTGAGCTGAAATTATTCAAGATAAAGAGCTTTGTGCAAAACTTAAATTAAAAATCAAAAACTTCTAAAAAGTGGCCCAGTATAAAAATATATTGGTAATATCATGGAGCATCAAACAAACTATATTTCAATTAAATATTTACCTGATGTCAATATTAATGATATGAGATAGTTTTAAAGAGCTTGCGACTATGATCAGATATCGTATAGACATTCACCAGAAAAAAATCAAAAATTATGAACGTTATAGTTGATACTCCTGAAGAAATTGCCAAATTCATCGCAAAAGATGGCGAACCTTGTTTCGAATTCGATAGGGTACACGTACTTTGGTGATGGTAAAATTTTTGAATACGTAAAAATATATATAAATTATAAATACTACAGCTTAACAATTAAAGATTAAAGCTCTGATTGGAGTTAACTATGAAACAAAAAGAAAAAATCTTAGAAACCAAATTAAAGGTGGAATTATCGTTTCTTGCCAAGCATTACCTGGAGAACCACTATATATTGAAGAAGGTGGAATCATGAAACTTATAGCTTCAGCTGCTAAAAGCTGGAGCTGTTGGTGTTCGTGCACAAGGTATTACTGATATAGTTCAAATTAAAGAAACAGTGAGACTTACCCTGTTATCGAAATTATCAAACAAAAGTTACGAAGGTATGTCTCAATTCATCACAGCAACTATGAAAAAGTAGAGTGACCTTGTAGAAAACAGGTTGTGAAGTGTGCCCTAGACTGTACTCTACGCCCTCGTTTTCGATGGTACAACAATAAATGATTTTGTTGAAGAAATTAAAGCTAAGTATCCTGATATTATTTTTAATGGCAGACATAGCTACTTTCGAAGAAGGTGTAAATGCAGAAAAATAAGGTGTTGATTTCGTAGGGAACTACCTTAAGTGGTTGTAGAAAATACAAAAGATAGACCAAATGAGGGTGGATTTAGACCTTATTAAGAAATTATCTGAAACTATTTCTGTTCCAATCATCGCATGAAGGTCGTATCCACTACCTGAGCAGGCAAAAGCAGCTTATAACGCAGGAGCATTCAGCGTAGTAGTAGGTGGGGCTATCACTAGACCAAAAAGAAATAGCAGCTAGATTTATTAATGCAGTGAAATAAATAAAAGTTCTAATTGACAGTTGATCAATTAGAACTTTTTCTATATTACTTTTTCCCAGCTACGACCATCGATGTAGCTTGATTTTTCTAAAATTTTTCTTTCATAGGTTTTTACCGGCATTATTATCGACAATAGTATATATATCAATATCGGGCTACCGAATGAAAATACTCGCTAATAAGAATAGCACTCGCAGAAACTAGCACTTATTCCAAATCTTTACTTCAACCACTACATACTCCAGAGATCATGGCCCTTCGTATGAGTTTATACATCTCTTTATCTTCTAAGAATTAAGAAATTTATTCCATAATTTATTTAATCCATCTATCATAATAAATTCCTCCCTGACTTTATTGTTGATATTTTATTATTCTGACCTTATAAATATTATATCACATTTCTATGATATATAGTAACTATTGTACTCAGGAAACCTTAAACAAAGTTTAGATTATTAAGATTTTTAGTAATAAAACAGGGGAGTGACTCAAAATCGTCATTTCTTAGAAACAAGATTTTTGTCGAATCACCCCTCAAATTTTTCTATTCACCTAATCTAATCACCTTATCACAAATTGATAATGTTGATTTATTGTGTGAAGTATTATGTTATCTTATCTTTTTACTTTCTTCTAAGCTTTTAGCACTTCGATTTCACTGAAGATATCGATGTTTGCTGTTGCTTCGATCAAGAATCGAAGTTTACTATCATTGTAGAATGAACGTGCTACTGATAAACGTTGTTTTTGACCCTGAACTTATGTTCGAGACTTCTCTCCTAACGATTTCATTTTTCACGACGTTTCAAGTTATCTACAAAAGTTCTTAAATTAGTTTTCTTAGAGATGAGTCCAATTCTTCTTTATCTAAATCTTTCTCAAAGAATGTGATGTTATCTTTAATTTTTCGCATTGAATAGGTAACTATCTTGCAGAATTATCGAGCTGTTTTCTCTAAAGTAGCGGTTATCTATATCTCTAAGATCAACACCGTCGATAGTGATATTACCTTCCATGTTTTCATCTGAGATAAATTTCATAATAAGTTTCGCTATCGTGGATTTACCATCCACTGAGGTCCACTTTAGTCCGATAACCTCTCCTTTTTCACATCAAAGCTTAAGTTATCCACTACAGTATTATCAGCATATCGATGTGTTAAGTTCTCAACTTTAAGTTCGTTAAAATCAACAACTTCTCCGCTATTTTCCGCTTCTTCTCGCGTATTCATAAGCTCTAAAAACCTCTTTCCACTAGCCATCGTCTGACTTAATGTTGAAGCTAGTTTCCACTATATAAAATAGGAATAAACGATACGATAAACATCGCAGCTAATGAAACAGTTACGAACGACTATCAGGTGAAAGCTGCACATAGATAATGCCAACACTCCGATGATTATAAGTTACAACATTTAGAGTATTCAAATCTACTAAAAATTTATTTTTAAGATATGAACTTCTTGTTAGTTCTTCAGTTTTCCATATCGATAGTACGTTTTTACTTCATCAGATTTTTCCATATTGTAATGTTTCCAAAATTCCATGACTTCTTCTGATGAGATTGTTGTTTACTTGGGTTAGTTTACGGCGATAGTACTTTCACCAACATCTTGTCCAACATTTCTAAAAGCTTAACTTTGGATACACAAGTCCGATTACAATATAAATTATTAACGCTACTAATACTGAGTTTTCACACTAAAGAATAGTAGAAAGATACTAACTACTAAACTTTGCACGATATAAATCATAAATGATTGTTATCATTGTGCGCGTAAAACTTCTAATAATTCAATATCAGTAGTAATCATCGTCATATAATCACCAGATGTGTTTTCGTAAAACTATCAACAGATATACGTTTGAATTTCTCTAAAAACTTTAACACGTAAGGCATGTAATACTTTAGACACTACATAGTGATTTAAAAAGTTGCTCAGTATAACTGAATAGCCACCTTTTAATACAGCTAAAAGCAAAAATCACGATAAATAAAATCGCAGCTATTGTCGTTATTTTCGTTATAACGAGATAAAGTAGAGTAAATACAACAAGCGTTAAGTGCCCTAAAGACTCCCGAATAGAGGTCGCTCTAAAGTAGTGGACGTTTTAAACTCTTGAGTAATAACTAAAGTTGTTTAATTCTCTTAATGATCTCATTACTCCTACCTCCTTAGCTAAAAATTTTGATTTCAGTTGTTGTTGATCTGTGAATAATTTTTCTATACAGAGAAATTTTTCTTCAATCAGTTCATCATGTGTTCCTTCTTCGATAATTTTCTTATCTTTTAGAACATAGATATTATCTGAATTTGTTATCGTCTCTAAAGTCGTGAGAAAATAACGATGATAATTTTTCCTTCTTTAATTGAATCAAAGGCATTAAGCACGAGTTTCTTTCACTGTAATCATCAATATTCGATACAGCTTCATCAAGTATATATAAGTGAGAATCTTTTCGTGATTGCTTTTGCTGCAAGTAATCTTTGTTTTTGGCCACCAGAAAGATTCACGGCTCCTATCATAGCTCATAATCTAGACCACCTCGTTTCTTCCACAAAATCTTTAAGATTAACTTTTTCTAAAGCATTGTGACATTTCTTCTTCAGTTATATCTTTACGAACATAAATGCTCTCTTACAGTACCTTTTTACTAAATAACTATCATTAGTAATAAGTGTCGTAATTTTAGCCATCTCTCAGTAGGAGTCTATCGATATTGAAGTTGTCATATTTTATACTTCCACTTTATAGTTCAGAATTTAAACCTAAGATTAATTTGATAATAGTAGACTTACCACTTCCGCTTTCTCCTACTAATGCTGTTTTTCGTACCAGGCTTAAATATCATATAATATTTTCTAAAGTCGTCTCCTCTCCATAAAGAGAAGCTAACATTGTTCAGAACAATATTTTTCCTGCTTCTACCTCAATAGTTTCATCTTTTTCTTGTTCCGGATAATCAAGAAGTTTATAGATATTATCTAACTCAACATTACCTTTCATCGAAATATGGAATAAGCCACCTAAAACGCAACGGTTTGAAGCATTCTAAAAAGCTACGATTACGAAAACAATAAAGTTTCTGATCTTTCACCGCAAAAATAGCAATAATCGATAAAACAAAAATAGAAACATAAGTAATAGCATCCATCACATTAATAGAATTAAGTTGATGACGAGTAACGCCATCGTTGATTTTCTATATTTTTGCACTACGAGTATCCAACATCACTCGCTACGTTATCTTCTTTACCGTAAATTTTTGCCGTTGTGAAAACCTGATAATCTATCGTAGAATACCTCTGATAAACTTAGAAATCACTGAAATTCTTTTTATTAGCTTTTTCGATTTCTTAATAATAATCATAATAGACACAGGAATAACGGATATAATAATAACATCGCTATAAATAGTAGAGATGAATCTTCCCATAAATCACAAACGAGGCTAAGTACTATAAATAATGTCGCAAACATCTGCGGTACAAATTTATTAAAATAAAACTCAATATTCACAATTGATGAAGAATTCATTACAAGAAGGCACCAGTGTTTACTGCTTCTGCATAATTTAATTGAAAGTTTTTCTACTTTGTTGTAAATCTCTTTTCTTAATGTATTTCTAACCTGTTTAGAAATTTTTGTGACTAAATAATTATCCTGTTGTAGCTGCGTAATAAACTACTAAACCTACTACCGTTTTTAGAATAAATCCTAATACAGCGCCACTTCTATTCTCTTCACCTAGTGAATAAAATAGAAAATCTACAAAGTTGTAGATAAAAATAGCCGAACACCAAAAGGTAATAAGTTTTAAAACCGCTACGAGATATGCTTCTTTTTGATATTAAAAGAGACCATCGCTCTACCATCTATCTTCATAATATCTCCTTATTTAATTTCGAAATTTAGACTTATTTTGCACAAAATGAGTAAAAAATAATATAAGATATTATAGATCACTACGGAAAGTGATTCGAAAATCTTATTTCTTGAAATCACGATTTTGGGTCACTCACATTCACTCTTTTTGTGAAAAAGGCTCTATTAACCTTTATTGATATTTATTATCAATTGTTATTACTACTATATAGCTAAATTAAAAGATAGCTTTTAAGTTTATTGTTGCGAAAATGTTCAAAATTATAAGAAATGGTCAGAGAGTGGTGTTTTAGAGCTCACTCTTAGTTATTTAAATTTTATATGAACGTCTTTTCCAAAGAGACAGATGTTGTGATTTTCTTTTTGAGTTGTGTAAATGTCAATCTAAATATGTCAAAAATTCAAAATAAAAATGCCCAAATTTTTCAATCCCTATTTTTGCATTTTTCTAAATAAAAAGACTGTTGACTCATACATAATATGCATTTGTCAACATTGCTCTCTCTAATTCATTAATAAAGTAGCGTTTTCTTATATAAAATATGATATTTTATTAAAATTTTTATTTTACTATCTTTTTCCAAAAGCAATGATGCGATTAATAGTAATGCACCTAATGCTGCACCTATTACTAAAAGCTAACAGATACATAGTGGATTACCTACAGCTCCTGCAGCGATAGCAAAGATTCCTCCGTGAGGAGCTTTTGATACAACACAAAAAGTCATGCTAGCTCCAGCGATACGCACGGAATAAATAATGGCGGAATAACACGTGCTGGGTTGCCTTTTGCAAGACGGAATAGACTCCTTCTGCTGATGAACGATAATCCCATTACGTGGTTTACTAATGCACCACTACGTTGAGCTTTTGGCCAGATATTTTTGTTGATTGTTGCTGAAACAGCGATTGCTAATGGAGGTGTCAGTACCGCAATCATAACCGCAGCCATTCATCACTTCCTGCTGAACCAGCGATGTTGAAAGTAACGCTGTACCTGTTACGTAAAGCAGCTTTATTAATTGGACCACCCATATCGGTAGCCATCATCGCAGCTACTACGAATCAAGGATGAATTTACCGCTTCCGTTAAGACTTTCGATAAAGTGTTTTAAAGCGCTTCCATACACACTGCCATGGGCGCGTTGAGTGGGAAGATCATTAATAATCCCGCGATTAGCGACCTAAAGATGGGGAATAGAAAATTGGTTTAATACCGATCTAATGAACGAGGCATCCAACTGAATGCAATTTTCAGTACGTGGATAATTCCACCAGCTAAGAACCCAGCTACTAATGCTCCTAAGAATCCTGGAAGGAGTGTACGCTAACATCACTTTTCAGACTTAAAATACGTGGATCTGCTAAAATACCACCAATCATACCAACGATGAGATCCAGGACGGTCAGCGATAGAACGACCGATGAATCCAGCTAGAATTGGTAACATCATACTAAATGAAATTTTACCGAAAGTAGAATAATACTTCTGCAACTTTGTTGTAAGATGGATCTTTCGGGATCAAATGAGTTAATACCCCAGATGAATGATAATGCGATAAGAATACCACCAGCTACTACGAATGGTAGCATGTTGCACACCTTCCATTAGGGTGTTTATACGCACGACGTCCTGAGACTTTCATTTGCTGAAGAATCTTCTGAATCTTCTGCTGCTCCGTCATGTTTATAGATAGGGAGCTTTTTCCATCTAGATCGTTTGGATAAGTTCTTCTGGTTTGTTAATTCCGTCAGCTACTTTTCGTCATAATTGTTGGACGTCATCAAAACGATGCAACTTCTACTTTTTATCAGCTGCAACGATAATTCCCGCTGCTCTTTCGATATCTTCTTTTGTAAGTTTGTTTTCTCACACCGATTTGACCGTTTGTTTCTGCTTTAACATCTAGTCCCATCGCTTTTGCTGTTTCTTTAATTTTTCCGCAGCCATAAATGTGTGAGCAATACCTGTTGGACAAGCTGTTACTGCGATAATGTATGGTTTTTCTCCACTTGGAGCTGCTTGTTTTCTTCTTCTTTTGGAGCTTCTGTTTTAGCTACAGAAGTCTGCAAAATACTTTTTCTACATCTTCTTTAGTTGTAGCTACATCTAATCCTGCTTTTACATCTGCATCCATACAGATGCTTGTGATAATGAAGCTAGAGCTTTAGGTGCTCGTCCGCTCCACCGTCTGGCGCACAGATCACTAAAAATGTGTTTTTGCAGGTTGTCCATCAAAACTTTCCCACTCAACACCTTCGTCACTTTTTCGCATGAAAACGATCATCGCTTTATCGAAGTCAGCACTGGCGTGAGGGATACTACATTTTCTCCTACACACCTGTAGTTGATTGAGCTTCACGAGCTAGTAACGCATTTAGAAGTTTTTCTTTACTAGCAATAATATTTTTCCACTAACGTGCTTGTTAGTTTGTCAGTCTTCTTTTTATCAGTAGCACTGAATCCGAGTGAACTAGAGTCATAATTTAGAACATCTGTGAGTTTCATTTCTTTCTCCTTCGTTAATTTCACTTATTTCCGAGAAATATTTTTAACTTAATTTTATTTTTCTGTAAATAATTTGTGAAATTTTTATTTTAACTTTTTACTTCGATTTGAGGTGAGCAATTCTATGATAGGTTTTCGCCTTCCCTACCACCTACTGAGAACGATGTCGCTACCTGCAGCAGATGCATAGCGTGAGACTACTGAGTGATCTTTGTCTCGTTGTGTTTCCGCAACGAACATCGCTAACATACTATCTCCTCTGCAACCGTCGATACTATCTTGCCTTCTAGCTACGTTTACTTCGAATACTTCTTTGTCTTCGGTTAGCAGTAAAGCACCGTTTTGCTCCACGTGAAACAAGGACGTTTTCGCTACCCGCGTTCTTGTAATTTTTCAGCGTATTGCCGAATTTCTTCTATACTATTTAAAGTTACGCAGAACATTTCTCCAAGTTCAAATTCATTCGGTTTAACTACGAACGGTTTGTACTCTAGTGTGTCTGCTATTAATTCTTTATTACTATCTACTACTAATGTAGCACTCTGACTCCGATACTTTCTTCGCAATAACTTTTGAAGTCTCTACACCCATCCCGCGATAACATTACCAGATAAGAATACTACATCTTCTTCAGTTAACACTTCTAACTTTGCAAAAAAGTCGCTCACATTATCTAGGTTTACACTACTACTTTTGACCATTAATTTCAGTCTCAGTTTCTGTAGTCAATTTCATGTTAATTCCTCGTAGCTCCACTTGTTTCTACAAAATCATGTTTTACACCCTAAGTTGTCTAGTTCTGAGTTTTTATAAAATATCCTGTGAATCCTGCGACAAATCCCCATGCTTTACTATCAACACCAACATTGTTCAGTAATATTGAGATATTAATTCTTTTCCACCTACTACCGTACTTCCGACTTCTTGTGTTCATTTAATTTTCCAGAGTGCGAAGTTGGTTGCCAAGTATCAGCATATCAACAGCTGGTTTAAAAGTAGATTGTATAGTACACTATTAGTCCTCCTTTATACTTTTTACTTCTATATGTTTGTATACCTCTTATACTCTTTTTGGAACTTCGCACGATACGATAGTTACATCATCTAACTCAACAAATTTTTGAAATTTTCTATGTCCGAATTTTCGATTTATCAGCAAGAATGTATTTTTCTCTTTCTCTATTTTTATCATGAAGCTTTTATAAAAGCTTCATTTTTCTTCAGCAGTCGTAACACCAAAAGTTTCATCTATTCCATTACAACCGACAAAACATATATCAAAACTAGTGTCTTTTCAGTTGTTCGATAGCAACCGAACCTATGACAGCTTGCGTAGAATGCTTTTTATCGTTCCACCTAGATATAATAGTATGAATTTTGTTATTAATAAGTTTCGGTAAGTGATACGTTGAATTCGTAACGACCGTTATCCTTCTATCTCGAAGATAATCAATCATTTCATATGTTGATGTCCCAGCATCAAGATAAATCGTCTGACCAGATTCTAAGATGTTTTTACAAATATACTTTGCTACTTCTCTTTTTCCTGTAGAAATTCTGTGCGCTTTACTTGAACACTTTTCTTCTACTACGAGCTGCAGAACGTTTCATCGCACCACCATGAGTTCTATATAATAAATTCTGTTCTTCTAAATTTGTAAGATCTCGTCTAATAGTTGCTTCTGATACACCACAGTGTTCCATAAGCTCTCTTATGTTCGAAGATCCATTTTTATCCAACAAATCTAAAATTATATTCCATCTTTCATTTACCAATTTCTTCTCTCCTAACTCACAAGATTATTATATACAATATAATATAGCTATTCAATCAATTTCAAGCAAAAACACTCATAAATAATCAAAATAATCGATTAAAATAGGTGTTTTTATTTTATATTGATTGTTTTTCTAAATGATGACGTTTTAATATTATTACTACTCGATTGATAAATAGATCTCAAATTCTATATGTTTAATTTTTACTACTTATAAATGTAATGCTTTAGGTAGTAAAAATATCGAACTAAAACAAAAAGAGATTCAAGTATTTCTACCTGAACCTCTTATTTTTGATCTATTGAGATCAAATTCTTATCTTCTTTTTGAAGGTAACTTCGTCTGCTTTATTTAGCTTCTGAAGTCTTCTGCTTCTAGCTCCACCTGCCAACTTCAACTTTTACTTCTTGAGTTGTTTTCTACTTCTGGTGCTACTTCCTCAACTGTTAGAGCAGTTTCAACTTGCGCTTCTTCTGCTGTTGAGTAACACTCAACGTGGTGCTACTTCTACGTGTTGCTCTGGTGCAACGTGCACTTCTTGAGAAGCTTGCACTGGCTGTTCTTCTTGAACTTCATTCACAACAACTTGTTCTTGTACTCCATGTGGCGCATTTGGATTGAACCCTTGTGGTCGTCCTCCATGTGGCACGTTTGGATTGAATCCTTGTGGTTGTCCTCCGTGTTGCACGTTTGGATTAAACCCTTGTGGTCGTCCTCCATATTGTGCATTTGGATTGAACCCTTGCGGTTGTCCTCCGTGTTGTGCATTTGGATTAAACCCTTGTGGTTGTCCTCCATGTTGTGCATTTGGATTAAACCCTTGTGGTTGTCCTCCATGTTGCGCATTCGAATTGGATCCCTTGCGGTGCTTGTCCTCCATGTTGTTGTGGATACAGATTAACCCCTTGTGGTTGTCCTCCGTGTTGCGCATTTGGATTGAATCCTTGTGGCGCTTGCCTTGGAATCCTTGTTGCACACGTCCTTGTGGTGCATTTGGATTGAATCCTTGTGACGCTTGCGCTTGGAACCCTTGTTGCGGGCGTCCTTGTGGCGCATTTGGATTGAATCCTTGTGCTGCTTGCCCTTGGAATCCTTGATTCATACCATTGTTAAATTGCGGTTGATTCAGAATCGGATTACCGAATTGATCATATTGAACTGGTTGTCCAAATGGATTTGCAAATTGGCTATAGTATTGTTGAGCTTGTGGTGTTTGCCTTGAAGAATCTTGCAAACTCACTGTTTGAGTTAGTTTCTCCCGCATTTGATGGTGGTGACATTAACACAAAGAAGAATACAATAACATAGACTGGAGTTAATAAATATACTGAGAAATAACTTAGAATGTAATATAAAGCTATTAAAATAACAATTTCCCCATGTCGCAAAACCTACATCACGTAGTCTTCTTGTGAAACTTGCAGTTAAAAGTAAAATTAAAATAAGTCCAGCTATAAAAAATAAATATTCCGAATGCTAATCCTGTTTGAAGAGTAGATACTCCATCATAACGCTCCTCCGCCTATGGGTAGTCTGTGCTACGGCTTGATTTTTCTACCAATGCTAGTAAGTGAAGAAAACGTACCTTGGAATACTATAATCGTTAATAAAAATAAACCCTCCTAAAAATACTCCCTACAGAAACCAGTGCCCAGTTACAGATGTATAACCTGTAAAGTCCACAAAACCTTTAAAGAAGTCTTTAAAAAGAAGAGCCATAAGTAACATGTTTACGTCTTTGGTCTATCATAAAACCCTCCTATTGTAATAAAGTTAAATTATATAACTATAATATAATAAAAAGTAACTATAGTCAATTGAGATATGGTTATTCTCTATAATTTTACAACCTTTAGCAAGTCAAATAAAGATTAATTTCACTATATTTTTACATTATACTTTCTATTGAGTGGTCCTCTTTTCAAAATAATAAGGGAGTGACTCAAAAATCGTGATTTCGAAGAAATCGATTTTGATCAGTCACCCCCTTTAGGCCAGTAGATATCTAAAAAGCTTTTTATAAAGCAATTTGAATATCAATAAACTCACTGCGTCTATGAATTTTCATATAAACCTTGTTAAAATTTAGGACTTTTGAGTCAGTACCCTAAGTTATATTCTATATTTCTGTTTTCTCAAGACTTCTCTTGCTTCTTCTACAGTGTCTTCTATTATATTTTTAACTGATCGAAGTTCACTTACTAAACCTGCGATTTGCCCCATATAACAGAACCATTTTCGACATCTCCGTCATAAGCTGCTCGTCTTAATGAACCTAGAGTCAATTCTTCTAACTCCATAAGTGTCGAAGATTTTTCTTCTAATTCATGATATCTTTTCGTAAGTTCATTTTTGATACACGCACCGAGCTCGGAATTTTTCTCCTGTCAATGTAGTCGATGTATCAGTCAGCTTCTAAAATCATATTTTTATACTCTGTAGAAAGTGGACATTCTTCGAAGCTAGAATGCAGTTCCCATCTGAACTCCACTTGCTCTAGACAATATGCAGCAGCCATGCCTCGACCATCTGCGAGTTTCCTCCAGCAGCATAACAGGATATTCACGCAGCGGTTGCCTGCGGTAACAACGCCATTGTTGTGCCTGGTTCCTACATGTCCTCCTGCTTCCGCATACCTTCTACAACAACGCATCACATCTAATTCTTCCATTTTTATCGCAGCTTTCTACCGATGGAATAACCGGAGACTACTTTTATCCCCGCTGTCTAAAGCGTGGCATATATTTTCTTGGGTTCCAGCTCCTGTTGTAACAATTTTTACACCTTCTTCGATAACAACATCTATTATTTCATCAATATTGTGCATCATAAGCATAAGGTTAACCCCAAAAGGTTTATCCGTAAGTTTCTTACATTGTTGGATTTCTTTGCGAAGTTCTCGGACTTACCCCACCTGACGCTAAAATACCTAACGCTCCCGCGTTCGATACCCGCTGAAACAAGTTCATGTCTAGCTATTTGAGCCATCGCCCCTTGCCAAAATACCGGATACTTTATCCCTAATAGTTTTTATAATTGTCATAGTGTTCTCCTCTTTATATATATTTTAATTATCTCTCAAACTTTCTTCAATTTACTTCTAAAAGATAAATCTAGCTACAAGTAACAAACTACCATCAAAATAACTGATGATGAAACACTGCTATATACTCTCTCACCACGTTCCTTTATAACTTTAAAGTTAACACTCATCCCTAAAGCTGCCATCGCCATACCTAAGAATACTATGCAGCATCTACAAAAATGGAGCTAATGGTTTGAAAGCAACATAACTTCCTAAGATACTCATAAAGATAAAACCTAGAATAAAAGTATGGCATTGGAACTTTTCCTTTTTGTTTCATCTTGAGTTTTATTAACTTCAATCAACACACCTGCAACTACAATAAGCATAAGAACACGTGTATAGTTTAGTAGAATCGCAGCATCTAACGCTACTCGTCACCTGCTCCCACTGCGGCAACTGCGTGAGCTATTTCATGAGACTTCCTCCTGTAAACACTCCGTAGTTGTAAAGCATCGAAGCCCTGAGATATGGTTTGTCAAAGTTGCTTCTATTAAAAGTAAATACTATACCTAATATCCGCACCTTCCGCAACCATAGGTACACACTATTATCTGTTTCGCACAGTTGACACTTACCCCCATGACTGCCGCAGTACCACAGATACCACAACCCATGAAGATAACAACGCAAGTTCACTGATCCACCTGTAAAGCTCGACACATAAAAGTGGTTAAGTTATCATAAATAAGACAATAAAGAACGCAACAACTAAGTCTTCTTGCCCTTCTGATAAAGTCTATCTAACGCTAGCTGCATCCTAATAAAATTATTCCAAGTCAGTAAAAATTTATTACTTATAAATGGAATATCCACTATAACCTGCTCTTTTTAATCCTTTTGAGTGTTTGTCGTAACATACCTATAACAGTGCTATTACCAAATGTCCAAACAATTTTTAACGCAGGAACTTGAGCAAGATATTTCGCTACTAACGAATAATTAACATTATACCTAAGGTATAATAAAATTAACACTCTTGAATCTTTCCATAAGAGATTTCCCCCTTTTTATAATATTTGTTTAAATAAGAACTATTTATAGTTTAATTATACTATCTACATTATTTGTATTCAAGGTTATATGAAATAAAAATAATAAATGATCATATTCTAAAAAGGGTGACTCGACAAAATCGTGATTTAAGAAATCGATTTTCTAGTCACTCCACAAAAGATATTAGATATCTAAAAAGCTTTTATAAAAACAAAATTCAGACGTCAATAAACCTCTGCGTCTATGAATCCTCATATACACTTTGTTAAAATTTAGGATTTTTAGGGGCAGCCCTTCTTAATTCAATCTGTTATTTTTGTTACTACCCCAACAATAAGAATAAGTAGTGAGCAATGATTCCCGCTGCAATACCACCTATTGTATGTGATACGATTGCTTTTGAAGATAATTTACGTGCTCCTAGGCATCCATCACATAATATGAGTACAAAGTATCACTCCAACACATACCCATCGCTGTAAATACCGCAATATCATTCGCTCCGATTAATCCGCTCTTCAAGAATTCTGGAACTAATGAGATTGCTCCCCCCACTGCTCCTAAGGCTGTGATTGGGAATGCAATTGCTTCTGCAGAATGGAATCCAAATAGTAGTTCTAGGATGAAATGTTAGTTTCTCTCCTAACCAAGGTAAGAATCAACACCTTCATATGCCGCACCTGCTATATCCTCCGGCTGGCATTTTGAATGTTAACATCATTACGAGATACATACTAAAGTACACCGGAATGATTACTAGACTCATTTCAACCCCTGTTTTTCCACCTTCTAAAACAGTATCTAGCACTCGTTGGAACATATTCCCATCACGTACTATTCTTACTTTGTCCGGTCTATCATCACCTTCAGCTAATTCTATCGCTGGTTCTTCTGCTTCATCACCATAGTATTTTTTTGTTTGTCGTAACATTAAACGTACACTTATAATACTACCTAAAATCGCTCCGATATTCCCTATAATCGCTGCTTTAATAAATCCTTCTCACTTACCCCATCATAAACATCGTTACCGATAAGTCCCCATACCAAAAGCTGTCCCTAAGTTACATAAAGCTGGCGCTGGTATTTTTAAAGAAAGATGTAAATCTTTTTATCTTTTGCAAAATGGAATGATAGCTGGGTTATCTGATAAATATGTAGCCACCGCACCTGTAACCCCTGCTCCAGGCATTTCCCCAAAAGCGGTTTCATAAGTGGTGCAAAAATTTTTGATTAATTAACGCTATTGCACGAACTCTGATAATAACACTAATTGCACCAGCAATAACTGCCATTGCCATGATGAAAAATACTGTATTAAGTAATAAATCATGCGCTGTCGCCATCATCGTCTTGAACATAAGTGGTGTCCCCATTTTTCTAGCCATAAGACCAAATATTGGAAGAATATTCCCTAGAAGACAAACGTTTCTAAACTTATCGCTTTTTAACCACACATTTTTGGTTTTTCTTTTTCTTGGTTGTATCTCCGTCCATAAAAATCATCCTTTCTGATTTTTATTTTATATAATTACTCCGTTGTTCACTTATCGCGAACTGTACTAATACAACTTTCTAGTAATATTATACCATAGAATCTTTACCCTTGCAACTATTTCAATAATTCGAAAACTAATTAAACTAAATTACTATTATAAAAATTTCAGAATAAACGAAAAAGATTTAAGTTGTCACTTTTTCACAGCAATATCTACAAAAGCTAATATCTCCAAATAATTTCTTAAAAATAAAATTAATTATATTTATATTTTACTACTTTATCTCCTTCAGTACTAGTACAGTTGTATTTTCGGTGTTATATTTTGTATTATTATCATAGTAATGTGAGAATTTTTCTATTGTAGTAATAGTAAACAAATATAAATCTATTAAACTATAAATACTTTCTTCAAGCTAGATTAATTGCTTTTTAAATAACTTTTTGATAGAATTAAATAGCAAAAATAAATATATAGGAGAAGATTTTTTTATGCGAACGAAAAATAGAAAATAATAATAAAATTTTAAAGTTTTTCAATTGAAAATTATCTCTTGGTGCAGCACCGGTTATTATCAGTGCTTTATTCTTCGGAAGTTACGTACCGAGTGAAGCGCTTGCCAATGAAAAACAACTCAAGCGTTAAATACACTTATCTGGCTGAAAACGAGCTTGCAGCAATCGGAAAAAGTTTAATTAAACAAAGTATTCCAAAAAGACGTAAAAATAACGAAACATACTACCTGGTTTATAAAAGAAAGCTCAAACTTCTACTAAACCAGCAACAAATTAAAAGATTACCTAATACTGGGCAGTTCAGCTTCCTGTAGCAGGACTTGGAATCAGTACTACGCGTATTAGTGGTTCTTTTAATGTCGACTACAGAAAACAAAGTTCTTAGCGTTGTGTTGATTGGAGCTATGGGACAAAAGTATTGTTGTACCTTATGAATCATTTGCTTTCGAAAAATAAAGGAATTAGTACGCTATAACACACAAACAACAGTTACTGATTCTGCAGAACTTTTGCAGATAGTGTAATTAACATCGATGGCTATCGCTATGTTGGTTACTTCACACTTAGCGATTTAGAGCTTTGCCTCAAAGCTGAACGAAGCCTCTTCCAAAACCAACACAACCAACAGATTGAACCTACACAACCTACTCCTGCTCCTGCAGTGAGATCATAAAATAACTCTGATGAAGGACCTAAAGCACCAGTTGAAAATAAACCTGAGACTTAAAGTCAACTACTGAAGTTGTTCCTTTCGAGACAATCAGAGCAACCTGATGCTACTCTGCAAAGGAAAACTAAAGTTGTTCAAGAAGAGTTAACGGTGAACAAATCGTGTTCAGTGAGGTAACTACTATCGACGGTAAAGAGAGCTAGTAAGAGTTATTTAAGACTTCAATTACAAAACAACCTGTTAATGAGTGAGTGCTGTTGGTACTAAAGGGAAGTTGCACCTGCTCCTGTCGTTACTCCAACAACTCAGTAACTCCAACTGAAGGTGAAAAAGCTCCATCTGTAGTAAAACCTGAAGTGACTGTAACTACAAGTTGTTCCTTTCGAGACAATCGAGCAACTTGATGCTACTTTCACTAAGGGCAAACTAAAGTTGTTCAAGAAGAGCTAACGGAGGCATACTATTTTACAACAGGTAACTCTACTGTTGATGGTAAACAAACTAGCAAAGTACTGAAAACACAATTACAAAACAACCTGTAAACAAGGTTATCGCCATTGGAACTAAGGAAGAAGCCACTCCCCTCAACCTGACGCTCCAAAAACCTGAGGAAGCTAAACCACCTCAGCCTGAAACTCCAAAACCCGAGGAAACTAAGCCACCACCTCAACCTGAAAAACCTGAGAGAAATTAAACCAGAAGAAAAAGTAGATAAAACTGCACTAAAAAGCTCAAATTGATAGAGCTCTTGCTCTTGTCCCTGCTGATTACTCTACAGCAAGTTACAACGCTCTTAAACCAATTTTAGAAGCTGCTCAAAACGTCTACTGCTTCTGATAGTGTTAAACAACCTGAGGGTAGATGGTGAAACAGCGAGACTTAAAACCGCTGATTGATGCTCTCAATGTTGACAAAACAGACTTAAAATAACACTATTGCCGATGCTAAATCAAAACTAAAAGATCACTACAGCGATGCAACTGAGCTAATCTTTCAATCTGTATGGCTGAAGCTGAAAAAGTTACAAAACAAACCTGAAGCAAAACAAAGCAGAAGTTGATCGCATTAATGAAAAACTTAAAGCAGACTATTGCAGGATTAAACACAGATAAAACTGAACTTGAAAAACAACTAGCAGATGCTAACTCTAAAACTGCTTCAGTCTTCAGTCCTGAAACTTGGTCTGCATTAGACGAAGCTAAAAAAGCAGCTCAAGCTGTAGAAGATAACGCAACTGCTACTGCAAGCTCAAATCGATGAAGCAGCTAAAAACTAAAAGCCGCTATCGACGCATTAAATGTTGATAAAACAAAATTACAAGAACAAATTAAAGATGCAGCTACTAAACAGAAGCTGACTACGGTCCAAAAACTTGGAATGACTTCAAAAAAATGCTGAAATAAAAAGCTAGAAAAGTCAACAGCCAAAACTACTCCACTTCCTAAACAAAGTGAAATAGATGCGGCTACTAAAGCTCTTCAAGATGCTATTAAAGCTCTTGCCGTAGATAAAACTGCATTACAAAACGCTATTAACACAGCTAATAACAAACGTAAAGAAGAATACACTACTCAAACATGGAAAGCTTTGAAGGGGCACTTGCGGCAGCGAACCTGTAAATGCAGATGAGCTACTACTCAAAAGCAAGTAAATGCAGCTGCTGAAAAAGTGAAGAAGCTATCAAAAACTTAGCTCCATTGGCTGAAAAAACCAGGTACTAACATTTGTCCAAGACTGACAGAAGTATTGAGATAAAGTAGTTGCTGAAAGTATTCTCTAGAAAATCCTACTAGAGCTAAAAATCAAATCAGTACAGCTACTCTGAAAAAGATGGACAAGTTGTTAAGACTGTAAATCTGACGAAAAATAATCTAAATGCTTTATTAGACAATGTAGAATACTTCAAAGAATATACTCTATCTACTACAGTGATTTTACGATACAGGTAACGGTCGAAGAAACTGAGCATTAACTGATCAACCAATTCAATTGGGCCTTAAAAGTTGAAATTAAAAATATTAAAAGAAACAAACAGCGAGTGACTGATGACTGAAGGCAATGAAACAGATATGAGTTTACTTTCAGAAAAACCAGCGGATGTCAGCTCCACTTTACCTGCAGTTTACAACTCCATGATAACAAAGTGACAAGACTTTCTGTTGATAAAATTGAAGAAGTAGTTAAGATGGAAAAACTTTATACAGAGATTTACTCAACTGACACCTGATTTAGTTCAGCACACAGATGCTTCTAAATTATCAAATGAGTATGTTCATTACTTCGAAAAACAAAAAGCAAAAAGAAGGTAATGTACTATAGCTTCAACGAACTTGTAAAAGATACTGCAAAACTAATCCTACTGGAGGTTCAAACTTGGTGCGAATCTTAGTGCAGCGAATATAAAACTAACGGAAAAATCTTATGTTACTAATACATTTAAAGGTAGTTACTAAGTAATGATGGTGGCAGATTTACTATCCGACAACTTAGCGTCCTCTGTTGGTAGAGTCAAAAATGCTCATGTTCATGATATCAACTTAGGTAATGTAGAATGTTAGATTTACCTGGAGAAAAATAAAAGTTGCACCTCTTGGTGTATGTTTCAAAAACTCAAATATCGAAAATATTAAGGTAACAGGTAATGTTGTGAAGGTAATAACGATGTTACTGGTATGGTTAACAAACTTGATGAATCAAATATGCGTAACGTTGCATTTATCGGTAAGATTAACAGTCTTGAGGATAAATCTTGGTGGTCTGGAGGACTTGTAAGTGAGCTGGAGTAATGCAGATAGTGTTTATTTTCGATAGTGATATTGTGGGTAACAACTCTAAATTTGGTTGGACTGTCGCTAAAGTTAACCACGGTGGAAACCTAACGATTTCAAACAACATTGGTGAGGTGTAACAAATTCATTTGTCCAAAGGTACTATGACACTTAAAATCATGGTCAAAGCGGTGGCTAATTCACGAAAACTATGACTGGGGATGGGTCGAGAAACAACGTTAGTATGATGAAAGTTACAAACGGAGAAAATCATGTATGGAGCGAGTTCGGTTGACACTGGAGATTCCATGCTTCTGGATTTGATAACTTCAAAAGCAACTTCTATGCCCAACGGATGTAGCTACAGGGATTGTCTTCAGACAACAGATCTAAGCAAATTAAAGGTATTACAGAAGCTCAAGCCTTAGAAAAATTTTGCTAAGATATAGGGAATCACTGCTCCGATGAGTACTCTAATTAACGAGACCGGTAGTTAATACACGTAACAATACTAAAGCAAAGACGATACTTATAAAGATACTCAAGATTATAAAAGCGAGATCGTGAACTTGCTTGCCCGTAATGTCGAAAAACTTCAACCCATTCTACACAATAAAGAGGTGGTTGTGTAGCAAAGGTAATAAGATTCCTGAGATTCTAAATTATTAACCACGAAGTATTATCTGTTACTGCGATGAAAGATAATGAATTCCTAACTGAACGGTGATGCCAACCGCATTATCGTTCACTATGCTGATAAGACAAAAGAAATCTTTAACATTTCACCTAAAAGAGTCTCAAGTGAAACAAGTTAAAGACACAGCATCCTTCGAACTTGGAGATATAGTTTATACTCCTAACTATTGTTGATAAAAGAACGTGGCGATTTAATTGAGTGCTATCGAAAGTAAATTAAGTCCAGTTGATTACAATCCGATCCTGTTATCAACACTTCGGAAGAGACAGGTGGTAACAAACAGTAACCATGCAATTGAGGATCTTTACTTGAAGAAAAGCTTCAAGTACGTTAAAGACAATCTTATTAAATTCGTTACTAAAGTTAGTTCAAAAGCGAGATCGTCAGCTTAACACCGATGAGGCTGCTAAAGCGTGCATTAATTAAGAAAAATTGATGATAATGAGCTGCAGGTCCTTCTTGGATTAGCTTATCTAAACCGTTACTACGGCGTTAAATTCGATGACTTTATAGTAAAGAATTAATGCTATTCAAACCTGATTTCTACGGTAAGAATGTTAATGTGTTGAGACTTTCGAGTTAAGATTGGCTCTAGAAAGTAACAGTAAAGGTGATAGAATCTTTGGGAAGCTTATCGTGAAGCTATCGGTGGAGTTATCGGTATAGGCGAGTTAAACAGTTTCTTAGACTATAATGTGCGTCTATTCACACAGTGATACAGACTTAAACGATTGGTTCATAAAAGCTACTAAAGATAATGTATATATCGTTGAACCAAAAACAACAACTCCTGAATTTGCTGATAAAAACACAGAGCATACGAAGGTTAAACAACGACATGCATGGTAAGATGATTTTACCGCTTCTCAACTTAGATGCACCTATGTTCTTAATCTCAACCCATAACTACTATGCTACAGTTCATTTGAAAAATATGGTGAAATACTGCAGAAGAACGCTGAAGCATTCAAAGCTGAAATCGATAAAGTCGCTAAGGTCCAACAAAATTACCTAGACTTCTGGTCACGCTTATCATTAGATAAAGTTCGTAATCAACTGCTTAAGAGCAACAACATGGTACCAACACCAGTGCTAGATAACCAAAATTATAAAGGAATCAGCACAGATAAATATGGACACACTAACAGTGGTAAAGATGTAGCTCCTATCCGTGAATTATACGGACCAACAGGTCGTTATCATGCAACTGACTGGCGTATGGGAGCTGTGGCTCCGTATTACTGGTAACCCTTATGAAAGATGACTCTGTATTCTTCATGGTTACTGATATGATCAGCGACTTCGGTATCTCAGCATTCACTCCATGAAACTACTCACGTAAATGACCGTATGGTATACTTAGGTGGTTCAAGACACCGTGAAGGTACTGACTTAGAGGCATTCGCCTTTGGGTATGTTACAATCACCTGCTGAAACAAGTCCAAACGAGTGACTTTAAAAGCTCTTGGATTAAAATATGGCTTACGAGCGTCCAAACAATGGAAATCAATGGTATAACACTAATCCAAATGACCTTAAATCTCGCGCTGAAATCGATAATTACATGAAAGGTTTCAACGATACTCTAATGCTTCTTGACTACCTTGAAGGAGAAGCTGTAATTGATAAACACGATAAAGCGCTAAACAACGCTTGAGTTCAAGAAAGTTGCTAAAAACTACGTAACGCTATGACGAAGAACCAATACGATGAAGTTAGAGATCTTAACGAAGAAGAAAAAGGATATGAGTTAAACTCTGTTAACGACTTAGTAGACAGAAACTTCATGACTAAACACGGTCCAGGTAATGCTATCTATGATCCAACTGGATTTGGAACTGCCTACGTAACCGTCCCTATTACTGCGGGTATCTACGGAGGTAACACAAGTGAAGGAGCTCCGGGATCTATGTCATTCAAACATAACACATTCAGAATTTGGGGTTACTACGGATATGAAAAAGATTCCCTTAACTACGCTTCGAATATGTTAAAAAGGTGAATCTAAAAAAAGCTGGTAAGAATACTCTAGGTGATGACTTCATCATCAATAAGATTTCTGACGGTAAATTTAACAACCTAGAAGATTGGAAGAAAGCATACTTCAAAGAAGTTGTTGATAAAGCTAAAGCAGGATTTAACCCTGTTACAATCGATGGTACTACATACAGTAGCTACGATGACTTAAAACGTGCATTTGCTGAAGCTGTTGAAAAAGATAAAGCTACTTTAAGTAACGGATCAGTTAAATCTGACAATACTGTTGCTCTTAAAGAGAAACTATACAAAAACTTCTTCAACAAACAAATAGCTTTAAAACTTCTATCTTTAAATCATAATTTGAATAACAAAAACCTAGGTTTAGAAATTTTCTAAATCTAGGTTTTGATGTTTTATGATGCTCCTTGCTAAAAATAAGTTATATATTGAAAATCATAAACCCTATAACTTAACTATTCGGGACCTAAAACTTAGCCCTGAATTAATATATATTATATCTACTTCTTTTTATATTGTTCTTTGATATTTTCATCAAGAACATCATCACTATAATTGCTGTAAGGTCTTTTAGTTGGAAAAATGTGTAAAAATGCATGTGTTGAAAACTTACTATGGTCTGCAAGAACATAACGTTCAGTCGCATTATTAAGGATCGTTTCATTACAACGCCCTTCTTCTTCATCAGAATAGTAACCTTCTCTAAATCTATACCATTCACCCTAACAAGCACTTATTTACACTTATTTTTACTAAAGCGCATCTTGTGTGAAGAATCCAATAAAACCTTTTGTTTTTGACGGTATCTTCACTCCAATAAAATTAGATCACAGATGGATTGTCTTTGAACTGTTCAAATACCGTTAATGAATTCGTCACAATGTTACATATCTCTATCTTGAGGTACTCTGCCAAAATAACTCGTCGTGCTTCCTGGACCTATAAAAATAGTTTCATTATCTTTTATAAGCTCGATACTTTTCTAGCAATTTGTTTTTCTCTTCAACATTTACAGATATATTATAATTATCCTCTTGATAGAAAATTTTTCGGTTTTCAATTTCGCTCCACCGTGTATTCTAGTAAGATGCCCGTAATCTTCTAACTCTTGCCAAATCACGACGAATCGTCATCTCAGTAACTTTCATATCATTCGCTAAATTACTAACACGTACTAAATGTTTATTTTCAATTCATTTAAGATATAACTATGTCTGTCTATTTTTAACATCTTTTCTCACTCTAAAATAATAAATTTAACATTTATATTTTTAACACTTTTTCGAAAATATAAAACAGAAAACATAAAAGAACTATCAAAACGAACGTTAAATCTAACATAAAAACACTAGCTGTTTTGTGGTTATGTAACCTTCAAACAACTAGTTTTTTAATTAATTTTCTTTATCTTCTTTTTCTTTTTCTACTTTTTGGTTGTTCTGTAGGCTGCAACAACTCGCATATTTAGAAGTCTATCGTATAGCATTATAGGATTCTTACGTTTAGTACATATTTCTCATATAACCAGAATAGTGCTGAAACTGGTACTGACCCAACCAATAGTAACTTTAATTAAGAATTCTCTAATTAAATATCTAGAAAAATTCAATTTTTTATCTATCTGTAGGCACTATTCTTACTTTGAAGTTTTTCCGATAGTTTGACCTTGCCATTTTTATGCGGTGAGGTATCCATATAAAGAATTGCAAAAGATAACTATTGAAAGTGTCATATATATGCATTTCTTTCATTTTCCGCTCCACCTTGAGCTCGTAGATTCACCGTAGTATATTGAAAAACGAACGCTATCGGTAAGTAAATCACCTAAGTCAATTAAATACGCAATTAAACGTTTTATAGGCGAAAGCTTCTTCACCGTGTACATCTAATAATGGTTCAGCTGTTGGTGCTGAAATATCATTTAAAGTTGGTTTTATAGTTTCTATCACTATGCCTGATGAACTATAATTTTTCTTAACACATAGTTCACCTAGTCTTCTAAGTCAACGTTGTGGTATACTTGTTGAACATCTTCACAATCGTCAAGCATTTCTAACATTCTTTTCGAATTTAGCTTTATCTTCTTCACTTAATGTTACTTCGTTTTGAGGATCATTGAAATTTCAGCAACTTCAAATTCTTCGATTCAGCCGCTTTAGAGAGCTTCTTGGATTTCGTGGAAGTTTTCTGGTTCACCATATACCAATGTTAACTCATCTTCTTCAAGAATGTCACGAGCATCGATATCAGCTCCATAAGGATTTCTAATAACTCATCTCGCACTTTTACCTTCAACACCGATTACCGCAGTGTTGTCGAACATATAGTTAACAGAACCAGTAACACCTAAGTTACCTCCGTTTTTACCTAATGCTGTACGTACTTCAGCAGCTGTACGGTTAACGTTGTTTGTAAGAGTATCGATAATAACCATTGTTCCACTTACACCGAAACCTTCATAACGTAATTCATCGTAGTTCTCTTCACTTCCACCTTTTTGCTTTTTCAATAGCTTTACGGTCAATATATATAGGAACACGGTAAGTTTTCGCTCTTTCTAAAACTACTTTTAGATTTCTGTTACTTTCTGGATCTGGTTCTCCAGTTTTCGCTGCTTGGTAAATTTCACGTCCAAACTTAGCATAAATCTTACTCGTGTTAGCGTCTTTTGCCGCTCTTTAATATTATTCCATTTACGACCCATGAGTCTTTTTATCTCTTTCTTTTGTAAATATTTTTCCATTTTGGTAAAACTTTCCCAAAAATACTGTCAGAAAGTTATTACATACCTCTTTATATTACTATATTTAGCTATATTTTCAAGCATTGTCTAGGTAGCTAATTAACAATCGTGTATTTTTATTTATTATCTTAATACTATTCAATATAAAATAACTACAAAATTATAGCTTTGCCTTAATATATCTATCATAGAGGTGACTCAATCGCTGATTTCGTAGAAATCGATTTTGTCAAGTCACACCCGCAAAAGTTTATTAGATATCTAAAGAGCTTTGCAAAGCGAATTTAGATATCAATAAACCACTGCGTCTGTGAGTTCTCATAAGAACTTCGTTAAATTTTAGGTCTTTTGGGTCCAGCCCTTTAAATATCCTCACTTTAGTTTTTGTTTTTACGTCTAGCTACCCTCTGCAGCTACTAATGATATTAATCCTAAGCTCCAAACCCATTAGTTTTCCTGTAAGCCAACTCCCTCACTCCTTGCATCTCTAACACATCTTTCGGTTTTAGCTCGGTTTTGCTCGGTTTGTACGGTTTTGGCTCAGTTTTGGCCCGTCGTCAGTTTTTGGTTCTGGTTTTGAGTTCAGTTTTGGCTCCGGTTTTGCCCGTTTCAGTTCGGTTTTGGTTGGTTTTGTTGGTTTTGGCTCCGTTTCGGTTCCGGTTTTGGCGTTTTGGTTCAGTTTTGGTTTAGTTTTGGTTCAGTTTTGGCTCTGGTTTTGTCAGTTTTGGCTCAGTTTTGGCTCCGGTTTTGGTTCGGTTTTGGTTCAGGTTTTGGCTCGGTTTTTGGTTCCGGTTTTGGCTCAGTTTCATTCAGTTTTGGTTTTGTTTCCTCATATAGTTTACAACTTCCTTATCTAAAGTTGTTCCTTCAACCGTTTCTTTTTCTGCTTTTCTTTATCTGGTAAATAATAATTTTTCAATCTCATCGGTTATTTCTCACTTCCTTCTGTCCATTTGCCTTCTATCACTTCTCCTGTGACTTTGTTTACTTTATTCGTTCTTGTTAGTTTTACTTTTTGAACTACTCAGCTCTTTCAGGACTTTTTATTAGTTTCTTTTTTCTAGGTAGTTTATTGTTCGTTACTTCTTTTCTTCTGTAACTTCTTTTTGTATCTGCTTCGTAGTATACATCTACTTTTCATTTCTTGTTGTTGATGTTACTTGTTTTTCTTCTACTGTTTCGATACTTGAGCTTTATAGTTTTCTATCGCTCTGATGGTGTTCTTCCCAGCTTCCTTCTGTCCACTTTGCCTTCGTCACTTCTCCTGTGACTTTGTTTGCTTATTCGTTCTTGTTAGTTTTACTTTTTGAACTACTGGCTCTTTTTAGAGCTTTTGTTAGTTTCTTTTTCTAGATAGTTTATTGTTCTTGTTACTTCTTTTTCTTCTGTAACTTCTTTTGTATCTGCTTCAGTAGTATACATCTACTTTTCTCATTTCCTGTTGTTGATGTTACTTGTTTTTCTTCTACTGTTTCTGATACTTGGGGCTGTAGTTTTCATCGCTCCTGATGGTGCTCTCAGCCTCCCTCTGTCATTTACCTCTGTCACTTCTCCTGTGACTTTGTTTGCTATTCGTTCTTGTTAGTTTTCACTGAACTACTGGCTCTTTTAGGACTTTATTAGTTTCTTTTCTAGGTAGTTTTATTGTTCTTGTTACTCTTCTGTAACTTCTTTTGTATCTGCTTCGTAGTTGCATCTTTCTTGTTGATGTTGCTTGTTTTCTTCTACTGTTTCGATACTAGCTTTTAGTTTATCGCCCTGATGGTGTTTCTCCCCAGCTTCCTTCTGTCCATTTGCCTTCAGTCACTTCTCCTGTGACTTTGTTTACTTTATTCGTTCTTGTTAGTTTTACTTTTTGAACTACTGGCTCTTTCAGGACCTTATTAGTCTCTTTTCTAGGTAGTTTTATTGTTCTTGCATCTTCTTTTCTTCTGTAACTTCTTTTGTATCTGCTCTCGTAGTACACATCTACTTTCTCATTTCCTGTTGTTGATGTTACTTGTTTTCTCTACTGTTCTCGATACTTGCTTTATAGTTTCTCTATCGCTCCTGATGGTGTTTCTTCCCAGCTTCCTTCTTGTCCACCCGCCTCTCTGCCTACAACTTCTCCCGGTGACTTTCTTGTTTACTTTATTCGTTCTTGTTAGTTTTACTTTTTGAACCACTGGCATCTTTTAGGATTTTGTTAGTTTCTTTTCTGGGTAGTTTTATTGTTCTTGTTGCTTCTTTTTCTTCTGCACTTCTTTTTGTATCTGCTTTTCGTAGTATACATCTACTTTCTCATTTCCTGTTGTTGATGTTACTTGTTTTTCTTCTACTGTTTTCGATACTTGGGGCTTTCATGAGTTTTCTATCGCCCCTGATGGTGTTTCTTCCCAGCTTCCTTCTGTCCATTTACCTTCTGTCACTTCTCCTGTGACTTTGTTTACTTGATTCGTTCAATGTTAGTTTTTACTTTTTGAACTACTGGCTCCTTCAGGACTTGCTAGTTTCGTTTTCTCTAGGTAGTTTATTGTTCTTGTTACTTTCTTTTCTCTTCTGTAACTTCTTTTGTATCTGCTTTCGTAGTATACATCTACTCTCATTTTCCTGTTGTTGATGTTACTTGTTTTCTTCTACTGTTTCGATACTTGGGGCTTTATAGTTTTCTATCGCTCCTGATGGTGTTCTCCCCAACTTCCTTCTGTCCATTTGCCTTCTGTCACGTCTCCTGTGACTTTGTTTACTATTCGTTCTTGTTAGTTTCTACTTTTCTGAACTACTGGCTCTTTTTAGGACTTTGTTAGTTTCTTTTTCTAGATAGTTTTATTGTTCTTGTTACTTCTTTTCTTCTGTAACTTCTTTTTGTATCTGCTTCGTAGTATACATCTACTTTTTCATTTCTTGTTGTTGATGTTGCTTGTTTTTCTTCTACTGTTTCGATACTTGAGGCTTTATAGTTTTCTATCGCTCTGATGGTGTTTCTTCCCAGCTTCCTTCTGTCCACTTGCCTTCTGTCACTTCTCCTGTGACTTTGTTTACTTTATTCGTTCTTGTTAGTTTTTACTTTTGAACTACTGGCTCTTTTAGAGTTTTTGTTAGTTTCTTTTTCTCATGGTAGTTTATTGTTCTTGTTACTTCTTTTCTTCTGTAACTTCTTTTGTATCTGCTTCGTAGTATACATCTACTTTCTCATTTCCTGTTGTTGATGTTACTTGTTTTTCTTCTGTTTCGATACTTGGGGCTATAGTTTTCTATCGCCCCTGATGGTGTTTCTTCCCAGCTTCCTTCTGTCCATTTTACCTTCTGTCACTTCTCCTGTGACTTTGTTTACTTTATTCGTTCTTGTTAGTTTACTTTTTGAACTCACTGGCTCTTTCAGGACTTTGTTAGTTTCTTTTTCTAGGTAGTTTATTGTTCTTGTTACTTCTTTTTCTTCTGTAACTTCTTTTTGTATCTGCTTCGCTAGTATACATCTCCTTTCTCATTTCCTGTTGTTGATGTTACTTGTTTTTCTTCTACTGTTTCGATACTTGGGGGCTTTTATGAGTTTTCTATCGCCCCTGATGGTGTTCTCCCAGCTTCCTTCTGTCCATTTGCCTTCTGTCCACTTCTCCTGTGACTTTGTTTACTTTATTCGTTCTTGTTAGTTTTACTTTTTGAACTACTGGCTCTTTTAGGACTTTTATTAGTTTTCTTTTTCTAGGTAGTTTATTGTTCTTGTTACTTCTTTTTCTTCTGTAACTTCTTTTGTATCTGCTTCGTGTATACATCTACTTTTTCATTTCCTGTTGTTGATGTTACTTGTTTTTCTTCTACTATTTCAATACTTGGGGCTTTATAGTTTTCCATCGCTCCTGATGGTGTTTCTCCCCAGCTTCCTTCTGTCCATTTACCTTCTGTCACTTCTCTGTGACTTTGTTTACTTTATTTGTTCTGTTAGTTTTACTTTTTGAACTACTGGCTCTTTTTAGGACTTTAGTGGTTTCTTTTTCTAGGTAGTTTATTGTTCTTGTTACTTCTTTTCTTCTCGTAACTTCTTTTGTATCTGCTTCGTAGTATACATCTACTTTCTCATTTCCTGTTGTTGATGTTACTTGTCTCACTGTTTCGATACTTGGGGCTTTGATAGTTTTTCTATCGCTCTGATGGCGTTTCTCCCCAGCTTCCTTCTGTCCATTTGCCTTCTGTCACTTCTCCTGTGACTTTGTTTACTTATTCGTTCTTGTTAGTTTTACTTTTGAGCTACTGGCTCTTTTAGGACTTTGTTAGTTTCTTTTTCTAGGTAGTTTATTGTTCTTGTTACTTCTTTTTCTTCTGTAACATTTTTATATAATGTGTCGTAGACGATACGTAACTGTAATTTCTGGACTATTAATCTGCCCTTCTACTTCAGCTGAATCATCCTTCACAGTAATATATCGATACTCTACTCCATCGTCACCAACTAACTCTTCAGGATGATATTCATCTGTATCTACATTATAATCCTTTGAATAAGATCTTTTCAATAGCTGTTATCGTTTGTTTGATTTTCTTTCCTTGCATATTCTCATATGCGATTTTTAACAACTCCGTATATCTTCTGTTTTAATAGTAACAGAAGCTACATTTGCCTCATTAAATATTGTTTCCGTATCTGTTTTTGCTGCTGCGGTAATATTAGCTACCTGATTATTTTTGAGCATCACTAGCGATTCTTGCCGGTAGTAAAAATTCATTTGATAATCCTGGATTCAATGTAGTTCCTGGATTTGAAACAAACTTAACCGCTGTAACTGCTACTCCAATCTGCTGTAATTTGATGATCTGTTAAAGTTGTTGTTCTAGCAACTTCATTTCGCATTTCCTGTAATTGGTGATGTTGGAATAGCTATGCAGTCCATCCATCTGATACTATTGCTTCTCCTGTAGCTTCCACATCAAACGCAGAATTACGATTTATACTTGTATCAACAATATTCTTATCGCCTTTTTAGGCAATGTCACAAGTACTTCATTATTCGATAATTTTGAATTATCTCATTTGATAATGTAAAAGCGGTATGTCACATCTGCTTTTTGGCCTAGATTTTTCAATGATGTAGATGTACCCTTCTCGCTGATTATTTTTATCAGTCACATCTACATATAATCGTGAGCTGATGTATTCTCTACCGGAATTTCGTAAGTGAATGTTGATGTATTAATAATGTCTCCATCAAACTCATCATTTGAGTTCAATCCATGAAGAAACTTACTTTCATCTCCAAACTAATGTATGCTTCAAAGGATAGCTACCTGTTTGAACCCATTGTGCCCACGTAAACTCTAAATTTGGAGTTACATTCTCACGAGTATTCGAATCCTTCGGATCAATAATCAATACACGTTTACCAGTATTTTGATAATTTTCATCTTTAGTTACAAGCGGACTATTCCCTGCATAACTAAATCCATCTGGTAATTCAACAATAATTTTAGCATTTTTCGCACCAAGATATGTTAAACTTTTATCTGTAGTAGCACCATGCGAAGTTGTTGTATTATAAACTCGATTCCCTAGCCCTGAAGGAGAATAATTATATGATTCTATTCCTGCACTTAAAGGCTGCGTTTTGTTACCTGGTAATACTGCTTCTATTTTTCCAGTTCTTGGCACCAGTTTTAAAGCTGTTCTTGCATCTGCTAAGATGGTTTTAGAAATACTTGTATTTACTACATCTGTGTCCTGAGTAGATACTTTTGCAGTAACAATACTCTTCGCTTCTTTTCCTTCCGCTACCATTTGTTTAGCTGTTTCTAACCCTTTTAGATTTTGGTGTAAATAAATACCTGCTTGGCTAAGTGTATCATTGGTAAATGTCATTTCACCTTTTGGTCTTAATAAAACTTTAGTTGTTCCTTCTGGTAAGTCTATAGATGTTCCACCATTTTTCTTAAAGGCAATTTCTCCAAGTTTTGTTTCTGTTATACCATTTACTGTATATACTTCAAATGTATTACTAGTTCCTAGATTATCTGGTGCATACCAAGCTGATAAGCCCCATTCTTGTTCCAAGTACCATAAAATTCATTAGATCTCTTCTGATCAAAAACTCACTATCAATTATATCAACTTCTTTAACTTTTGTCAGAGTATCAACACTTCTCCAGAAAACTATAATTCTCTTATCATCTGTTTCCGTATTAATTCCAGGAATTGCAATATTCACTCTATTTTCATGATTTTTGTTCATTAGTAAAGTTATTAATTACTAATGGAGTGTTGTGCTCCCTGCTGCATTTGGCGTTGCTCCTCCTCCATTATCTCTTATAAGGATTCACAGCTTTTACTACTAGCGAGTTGTTCCTTGACTTGTATTTGTTTCCCTGATTTATCTGTATAAATTACATTGTCTGTAAATGTAAATTCTTTTCCTTTTTAAAAACTCCTCTAATGTTCCATAGCTAGCGCATATTAATACGAAGCGTATCATCACTAGTATTATTCCTTGATCGAATACAGAGCTTCGCATCTGTTATTGTTCTTGTATAACGAGCGATATTTCCCATCTTGCGCCCAACCATCATTTATAGATGCTGAGATAAAACTGCTCCAGTCGGCAACGTTACTTTGCATGAGCAATTTTATTTACCGCTGCAGTCTCTTTATTAAAAAGTAGTTAATTTTAAAACTAATTCTTTATTCTTAGTTTCATCGATAGAATCTGAGCGCATTAGTACTAAACAAGCTAAATCTCTAGCTCCACTTTCACTGTCTCACATGAATACTAGCATACCCACTCTTATTTGTATTAGTTACCCTAGCTGTTGTAGAAGTAGTTGGTGTAATAGCCGCACCATTCTTATCAACTACTTGAGCTGTAATTGTAGTTTGCGAATTACGTCCCGTTCTATATTCATCAAACTTATAACTTATATTAAAGCTAGCATACGAACCGCTAGGTACTTCTCCAGTATGAATTTTTATATTGTGTATCATTTACTTTTTCAACTTTTAAAGCCGAGCCAAACTGTACATCAGTAATAGGTTCATTTGCTGGTAAATTCACTAAAATATAAGATCCATCTTCTAATCTTGAAGGTGCAGACACATCTAATCTGAATGTAGAAATAATTTGCTCTCCTACTCTATATTCTGTCTGATTTCTACAAGATGCCCCTGTAAACTTACCTTATTCTCTCTTGGTGTTGTCGATGTTTCCGAAGTAGTATTAGTCGTCGCTTGTGCTCTATAAATAATTTTATATGTATTTTTTGAAACAAATTCTAAACTTGTCGCTTCTAAACCCGGATAATTTTTCTTCAATTTCTCTAAATTCTCCGAGAAATCAGATTTCAATATAGCAACGTCTTCAACATTACCATCAGGTTTCACATGAGTCACCAGTACAAATTCCTTAGCATCTATTACCGTTGAATTTCCTGTACCTGTTCTATTAAAATTCGTATCATCATCTCCTGCATAAGCTAAATTTACATTTCCAAATAACATCATACCTGCTATTGCCACAGAAGATACAGCTATACTAGCAACTCCAACATTAAATTTTCTAATACTAAATCTATTATTATATTGATAGTGGTTTCTACTTCTATTTTTCATTAAACTATCCCTTTCTATTACACTATTTGTGTGTATAACTTTATTTTCACAGTATAATTCTTTTTGTCAAGTGAAAATCTTTCAACTATACTGTTTTTCTTGATTTCTATTCTATTTTTCATATATATATTCCATTTTTACTAATTTTTCCAAGATTACTAATTCAATATTAATTTTTAAAATCTTATAACTATAGAAAAATTCGAGATATAAGGATATTTCCTACACCTCGAACCTATTATGTAATCAAAGTTATGTTATATTCTACAAATTTATTGAATTCAGCTTCATCAACATTTGTTAATTTAACAATCCAAGATTCTTTTGGATCAGCTGAGTTTAAAACAGTTGGTTCATCTTCTGCTTTTTGTTGTATTCTACTACATCACCTGCTAATGGTGAGTTGATGTCTAATACAGTTTTTGATGCTTCTAAACGTAAGATAACATCATCTTTTCTAATTTATCTTTTTAGAAAAATTCTACAGATCCTACAGTACCAAGTCATCTTGCAACTCTGCAGTTGGTCCAATAGTGTATACCTTCACTTCCTTTTTTCGATCCATAAAAGCTTTTTGCTAATTTTTCATTTTACAACCTCTTCTTTATTTTATAATTTTTCTAAGTATCGATGACCTTATTTCATCATCGATTTTTACTCAAAGATATATTATACATTTTTATAAAAATTAAAAATCAACTAAAATAGCAATCAAAGTGATATTGACTTTCGACTAGTTTAATAAAAACTAATTAATACTATCCTTTACTTTCAAAACTATTGGTATTATAACATTCGCATTAATTATTTGTTTATGATATACTTTGGTAACAACGCATGAGGGGCGTACAAATGGAGGAACGACATAAAAATATAAAACCGATTTGTACGATTTTAGTAGTTAAAAAGTATTTTCGGAATGAAACTGTAGCACTACAATTTGTTAGAGATATTTTTGAACTGTCAGCTGAAAAGTCAAAACTTATTGAGGGTAATCAAATCTTTGCAGCAATAGTAACGTAGACTCAGATTTTATGATATGGCAGTTGATATTCTTGTTGAATTAGATAACACACTGAAAGTTATTATCAAGTTCAACTAACTAAACAGGCTTTTTCATTAATCGTATTTGGGCATATCTTTGCAAACAAGTTAACGATAATATTGAAAAATTAAAACAAAAGAAGATCAAAAGCATTCTATCTATAAAAAGTACCACCTGTTTGCAGTGGCAGCTATAGTCGATCAAAAGTATTTTGATAGTGATGAAGCGATAAGTACTTTTTAATCAAAGAAGAAAACTAGAATACTGAATTAAAAATGTATGTAGATAATGAAACTAAAGATTTACCTTTGTTAAAAATAGTATTTCTAAATTATATATAACGGAAACTTGAAAAATGATTATATTAGATGGTTGGAGTTTTTCCGGGGAACAAAACAGTACACGAAATCAACCTGATGACGTACTCTATTCAAGCCGATAATTTCACTTTAATCCAGAGAATTGGAGCGAGGAGGAAAAACGTATGTCACGACGAAAGAACAAGGCAACAAAGACTCGTTACTGGGCTCTCAGTAGCTTATGCTCAAGAGGAAGCTCGCTCAACGCGACATGCAGAGAAGGACATGCAGAAGGACGTGCAGAAGGACGTGCAGAAGGACGTGCAGAAGGACGTGCAGAGGAGAATTAAATACATTAATTTCTTTAATTAAGGATGGTTATATTTACCCGGAAATTGCCGCCATTGGAGTATCGGTGTTAGTACGAATTAAATAAATATTTGTAATTACAGATAAAAAGCAACTGGGTTGAGGTTCAGCTGCTTTTCGTATTTATGAGAACAAGAGCTCCGTGAAAAGTCTGCATAACCCTTCCATGTTAAACTGAAATTAACCAGGAGGGTACATGACAAGAAAAAGGGTCCACACACAGAATTAATAAAACAGTAGTATCAGAATACGGAGTAGAAAGCACAGCCGATATACAAAATGCATTTAAAAGAGTTTACTAGGAGGTACGGATAGAAGAACTACTACAAGCAGAAATAACAATCACTTAGTCGATGAGAAGTATGGACATGGTGACAAAGAAAACCATAGAAACGGATATAGAGAGAGTTCAAAGTAATTATGTAGCGACCTAGAAATAGCTGTTCCACAAGATAGAAATTTCACATTTGAACCAATGATAGTTCCAAAAGAGAGATATCCTCGTAAATAGAAAACAAAATAATTAGGTCTATATATGCCTCAGGAATGACCACAAGGGATGTGCACTGAGAGATAGAACTGTATGGACGTGAGATACTGCAGAGGATTAGTGCATCAGACATTACCGATAAAATAATTCCAAAAATAGAAGAATGGAAAACAAGGAACGCTAGATGAGATCTATGCAGTGGTTTATATAGATGCAGTACACTTTAGCGTGAAAAGAAAATGGAATTGTGAGCGAGCTGTCGAGTATCGCATTAGGAGGAGACCAAGAAGGTAAGAAAGCATATTATCGATGTATGCTAGTAGGAACATGAGTGCCAAAACATGGTTATCTCTATTTAACGACCACTTAAAATCGGAGGAGTAAAGACATACTAGTAATATGTGCAGATGGATTAGTAGATAAAAGAAGCCGTACATCAGCAGCCTTTTCCACAGAATACCTAAAGGATGTATAGTACATATGATAAGAAATACAACAAAGTTTGAAAGCGACAAAAGACTATAAAAGAGCTGTGTGCAGACTTACAATATACAATGCACCAGCAGAAGAACAAGCTCAAAAACAACCTAGACATAGTAGCGGATAAGTGCGAAAGTAAATATCCAAACTAATGAGTAGCTGGTATTCAGAATGGGATGCAATAACACCGGTACGCTCAAATTGTAGTGCATGCAGCAATGTATAACCAACAAAATGCAGTGGAAGTGTATATTCCAAGATTAGCAGCATACGAATAACGAGACTTTGATCGAGTTTTCCGAATAAAGTAATCAGTAGAAAAAGCATTATACCTAGCTATAGAAAAGAATTGTAGATGGACAAGAGCTATAAGAGATTGGGGGAATATATGGAGAGTTAAGAATAATGTATGAGGATTAGGATATAAATAAAAGAAGCAGCCTTTAATTCCTCTTGGAGAGTCTAGATTTTACGTCTCATACTTGCTCATGGGACAAGGGCTTCGCCTATATAAAACCTCCTTTTGACAAGCCAAGCCTTAAAATCTAAAGCATGACTCGAGAATGAAAGCCTACCAAAGTAATTAAATCCATAAAATTAAATATTATAAACTCAGTAAATTTTAGTTCTAACATAAAGAATCACAGAGTTTTATATTCACACTCCCTGAGAACAACACACACTGATTTCATAGAAATCGATTTTGTCTGTTACCACCGCATATGTGATATCCAAAAAGCTAAGCACAAAACGAATTTGAATACTAATAAAATCATTGCGTCCAGATATTAATTCAGATATTATTTGATATTCACCTTAACTCAATATCAAATCCACCAATTTTTGTGCTTCTACTTTTTCCGAAATAATAACCTAAATCGATACTTTCTAATATTCAGTAAAGTCTCTCTTCTTTTACCCCTCACTCCGATTAGTTTATCCTCACATCACCGACATTACCTTTTTCCGAAAAAGTCACCATAAATCTTAGCTTTTTGTTATTCGTCCCGCTTCTACCCAAATTAAACTCGACAGTTCCAATCCAAGACGAGCATCTCTATTATAGTTATATCTCTGGTGATTTTCCGTAATTCCAATCCCAGTTTTGATATTTCAGAAAGCAACTCATCAATTTTCGCCAATCTTCTTCTGTAAGTCTATACCGTTTTATGTCTTCCATTCTTTTCACAACCAAACAAGGACATAGGTATAAATCTTTGAAATCTACTACAGATAAAGTTTCTATATCCTTATCTAAATACTCTCTAAGACCTGTAACTCTACTTCAGTACCGAATCAATTCCTTTTGACTCAATTCTTTTCTTACGATTAGGTGTTAGTACATTAACCATCGCATCATAATCACATATCTAGAAGTAGCGTGTATCCTCCATAGATTTTACCATTAACAAGAGTCATGCGCTCCACTAACCTTTCTTTCCATCGACAACGAGGTCATTGTGTCCTGTTTGTTCAACTTTATTTACACCAAGATCATGTAGTATATTTTACTCGCAGGTTCATAGAATTTTTAAAGGGTTTACCATAAACATTACTATCACCATTCATAATAAGGCATATATTTACAGCCTCCTCATCTAAAAATACTGCACTCCACTCCGTGAATACACGTCTAACAAGTGTGATTCCGTGAGTCATGTACTCATGGTTAATCTCTTTTCAGCATTTTGAAATAGTCCTATCTGCACCCTTTGGTTTGCAACAATATGGAAATATTATATCTTCATCTAAATTCAATTTATTCAATACGTGTACTTGTATCGCTAAAGCTACCGCTCCATCATAAATATACTCTCCATTTCTTATCGGCTCTATTAAATACATACACCTCGTCTTCAAAACACTACAATATAAACAGCTACTATTATTTAAGTTCAACCTTAGATAATAGTAGCCTGCTCTGCCTTATTAGTCTACTATATTTATAATTTCTTCTGCTCTATAAATTATAACAGTCCACTTAGTAATTTTCTTTCAATTTTCAATTATCTCTCAGTACGTTGTGGCAAACTCTCACTGTAATCCATCATAAGCATAACATCTTTAAATGCGCTTCGGAATAGCTAAACTTTCATATTCCATTACACTCACATTTAGATTAATATCTTCCTCACGATTTTCTTGGAATTTAGCCACAAAATCTGGTTCAGCTTACGAAGACGCTAGATAAACCTACCATCTCTGCGCAGAAGCTTCACGGCTCATACTATTAATTCCGCCAGTAGCCACTAATGGAACACGTCCTGCAAGGTGTTCATGAACTACTTTCGTAATCAGTCGCCCTTCATTAGGTCCTCTTCAGTACGAACTTTATTTACATAAATATTTTGTCCCCAGTTTGCTATCGCAATATAAGACAACGGCACTCTTTCTAGTATCCAATCTGTAAGTTGATTAAATTCTTCAACAGTATAACCTATTATCGCACCACGCGTCTCTTCTGAGTTGCTCACATCCTAGAATGAAACCTCAGGTGCTCTGCTTTTTATAACTCATACACCTGCCCAAAACTTCAAGTATAAATCTAGCTTTTATTTAGTGAATCTCACACCATACTTATCATGGCGCTTATTCGATACTGTTGAGAAGAACGTCCGTAGCATTAGTTTTTGTGCTGTGGATATTTCTATTCCGCAAAACCTGCGCGCATCGCCTGTCCTGTCGCATCTTTGCATTTTTGTTTTATCACATCGATCATCTCATGAGACAACTCTTCTACCTCATAGGCATGAACGTGCACCAACTCACTTACGACCATAAACCACGATTTTCCTACTCTATAGTAATTAGCACCCGCACCTGAATAAGTTAATTGTAAACAGCCTCTGCTCCAGCATCTTGCATTGCATTTGCCATCTTAGTAAGTCCAGGTATGCAATCATCATCATGTGCACCAAAACCAAAACCTCGAAACAACTGTCCATTCACATCGATATAAGTCGCCCTGTTACCTCGTAGTGGTGCTGACTTAGCACGTCTTAATGCATAATCTAAGTCTTCTTTTTGTAATAATTCCATCCTTTTGTAGAAGAATTATCGTCATCGACGACAGTACGAACCTATTTTCTAACTGGTACACCATCGAAGTTTTATGAGTTAATAATTTTTCCACAACTCACACCTCTTTTACATTTACTTTTGTAAAACTAGCTTAAGATTAAGTTCACTAATTCTTTTCGCTTTTCTACATATCACTGAAGTAGTGAGTTAAATCACTCTCCTACACTTCAAGTAAGTCTTCTTTTACTCACCCTGATAGTTTTTCTTCTACGTCACGTACGTTACCTGTACCGAAGGTTCTGCAGATTTTCGCTTGAGTAATGCGTCCTTTCTACTTCTAAGTTGAAATCAACTGTTCCTGGATCGCAAGGTGAGCATCACGGTTATAGGGAAGCGGTGATTTTTCCGTGTTCCAATCCCAGTTACGGTATTTTCATCTGCTAATTTCTCAATTGTGCCTCAATCTTCATCAGTTAGCTCATCTCTTCGCATCTTTACTATCTTCGATCTCATTAATCCAATATGATTAAGTCTTGAATTCGTATCGATTGTTACATTTTTCGGTCATCAGGTTTTACATTCACGCATTCCTCATTACACGTGCTCTACTCGATTCAATAATCTTTCGATTCAATTCTTTTACGGTTTGCGTGTATACATGTAACCATCGCTTCGTAGTTTACATCGAGGCAATGAATATCCTGCACTTTTACCACGTACTAATGTCATTGCAGTCCACTTACTACCACGAGCGGTTAAGTCATTACAGACCCTTTTGTTCAATCCCAGTCTTAAGCTGTGAAGTACATCTAATGCTGGTTGATAGAATTTTTGTAGTTTCCGCACATCAGTGTCCCTGGCATGTAAGAAACATACGTTAACAGCACATTATCAACATACACAGCACCACCACCTGTATCACGACGTACTCAGGATAATATCTTTTCTTTCATATATTCATGGTTTACTCTCTGCTCTAGCATTTTGAATAATCCGATTTCTACTTTTGGTTCACAGTACTATGGGAAGATTACAGTCTCATCAATATCGATATTGTTAAGTACGTAAACTTGCATCGCCATTACTAGCGCTCCATCTGGTAAATATTTTCCATTTCTAATTGGTTCTATTAAATACAATTCTTTCTCTCCTTTATTTGTTAATTTTGTTAATGTATTTTGTAGCTAATATATCTTACTTTTGCAGTCTAAATATGCCCTAACATACATAGAGTGACTCAAAGTCCTAACTTAAAAAAGTATATATTACAACCTCATAGATGGGAGGATCATAACAAAATCGATTTCTCCGGAAACTCACGATTTTTGAGCCACTCCCTCCATAAATTATTAATAATTTCTTCAACCCCAACGTTAGTTCCTTACTATTTTGTTAAACCACAGCACCCTAGAAGCTGCCTCTCTCAGGGAACTGATATTTTTCTGATTCATGTGATCATCAATGCCTGTGGATTTTTATCGAGTTCTCTATGAAAATGGATATTTTATGAACTGAGGTTGTAAATCCTACCCTATTTCATAAACAATGTTTTCTTATCATCGATTATTTCCAAAAATTCATTGCATTTACCTAGATGTTCGGAAAAAGATTGATCTTCATATCCTTTTTCAGCGTTACGCTTATTAACCTCAAGCTGCGCACCATTCAGGACATAGTGGAATAGATCTGTAGTCAACTTCCCATATTTTCCCGTTCCACAGCAAGTCTACGCATTAACACTTCATCTTTGATATGTTCGCATGACAATGCTTTACTACATCGCATTAAGTCCGTACTTTCCTTGAATGTGAAAGACCTTATCCATATCATATCCTGCAACATCAAAGGCGTTATCCGCGTTAGTCGTAATATGGTAATTTTTATCTTTAGAATATTTTTAAAGCTGCGTAATTCTGCCCTGAACAGGTCTGATCAAAGCATTTAACAAAACAAAACGACTTTGAAATGCCCAATATTCTTGTGAACCAGGGAAAAATCAAATAGACCCGCCTGTAACATATCTAAAAACTTATATTTTTCACAAAAGTCCTTTGAAATTACCTCGTAAATCTCTCTCTCTCATGTAGGTAACCCATCTGCGCTGACATTCGAAGCTCCTATTCCCATGACTATCGCTCAGCTTCTTCTATTAACTGTGCTAATTTTTCGGCATTGTTTTCTACTAACTCTATCGCCTTCCAAGTCATTAATTTTCTCCTTTTAGACATTAGCCCCTAGCTAAAATCTCAATATCCTTCTTCATGTTGGTACCAAAGGCATACACTAAGTTCTTTTAACTCTAATTCTGTAGCTAAGTTTCTAAGTTTTTCTACTCATCAACATCCTTTGTACCCAAACCAAAGTGTGTTCTATCTCACTTTTTCTTTATCAATTTCAGCAATTTCATACTGCTGTATTTATACTAGGAATCTATCAAATTTGTAAATTTTTCTTACCAAGAAGCCAAACATCTAAACAACGTACTAACTCTTTCGCTTTTGTTCATCTTCTCCTTATCGCTATAAATACTGCGACGACATCTTGTGGTGTTTTGTTGCTTGCGCATTTTTGCACGATAAGTTTGTAAGCATCTTTTTGCTGTTTCTATATAGTCTCACAGCTTGATTAAAGAACAGACCATAAAACATAGTTTTGACCTAACTCTTGCCATAGATCTGCACTTTCTCACTCGTTGATAATAGCCACATTGGACTTACCTGCTTCTGGTGGTTGCACCAACGTTTCAGTTCCTGTTAGAAGCTCCAGCAATTCTGTACAACTTTATTGTATTCATCTCGTAAATATCGGTGTCGTCTTCATCAGTTTTTGAACAACTTTAGTTCCTGGATTATTGCTCATTCCTAGATTCACCCTATTTGACATAGCGCGCCAAGAAGTTTAATCCATTCAGCTAATTTTATACGGTGAATAGTGAGGAATCATTATTCCACCTGAACCTATTTCTATCCGTATTTTGAAGGAGGTGGTAACATCACAGCTCTAGGACTACTACTCGCAAGAGCTGGCACCTGATGATGTTCAGCCATCCAAAAGCGACTATAACCTAGTTTTTCAGCCAAACGAGCTAATCTGTACTTTCTCTATGGCTTTAGTGCAGTTTTCTTCCTTCATCTATAATGGCATAATCTAAAAATACTAAGTTTCATATATTATCCTCTTATATTTTATATTAATCTATATAACTTCAAATATCTATTTTCTTTTTAGTATTTTATTTCACACTCTTCAATTTATTTTTATCTTTTATATACATAATAATCTGATATAATAAATTATAAGAAAACCTTTTTCTGAAATTACTGAACTTATTATATCATACTTTCAGTAAAAGTACACACACCTAGCATCACTACTTTTAAAAATTTTTAGAAAAAATTATGGTGACTTAATATACTGAGTTTTCTTTAATTCTACATAATTCCAGATGATATCAGCAATTTATTTTTACACCATATTATGTATTCTTTTTGGTTTTAGTTGTATGTTTATTATGTTACTTATAGAGGTATTTTTATGGAATCAAAATTATTAACACCTGTCAAATTGGCTAATGGAATAGAACTTGAGAATCGTTTTTGTCCTTTCTCTCCGATGACTACAAACTCATCTACTGCAGAAGGCTTCATTACAGGAAGAAGATCTCTATATGCAAAAAGACGAAAAATACAGCCCCTCTGCAAATTACCGGTGTCGCCTATATAAATCTAGAAGGGCAACCTTTTGAATATGGCTTTAGCGTTCATGATGATGCATGTATTCCTGGTTTAACTAAAATGGCACAAGCTATGAAGTCTGGTGGTGCGAAAGCTATTCTTCAGTTAACACATGCTGGTCGTTTCTGCTAATCACTATGTCACTACTAATAAACGTGCTGTCGGTCCTAGTTACATGGAACTTAATTCTCGCAGAACATATCGTCCAATCTCTTTCTATAGAAGATATACAGAAAAATAAGAGAAGATTATAAGCGTGTCGCTAGTCGTGCTATCGCCGCTGGTTTCGATGGTTTAGAAATTTCTAGTGCACAATCGTCTCTATTACAAACATTCTTTTCATCTACCTTCTAATGAACGCCACGATAAATACGGAGTAGATACATTAGAAAATCGTTCACGTTTCATCCTTGAAGTTTTTGAAGATGTATATGAAGTAATCAAAAAGAAGCACCGAAAAGACTTTATCTTCGGTTATCGTGCAACACCTGGAAGAAACACGTGGTGAAGAAGTCGGTTACACAGTTGAAGAATTTAATCAACTTACAGATTGGTTATTGAGAAAAGAGTCCATCTATCATACATGGCAATCGCCAGCTGGGGACAAAATATTTATCTAAATACAGTACGAGCAGAAGGTCCGGCACCATGGACGTTCTTATTAACGAGGTAGTTCATGAACACTTTAAATGGAAGAACACTCATTAATCGCATCAGGTGGTATCAACACTGTGGAAAAATGTGAAGTCGCACTTTACATGCTGATATGATAGGTTTATCTTCCATTTGTCGCAGAACCAGATTTTGTAGAAAACTAAAATCAAACCATATGGACGATATAAATCTAGATGTCGGTGTTGAAGACATAGACTCGTTTAGCTATCCTAAAGCGGTAGATTTAAAGATATCGTGCTTATGATGGATCTACGGACGTTCACTACCACAGCACACTAGGGATGAATTTAGGAAAATTAGAAGAAAATTATTAAAATTATATAATTAGTAGAATCAACAATTAAGATTTCAAAAATCTTATTTTGGGATTCTACTTTTTATTTAATACAGATAAAAATTATGTAAAACCTCTTCATATCTTGTTGTATATTAAATCTGGGGCATGGAAAAATTCCAGCCCCCGGATTTCAACTTTATATACAAAAAGACAAATATCCAATATAATTGTAGAAGTTAAGACACATTCAAGCTTATCAGAGCACCTCATGTTTTGATGAGATAAAAGTCAACTAAAGATAGTAAAATGGGATGAGTTTCTGTATTCTAGATGCTAGAACACATGATTTTATAGATATTGTAGATGGTAGAACATTCAATATATATTAAAACACACTTTATGAGATATCCAAGAAAAGTAAGAAAGAAAGTAAAACGATCTGTAGCAGACATTTACCCGCCTTATATGAATAGGATAAGAGAAATGTTTCCTAATGCTGAGATAATAATAGATAGATTCCATATGGTTCAAAAATATTAATAGAGAATTAAATAAAGCTAGAATGAAACTAATGAATCAATATAAGAATAAAAAATGCTCTATTTACACTATTCTAAAGAACTTCTGGAAAGTAATATTAGAAGATAGAGATAAAGCAATTCAACAAAACATTCTATTCTAGAAGCTTTAAACGCTATGTAACTAGAAAAGAAGTATTAGGATTTATATTAGCTATAGATTATGAATTTACAGCCAGCTATGAGAGTGTACATGAGATAAGAGAAGCTATTAAAGCTATAAATACTATGCAAAAATTACAAGAGTATATGCTAACGCTGTTAAATATGAGTATTCTAATCGGTCCATTTAGAAGGAATTACTAATAAAAATAAAACTACTAAAGAGATTATCTTATGGATATTCTAGCTTTTAGTAACTTCTAGATTACGCATTTTAATTATGTCTCAGATTATTTGTTTCTGAATATAAAAACAATGTCAAACTTAAAGAAATAAGAAAAATTCTAGCAACAAAATGCTGCCTAGATTTCTAGAGTGATCCCATGCCCTGAATCCTGACAAAGAGTTACAAAGAGCTCTGAAAAATATCGAGGGCTACCATACTTAAAGATTTATTTTAAACTTTAAATTAGCTTTTTGTCGTTTTTACGACGTCTCTGCCGCTGCAAGTAATCCACCTAGATTCCTAATCCTAATCCTGCTAATCCAGTATTAGTTTCAGTTGCACCTGTGTTAGCTAAACGTTGTCCTCACTTAGCATTTGTATCTTGTGCATTAGAATTTCCGTTTGTCCTCGTTAGTACCATTGTTTTCCATTATCAGCAGGTTTTCCTGGTAATGTTGGAACTTCTTTTGTCTAAAGATATCTTTTAGCATGATTGTGTAAACTTTACCATCTTTAGTAATTACAGTTGCATTTCCTGCTTTGTCGAAGATAACTTCACCACATCTCGCATTTGCTCTTTTAATCTTAGCTTTTGCAGCTTCTTTTTCCGCATCTGTTGTTATTGGAAGTTCACTACTGTTTCTTTTTCGAAGTCAAGGCTGATGTTTTCACCATTATTCTTAGCTGCAACATCTTTTGAAGCATCTTTAACTAATTGAGCTCGCTGAATTGTCGCTGTCTTACCTGTTGGTGTTGTTACTTGTTGCGTTTCCTTTATCGTCTACTACAACTTTAGCATCCTGATTTACATCCTCTACTGCTTTCTTTAACTTTTTTGCTTTTTCTTCATCTGTTAATTTAGCTTTATCTCCAACTAACACTCTAGTTGCTGGTGTATTTACTACATTTCCTGCATTTACTTTACCTGTATCTTCTGGTGATTTAGTTAAGTCTGTTGCTGGAATTACTGCTGTCTTACCTGCTGGTGTTGTTACTGTTGTGTTTCCTATCGTCTCACTACAACTTCTTAGATCCTGGATTTACATCCTCTACTGCTTTTCTTAACTTTTTGCTTTTTCTTCATCTGTTAATTTAGCTGATCTTTTTAACTCTCACCCTACCTGCTGGTGTGTTAATGTCGTCTTCTCCGCTTTCTGGCTTAGCTGCTTCTTCTGGTGATTTAGTTAAGTCTGTTGCTGGAATTACTGCTGTCTTACCTGCTGGTGTTGTTACTGTTGCGTTTCTTTATCGTCCACTACAACTTTTAGCATCCTGGATTTACATCCCTACTGCTTTCTTCACTTTGCTTTTTCTCTTCATCTGTTAATTTAGCTGGACCTTTTAACTTCTACCTTACCTGCTGTGTGTGTTAATGTCGTTTCCTGCTTCTGGCTTCAGCTACTTTCTTCTGGTGATTTAGTTAAGTCTGTTGCTGGAATTACTGCTGTCTTTTACCTGCTGGTGTTGTTACTGTTGCGTTTCCTTTATCGTCTACTACAACTTTTATGATCCTGGATTTACATCCTCTACTGCTTTCTCTTAACTTTTGCTTTTTCTTCATCTGTTAATTTAGCTGATCTTTTATCTCACCTTACCTGCTGGTGTGTTAATGTCGTTTCCCGCTTCTGGCTTAGCTACTCTTTCTGGTGATTTAGTTAAGTCTGTTGCTGGAATTACTGCTGTCTTACCTGTTGGTGTTGTTACCGTTGCGTTTTCTATCGTCTACTATAACTTTTAGATCCTGGATTTACATCCTCTACTGCTTTCTTTAACTTTTTGCTTTTTCTTCATCTGTTAATTTAGCTGATCTTTTACTCTCACCTTACCCGCTGGTGTGTGTTAACGTCGTTTCGCATCTGGCTTAGCTTCTCTTCTGGTGATTTTAGTTAAGTCTGTTGCTGGAATTACTGCCGTCTTACCTGCTGGTGTTGTTACTGCTGCGTTTCCTATCGTCCACTCACAACTCCTAGATCCTGGATTTACATCCCTACTGCTTTCTTAACTTTTTGCTTTTTCTTCATCTGTTAATTTAGCTGACCTTTTAACTCTCACCCACCTGCCGGTGTTAATGTCGTTTCCTGCATCTGGCTTAGTCTGCTTCTTCTGGTGATTTAGTTAAGTCTCGTTGCTGGAATTACTGCTGTCTTACCTGCTGGTGTTGTTACCGTTGCGTTTCCTTTTTATCGTCTCACTACAACTTTAGATCCTGGATTTACATCCTTACTGCTTTTTCTTAATTTTGCTTTTTCTTCCATCTGTTAATTTAGCTGATCTTTTAACTCTCACCCACCTGCTGGTGTTAATGTCGTTCTCGTTTCTGGTTTAGCTACTTCTTCTGGTGAAGTCAGTTCGTTGCTGGAATTACTGCTGTCTTACCTGCTGGTCGCTGTTACTGTTGCGTTTCGCTATCGTCTACTACAACTTCTTAGATCCTGGATTTATCCCCATGCTTTCTTTAACTTTTGCTTTTTCCTTCATCTGTTAATTTAGCTTTGATCTTTACTTCTACCTTACCGCTAGGTGTTAGTTCCTGTTTCCTGCTCTGGTTTAGCTTGATCGTTCCGTTCTGGCATCACTTGGTTCTGATACATCCTGCTGGGTCTGTTGCTGTCGCTGTTACTTTTCCTGGCTGGAAATATTCGTTGGTGATTGTTGCTTTACCATCTTTCCTGCTACAGTTCCAATTTCATTACCGTCTTTGTTAGTAATTTAACTGTTGATCCTGGGCTCTCTGTTACCTCAACTGATCTTTAGTTCCCGCTTTACCTGTTAGGTCTGTTGTTACAACTGGTTTAGTTGGTAGCTTCTTGTGTCTGGTGTTGCTGTCGCAAGATCACTTGGTTCTGACACATTTCCTGTTGGGTCTGTTGCTGTCGTTTCCTTCGTTTTACCGGCTGGAACATTTCGTTGCGTGATTGTTGCCACCATCTTTCTCCTAGCTTTTTCCAATTTCATTACTGTCTCTGTTAGTAATTTAACCGCTGATCCTGGTTCTGCTGTTACTCAACTGACTAGTTCTGTTTCTACCTGTTAGGGTCTGTTGTTGCTAACCGGTTTGTCTGGTGCTTCTAGCCTGGTGTTGCCGCAGCATCACTCTGTCTCTGATACATTTGCTGGGTCGTTCGTTGTCGCTGTTACTTTTCCGGCTGAATATCTACTTTCGTTGGTGTGATTGTTGCTTTTACCATCTTTTCACTGCTACAGCTTTTCCCAATTTCATTACCAGTCTTGTTCAGTAATTTAACTGGATCGGTTCCGCTGTTACTCAACTGCACCAGTTCCTGCTGTTTACCTGTTAGGTCTGTTCGTCTATAACTGGCTTCAGCTGGCGTCTGTATCTGCTGTTGCTGTCGCAGTCATCACTTGTTCTGATATACATTTCTGTTGGGTCCGTTGCTGTCGCTGTTACTTTTCCGCTGGACATCTTTCGTTGGTGTGATTGCTGCTTTTTACCATCTTTTCCTTCGCCAGGCTTTTCCCAATTTCATTACCGTCTTTGTTCAGTAATTTAACTGTCGATCCCGGCTCTGCTCATTTCAACTGGATCTTTAGTTCCTGCTATTTACCTGTTAGTCCGTTGTTAAATCTGGTTTAGCTGGTGCTTCTGTATCTCGTGTTGCTTTCGCTCGCATCACCCTGGTACCTTCGATACATTTCCGCTGGGTCTGTTGCTGTCGCCGTTACGCTCTTTCCGCTGGAACATCTTCGTTGGTGTGATTGTAGCTTCTTACCATCTTTTTCCTGCTGCCAGCCTCCCAATCTCGTTACCGTCTTTCGTTCGAGTAATCTCATCCGTTGATCCCCAGTCTCTGCATCGTTACTAACCGGATCTTTCAGTTCCTGCTTTACCTGTTAGGTCTGTTGTCACAACTGTTTAGCTGGTGCTTGTATCTGGTGTTGCTGTCGCAGCATCACTTGGTTCTGACATTTCCTGCTGGGTCTGTTGTTGTCGCTGTTACTTTTCCGGCTGGAATATCTTCGTTGGTGTGATTGTTGTTTACCATCTTTTCCTGCTACAGCTCTCCAATTTCATTACCGTCTTTGTCTAGTAATTTAACTGTCGATCCTGGTTCTGCTGTTACTCAACTTGATCTTTAGTTCCCGCTTTACCTGTTAGGTCTGTTGTTACAACTGGTTTAGCTGGTGCTTCGTATCTGGTGTTGCTGTCGCATCACTTGGTTCTGATACATTTCGCTGCTGGTCCGTTGCTGTCGCTGTTACTTTTCCGCTGAATATCTTCGTTGGTGTGATTGTTGCTTACCATCTTTCCTGCTACAGCTTTCCAATTTCATTACCGTCTTTGTCAGTAATTTAACTGTCATCCTGGTTCTGCTGTTACTTCAACCGGATCTTAGTTCCCGCTACCTGTTAGTCTGTTGTTACAACGGTTTAGCTGGTGCTTCTGTATCTGGTGTTGCTGTCGCAGCATCACTTGGTTCTGATACATTTCCGTTGGGTCTATTGCTGTCGCTGTTACTTTTCCGGCTGGAATATCTTTCGTTGTGTGATTGTTGCTTTACCATCTTTCCTGCACAGCTTTCCCAATTTCATTACCGTCTTTGTCTAGTAATTTAACTGTCGATCCTGGTTCTGCTGTTACTTCACCTGATCTTTAGTTCCCGCTTTACCTGTTAGGTCTGTTGTTCAACCGGTTTAGCTGGTGCTTCTGTATCTGGTGTTGCTGTCGCAGCATCACTTGGTTCTGATACATTTCCTGCTGGGTCCGTTGTTGTCGCTGTTACTTTCCGGCTGGAATATCTTCGTTGGTGATTGTTGTTACCATCTTTTCCTGCTACAGCTTTTCCAATTTCATTACCGTCTTTGTCCAGTAATTTAACTGTCGATCCTGGTTCTGCTGTTACTCAACTGGATCTTTAGTTCCTGCTTACCTGTTAGGTCTGTTGTTACAACTGGTTTAGCTGGTGTTTTGTATCTGGTGTTGCTGTCGCAGCATCACTTGGTTCTGATACATTTCCTGTTGGGTCTGTTGCTGTCGCTGTTACTGGCTGGAATATCTTCGTTGGTGTGATTGCTTTTACCATCTTTCCTGCTACAGCTTTTCCAATTCTCTACCGTCTTTGTTCAGTAATTTAACCGTCGATCCTGTCTCCTGTTACTTCAACTGGATCTTTAGTTCCCGCTTACCTGTTAGGTCTGTTGTTACAACTGGTTTACTGGTGCTTGTATCTGGTGTTGCCGTAGCATCACTCTGTCTCCTGATACATTTCCTGCTGGGTCTGTTGCTGTCGCTGTTCTTTCCGGCGGAATATCTTCGTTGGTGTGATTGTTGCTTACCATCTTTTCCTGCTACAGTTTCCAATTTCATTACCGTCTTTGTCTAGTAATTTAACTGTCGATCCGGTTCTGCTGTTACTCAACCGGATCTTTTAGTTCCGCTTTACCTGTTAGGTCTGTTGTTAACCGGTTTAGCTGGTGCTTCTGTATCTGGTGTTCTGCCGCAGCATCACTTGGTTCTGATACATTTCGCTGGGTCTGTTGTTGCCGCTGTTACTTTTCCGGCTGGAATATCTTCGTTGGTGTGATTGTTGCTTTACCATCTTTTCCTGCTAGCTTTCCCATTTATTACCGTCTCTTTGTCAGTAATTTAACTGTCGATCCTGGTTCTGCTGTTA
>BNJU01003568.1_pt1 | contig 104994 bp, 101 predicted proteins | sample 8539281 | NCBI WGS metagenome assembly BNJU01 (sample SAMD00202456, study PRJDB9452) | human saliva metagenome | isolation source: human saliva | place: Japan | reverse complement strand
CTCAATCTTATATATACTTTCTCTCAGCTCAGCCTCGTTTGGTGTTGGATTTTTGAACTGAGAGAGAGTGTCTTCTAACATCTGTAAAGCTTTCTGATTTCTTTTTTGCTTGTACTCCTTGCGTAATGTCTCAATCTTGGTAACGTTTTGAACACCTCTTATTATGTGCTCAAAACGGCGGCTTGAGTGCATTCCTGGATATACGATGTAGGTGTCGCCAGGTGTGAACAACTTAAAGCGACTGTCATACATAGGGTTATCAGTCCAATTCATCCATGCCCAGCGGAGGAAACCATTGAAGCCATTAGCAATACAATAGAGTGGGAGGTAGGTTGCTTCAATTGGTTCGTTGTTGCTACCCAACATTTGGCATGGCATCGGGACAAGCGGTATAGGAGGTGCTAATCCAACCTTTTCGAATCTCTCAAAGCAAGGTCTTCTTGTGTAAACTGTTGCTTCCAAGCAATGCAATAGTCATAGATTTTATCGACAAGTTCTTTGTGGTAGTTTCCTGCTAATGACATCTTAATACCCGGTGCTGCCTCCTGCGCAATGCAATAGGCATCTTGCATAGCATCAAGGGCGCGTTCGTCCATCGCTATGACTGTTCTGTCAAACCAACCTTTCTCCTTCTGGTGGGCAGCAAAGGAACGTAAGAATGGGATCCATAAGTCGCTGTACTCTTTGCTGTTAGTTGTCGTTTTAAGTTCCTTATAGCTTTTCGAGGCTTCATCATAATAGGTGAAAGTCATGTCCCATGGCACCATTGAAAAGCAGTTGATATCCCCATTGATTCCACAAGAGTCGAGGAACGAAATCCAACGGTCGAAGGCTGTATAGTCATACGACCATGTTCCGTCTGCCTTTCGTGTCGTTTCAATCATCGCATCGAACTTGTCATTGCTCTGTACGCCCCAAGGTTCGTAGAAGAGGATGGCTGAAGCGTTACGTTGTCCAGCACGTGCAAGCAACTGCATATAAGGACGGAGGATGTTAAGATGTGCTTGGCTCCAAGGAGCTACGCCATAATATCTACTAACAGCGTAGGGTTGTTGCCAGAAGTTGAGATGGAAGTTGTCAGAGAGGGTAAGCTTGCGATTGAGCACTTTGATTGTGAATGGGATGGTGCTGACAGTCTTACCGTCTTGTTGTAGCAATAAGTTTAATTTGTAGCTACCTGCCTTTAATGTTTCTGAGGAATCTCAATTGTGCACCATGCAGACTTGCCATACATTGGGTCGTCAGCCTTTATGCTGTCGTCACCAATGATGTCGGGCATGAGCCAAGTCTGTAAGGAGTCAGGGTGATTACCACAGTTTTGGAAGTCATCAGTGATAACGGCAGAAAGAAAATGAGCTGTAGCAGTCGACAGAAGTCGATTGCTACAGCTCATTGATAGTTTTAAGTTGCCCTTTACCATCTCTGGTAACGAGAACTCAAGTCCGATACGTTCGCCTCTCCAGGCTGTTATTTCTTTCTTTTCACTTGCTTTTTTTTTACAGCAAGTGGTGCTTTGGTCTGATGTGCCTTAGCTGCATCAATCACGTACTTAGAACGATCAACGTAAGGAAGAATGTCATATTCTCCATTAGTAATCGCCTTCAATGACAGACTTTTGAACTCAATATCATAGCCGTCATTCTGTCCGCGTACCTCATAGAGGAAGCCAATGCGCTGGTTCTTCATAAGTACCATTGTTGAGTAGCATGAAGATTCGTCGGTTACGCGCAAACCTTTCTTCCAGTTGCTACCTAATGCATGGGCAGTAGAGTAGTCAGCATAAGATGCTAACTCCTTATAGAAGAAACCTACACTATCACGTCGTGCGCTGAGTGGAACTGACTGAAGGGCTACAAAAAGCTTCTTGCCGTCAGCAACTCGCTTTGCAGGAACAATCAGAATACCACCATTGCAGGCATTTACCTGCTTGCCAGTCATATTCTGTGGCATAACCTCTTCGCCCCAGCTACCTGTAGCCTTCGCAGCATCTTTGTAAGTATAGATGTTGAATCGTCTGCCTCCGTAAACGTCACGGCAGCTAAGTAATACACTACCATCTGGCATCTCCTCAACCTTTGACTCATCCTGTGCAATAGAAGGAGCCTTTGAAGGAGTACCTAAGACGTGCCATGTGCGACCGAAGTCGTCAGAATAGATAACGAAAGTACCGCAGCGGTCAACACCTTTCTGACGGATAGGATGTGCGATGTAAAGGCGATAGAACTTGCCATTACGGATGTAACGGCTCTGCATAATCTTACCTGATGTGAGGAAGATACCATCTGGGTTGCCACCATTAGGTAGCTTTCCATCGTAGAGACCGTGTATCATCTCGGTAAGGTCTGTTCCATTATCCCATGTCTTACCACCATCAGTACTGTGGAAGAAGTAAGCATGCTGTGGGTTCTGACGGGTTGCAGTCTGATAAGCACTCTTACCTGCTACACAGTGAAGTAATACATTATCTGACGTACGGTCAGCAATGATACTTGGGTCACCGAAAGCAGTACGAATTGGGTCAGCTGCGTGTTCGTTACCTCGTGCTACGCAAACAGTGTCAGACCAAGTCTTGCCAAAGTCCTTACTCGTTCTCATAACAATGTTAATCTGCCACAAACCATTTCTGTTGTTCCATCCCACGTCGGTATGACTAAGGCGGAAGTCGCAAGCTGCTAACAGTGTTCCCTTACGTGTCTCGGTAATAGCTGGGATACGATAAGGAACAGGGCTGTTTGCTCTATCAAAAACGATGGTGGTAAAACCATCATCGTTCTTGATATTATTGCTCTTCTCTGTTCCTACTGCACCTACCTGTAAGAGTGAGGCGCAGAGGGAAACAGTTAATAAGATCTTCTTATACATTAATTCTTGTTTGTCTTATAAGTACTAAAACTTGTATTCAACAAATGCTTCCATTGCCTCGTAGCAAGCCAAACCTAAGTCATCATAGAGTTTAGCTGTACCACGGTTGCGGTCTTCTGAACGCTGCCAGAAAAGGCGCTCGTCGTTGCCAAGGAATGGCGCACTTTCCATCTGGCTCTGGTGTTTGAGGATAGAGTTACGCTTTGCACGCAGCTCTTCAGGACTGATAGGAACACACATTTCGATGTTCTCAATTTCCCATTCTGCCCATGCACCACGATACAGCCATACACGGCAATCCTTCAACCACTCCGCCTTAGCTTCTTTCTCAAGGTCGATAGCTGCAAGGACGGCATCTGTACACTTACGGTGAGTGCCATGTGGGTCAGCCAAGTCGCCAGCTACATAAATCTGATGAGGTTTAACCTTGGTAATGAGTTCTCTTACAATGTTCACATCAGCTTCGCCCATTGGAAGTTTTTCAATCTTACCAGACTCATAGAAAGGAAGATCGAGGAAGTGAACATGGTCGAGAGGAATCTGATTGAAAGTTGAAGCAGTACGTGCCTCGCCACGACGGATAAGTCCCTTAATGGTACGGATATCCTGTGAGTCGATGTCTCCTTCCTTCTTGTTCTTCAAGAATTCCTTAATCTCTTTGTACTTAGACTTAATAACCTCATCTTGCTCATTAGCAAAGAGTTGATTAAAGCCGTTGATGAAGTGCATGAAACGTACAACTTCCTCATCACCTACAGCGATGTTACCAGATGTCTCGTATGCTACATGAACGTCATGTCCCTGCTGTACCAAACGACGGAGGGTACCACCCATTGAGATAACATCATCGTCAGGGTGTGGAGAGAATACAATCACTCTCTTTGGGAATGGATTAGCACGTTCTGGACGATAGGTGTCGTCAGCATCTGGCTTTACCACCTGGCCAACCTGTAATTGTATGCTGGAGATCATTGAAGATCTTGATATTTGCATTGTATGCAGAACCATAGAGCGCAAGGAGTTCGCTAAGGCCATTCTCATTGTAGTCCTTGTTGGTCAACTTGAGAAGTGGCTTACCTGTAATCTGGCAAAGCCAAACAAGTGCAGAGCGTACCAACTTATCTGTCCATTTGCATGAAGCAACAAGCCAAGGATGCTGAATACGTGTCAACTTAGCGGCTGCAGAGAGGTCAATAACAACATGTGCATCGTTATGTGTCTGCAAGAAAGATGCTGGAATAGCATCACTTACTTTACCCTCAACGGTCTTCTTGATAATTTCAGCTTTCTCTTCACCCCATGCTGTAAGGAAGATCTTACGTGCAGAGAGGATAGTGCTAACACCCATAGTGATAGAACATGGAGGAACTGACTCCTGAGAACCGAAGCTCATCTTCATCTCCTCACGTGATGTCTCATCAATCAAGATAAGGCGTGAAGCAGAGGTAATGCTTGAACCTGGTTCGTTGGTAGCGATATTACCCATACGGCCAATACCCAAAAGGATAACATCAAGACCACCTAATTCCTTAATATGCTGCTCGTACTGACGGCAATGCTCCTGTACGTCATTCTGAGCAATAGTACCATCTGGCGTAAAGATGTTCTCTACATCAATATCAATATGATTCAAGAAACGCTCTTTAAGCTGGTTGATACCGCGATTTACGTTTTCTTCGCTCAGTGGGAAGTACTCGTATGCGTTGAATACAACAACATTCTTGAAACTCAACTTGCCAGCTTGATGACGTTTGATAAGCTCCCGGAAGATAGGAGTGAGGGAAGAACCAGAGCCTACGCCCATAACATATTTTCTTCCTTCCTGCTCTCTCTTCTTGATGTCTGCCTCAAGGTGGTTAGCAATGTCGATAGCTCCTTCTTCAATCGTTGGGAAGATGTCAGTAGGAACCTTCTCAAAACGTGTTATCTCAGAGCGTTCAATAGCTGTTGCTGGACGATAAAACTCCTCAGGTATTTGATTGAGTACAATCTGTGAACTTAAATTCAGTTTCATTACAAGTTCTCCTTTTCTATGTCTTTAAAGTATTTGTATGTTTCTACTGTTAGCTTGTCTGTCGCACTTTCATCACAAACGATGATGCCGTGCTCGTGCATCTGTAATGCACTGATTGTCCATTTCTGTGTGAGTGGACCTTCTACAGCTGCACGCAAAGCTTCTGCCTTGTTGTGACCATTTACAAGAATCAACACTTCCTTTGCATCCATTACTGTGCCAACACCTACTGTCAGTGCATGTACTGGGACCTTGTTAGGGTCATTGTCAAAGAAACGGGAGTTTGCAATACGTGTATCTGATGTCAATGTCTTGATACGAGTGCGTGAACGGAGAGATGAACCTGGTTCGTTGAAGGCAATGTGACCATCAGGACCGATACCACCCAAGAAGAGGTCGATACCACCTGCCTCACGAATCATCTCCTCATAATGCTGACACTCTGCTTCGAGGTTCTCTGCATTACCATTCAAGATATGAATGTTCTCCTTAGGACAGTCGATGTGGTTAAAGAGATTCTCAGCCATAAAGCTGTGATAGCTCTGTGGGTGACTCTCTGGCAAACCAACATACTCATCCATGTTGAATGTAACAACATTCTTAAAGCTTACCTTACCTTCTTTATATGCCTTTACCAACTCAGCATACATGCCCTCTGGTGAAGAACCAGTTGGCAAACCGAGTACAAAAGGCTTGTCTTGATTCTTAGCAGCATTAATACGCTCAATAACGTAGTTTGCTGCCCATTTAGATAACTTTTCGTAGTTAGGTTCTATGATTAATCTCATAATCTTTGGTTTTAATTATTATGTTTTGGTTTATTATGTTATTAAAATTCTTTTCTTATGCTTCAAGTTTTTCTGTCTTCGTATCATCTGTATAGGTGAATGGGACAAACCATGTAACCAACAGTGCTGGAATAGTACATACCAATACGAAAATAAAGAACTGTCGATAACCCAGCCTATCACTGAAAACACCACTCAACATACCGGGTAACATTACGCCCAAGTTCATGATACCACTTGCGAAAGCGTAGTGTGCCATCTGGTGTTTGCCAGGTGCAATCTGTTGCATCATAAAGAGGGAGAGTCCAACAAAGCCGAAGCCATAGCCGAAGTATTCCATTACGATAGCACCACCAATCAACCAAAGGCTCTCTGGCTGATAGATAGCTAAGAATGTATAAGCTATGAATGGGATATTGAATACCAATGCAAGTGAGAAGAGACTCTTTTGCAGTCCTCTCCATGCAATATAATAGCCTGCAAGAATCGAACCGATGACAAAGGCTGCAGCACCAAAGGTACCATAGCAAAGTCCAATCTCTTGTTCACTCAATCCTAAACCTTGGTCGGCACGTGATGCCTTGAGGAAGAGAGGAACAATCTTCATTACAAATCCTTCAGCAAAGCGATAGAGGATGATGAAGAAGATATAATATACTATGTGTTTTCTTCTTGAAAAAGTCGATAAATACCTCAACAAGTTCACCTAACGATTCTTTTAATGTTTTAGGAGAATCAGTTGTAGTCTTCTTTGGATTTGGGAGTATAATGATGTGGTAACAGCCTATCACTAACATGATTGTAGCGATAATAAACATGATAAACATCCATGCCTTTGTTACTCCGAAAATGTTCAATAAACGTACCTGCAAGGTAGACTAATCCTCCAGTCGCAGCAATCTTTGCAATATTATAGAATGCTCCTTGCCAACCAATCCATCGTGCTTGCTCTTCGTTTGAGAGCACAGACATATAGGTTCCGTCTGCTGCAATATCATGCGTAGCACCACTCATCGCGATAACAGCAAGTATCGCTATTGTGACGGGGAAGAAGAAAGGAAGATGAAGGGCAAAGGCTACTAATGCAAAAAGCACACCTGTAAGCAGCTGTGTCAATACAACAAAGAACTTCTTTGTCTTATAAATTTCTAAGAACGGGCTCCATAATGGTTTTAGGGTCCAAGGAAGCATGATGAGAGAGGTCCAGAAGGCTATCTGTCCATCAGATACTCCCATTCCTTTATACATTAATGTACAAACCATATTGAGTACGACGAAGGGCATACCCATGGCAAAATAAAGCGTAGGAACCCATGTTGCTGGACTATGCAGCATCTTGTTTTTCCTCTTTTTAGGTTCTTAGGGTTTAGACTCATTTTCTTTATATAGGATTTCTAAAGAAAGTAACAGTTAAAGAGAGGTTTTTTTACTTATCAAAAAGGTTTTATTTAACTTTAATTTACCAATGCAGTGAATCTCTAACTTTGAAAAACCGCACTTCTTTTGAATTCTTACTATTGTATATATAACGCTTATAAATGTGTTTTATTGTGAACGTATTTGGTTTTCTCGACGAAAAATATTTAAATTTGCCGTAGAATATTAAAAATTACATTTATAAATCATTACCTATATAATTATGTGGCTGAATTCTTATTCCCATTTTTTTTAAGGCAACGATAGCTTGTACAAGCTTATTATTCTCGCCGGTAGTTCTTCCAACGCTTCATGCTCAGGAGCAGAACGTTGTAATAATCAATCCGACAGATTCTCCTGCGGAAATTGTTCGTAAGGCAGCAAATGTCGTTCCTTCTGATCGTCAGTTTAATTGGCAGCGTCAGGAACTTACTGCTTTCTTGCATTATGGTATAAACACCTATACTGGTAGAGAGTGGGGCGATGGTAAGGAGTCACCAGCTATCTTTAATCCTACTGACCTTGATGCTGATCAGTGGATACGTGAGTTGAAGGCAGCAGGCTTTAAGTGTGCTATCCTTACTTGTAAGCACCATGATGGTTTCTGTTTGTGGCCATCGGCTTATACAGAACATAGTGTTAAGAACTCTCCATGGAAGAAGGGTAAAGGTGATGTTGTACGTGAGGTGAGCGATGCCTGCAAGAAGTATGGTATGGACTTTGGTGTCTATCTCTCCCATGGGATCGTAATTCAGACCTTTTATGGAACTGAAAGCTTATAACGACTTCTTTGTTAAACAGTTGACGGAATTGCTTACACAATATGGTAAGATAAGTGAAGTGTGGTTTGATGGTGCTTGTGGTGAAGGACCAAATGGTAAGAAGCAAGTGTATGACTTCGTACGTTGGTATGAGCTTATTCGTAAGTTGCAGCCAGAAGCTGTGATAGCAGTTATGGGACCTGATGTTCGTTGGGTTGGTACAGAGACTGGCCGTGGTCGTGAGATGGAATGGAGTGTTGTGCCAAAGGACAATCTTGATCAGGATGCTATTGCAAAGAACTCACAGAAGGAAGTACTGACTGCACCTGTTGGTGATATGATGGGGCAAGACCTTGGTAGTCGTAAGAAGATTGAAAAGGCAAAGTCACTTATTTGGTATCCTGCTGAGATTGACGTATCTATCCGTCCAGGATGGTTCTATCATGAGGATCAGGATAGCAAGGTGAAGTCGCCTAAGGAACTGATGGATATCTATTTCACATCTGTTGGAATGAATGGTGTACTCCTCTTGAATCTCCCTCCTAATAAGGAAGGTAAACTCTCTGAGGCTGATATAAGAAGTCTTCGAGGTTTCCGCCAGTTGTATGCAAACACCTTCACTGACAATCTTTTGGCAAATGCTAAGGTTACTTGCGCAGTTTCAGAAGGTAAGGGTCGCAATGTTATTGACGATAATTATGACACATCTGTACGTCCAAAGATGAAGGATGGTAAGGCTGTCTTCTCATTCAAACTGAATAAACCTGCTACTTTCAATGTCCTTTCTGTGCAAGAGGATATCCGTAAGGGACAGCGTGTGGAGAAGTTCTCACTCGAGGTAAAGGATGCTAAGGGCAACTGGAAGAAAGTTACAGAGGGTACGACCGTTGGTCATAAGCGTTTGCTTAAGTTCCCTGTCGAGACTGCTAAGGAGGTTCGCCTTATCATCAGTGAGGTGCGTGCCGTACCTGCTATCTCTGAGATTGGTTTGTACCGATTAAGAGATTAGGCTATTTTTCTAAGGCTTATTACAATAAGTTATATAAAAAAGACGCACAGTTTGTGCGTCCTTTTTATATAACTTGCATTAATGGTCTTTTATTTTCTTGTCAACTTATTGATTTATTGTTTTTTAAATATCAATAAGTTATCTGCATACCCCCTCCAATCAGCCACTCCACAAATACTATCTGTTGGGGTGCGATAGAAGGTGTTACCATTGTTTCCACCTGTCAGATAGATGGCATCAGTAAAGCCATAGTCAGCAAGGGCTTGTGCAAAGTCGTAGAGGGACTCTTTGTGTATAGTTTCAACATACCAAATCGTTGTAGAGCCTGCCTTACGTGCTAATGCACAGCGTGTCACTTTTCCCTTTAAGGCAAACTGCTCCTCACATATTTGTCCTGCCGATACGAGGGCAAATTGGCGGAACATACTGCCATTGTGGGCTTTGACATACTCCTTTATGGAATCGTCTTGACCGATGCCTATTTGCCACTTGTCGCCAACAATAGCTACAAAGCCAGCCTTATTATGGTTGCTGGCATATTCCTTACCATGATAGATAAAGTCGCCAATGTATTTATATTGATGGTTTTCATCCCAATAGAAGTCCCAACCATGTGTGACAAGACAGACGGTAGAGTCGCTGTCAGAAGGGGCTGTACGAGATAGGGTAGGTGTGAGTCCGTGCAGTTCGTATAGTCTCATACTCACACCATAGAGTGAATCAACCTTCATCGTTACCCCTTGTAAAGAGTCTGTTGGCATCTTCTCCAAGTCGCGAATGATTTCTGTTGATGTACGACTTAATGGGTAATCAAAAGCGAGGGTACGGCTATTTGCTTTCTGCCAGAAGTAGAAGGTTGTAACAGAAAGGGCGATAAAAGCAAGTGCAACAATTCCTATCCACCATCTTCGGGATGCTGGTTGCTGCTTGTCTGTTAGCTGAGAAGGTTTGAATTCCGTACCTCCTAAGAACTGAATATCGTCGTCACTATAACTCATTCTGCTTTTGTTTTATACCCTCTTCAAGGAGCTGCAACGCTTTGTGTGAGATAGAGTCGAGTACTATCTTTTGTGATAGTTCTTTCTCCACAGGCTCAGCTGGTCCTTCTTCGTGTCAATTCTACTGATATAGTGAAGGTTGAGAACATATTGTTTACCCACCCTTACGAATACAATTTCTTGCTGTCTCATCTGTTGATCAATGAGTTCTGTAATGGCTTTGAGGTTCATCCATAACTGTATCTCCTCACCATTTGAAAGTGTCATCACACAGTAGTTGCCGTCTGACCGGATATAAAGAATCTCGTCAAACGCCAGTCGCATCATTTCTGTGCTTCCGTTTTGTATGATTAACAGCTGTTTCACTACTTATTGTCAACAAATTGTTATAGTACTGCAAATTTAGTAATAAAAAGCTATACTCTTGTTGCTTTGTATAGAAAATCTATTTCTGTCAGTCATTCAATGGTTTAGAATGGCTACTCGCAGAAGTCTTTTCGATGTGTAATATACAAGTCAATAAAGAGTTTAACTCTTGCCAATAACTCTCTTATATGTGTCCATATAGCCCTTGGATGTCGTACGTCATCAGCATTATATCCCACAGCTTTAATATTCATCTTGTCTGCTAAGAAGATGCTACGCTCATTGTGCCACTTTTGTGAGATGATAATCATATCGTTAACCCGAAAGTGTTGTTTGATATTTCTCATAGACAGTAGGGTACGATAGCCTTGTCCGTCCATTGTGATGATACTATCAGGAACACCTCTTTCTATAAGGTCGTGGCGCATTGTTTGCGGTTCGTCATATCCTTCGCGTTTGTCTCCACTAATGATAAGCTGTCGGAACTTCCCATGTTTATATAGTTCTGCAGTCGCCTTGATACGTGCCATATAGAAGGAACTCGGTCTTTTACCTCCCCTTGCCTTTGGGTTAGTGCCGAGCAGTAAGGCTGTCTGCATAGTGGGAACATCATTGATATCATTGAATGTTCTTCCTTTTGCGTTCTTATCAACAATGATGTTGCACAATAAGATTATGGCTCCAAGTAGGGCAATGATAACGGTGGTGGAAAGAATGATTTGCTTTTTCCTTTGTTTGTTTCTTTTCATCTGTTTATTTTTTATATGTATCAAAGCTTTGCGCATGTAAGTGCGATAGTTTTGATAGGGTCTTTTAATTATTTCGATGCAAAGTTAATGCTTATCTCTTATCTACTCTTATCTTTTTCTTACCTGCTGATGAAATAGTACGCAAGCTGTATGAAATATAGGAACTAAAAGAAGAAACAAACCATATAAGAAAGTAGTATCTAATAGTTTACAAAAAAAAATAATTAACGATTTACAGCCCAACAACAGGTTATAAACTTCATCAAACTACGCTCTTTTGTAATAAAAACGTCATACCTACAATTTTAATAGATGCTTAATCGGAGTTGAAATAACGCCTAATTGGCTTCTAAAAGATGCCCTTTTGCACCCTTACTAACGCCCTTTTACACCCTTACTAAGCACCTATTAAAAATCAAGCTCACAACTAATTGATAACAAGTGACTTACAGAGGCACTAAAATTGTGCCCTTATTGAGCTTTTATCTGCATCTTCCCCGCACCTTTTTGTAAATATTTATGCCCTTTGAACTTCATGTCCTTTGAACATTGAGGTTTGAACTTTGAACTTTATGATTTGAACTTTATGTTTTTCCTTTAAACTTTACCTTTATCGGAAATCATAATTATGGATTGTGAATTATGAATTATAGTATGGTTCGTTATATAAAGAAAGCCGTCACTTCATGATGAAGCAACGGCTTGTGTATATTTGAGAGATAGATAAATCTCTTACTTCTCGATAGCAGCTACACCTGGGAGTACCTTACCCTCGATAGCCTCGAGCATAGCACCACCACCAGTAGATACGTAAGATACCTTGTCAGCAAGACCGAACTTGTTAACAGCAGCAACAGAGTCACCACCACCTACGAGAGAGTAAGCACCGTTCTCCTGAGTTGCCTGTGCAACAGCCTTAGCAATCTCACCAGTTCCCTTAGCGAAGTTCTCCAACTCGAATACGCCTACAGGACCATTCCAAAGGATTGTCTTAGAAGCGAGGATAATCTTCTTCCACTCCTCGATGCTCTCCTCTGATGCGTCCATACCTTCCCACTCATCAGGAATCTGGTCGATAGGGAATACCTTGCGCTCGGTATCGTTAGAGAAGTCCTTACCACAAACAGTAGCAACAGAGAGTGAAAGGTTTACACCCTTTCTCCTTAGCTGCAGCAATCACGTTCAATGCCTCTGGCATCAAATCGTCCTCGTGGAGTGACTTACCAATCTTACCGCCCTGTGCCTTGATGAAGGTATAACCCATACCACCACCGATGATGAGGTTGTCAACCTTGTCAAGGAGGTTCTTGATTACAGCGAGCTTAGAGCTTACCTTTGAACCACCGATGATAGCAGTGAAAGGATGCTGAGCGTTCTTTAATACGTTGTCGATAGCTGTAACCTCTTTCTCCATGAGGTAACCCAACATCTTGTGGTCAGCATCGAAATAGTCAGCGATAACTGCTGTTGATGCGTGCTTGCGGTGAGCTGTACCGAATGCATCGTTTACATATACGTCAGCGTATGAAGCGAGCTTCTTAGCGAAGTCCTTCTGACGTTCCTTCATCTCAGCCTTTGCAGCGTCGAACTCTGGAGTTCCCTTCTCAACACCTACTGGCTTGCCTTCCTCTTCTGGGTAGTAACGAAGGTTCTCAAGCAAGAGAGCCTCGCCTGGTTTCAATGCAGCAGCCTCAGCTTCAGCGTTACCAGCGTCCTTAGCGAACTTAACCTCAACGCCGAGAGCATTGCTTACGTTCTTAACAATCTGGCTCAATGAAAGCTCTGGCTTCACTTTGCCCTTTGGCTTACCCATGTGGCTCATCATGATAAGAGCACCACCGTCAGCCAATACCTTCTTAAGTGTTGGCAAAGCACCACGGATACGTGTCTCGTCAGTTACATGACCATTCTCATCCAAAGGTACATTGAAGTCTACGCGGACGATAGCCTTATGTCCAGCGAAGTTAAAATCGTTAATTTTCATTTGTTCTTTATTATTTGTAACGTTATAATATTCCTATCCGCAAAAATACTAATTTTTGATGGATTGGTGAAATCAAACACTATCTTTTTTGTAAATTTGCAGAAAAATAAGATTGTAATGAAAGATTCGGTTATTATTGTCAGTGGTGGACTTGATTCTATCACGTTGCTTTATGATAAGGCGGAGACGATCGCTTTAGCAATCTCTTTCGACTATGGTCAGAACCATGGGGCTAAGGAACTACCTTATGCTCAGTATCATTGTGAGAAGTTGGGGATTCCTCATATTACGATTCCACTGTCTTTTATGCACCAGTATTTCAAGAGTTCGTTGCTTGATGGGGCTGATGCTATTCCAGAGGGGCATTATGAGGAAGAGAATATGAAGTCGACGGTTGTACCTTTCCGTAATGGCATTATGCTTGCGATTGCAACGGGGATTGCTGAGAGTCATGAGTTGAAGCGTGTGTATATTGCAAACCATGGTGGTGACCATACGATTTATCCTGACTGCCGTCCAGAGTTTATCCATGCGATGAATGGTGCTACGGAGGCTGGAACTTTTGTAAAAGTGCGTGTGGAGGCGCCTTATACGGAGATTACTAAGGCTGAGATTGTGGCGCGTGGTGCTGCGTTGGGAATAGACTATTCTAAGACTTGGAGCTGTTATAAAGGTGCTGATATTCACTGTGGTAAGTGTGGAACATGCGTTGAACGTAAGGAAGCCTTTGAAATTGCAGGTGTAAAAGACCCAACGATTTATAACAAGGAATGATAGGATTGTTCTATTACTTTTAGTTTCTTAATTACAAAAAATAAAACAGTCGGATTGAAGAACTCAATCCGACTGTTTCGATTATAGGGTTTCATACTATCCTGTACACGCTTCTCATATACATTGTTTGTTAGTATATTGCTCTTTATTCAGGGTACAGAAAGTAAGCTATTTATGTCTCTTTGCAAATGTGCTGGTGCTTCGCACGAATGGTGCTGTATGTAAACACCATTCGTGCTAAGGCTTAGCACCACTGTTTGTTGTTGTTGGAAAGGGAGTAACTGTCATTAATAAAACGTGCTACTAACCAATACAAGCAATAAGCAGGGTGATTATTTTTCTGCTAATAATTGTTCTGCCATGTTTGCAGCGGCTCTTCTTCCATCTCCCATAGCAAGGATGACGGTTGCACCACCACGTACAATGTCACCACCAGCAAAGATTTCTGGCTGTGAACTCTGCATCTGTTCGTTGACAACAATTGTGTCTTTACGACCTAATTCAAGTCCCTTTACAGACTTAGGTACCAATGGGTTAGGTGATACACCTACGGCTACGATAACCTGATCGCACTCGACAGTGACGGTCTCGCCAGTCAATTCTGGTCGACAGCGTCCGCTTGCGTCTGGTTCTCCAAGTTTCATTACATCTAAGACAGCGGCACATACGCGGCCTTTCTCATCCGCCTTATATTCCTGTGGATTATGAAGAGTGAGGAAGTTGATACCCTCTTCTTTAGCATGTTTCACTTCTTCAAGACGTGCAGGCATCTCGGCTTCAGAACGACGATATACAAGTGTGACGTCAGCGCCTAATCGTTTGGCAGTACGACAAGAGTCCATAGCCGTGTTACCACCACCGATAACCAAGACTTTCTTACCCATAATGATTGGTGTGTCGGTCTCTGGATTGGCTGCGTCCATGAGGTTTACACGTGTCAGATACTCGTTACTTGAAAGGATGTTGATAGCGTTCTCACCTGGAATACCCATGAAGTTAGGCAATCCAGCACCTGAACCTACGAAGATACCCTTGAAGCCTTTCTCCTTTAAGTCTTCTATACTGATGGTCTTACCGACGATAGTATCGGTCTGGAAGTGTACGCCTATGCGACGAAGATTATCTATTTCGACATCAACAATCTTGTTTGGTAGACGGAACTCAGGGATACCATATTTCAAAACACCGCCAATCTCGTGCAGTGCCTCAAATACATAAACCTCGAAGCCACGCTTTGCCATGTCGCCAGCAAAGCTTAAGCCTGCAGGGCCAGAACCGATAACAGCTACCTTGACACCATTGGATGGTGCAACGTCTGGCAATGCCATGTGTCCGCTTTCACGCTCATAATCGGCTGCGAAACGCTCAAGATAGCCGATGGCTACGGCTGGTGAGTTCATCTTCAAATGAATACAACGGCTCTCACATTGCTTCTCTTGTGGACAAACACGACCACATACGGCTGGTAGGGCAGATGTTTCCTTGAGTATCTTGGCTGCTTCGAGGAAGTCGCCACGTTCTATATTCTTAATGAAGTCTGGTATGTGAATGTTTACAGGACAGCCCTCTACGCAAGAAGGTTTCGGACAGTCGAGGCAGCGTTTAGCCTCTTGCATAGCCATTTCTGGCTTAGTCCGATATTTACCTCCTCTAAACGGGTCTTCGCACGATAGTCGGCATCCAGTTCAGGCATCTTCACACGCTCAATAGCTGTGCGCTCCTTTGGCTTAAGTTCCTTGCGTAATGTGGTGCGCCAATCGGCTCCCTCCAGCTCTTCTGATACGTGGGCTGTAGGTGATGAAGTGTTTTCGTCGTTATTTGCAGACTTGTTTTTCTCGCTGTCGCAACAATCTCCATTCTTCCCTTGAACCTCATTCCCTGACTTGTTTTCCGCCAGACACTCCCCTCCTTCGGAGGGGTTGGGGGAGGTCTCGATATCCTTAAACGTCCCCATTCGCTTGAACATCTCATCCCAGTCGACGAGGTCGCCATCGAATTCAGGACCATCAATGCAGACAAAGCGAGTCTTACCACCAATCGTTAGACGGCAAGCACCACACATTCCAGTTCCGTCCACCATAATAGTATTGAGTGAAACGTCATTTGGAATGCCGTATTTCTTAGCTAAAAGAGAGGTGAACTTCATCATGATAGGAGGTCCGATAGCTAACACCTTGTCTACGTGTTCGCGCTGTATCACCTTTTCTACGCCCACGGTGATGACACCTTTCTCTCCGTAGGAACCATCATCGGTCATGATGATAACCTCATCAGAGTATTTCTTTACGTCGTCTACCATGATAACTAACTCCTTAGTACGACCGGCGAGGACAGAGATTACTCTGTTACCAGCCTGCTTCAGTGCTGTAAGGATAGGGAGAATGGCAGCGATACCAATACCACCACCCGCACAGATAATCGTACCGTAGTTCTCAATATGGGATGGAGTACCGAGTGGTCCGACAATATCAACAATCTCATCGCCTTCATTCAACTGGCAAAGTTTTGTTGATGAGCGTCCTACCTCTTGGATAACCATGGTGAGCGTACCCTTTACTGGGTCCGATTTCGCAATGGTGTAAGGTACACGTTCGCTGTGGTTGTCAACACGCACGATGATAAAGTTACCTGGACGGCAGCTTCGTGCAATGAGCGGTGCTTCTACTTCTAAGCAGAAAACCTTCTCTGAAAACTGTTGTTTACGGATAATCTTGTTCATGGAGTGGTAATAGATATTAAAAGTACTGACCCTATGTGTTCTTTATACTTTGGGTGTTCTTCTATTGTAAAGAGTCGTATAAAAGATTGATAAGGGTAAGTAGCTTTTGTTGTTTTATTAGTTGTTCGCGGTAATGATGCCCCTCCTTTTTAAGGGAGGGGCTGTATCTTTAGTCCATCTTGTCGTCGAGCATCTCGAAACCACAGTAAGGAACGAGTACCTTTGGTACACGAATACCCTCTGGGGTCTGGTTGTTCTCGATGATAGCTGCAACGATACGTGGCAGAGCAAGGGCTGAACCATTCAATGTATGGCAGAGTTCAATCTTCTTATCTTCGGCATGACGGAAACGACAATGCAGACGATTTGCCTGATAGCTTTCAAAGTTTGATACGCTTGATACCTCCAACCAACGCTCTTGTGCAGCACTCCACACCTCAAAGTCATAGCAGAGAGCAGCTGTGAAGCTAATGTCTCCACCACAAAGACGGAGGATGTGATAAGGCAATTCAAGCTTCTTTAAAAGACCTTCAACGTGGTCTAACATCTCATCCAATGACTGATAAGAGTGCTCTGGCTTATCGATACGTACAATCTCAACCTTATCAAACTGGTGTAAGCGGTTCAAACCACGTACGTCCTTACCATAGCTACCAGCCTCACGACGGAAACAAGCAGAGTAAGCACAACGCTTAATAGGCAGGTCTTGCTCGTTGAGAATCTCGTCACGGAAGATATTTGTTACAGGAACCTCAGCTGTTGGGATGAGATAGAGGTCGTCAAGATTAGCATGATACATCTGTCCCTCCTTATCTGGCAACTGACCAGTAGCCTGACCAGACTCCTGATTTACTACCAATGGTGGCTGTACTTCCAAGTAGCCACTCTTACGAGCTTCATCGAGGAAGAATGCTTCTAAGGCACGTTGGAAGCGTGCCATCTTACCGATATAGAGTGGGAAACCAGCACCAGTAATCTTCACACCAAGATCGAAATCTACCAAGTTAAACTTCTTCAGTAAGTCCCAGTGGCACAATGCGTCAGCAGGTAGGTTTGGCTTCTCGCCCCCTTCCTTTACAACAACATTGTCCTCAGCATCCTTACCTTCAGGTACAATCTCGTTAGGGATGTTAGGAATTGTCAGTAACACGTCTGTCATATCCTTCTGAGCCATATCCATTATCTCTTGGAGAGCTTTGTCAGAAGATTTTAATAGTGCTACCTCTTCCTTTATCTTGTCAGCTTCGTCTTTCTTTCCTTCTTTCATCAGTCCACCAATTTGCTTCGAGAGTTGATTCTGCTGCTGCTTGTTTGTGTCAAGCTTCTGCTGAGTCTCACGACGCAAACGGTCATATTCCAATACTTTCTCAACTGCCTCACGTGCACCTTTGAAGTGTTTCTTCTCCAGTCCTTTGATGACGCGTTCAGTTTCTTCACTGATGAGCTTTAATGTAAGCATAACGTTCTAATCTTTATTTTAATTTGTTTCTGAGAGCAAAGTTACGAAAAAACTTCTATAAGTCAAAAACATTTATATTACTTATTTTGTTCTGCATAGAGTTGAATTAACTATAGTTGTTTTTCTAATGATTGTAGATATTTTCCTGTTAAGAGAAGAGTCTCTTTGATTATATTGGCTATGCTCGGTTTATAAGTATTCCTCTTGTCACCTTATTCATTGTTGTTTAGTGACTCTATTCACCCTAAAGTCCATTTTATTTTCAGTACTTTTATTGTGGGGTTGAGGCTGCGCACATATGGTGCTCACGCTTAGCACATGTGGTGTTGATGCTTAGCACTATGTGAAAAAAAGGTGGTGAAGAAGATGCAAGTTGTGAGTGATTACCCAGTCTAACTGCTCATTTTAGTTTTGGTTTTTAACGGAAAGTTGTTTTCTTTATCTACTCCTCTGAAACCCTTCAAGTTGTTCGTATTGGTTGTCTTTCATCTTTCGACTGATACTACTAATCCAACGACGATGAGTGGTTATGAAGATGATACCAAGGAGGGAGAGGATAGTATTGGAGAGGATAGGTTGGTTTAGCCACCATGTACCTAATGCGGTAATTGGGAATGGACTGATGATGGTAATGATTGTAACGATGAGTTGTATATAGTTAGTATTCGCATTCTTGCCCGTGTGGGTAGCTTGCATAGAGAATGTTACCTTATTATATATTGCCATTTGAAATAGAATACGATAGGCGACACCAGCCGCAAAGAGGGCATAAGATAGTATTGTCCAAAAGCTTATCTTCCCAATTATAGCTACAGGGAGGAAAGCGAGCAGCGGTATTAAGAGTAGGGCAGTATAGAAATAATACTTTGCAAGCAAAAGGTTCTGGATACTATTACGCTGCATCAGTAGGCATTCATAGTAATTTCCTTCATAACACATGATTCTTGAGAGTGAGCTTAGTCCGTAGACGATAAAGCTATAGTAGACAAAGCCGTTAATCTTAACCATGTCACTCTCTGGGTCAATGGCTGTGTTTAGACTAAAGATAAAGATACCAAAGGTGTTGAGAAAGAAGATCAAACGGAGTCTTTTGTTGCGTAGAATACCCCACACTTCAATCTTAAGATACTCACCAATCTGGTTGAATCGGTCGAAGAAAGTAAGGTTTATGCTATTTTTGTCATGTTTCACTGGTGCTGCTGTGTATTGCTCTTGGAGAATACGATGCTCAAGGACGTTGCGATTTAGCAATATCATTCCTATTAGAGCAATATCATTACAGCATATATCCACACTTCTCCTCTTATCATTGCATTACCAATCTCTGCCCAACGTTGGAGGTAACTTTGTGGAGATGGGAAGAAGATTGTTATTATGGCGATAAATAAATAGGTAAGAATAGGTACGAGCCAATACCACAGTCCACGTGCAGTCAGTACTTGTGTAAATTGGAAGAACTGTCCATTGATAAGTAGAAGGAGATAAAGTCCTGCAGTATAACCAATCATAGCCGATGCACCCTAACTCTGGAATGACTGTTTTAACACCAAAGGGAATACAGATAAAGAGAAGGTTTACATTCTTGAAAACTATCAGTTGTCGCAGAATCAGATAGTCTGTATAGCTATGTTTGGGAAGCGGTAAGAGTAGGTAAGGGACGGATATGCATCAGTAATCGGTGGTCTGTCGTATATCTGAAAAGATAATCAATGAACAGAAACACAGGTATTAGGGCATAGATGAAACGATAACCGCCAAGATTATCCTCGATAACGAGGTCTGCCAATTCACATCCTATCCATACAAAATAAGCACAAAGAAAAATAGCCAACACGTAGTAAAAGTACTTTGCTACGTTGTTGGCTTGCCATATTTTATTTCTTCTACCCGATAGGCAGAAGTGCTTATGCAATGTTTGTATAGCTTCCCAGTAAGTCATTTATCTCAAGTCTATCACCTCAGCAGACGGATAGTTCTTCTTGTTGAAAGTAAAGATATTGTCTGAAAGGTTCTTGCGCTGAATACCAGAAACGGTAATAGTAGTCCACTTATTAGCCTGCTTAATCTTAATCTTTTGTAGCTGATAGGCTTTGTTTACAGTTACATAAGCCTCAGGAATATTACGTTTTGGATTGGTTGCCTTCATGTGTACCACGTAAGAACCACCTTCATTTGTCATTGAAAGGTTGTAACCCTGACGATATAATGTCATCAATGCGTAAGGGTTCATTGAAAGACGCTGTGCTTCTGTAGGTGTAGAAACATTCACTTCGTCAGTAGACTTCATGTATGACCATTGTGTTGTTCCATTAAACCATACAGTTGTCTGTGGCGTTGTGGCGACAAATTTAACACCTTTCACAGAAATAGTACCTGCAGTTCTACCTACAGCACCGGGTCTGGAAAGTGCAAAGCGAGCCGTAAAACCACCCAAGTTAGAAATGTTGGCTGCAGCTTTATCCATACAAGCCTTAGCCTGATTAGCATTCTGTGCGAAAATACTATTTGCCATAAAGATGGCTACGAACAATAGTAAATATTTAATCTGTTTCATTGTTTTATCGTTTTTATTCTGATTTCTTATACTTTTATTCTTAGTTATCCACGTAGGATAGTAAGCATATTGTCAAGACTTACCTCGTCGCTTATCAGTACCTCACGTGGCTTGAGCCCTTTGCTGCACCAACGATTCCTGCCTTCTCCATTTGATCCATCAGTCGACCAGCACGATTGTAGCCAATAGACAGACGACGTTGAATCATACTTGTTGAACCTTGTTGGCTGACGACAATAGCACGTGCAGCCTCTTCAAACAATGGATCAAGGTTGTGAGTGTCCAATGCACCACCACCTCCAGCTTCGTCTTCTGACAATGGTTCTGGGATTTCTAATGGGCGAACCGGTCCTGGTTGATTAGCAATGAACTTGGTAATATTCTCTACTTCAGGAGTATCAACAAAGGCACACTGTACACGAACAGGGTCAGCACCATTGAGATAAAGCATATCACCACGTCCAACAAGTTGCTGTGCGCCTGGTCGGTCGAGGATGATACGTGAGTCCATCATCGCTCCAACGCGGAAAGCAATACGTCCAGGGAAGTTTGCTTTGATGTTACCAGTGATAATTGTTGTTGTTGGTCGCTGGGTTGCAATAATCATGTGAATACCGATAGCACGTGCCAACTGTGCGATACGTGTGATAGGCATCTCCACTTCCTTGCCCGCAGTAAGAATCAAGTCACCGAACTCATCAATGATGACAACGATGTATGGCATGAACTCATGACCTTCTTCTGGGTTCAGTTCGTGTCTGAGGAACTTCTGATTATATTCCTTTATATTTCTAACACGAGCCGCCTTCAGTAAGTCATAACGCTCATCCATCAATACACAAAGACCTTTCAATGTCTTTACAACCTTCTGAACGTCTGTGATGATTGGTTCATCTTCATTCTCCTCAACAGCTGCCATGAATGGTTTGGCTATAGGAGAGTAAACGCTGAACTCTACCTTCTTTGGGTCAACCAGTACAATCTTTAGTTCGTTAGGATGTTTTTATAAAGAAGGGAGGTGATAATAGCATTTAAACCGACTGACTTACCCTGTCCGGTAGCACCTGCAACGAGTAGGTGAGGAATCTTAGCAAGGTCGACCATGTACACCTCATTGGTGATAGTCTTACCCAATGCGATTGGTAACTCCATTGTAGAGTCTTGGAACTTGCGTGAGTTCAGAATAGAGAACATTGACACAATGTTTGGCTTAGCATTTGGTACCTCAATACCAATCGTACCCTTGCCTGGCATTGGAGCAATGATACGGATACCGATAGCCGCCAAACTCAGTGCAATATCATCTTCAAGGTTCTTAATCTTAGAGATGCGAACACCCTGGGCAGGTGTAATCTCATAGAGAGTAATCGTTGGACCGACTGTTGCACGAATACTACGAATCTGTACACCAAAGTCGTTTAACACCTTGATAATACGGTCTTTGTTTGCTTCTAATTCCTCTTGACTAACGTAGTTGGTCTTAGAATCAGAAGTATATTCCTTTAATAGGTCGAGTGAAGGGAACTTCCACTTTGTAAATGGCTCACGAGGATTGATAGGAGTCAGTGGAAGGTTGTTGTTAGCAAGCGTCTTGCTATTTGCTTTCTCCTCAACTTTCTCCTCCTCAACTTCAAAGCCTGGACCTTCTTTCTCTGCTGTATTCTTAGCCTTGTCACTACCATTAGGTGAATAGAGTGAGTCTGGTTCTTGTGGAACGATTGCAGGCTCTGTTGGCAAGTCGATAGGTTCAGCGAGAGTAGGGTCAACATATTCTGCTGGTTCTACAGGCTCTTCCTCAATAACTACCTCCTCATCATAGACGTTTTCGGTGTTGTCTCCCTTACTATCATGTACCACCGTAAACTTCACTTTGTCACGAATATACCCAAATGGGTTAATCATCTTGCGTACGACAGTAATCGTTTCGGAAGTAAGATAAGTGAGATAAGCCAACATGATAATCACCAATATAGCGATTAATCCCGGTGTACCAACAAGGTTTTCCATGTATTGAACACAGAACGCACCATGGTCTCCTCCTGGATTATAGACTTGGTCACCCATCAGTGGGGTAAGTGCTTTGGCAAAAGTAATAGACGACCATATCATTACCAAAGCCATACCCATGAACCATTTCGTTAGGTTCAGCTTTTTGTAGGCTCCCATCATGCGAAGTCCACAAAGTGCAATGAAGGCTGGAATGATAAAGGCTGGAATACCAAAACAGCGGGAAATAAGTCCGTATGAGATGATTGCACCGAGTGAACCGCAGACATTTTGGAAAACTCTACTTGTGTTTTCCACCTCTCCAGGACGAAGGTCTGTTACTAAACTTTGGTCTGCTGCACCTGTACTGAAATAGCTAAAAAAAGCTACACAGATATAGATGGCAACGCATAAAAGGATAAGTCCGGCAATAAATCCAGTCTTGTCGTTAATAATGTTATTTAGTCCGATCGCCTCGGTGAAAGTCTTTCTTTTATGTTCTGTTTTCTTCTTTGCCATTTATCGCTATTCTTTTATACTTGCAAAAGTAATAAATTAGTGCCACATAAGTGCCGTTTTTCAAACTTTTTTTTTAATTTTGCAAGTTAGTATGCAATCCGAAATGAGTACAGTATTATACAATAGATTCGATAAGAGTAAAATATCACAGTTGCCAAGGGTTACTTTCCCGGGGAAGATTGTCGTTGTCTTAAATGAAGCTGAAGCTGAGAAGGCGGTTAATTATTTGCTTTCTAAGGACATTATCGGTATTGATACGGAAACACGTCCTGTCTTTAAGAAAGGGCAACGTCGTAAGGTTGCACTCTTGCAAGCCTGCGACCATGAAGTGTGTTTCCTCTTTCGTTTGAATCTCATAGGCGTACCTGATTGTATTAAACGTTTCTTGAAGATACAACAGTGCCTAAAGTGGGACTCTCTTTGGGCGATGATATGTTGATGTTGCATCAGCGACTCGACTTCAAGCCGGGTTATTTTATAGACCTTCAAGACTATGTTAAGTCGTTAGGTATTGAAGATATGAGTCTTCAGAAACTCTATGCAAATGTCTTTCATGAGCGTATCACAAAACGTGAACAGTTATCTAACTGGGAGAACGAGATATTAAGTGATAAGCAGAAAAATATGCTTCTACAGATGCTTGGACGTGTATCAAACTCTATGAGCGTCTGCATGAATTGAAACATAGTGGTAATTACGAACTCGTTGTAGTACCTCCAAAGGTGAACCCTACACCAGAAGAAGCGGGGAATACATCAGAAGTGACATCAAAATAACGTCTCTATGTAAATTATTATCGTGAAGATAAATGTTTTTTTCATGAAGAAAAAAAGATTTCTTTTCACGTAAATAAATATTTATCTTCATGAAAATAATTCGCAAATTGGCAAGAAGCGGAAACCAATAAACTCTAAAAAAAGGAACTTTATGTATAAGCAAGTATATTTGAAAAGGGGCAAAGAAGAGAGTCTTCTTCGTTTCCATCCATGGATCTTCTCAGGTGCTATCAACAAGATAGAAGAAGGACTTGAGGAAGGCGATATTGTGCGTGTTATGACGCATGAAAAGAAGTTTATTGCTGTCGGGCACTTCCAAATTGGTTCTATTGCAGTCCGTGTTCTCTCATTCCACGACGTAAAGATAGATGATAAGTTTTGGGAAAGTCGTTTGAAAGCGGCTTTTCAAGTTCGTCAGGCTATTGGCGTTATTCGGGAAGAATCAACAGGAACAGGACTTTTTCCAAACACAACTTACCGTCTTGTTCATGGTGAGGGCGACAATCTTCCAGGATTGATTATTGACATATATGGCAAGACTGCCGTTATGCAAGCTCATTCTGTAGGTATGCACGTATGCCGTGAGGTTATTGCGAAAGCCCTTATTAAAGTGATGGGCGATAAGTTGGATAGCATCTATTATAAGAGCGAGACAACGCTTCCTTATAAGGCCGACCTTGGTCAAGAGAATGGTTTTATCTATGGAGATACTGACAATAACATAGCGATTGAGAATGGCTTAAAGTTCCATATTGACTGGTTGAAAGGTCAGAAGACGGGTTTCTTTATCGATCAGCGTGAGAACCGCTCTCTCTTGGAGTATTATGCAAAGGGAAGAAGTGTACTGAATATGTTCTGTTACACGGGTGGTTTCTCAGTTTATGCTATGCGTGGTGGGGCAGAAGTGGTACATTCTGTGGATAGTTCGGCTAAGGCTATCGAACTGACTAATAAGAATATCGAACTCAACTTCCCTAATGATTCACGCCATGAGGCTATCTGTGAGGATGCTTTTAAGTATCTTGATGATAACGATGGTAAGTATGACCTTATCATTCTTGACCCACCTGCCTTTGCAAAGCATCGTAACGCATTGAAGAATGGTTTGCGTGGTTATACCCGATTGAACGTCAAAGGATTTGAAAAGATTAAGCCAGGCGGAATCTTGTTTACCTCAGTTGTTCGCAGGTAGTCACTAAAGATAATTTCAGACAGGCTGTCTTCACCGCTGCTGCACAAGCTGGACGTAAGGTGCGCATCCTGCATCAGATTCATCAGCCTGCTGATCATCCAATTAATATTTATCATCCAGAAGGCGAATATTTGAAGGGTCTGGTCCTTTATGTTGAATAAAATCAAACGATTCATAGTTTCTGAGCATCTGCTACGGGTAGATGCTCTTTATTTAGTAGCGCTGTCTGGTGGTGCAGATAGTGTTGCCCTTTTGCTATGTCTCAAGGAGTTGGGCTATTGTGTTGAGGCTGTTCATTGCAATTTCAATTTGCGTGGAGAGGAGAGTCTGAGGGATGAACAGTTTTGTGAGGACCTTTGTCAACGTGAGAATATCCCACTCCATAAAGTCCATTTCGATACACAGGCTTATGCCGATTTGCATAAGGTGAGCATTGAGATGGCTGCACGTGAGTTACGTTATCGTTATTTCTTTCAGTTGAAGGAGGCGTTAGGTGCTGACGGAGTATGCGTAGGTCATCATAAAGAAGACTCTGTAGAGACAATTCTCATTAATCTCGTTCGTGGAACAGGACTGAGTGGTTTGATGGGTATTCGTCCTCGTAATCATGATGTTATTCGTCCATTGCTTTGTGTAACACGCCAAGAAATTGAAGATTATCTTCGTCAACAAGCTGTTTCCTTTGTTACTGATAGCACTAACCTAATAGATGATGTAGTGCGGAATAAGATTCGGTTGAATGTCCTTCCACAGTTATCTGAGATTAATCCATCGGTTACGGATGCTATTCTTACTACTTCCAATCATCTCTCTGAGGTAGATGCTATTGTGCAGGAGTCACTTAAAACAGCTTTGGGAAAGGCTGTTAGCTTTATTAATTCTGCAACTCAAGTTAGTTCAAAAAGTTTATGTAGCGAACCATTTCAACTCGACTTGTCTGTTGTTCGTGCGTTTCCTTCTCCTTCTTATCTCCTCTTTTATATACTAAAACCACTCGGTTTTTCATCATCTCAGATTGCAGAGATGGTTTCACATCTTGATGGACAGACGGGGCAGTTGTGGTATTCTTCAACACATGAGGTAACACATGATCGTGGTGTCTTCATGGTTTTACCTCGTGAGGAAGCTGAACCACGTCAGCTTGTTATCCCCGAAACAGGGCGTTATGTCTATGATGAGCAACTGTCTCTTCGACTGACTGAACGAGCATTGACACCTTCTTCAAACGTTTCATTCTCAAAGGTTCCTACTAGTTGTAGACCTTGATGCATCCTCTATCCGATTTCCTTTGACCTTAAGACGTGTTGCAGAAGGCGATCGATTTACTCCTCTTGGCATGCGTGGTACTCAACTAGTGAGTGATTTTCTCACCAATCTCAAACGTAACCGCTTTGAGAAACGTAACCAGTTGGTCCTCCTTGATGCTACAGGTACTATCCTTTGGGTCCTCGGTCTTCGTATCAATGACCGTTTTAAGTTGACCCCACAGAGCACTTCTTGCCTGCGTATAGAGGTTCTGTAGCTTAGAATGTTTTTCTATTTATCACAATCTTCCATTATTTGTTTTGTCCTTTTGGTATTATTTCGTGGCATAAAATATGATTCATAAGACACTTTGAATTATACTGTTATAATTCTTTATGATGTAAACTTCTGTAATTCTTTTATGTTCTTTCGTGGTCAAAAAGCTTCTTTATGCTTAGTAATTGTGGGGCTTATTACCGTCTACACCATTGGTGTTAACCATCCGCACCATTGGTGCTTACTATCTGCACAATGTGTGCGGGGGCTTTGTGTATTAGTAAGGAATGAGGGGGTAAGTTTATTATGACTCATTCTTAACATGGAGTGTAGGGGCATATTGATAAGGTATGTCATCAATGTGGCTATGACTTCTTAATAGTCCTCTATAATAAAGGTTCTAAAGCGTAATACATTATCGCTCTTATCATCTCATATCTCTGCTTTACTATAACAAAAGAGTTTTTTAAAAAGAAAAATTTCCTGTCACTCCTGTCAGTTGAAATGAGTTTATAACTTGTTGATTCTTAGTGTGATTATATGAAATGTTAAAAAGTGACAGCAAACATGAAATTAAAACTATTTTAGTAATATAGTTGTGTTTTTTTCTTGAGTGGATAAAATAGTCCTTCTCCTAAAAAAATAACACACAAGATGAGTTGTCAGGTACTCTAATAACTCAGATCAAAGTACACCTCCTATTTTTAGTGAACTTTATCATTCCATATTTCGAAAAAAAGTCTAAAGTATCACCACAGATAGTTGATTAAAAATTGACCTAACTATCTGTGGTAATTGAGTTTTATTAGAGTATAGTAAACTTTATATAGTAAATAACTACAGACGTTCTGCCTCCTTTTACTTTGTTCTTATTTGTTTCAAACTTTCTACTTCCAAAGTTGTAGTGTACACGGAAGATAACTTGTCGGCTTTCACTATGTCCCCCAAATGTCTAAATTCAATGCTCCTTACGTCCATAGCTGTCCCAACGCTCAGTGTGGAGGAGGTCGGTAATCATCAATGATAGGGAGAGTCTGTCTCGGAGTAATCGTTTACTCAGTCCGATATCTATACTTCCACTTGGTTTGAAAACCTCATAACTTCTGCCTTGTCGTTTACTTGCGTATCTTGCTGACAGTTCCATACGAACTTTTGCGGGTAGTTGTATGTCGTTTGAAAGTGAAAGATTGCATGAGGGGCGCCAGTAGTCTTCTCTATAAGATTCATAATCAAGATGGTTGATAAAGTAGTAAGCACCGATGTTTGCACTGACATCCCACCACGAGGTGAGACGTTTGTTATAGATAAGGTCAAGTGCCAGCTGTTTCTGTTTACCAATATTCTTGGTTGTCATGACTATGCAGTCTTTCTTGTATGTATCGGGAAGCTGCGTAAAATAGTTGTTTAGCTGATTATAAGAGAGCGTTACACTAAGATTATTCTTTGTGTAATCTAAAGATATCCTATGATTTATTTGTGGCTGAATAAATGGATTCCCTTTCCAATAGGTTAGTTCATCTAACAGATATTCAATGGGGTTAAGGTCTTCGTATCTTGCTTTGTCTTGCCGTTTACTGTAGGCAAGTGTGAGCTTTGCATTGTTGTTAAGATCATAACTGATAGAAAGATTAGGAAAGAGTCTTGTGTGATTGTTCTTATTCTCCTCCATCAGTTTTCCGTCCAGATAGGATTCTAAAGTCCCGATAGTCTGCATATATTCAATCCGCATACCTGCAGTTGCCTGTATATGTTTCCATTTCTGGGCATATTGTATATACCCTTCAAGGTTTGACTCTTGGTAGGTAAACCTGTTAGACCTTGTGTTGTCAAGCACACCTTTAGCATAGAAGCCAAAGCGATTGTTACTTTCTACCTTGGCAGCTTTAATACCTGTAAGGAGCTCTCCGTCATGGCTATTCTTCAGTTTATAGTCAATAGCAGATGATATGATGTTTATATTCTTCTTGGATTTAGCTGGATAGTTGTCTTCCCTTAGTAATGTTCCATTTGGAGAGTAAAACGTATTAGGCTGATTGTTATTACTTACAACATCAACGTGAATCCAGTCTGCATTTGCAGTGATGGTCTGCTGTTCTGTAATATTGAACAGATAGCCTATGCCTGTCGTATATTTTGTGTTCTCTTGTTTGGTATAATCATTCCTTGCTTTAAGTATTTCATGAAGCGTGTCTCTACCTTTGTATATCCAAGTAGTTGTTGCTGTCACTCCGGGACCTGTTAAGGCATCAACTGATGCATTTAGCATAAGTTTGTGTTTCTTGTTAGGTTGGAATACAAAAGCTAGTCCCCCTGCGTAAGTGTTACGCTTGTCTGTATCATCGGTCTCTGAGAAGTTTCGGTCTCCTTCTTGTATTCTATCAGTACCATATTCCATGTCATAGTGTCCAATGTTATGACTATAGTTGATGCCCAGCTGCCATGTCTGTTTGTTATAAGTCATACTAAAATCAGAACTTTGGCGTATGTGATTCCAAAAAGACATACCATGAGAGGTCGAAATGTAAAGTCCTCGTTCGTTGTTGTCTTTTAGTTTTATGTCAATAATACCACTTGCCCCTTCTGAATCATAACTTGCATCAGGGTTGGTTGAAGTAGTTATGCTTGCAATGTTAGAAGATGGAATAGTACGCAGATAGGCTGTAAGCGTTTCACCTTGAAGTCGTATGCGTTTTCCGTTCACGTAAACGGCGGCATTGCCAAGGGCAGAAAGCGATAGATTTCCTTTATTATCAAGCCTTACACTTGGGGTGTGGCGCAGAACATCTAAAGAGTTGCCAAGGTTAGCAAGATAGGATTCTGCAACAGAAATGCTTATCTTCCCACTTTCCATTTTAATGAGTGAGCGTTGTTTGCGAGCTGTGACAATAACGTCTTTCAGCTCTGTACCGTCAGGATATAAATAGATGTTATAAATGGAATGGTTATTTGGAATGGAGAAAAGAATAGTAGTATCACGGCATCCGATAGCTCCGCAGTATAGTTGATAACTACCATCAATAAGGGTGTAATTAAACTTTCCGTCCGTCTCAGTTAGTCCATTGGCAATTACTTTTCCTGTCTTCTGATCAGAAATGATAATTGTTGCAGCATCAATAGGTTCCTTTGTTTGTTGTTGGATACTAAAGGTTACGGTCTGTTGAGCCATAAGATTAGATGGGTTCAGTAACAATAGAGTTATAACTAAGATGATGTGTGTTGTGAAAGGTCTTGTTTGTAATCTTTGAATTGTCATGAGGTTTGTTATATTTATAGCTATTTTTATAGTATACTAAGCACTCAACACGCTTGGTGTTTACCATCAACACCACTCGTGCTGGGCATCAACACATCGGTAAAATATGAGAAGTTAGGTTGTTATTATCATTATAATATTGTAATACATGAAAGGTTAACTTATGTGAGAGATGTTTACTGGATAGCATATTAATTTATTTTTGTTTATAGGCAATAGGTTTAATGATTCTACAAAGATAATAAAATAATATTTTTCTTAGGTGTTTTTTTGTATAAAAAAATAAACGTTTTGTTTTCAGCTAATGCTTTTTATTGATTTATAGAAAGACTTACTTACTTTTGTTTTGTGAATCTAAACAAATGTTTTATTAGCCCAAGTTTAACACCCACTTTCGCCTAATTGTTGCTGTCACCATACTTTCCTCGTTTTTTTCTTATGTGCTCTGTGTCCTACAAATTTTATTCCTTTTGAATGGTGAGTGTTTTAAGTTCAACTTATCGTATATCTGTTTTGCTTGCTTTGAAGGACTACTACATTGGCGCATCTCGATGGTTTCACCTAATGGATTCTTCCCTTTTGTGGTGACGAGCTGTTGGGTACTCATACGTCGTACAATCTCGATCCAGTAACAGGATTCTCCTTCTCGTTTTAATTGACAACGGATGGTGTTTACCACCCAGTAGGCTAATAAACCGAAGAAGAGGTGTGTGTCGCTTCGCTCATCTTTCTGATGATAGATAGGACGGAGGTTGAGATCATTCTTTAGTTGTCTGTTCGTACATTCTATCTCACGGATAAGATTGTAGTATTCCCATGTCACACGCTCAGAAAGTGTCCTGACATTGCTGCGGAGGAAATAGACTCCATGCCCAGATTCCATTGCCGAGAGGTCTTTTATCTCCCAGTCTACACGCAGCATCTGCTTGGGTTTCTTCTCATTTTTTATGTAGCTTATCTGGTAGAACTTCGCTATAGATGGGTACTTCTGTATGGCACGTCCTGTACGTTCAACAACCTTTTCATAGGTTTTTGTTCCACCTTTCTTGGAGATTCCATTGTTTATCCTCTGCAGTTCCATCTCAAAACGCTCTCTCCAGACTCTGTTCATGGACGACTCTGTCATAGCTTTCGAAGGAGATGTTATTTCGAGATAATAATCCTTATCATCCTCTGTCTTAACCTCTTTCAGCGTTATCTTCTGCCGATGGGCATCTATTACCGTAACACTCTTGTTATCATCACTGAGCGTATAGTCCTTCATTTTCGTACGGGATACGCAGAGATAATTGTAACCCTTTTTCTTTATTAACTCCAAGTTCTCTTCCGTGGCAACACCTGCATCCATGACAACAAGCGTATCCTTTGTTCGTGAGGGATTCCTCTTTGCCAGCGTATCAATCATATTGGGTAGAGACTTGGGATCTGCTGTATTACCCTCCAAGATTGAAGAATAACGTATAAAACCTTCTTTATTGATACATAATGCAAGTACAAGTAGCTTACAGTCAGAGCGTTTTTCTTTTGAACGACCGAACTTGGCTTTATCGCTATTACGCTTACTACCCTCGAAATAGAAGTTGGTTAAGTCGAAGAGCATCAACTTGTTGTCTATATTAAAGAGATCGTCAGTAACGCTGCACAGATGACGCTCTAACTGTTCCTTTAGTTCATATAACTTGTCAGTGATTTTATACAGAGAATTGATTCCTGGTGTCCAGCCAGGAACTCCACTATAAAGTTCAGCGGCAGCCGAGTTATCGCGCAAATAATAATAAGATGAACGTTCAGAAACAGCATATACCGTGCGAACAATCAATGCTGACAAAGCCGTGTGTATTGCATTCTCCGTCCAGCCATTTTTGCGCAGAAAACCCTCTAACTGCAGCTTGTCTATTGTCTGCTTGCAGAGCCACTCTGCACCAACATTCCTTGCGTCAGTATAGTTTGCCGTCTCAAGGTCAATATAGTTCTCATATTTTCTCAGCGACTTCTGCTCTTCCTTATTAAACCGATCGATTCCACCTTCTTTCTCCATACGGATCCACCATTCGTCAGCCTTTGCCTGTTCAATAGGAGTAAGTCCGTCAAGATGTTTTTTAAAAAGCGAGGGTGTACTTCTGTTTTTGAAGCGTTCGGTAAGAGCGTATGCAATTTTTCGAACCTGTACAGCAGTAAGTGATGGTTCGAACCCGATGTTCAAAAGAATTAGCGAATGTACATGCCCCTGCACGTCACGATATGACTCCTTGATGCGATAATAAGGAGCCATGTCGCCTGTGGCAGGGTTGAATCGTGTCTGTACATTTGCGTGCATGAGTGCAAAGTAACAAAATATTTTTGATATGGCTGTGTCCTACAAATCAGATTTTACTCCTCGCAACAATATCCTATACTTGATTATCAATCATTTATCAAATTGATACTACACAAAACATCCCGAAAATTTATGAAAAATAATTTTGCCGGTTAAACTTGGGTTAGCTCTTTTACTTTCTTGTATATCTTTTGGAGTAATCAAAACTGTATGTTTAAAGATTATACTTGATAATTATTAAATTAAAAAAAGTAATATTTAGTTAATGAAAATCAATTATGAGTTATTTCTTAACTTTTTAGATGTTAATTGTTTAAGGAAAATCCTATCTTTGCATTCGAAAAAAATAAATATATGGTGCTGTGAGTGGAGTCTTTTCCATGATCAGTATGAATATAAACAGAGAGTAATGAAGAAGAAAACAATTTGGACAATAGCCATAATCATGGGACTTTCGTTCCTTGGTTTGCTTCTGCTCCAGCTCAACTATATTGAAGAGATGGCTGAGATGAAGAAGGAACAGTTTGACGAATCTGTCAACCGTGCCCTCTATCAAGCTTCTCGAAATATGGAGTTGAATGAGACTCTTCGTTATTTGGAGGATGATGTAAACAAGAAGGAACGCTCACAAGACGATGAGCAGAACACTGATAAAGATACATCTACTGCTGCACATCAGGCTCCTGTCGACAGATGATCAGGGTGATGCTCTACACCTCATTTTGAGGCAAAAGTTGCTTCAAAGCAATCAGCCTTCTTTGAGTTCCGAAAGGTTCTGATTTCTACGCAGTGATAGTAGTACATTGTCTGCTACAAAACGTAATATGCAAGAGATTGTTCGTAATCGTTATGTCTATCAGAAAGCTATGTTAGAGGAGGTTATCTATAATATTCTCTATTCTGCTTCAGACAAGCCTTTACGCAATAGAATAAACTTTAAGCTCTTAGATCAAGACTTAAAGGCGGAGATGATGAACAATGGAATCAATATTCCTTATCATTTCACGGTGACGACTCAAGACGGTCGAGAGGTTTATAAATGTCCTGATTATGTAAGTGATGGTGAGGAGAATACTTATTCTCAGGTGTTGTTCCGTAACGACCCTGTAAACAGAATGGGTGTTGTAAAGGTTCATTTCCCACAGATGAACAACTACATCTTCTCCAGTGTACGGTTTATGATTCCGTCAATCATCTTTACTTTCGTACTGTTGGTTACCTTTATCTTCACGATTGTAACCATCTTCCGACAGAAACGGTACAGTGAGATAAAGAATGACTTTATCAATAACATGACGCATGAGCTTAAGACGCCTATCGCAAGTATCTCTTTGGCAGCTCAGATGATGAACGATAAGACGTTGACAAAGAGTCCGAAGATGATAGAACACTTAGGAGGTGTTATCAATGATGAGTCAAAACGTCTGCGTTTCCTTGTTGAGAAGGTACTACAGATGAGTATGTACGACCGCAAGAAGGCTGTTCTAAAGAAGAAATACACCGACCTTAACGAGATGGTTGAGACGATTGCTCACTCCTTTAGTTTACGTGTTGAGCATACTGGCGGTAAGGTGTATACAGAGATAGAAGCGGTTGATTCGCTAATGTATGTTGATGAAATGCATTTCCAGAATGTCATTTTTAACCTCTTGGATAATGCTGTTAAATATGCGAAACCCGACCAACCATTAGATGTCTATCTGAAGACATGGAACACGAATGAAAATCTCTATCTCTCTGTTCGTGATACTGGTCAAGGAATAAAGAAGGAGAACTTAAAGAAGATCTTTGATAAGTTCTATCGTGTTCACACTGGAAATCTTCACGATGTCAAAGGCTTTGGATTAGGCTTGGCATATGTAAAGAAAATGGTTGACTTACATGAAGGTGAGATTAAGGTGCTGAGCGAATATGGTAAAGGAACAAAATTCGTCATTAAACTCCCTGTTATTCGCGATGAGGAGGATGAAGAATAAAAGATAATTAAGAGTATAAACAATTTAATACGTATAAGTTATGGATGATAAATTGAAAATTCTGTTGTGTGAAGACGATGAGAATCTCGGAACACTGTTGAGTGAATATCTGCAGGCAAAAGGCTTTCAGGCTGACCTCTGCCCTGATGGTGAGGTTGGTTACAGAGCCTTCTTGAAGAGCAAGTATGATATCTGTGTGCTTGATGTTATGATGCCAAAGAAGGATGGTTTTACCCTTGCACAGGAGATTCGTCAGGCTAATGCAGAAGTTCCTATCATCTTCCTTACTGCAAGCAGTTGAAAGAGGATATCTTGGAAGGTTTCAAGATTGGTGCTGATGATTATATCACTAAGCCATTCTCTATGGAGGAACTCGTATTCCGTATTGAGGCTATCCTCCGTCGTGTAAGAGGAAAGAAGACCAAGGAATCAACAATGTACACCATTGGTCGCTTTACTTTCGATACACAGAAGCAGTTGCTTACACTGGATAACAATCCAGAGAAGGCTACTAAGCTTACGACAAAGGAGAATGAGTTGCTCGCTTTGCTTTGCGCACACTCTAACGAGATTCTTCAGCGTGACTATGCTTTGAAGACTATTTGGATTGATGATAACTACTTCAATGCTCGCTCAATGGACGTTTACATCACTAAGTTGCGTAAGCACTTGAAACCAGACCCACAGATTGAGATTATCAATATCCACGGTAAGGGTTATAAACTCATCGTTCCAGACGAGCAGTAAAAACTTTATTCTGTAAGTTTCTCTTTACAGAACCACTAAATATTAACGCTATTCTTTCCTCTTTTAAGGGGATTGAATAGCGTTTTTTCTTGTTCAATATGGAAGTGGAAGGATAAGGATTTTGTATAAAGTAAAGATGAAAACCTCGTTAGTATATCATAAATTATAGTAATCCTTATCGTGTGTTAGTACTCCACACCAATGGTGTTAAGCCTTCGCACTATATGTGTTAAGCCTCCACACATGATGTGCGCAGTATTCGGACAGCATATAAAAATCATCAATACTGGGATTGGAAACGTGCTGAAAGAGGATTGCTTATACTTAATTCAGAGAAAAAGGTTCTCGTGTTCGATAGGATAAGAAAAACTTTTCTTATGCACGCACAAATATATATGCTCTTTTCTTACCATTGTTATGGTAATTTTTATTACTTTTGTACCGATTAATTTGATATCAGAAGGAATCATATTATGATACACAAATTCGATTTCCTGGTTATCGGCAGCGGTATAGCAGGAATGAGTTATGCACTGAGTGTGGCAAATAGTGGTAAGGGAAAGGTTGCCCTTGTTTGCAAAACTTCTTTGGACGAAGCTAATACGGCTAAAGCACAAGGAGGAATAGCAGCAGTAACGAACCTTGCCATTGACAATTTTGAAAAGCACATCAACGATACTATGGTCGCTGGTGATTATATTTCTGACCCTTTAGCTGTAAGACAAGTTGTGTGTAATGCGCCAGAAGCTATCAAAGCGCTTGTTAACTGGGGTGTAAATTTTGATAAGCATAAAGACGGTACATACGACCTACATCGTGAAGGAGGGCACAGCGACTTTCGTATTCTTCATCATGCTGATGATACAGGCTTTGAGATACAGCGTGGATTGATGAATGCGGTGAGAGCTAACCCAAATATTACAGTCTTCGAAAATCACTATGCTGTTGAGATTATCACGCAACACCACTTGGGTATAAAGGTGACACGCAGAACCCCAGATATAGAATGTTATGGTGCGTATATCCTCAATCCTGAAACGAAAAAGGTAGATACCTTCTTAAGTAAAGTAACACTCATGGCTACAGGTGGAGTGGGGGCAGTCTACGCAATGACATCTAATCCTGAGATAGCTACTGGCGATGGTATTGCAATGGTTTATCGAGCAAAGGGAACGGTAAAGGATATGGAGTTCGTACAGTTCCATCCGACGGTTCTTTATAATCCTTCTGAGACGCATCCAGCATTTCTGATTACTGAGGCTATGCGTGGCTATGGTGGGGTGTTGCGACTTCCGAATGGTCAAGAGTTCATGCAGAAGTATGATAAACGTCTTTCTCTTGCTCCACGTGATATTGTTGCTCGAGCTATTGATCATGAAATGAAGATTCACGGACTAAATCATGTTTGTCTTGATGTAACACATAAAGATGCTGAAGAAACGAAGCATCATTTTCCACATATTTATGAGAAATGTTTGAGCATTGGGATTGATATAACAAAAGAATATATCCCTGTTTGTCCAAGTGCTCACTATATCTGTGGGGGTATAAAGGTCGATTTGAATGCAGAAAGTTCTATTCATAGACTCTATGCCGTTGGTGAATGTTCATGTACGGGATTGCATGGCGGAAACCGACTTGCCAGCAACTCGCTGATAGAAGCAGTCGTCTATGCTAAGTCAGCTGCAGAACATACACTACGGATGATAGACAACTATGACTTTAACACAAATATTCCTGAGTGGAACGATGAAGGCACAATGACCAATGAAGAGCATGTTTTAATCACACAGAGTATTAAGGAAGTTGGCGAAATCATGAGCAACTATGTCGGTATTGTTCGAAGTGATTTACGTTTGAAGCGTGCTTGGGCAAGACTCGACTTATTGTATGAGGAGACAGAAAGCCTCTTTAAGCGTGTGACAGCAACGAAGGATATATGCGAACTCCGTAATATGATAAATGTCGGTTATCTGATAACACGACAAGCCATAGAGCGAAAGGAAAGTCGAGGATTGCACTACACGGTAGATTATCCGAAGCATGCATATGACGAGAAGTAGTAAAAGAGTATAGATAGATGATGAGAGAGCACAATAACCATTGTACTCTCAGCTTTATAATACAAAATAACATGATAGATAAAAAGATGGCTGGAACAGGGATTTTATAGATGAACCTATTCCTGAAGGGACTGATGTAAAGACTGAAATACGCAGGATGTGTAAGGAGAAGAATGCACTTATCATGGCACATTATTATACAGAAGGCGTAATTCAGGAGTTGGCAGATTTCGTAGGAGATAGTTTGGCTTTTGGCACAAAAAGGCTGCTACTACAGATGCCGATATCATTGTTATGTGCGGTGTACATTTCATGGGTGAGACAAATAAAAATCTTATGTCCAGAGAAGACAATACTCGTCCCTGACCTTAACGCCTCTTGTTCGTTGGCAGAGAGTTGTCCAGCCGATGAGTTTGAGAAGTTTGTAAAAGCACACCCTAATCATACCGTGGTAAGCTATGTCAATACAACTGCAGCAACCAAAGCTGTGACAGATGTTGTGGTAACGAGCAGTAATGCAAAAGCAGATTGTTGAGTCTTTACCAAAGGATACTCCCTATCATTTTTGGACCAGATAGGAACTTAGGACATTATATCAGCGAGCAAACAGGACGTGAGATGTTGCTTTGGGATGGTGCATGTGAAGTTCATGATAGATTCTCTGTAGAGAAGATTCAGCAGTTAAAACGCGAACATCCAACAGCAAAAGTACTGGCTCATCCTGAGTGTCCACCTACTGTACTCTGCTTAGCTGATAAGGTTGGAAGTACATCTGCCTTATTGAAAGTATAGTGTTGAGAATGATGCTCAGGAGTTTATTGTGGTGACAGAGAGTGGTATTCTTGTTGAAATGCAGCGATTGGCTCCACAAAAGACCTTTATTCCTGCTCCTCCTAATGATAGCGATAGCCCTTGTAATGAGTGTGAGTATATGAAATATATTACTTTGAGGAAGCTGTATAATTGCTTGAAGTATGAGTGGCCTGCTATTGAGGTTGAGCCAGAAATGGCAAAGAAGGCTGTCAAATCAATTCATAGAATGTTGGATATCTCAAACAGATTAGGTTTATAATTTAAATATATTATTATGTTGTCAGTAGAAGAACTAAACGATAAACTTATCGAACTCGCTTTCAGTGAGGATATAGGTGATGGTGACCATACAACGCTTTGCTGCATCCCTGCTGATGCTAAGGGTGAAAGTAGATTACTGATTAAGGAAGAAGGAGTCTTGGCAGGAGTGGATGTTGCCAAAAGAGTGTTCCATCATTTTGACCCTGATCTACAGGTAGAAGTCTATGTAGAAGACGGTGCTCATGTGAAGCCTGGCGATATTGTTATGAGTGTGAAGGGGAAAACGCAGAGCCTTTTGCAGACAGAACGCCTTATGCTTAACATCTTACAGCGTATGAGTGGTATTGCAACGATGACCAACAAGTATCAGCAAGCACTCATAGATGCTGGTACAAAGACACGCGTTTTAGACACACGTAAGACAACACCGGGTATGAGAATGCTGGAAAAAGAGGCTGTGAAGATTGGTGGTGGTATGAACCATCGCATTGGTCTCTTTGATATGATTCTTCTGAAAGATAATCATGTTGATTTCTGTGGTGGTGTACATAATGCGATCTCTATGGCAAAGCAGTATTGTAAAGACCATGGTAAGGATGATCTTAAGATAGAATGTGAGGTAAGAAACTTTACCGAGTTGGAAGAAGCATTGAATGAAGGCTGCGACCGTATCATGTTTGATAATTTCACACCAGAGGATACTCGAAAAGCAGTTGAGATGGTTGCTGGGCGCTGTGAGACGGAATCAAGTGGTGGAATCACCTTTGATACGATGATTCCTTATGCGCAAGCTGGTGTTGATTTTATTTCCTTTGGTGCACTAACACATAGTGTTAAAGGACTTGATATGAGCTTCAAGGCTGTGGTTTCAAAAGACTAATTCTTAGTTAAATACCAATACCTCTGATTTCTTTTCATGAAAAAAAATCTTTTTCTTCATGAAAAGAAATCTTTTTGTTCACGTAAATAATTATTTCTTTTCATGAAAGTAATTTGATAAGATAGAGTCTATAGAGGTAGAAAAAAAGGTACTGCAAGGAGATCTAATACTTTCTCTATCAAAGCTATAAACAAAGCCTATTGACCTACTTACTAACAGAAGCAAACGACTTTATAATTGCTGGAGATAAGCCGAAACCATTTCAGCACAGCGCTCTCCATCAATGCCCGCACTAACGATTCCACCAGCATAACCAGCACCTTCTGCACAAGGGAAAAGACCCTCAAGGCGGACATGCATGAGGCGTTCTCTGTCACGGAGGATACGAACAGGAGAACTTGTACGAGTCTCGGAAGCAATCATGACAGCTTCATTCGTAAGGAAACCATGCGCTTGTTTACCAAAGGTTCTGAATGCTTCTTGGGAGTCGTTTTGTGATAAATGATGGCATCCAGAAATGAAGTGGACTGGAAATAAGTCCCGGCGCATAGCTTGACTTAGGAAGATCATACGATAGGCGGTTATTTACGAAGTCTGCCATACGCTGCGCAGGAGCTGTCTGTTTGCGATTACCCTGCTGCCATGTGTCTCGTTCTAACTGTTCCTGATAACGCAAGATACGCAATACATCATCGCCTTCAACGTCCTCTGGATTTAATTGAACCACCATACCCGAGTTAGACCATTGCGTTCCACGATTGGCAGGACTCATACCATTGGTTACAGTTTGTTCTGGACCAGTTGCTGAAGGAATCACAAAACCACCAGGACACATACAGAAAGAATAGACACCACGTCCCTGTGCTTGTGTCACAAAAGAGTACTCTGCTGTTGGAAGATATTTACCCTTTCCATTCTTATTATGATACTGTATTTGATCGATTAAGTGAGAAGGATGCTCCAATCGTACACCGACAGCAATTCCTTTTGCTTCCATCTCAATCCCTGCCTCTGCAAGATAACGATAGACATCACGTGCAGAATGACCCGTAGCAAGAATGACTGGACCATGAAACTCACGCTTCACACTCACAGCTCCACTGTTATCAACAGCCTCAACACCAACAACTTTATCACCATCGAGTATCAAAGAGGTCATCTTTGTTTGGAAATGAACCTCACCACCACACTCAAGTATTGTGTTACGCATATTCTCTATGACACGTGGAAGCTTTATCTGTACCAATGTGTGGGTGAGCATCAGCGAGGATAGAAGGTGATGCACCATGCTGACAAAACGACATTTAGAATCTTATCAACAGGTCCACGCTTCTTACTTCGTGTATAAAGTTTTCCATCCGAATAAGCTCCAGCACCACCTTCACCAAAACAGTAATTTGACTCAGGGTCAACCTCTTGTGTCTTTGAGATTAAAGCCATGTCGAGTTTACGATCGCGTACATTCTTTCCACGTTCGAGGACTACTGGGCGCAATCCTAATTCTATTAGCTTTAGAGAAGAGAACAAACCAGCAGGACCAGCACCTACCACAACGACCGAAGGACGACTGCTTACGTCTTGGTATTCAGTCTTCACATAAGGGTCGTCTTGTGGAAATTCGTTAATATAAACACGAATTTTCAGATTAACATATATGTCACGATGGCGTGCATCAATAGAACGCTTCAATACACGAACACGATAAATTGTACGCTCATCCAGCCCCTTTTCTTTTGCAAGATATGCCTTCATGTTGTTTTCATTATAGGCAACTTGGGGTAAAACGCGTAACTGATATTCCTCTGTCATATATAGTATAACTTCTTCTTTTTGCCACAAATTTACTCAAATATATCGAGAAAATCGTTGGCTATTGCAATATTTCTTATTATTTTTGTGGCTAAGTTTTGCACCTCCCCCATTGTAAAGGGGATGCCAAATAATAACAAAATAAACATCAGGAATGAAAGTATTAAAGTTTGGTGGAACATCCGTAGGTTCTGTATCGAGTATTTTAAGTCTACAAAAGATAGTAGAAAAGGAGGCTAAACATCAACCAATTATTGTGGTTGTTAGTGCCTTAGGTGGTATAACAGATCAGCTCATAGCTACTTCTCAACTTGCCTTGAAGGGTGATGAAAGTTGGAAAACAGAGTTCGATTCTATCGTTGCACGACATCATAAGATGATTGATGCGATTATTACCGACCCACATGACCGTGAGATGCTATTCAACAAAGTGGATAGTCTTTTTGAGCAACTTCATTCTATTTATTACGGTGTATTCTTAATTCACGACCTCAGTCATAAGACAGAAGATACTATTGTAAGCTATGGTGAACGTCTAAGTTCAAGAATAGTAGCTACGCTTGTTCGTGGAGCAAAGTGGTTTGATGCACGTGAGTTTATCAAGACTGAAGAGAAATTAGGCAAAAGAAGTCTCGATTCAGAACTAACTAACAAACTTGTAGTAAATACTTTCTCTGACCTTCCTCGCATCTCTCTTGTACCTGGTTTTATAGCACAAGACCGTGACTCTGGCGATATTACCAATCTTGGGCGTGGTGGAAGTGATTATACGGCATCCATCCTTGCCGCATCACTCAACGCTGAAGTATTGGAGATATGGACGGATGTTGACGGCTTTATGACAGCTGACCCTCGCGTCATCAAGAGTGCCTATACCATTAATGAACTTTCCTATACGGAGGCTATGGAGCTTTGTAACTTTGGTGCAAAGGTTGTCTACCCTCCAACGATATACCCTGTCTGTGTAAAAAACATCCCAATCAAGGTAAAAAACACATTCAATCCAGATGGACAAGGTACGATTATTAAAGCACATATAGAGAACAATCAAAAACCTATTAAGGGTTTATCATCTATCAAAGGTACTACGGTTATTACCGTGACAGGTCTTTCTATGGTGGGTGTTGTTGGTGTCAACCGTCGTATCTTTAGTTCTCTTGCCAACAATGGTATTAGTGTCTTCCTTGTATCACAGGCAGCCTCAGAGAACAATACCTCTATCGGTGTGAAGGATGAAGATGCCGACAATGCAGTGAAGGTACTTAATGAAGAGTTCCGTCTTGAGATAGAAGATGGACGTATGTTCCCTATGCATGCTGAAAGTGGACTTGCAACAGTGGCGGTCGTTGGTGAGAACATGAGGCGAACACCAGGTATCAGTGGAAAACTCTTTGAAGTTCTTGGTCGTTCTGGTATTAGTGTTATTGCTATTGCGCAGGGTGCATCTGAGATGAATATCTCATTTGTTGTGAAAGGCTCTGACCTAAGGAAAGCACTGAACGTACTCCATGATTCACTTTTCTTATCGGAATATAAAGTACTGAATCTCTTTATTTGCGGCATTGGCACAGTAGGTGGTAAGCTCATTGAACAGATCAAGAGCCAGTATGAAGAGTTGAAGCAAAATTCTAACTTAAAGCTGAAAGTGGTGGGAATTGCTTCATCTAAGAATGCTATTTTCAATCACGACGGCTTAAATCTTGATAATTATCGTAAAGAACTAAAGGAGGGCGAGCCTTCTAATCCAGAACATTTGCGTGATGTTATCCTAAAGATGAATATCTTTAACTCGGTATTTGTGGATTGTACTGCTTCTAAGGAAGTGGCTGCACTCTATCAGTCTTTATTGGAAAACAATATCTCTGTGATTGCAGCCAACAAGATTGCAGCATCTGGAACATATGATGATTATTATCATTTAAAGCAGACAGCCATTCAACGTGGTGTCAAATTCCGCTTTGAAACAAACGTGGGTGCAGGTCTACCTATCATTGGTACAATCAATGACTTGCGCAATTCGGGTGACAAAATACTTAAGATTGAAGCTGTGTTGTCTGGTACACTGAACTTCATCTTTAACGAGATTGGAGCAGACGTTCCTTTTTCTGAGACTGTAAAACGCGCTAAAGAACAAGGTTATAGCGAGCCAGATCCACGCATTGACCTTAGTGGAACAGATGTCGTTCGTAAGTTAGTTATCCTTACACGTGAGGCTGGATACAAGGTGGAACAAGAGGATGTTGAGAAGCATCTATTTGTTCCTGAAGATTATTTCCCAAGGTTCAGTAGAAGACTTCTGGAGGCGTCTTCCAGAACTTGATGCTAACTTTGAACAACGTCGTCAGCTATTAGCAGAGGAGGGTAAGCGTTGGCGTTTCGTTGCCACTATGGAACATGGTAAGACTAATGTTGCATTAAAGGAGGTGGATTCTAACCATCCTTTCTATAATCTTGAAGGTTCTAATAACATAGTTCTACTGACAACCGATCGTTATAAAGAATACCCTATGCAGATTCAAGGCTATGGTGCTGGTGCATCTGTTACAGCAGCAGGTGTGTTTGCAAACATTATGAGTATTGCGAACATATAATGATACTATAAATCCAAACGAGAAGGGCATATGCAATGTATGCTCTTTTTTTGTGTTTCTCTCGAAATATGAAGTTAATATGCCCCTTTGCTCCCTACACAGCCGATGACTCTATGGACTACGTATCCATAAATAAAAACTTCCGTTTACACCATGCCTCTGTGTCAGATTTACGTACACTCAATTAGTAAATGCGAATATTCTTGGTAAGAAATATATTTACAAAACATTCAAGGAAAAGGTAGAGAAATAGATAAAATGTGAGTTCTTTTAATACATTGAGACCTCTGCAAAACTCTTAGTTTAGGAATTTGCTTATATCATTATTTTTTCGTACCTTTATAGTATGAAACAGCAACTCTCCTCTCCCAGCTTTGCCGACCTGTTAGTCGGTCAGCGTAAGGTCAAGCAGACCTTCTTTTCTCAGATAGACAAGATTATCAATTGGAATCCAATCCGTAGTATTATTGAAATCGCCTACACTAAAGGTAACAATACAACTGGTCGTCCGAGCTATGATAGTCTTGTTCTTTTTAAAATCGAACTTCTCCGTACTTGGTATGGTCTTAGTGATGGTGAGGTTGAGGAGCAGGTTAACGATCGTTTGTCTTTCAGCCGCTTTGTAGGACTGGGCTTGGAAGATGTTGCTCCTGACAGTACGACGGTATGTCGTTTCCGTAACATTCTTGTAGAGGCAGACCTTTATGATATGGTACTGAACGAGATTAACCATCAATTAGAACAACAAGGTGTTATTGTCAAACGTGGGGCTATCGTTGATGCCAGCATCACCGATAGTCCACGTCGTCCACGTGGTCGCAAGGAGTATGAGATTGTTGAGGACAGGGATGAAGAAACGGGTAAGTTAAAATCCGAGAAAGCTATGCTCAAGGAGAAACTCAAGTCCAATGTGGACGGAGAGGCACGCTGGATTAAGAAAAATGGGAAGGCTCCACTTTGGATACAAAACGTCATTCAGTTACAGATAAAAAAACGGATTGGTTCTTGCAGAGGAGACTACTGCAGCTAATGAGAGCGACATCAAGCATTTGGAAACGCCCCTGAAAAAAGCAAATCTTCCGAAAAAGGCTCTCGTATATGCTGATAAAGGTTATGACTCGGCAGAAAATAAGGAGATACTTGCTCGAATGAAACTAAAAAGTCGCATTATGCACAAAGGAACAAAAGGCGCATAAGATTACAGAAAGAGAAAAACGCATCAATGTGGCTATCAGTAAAACTAGGTACAGAGTGGAACGCACTTTTTGGCTCCATACACAGATGGTTTAGAGGAGGAACGGCAAGATATGTAGGACTTGCCAAAAACACATGCACAGCATATTATGGAAGCTGTTGCCTACAACTTATATCGAATGCCAGGGATAATTGTGTCCAATGCTCTCACATAAAAGAAAATGGGACACAAATATAGATGATAATAATCGTTTGACTGCATCAATTATACCAATATATACGTTAGAATATGCTTCTAAACACAACTAAATAGATTTTTTCTATAAATGAAGGTTTTGCAGAGGTCTCACATTTGTAAGTTGTTAGTTATCAAAATGTTACAAAGTAAGGCTTTAAAAGGTGCTTAATTGGACTCCAAGAGGGCGTTACTTGGACTTCAAAAGGGCATCTTTTGCAAGCCAATTGGGCGTTATTTGCAAGCCGTTTGGTGGTCTTTACAAAATCAACATGTGAAAAATACGAACAAAACAGCATCTTTTGAGGTTGGGAGTGATAAGGTTTTTTCTTTTGGGTTTAGCATTTGAGAAATAACACACAGAGCATCGTTAAGTTTCTTATTGCAAACTTAGCGTTGCTTTGTGTGCCTTATTCTATAATAGCATTAGCTTACCATTCGATATTTCTAAAGAGCTTTTTTTTATAAGTACAACTAAAAGCTATAATAACAGATTCCATTCAACTTTCTCTGTTTTCATGTCATCCGGCTCTTCATTCAACGTAAAACCCTGTGGCTTTTGTCCTTCTACCCTTATTTCAACGACGGTCATGACATTACGTTTTAACACTAACTGCTTACTTTCTTGTTCGACAGTCCCATCGTCTTTCGTCCATGTTACCTTCACCTCCATCGTCAATTGATATCCATCTTCACACGCTTTTGGAATGTTAGAAAAGGAGTAGACGGAACTATGATCATATGTTTTACTACCCTTTGTTAAAGAGATACGCCACCCGATATAGTTAATTACCAGACTACCTTCTTCTGGTGGTGTCACCTTGAAGTGCAACCCAAACACCGACCTTTTCATATCAACGGTCAGTTCCTTTGATGTTTTTGGACTGAAATCATTAACAGTACCATAGAGTTTTACAAGGCGTGGATATTGAACAGTGCGCCCCTTAGCTACAGTTGTTTCGCCTTTTGTTAGACTGTTCAAGTTTTCTTCTTTTGAGAACACAAAGCTATTAGTTACTTTGGTACCCTTATTTGCCCCATGTAAGAAAGGGGCTGAAAACTCATCTTCATTTGCGAAAGTTCATCATCACCTTCCTCCACAATCAAACACTCTACTTTATAAAGATTGTTCACATTCATCTTTAGTGCAATCTTTGAAAGGCTGGTAAACAAACCATAAGCATACATTGAGTAGTTTTCATCATTAGGTTTCTTCTCGTAGACATTAACAGCATAAAACTTCCGTTTCCGGCTTTCGCTAACAGCCCTACTCAAAGGCTGATATTTCGCCCCTATAGCTTCTTCTATTGTTTCTATACGTAATTCTTTGGGGTGAATACGCACGACTCTTGTCAACTTTTGCTTAGCATTATTCGGTTTTTTACCATCTTCACCATTGTCTAATACTGGCTTTTCGCAGGCTGCAAACAATAGTAAGCACAACAAAAGTCCAATCCATGTTACTTGTTTTTTCATATCGGTAATTGTTTAAGTTATAGTCATTCATCCCAATCCATCTGCGTGTCAGAAAGGTTAAAAGCAGAGAAAGAGTCTTCTTTTGATAATTGTTGAATACTGGGCTCAGTCTGATTTCCAATCACTTCTTGTGTACTCGCCAATGCATCTGTACCTTTCCCGGGTGAACCTTCTAACAAATGGAAAGAGGTAAAAACGTGATATTCACTTATTAAAGGTTTGATATATGTTTTCATGTTTACTTATTAAAAATCAATTATTTATCATGGTTTTTGTGTACAAGTACAAGAAGGCTTATCTATTAAGATACTTCTTACCATTCACGATTATAATCCCCTTATAATCTTTATCTACCCTTTGCCCTGCAAGGTTATAAATAGGACCATCGAAAGTTGTCTTTTCTCTCACCGTAGGACCTTGTATTTCTAATGCTACATCAAAGCCAAGGAAACTCTTTGCGTTTGTAGTCTTTGATGGCGTATAAACGAGATAGGCTTTATGTGCTTCGGTCGTAAAGGCTTTTCCATTTGCTTCTTTCCAATAAAAGCCTACTCCGTTACTACCTTTTCCAAACACATAGTATACCTCTCCGCCTGACGTTATAGTCGTACTATCCGAACCACGCAACGCATTATGAGGGTCTGTTTCACCTGTCTTACTTGTTTCTTCAAAGATATACTTACCTTCTTTTGCTTCTAAAACAACAGCTGTACCCTTGGGAAGAACATCTCCTTTTTTATATTCCCGACTTCGAGAGAGGACATTACCTTCAATCTTATAGGTACGTGCAACAACCCCCTCAGGAATAATAAGCGACCTGTCACTATAATAAAGTGTTGCTCTCTCAGCAGAAGAAACTGCAAGAGAGACGTCCTTATTAAATGTCACTACTATTGATTTAATATATGCAGCTCGTGAGGAAGAAGGGGTAAAAGCCACTTTCTCAGTTTCTTCATTCCATGGCTGTTTATAAAACTCGTTACTACCAACACGGATTTTGGAATAAGAAAGTTGGTCTTTTTCTTTATTATATAACTTTAGTAGGTGGTTAACATCAGAAATAACAAAAACAACTGACGTTATTAAACAGTCCTTGCTTTCAACCGTCAGCAGCCTACCAAAGTTAAGTATAATGAATTTATTTTTCTTGATTGTGATAAATGTAGGTGTAATAGGCTTTCCCAACAGATCACTAAACTTTAGAGTTATACCATCCTTCTCGATAGTGTTTTTGCACTTCTTGAGAAGAACTTGAGAAAATCGAATGTAACGGAATTCTGCGCCCATATCATTACAGGCAACAACAACATTAGGAATAATACAATAAACTTTTTTTGGTCATAGTTATTAAGTTATACGTTTTATCAATCAAGTTTGTAGCCAACACTATTCATGTTCCATCAAGTAGGAAATAGGTTTTTGTAGACTACTCTTTATCAATAAGTTGTTTAGTTCTTTACAGTGCAAAGATAAATAAAAAAATCAACAAAAAAACAAACAAATTTAAACAAAGAATATACAAAATGCGGATTAGACTCTTTTAAAAAATAAAGTTTACATCTATAATTCCTTTTCTATTCATCACAGCCTCATTACACTTTAAAAGGGGTTCTTCTGTTAAATGTGTAGATGTTTCCCGTATTGCTTTAACGGGAAGAACTGAGGTCGCTCATTAAACAAAAACATAGCTAAGACAGTCAACTATTTGTCCTATCATCATCCTCTGATATTGAAAACATTTTCATCTTAAGACTTCGAAAATCTGTAGATAAGGTCTTTGAAAAATCATTACATAATTTCGAATAAGACATCAATAAATAACGGCAAAACTACATACAAAAATCAGTTTTGTAATCAACAGGAAATCAATTAGTTATAAAGCAGTAAAGTAAAAGGTGCTTAATTGGACTTCAAAAGGGCGTTAGTAAGGGTCTTAAAGGGCATCTTTTGCAAGCCAAAAGGGCGTCTTTAAGAAGCCAAAAGAGCATGTATTGATTTTGAACTGCATAAAAATAGTTTACAAACTTCAATTAATGAGGGAATAAGTTGTTTGTATAAGACGGATAAACATCGCACCTAATTATATTTATCATGTAGTTTATCCGCCATTCTAAAACCATCTAATTGGAAGTAAGCATACTGGTGTTGGGTGATGGTTGTTGGGTGTTGAGCCTTTATAAAACTATCTTATTGGAGGAAATTATGCCATGTATATGGATTAATCTCATTCTATTAACAATCTACGCATTTAATGGAAGAGCCATACATATATTTTTAGATGAAGATAAAGATGTTTAATATCCTTAGTCTAAATCCCCTGGTGCAAAGGTTGTTGTATTCCAATCACCGGTTTCGATACCTTTCTTTAACCAGTACATACGCTGTTCGGAAGTTCCATGGGTGAAAGTCTCAGGAAGTGCATAGCCACGAGCTTTCTTCTGGAGATAGTTATCGCCGATTTTCTCAGCACAATCAATTGCCTCTTCGATATCACCATCAGTAAGACTTTGATATTTTTCATTGTCATAATGTGCCCAACAACCAGCATAATAATCGGCAAGAAGTTCTAATTTTACGCTCAGTTTGTTCGCTTCTTCCTTACTAACACGTGCCATCTTTGCATGACATTTGCCAAGGATTCCGCGGAGATATTCCACATGATGACCCACTTCATGCGCAATCACGTAGGCATAAGCAAAGTCAAGGTCGCCCTTTGCTTGTATTCCTAAGTCCTTACGCATACTGCTAAAGAAACTTAAGTCGAGGTAAAGACGTTGGTCAGCAGAGCAGTAGAATGGACCCATAGCAGCAGAGCCATTGCCACAAGCAGTTTGTACAGCACCTGTGAAAAGAACAAGCGTAGGGTATTGATATCTCATGCCGTGCAACTGAAACTGTTCCGTCCATACATCTTCTGTACCTGCAAGAATCTGTTTTGAGAAGTCAGCAAGTTTTTCTTCTTCCTCTGTAAATTGATGTTGTTCTCCACCAGTTTGTACCTCAGTTTGTCCTTGCATCTGCTGTTGAACGATGTTGTTGACTACATCTCCCATGTTTCCACCGCTTAAAAAGGTGATAAGTGCAATGACAATGATACCTCCGATACCACCAATACCAGCTTTTGCGCCAGTACCCATGCCGCGACGATCTTCTACATTATTACTTTCTCTGCGTCCTGTAAGTCTCATTTTATTTCCTTTGTTTTTTAAGCTTAATTGTTTCTATGTTGGCAAAGGTAAGGCATTATCTTGAAATCTGCAAGTATTACAACCCTGTTCCTATAACTTAAATGTATGTCTTATATACTATAAAACTCCTGTTTTCATGGATTAAAGCTATGTGATAACGACTTTGAAAGATAGCTTTATGTGCGTAAAAAATAGTCTACTTTTTCTTTGTTACGATTATAGAAAGAGAGACTTTCTCTATATGCAACGGCTTTTTTCTTTTATCCTTTTGCTATATCTGAGTTTTTTCGTAAATTTGCATGTATTTTCAGAACAAACAATATAACTATATAATGAAGATTTCATACAAATGGCTAAAGGAATACGTTGATTTTCAATCTTAGTCCAGAAGAGATTGCAGTTGCGCTCACTTCCATAGGTTTGGAGGTAGGCTCACTTGACGAGGTTGAAACGATACGTGGTGGATTAAAGGGTTTATATGTTGGTAAGGTGCTTACTTGCGAGGCACATCCAAACTCTGATCACCTTCACGTAACAACCGTTGACCTTGGCAAGGGAGAACCACAGCAGATTGTATGTGGCGCACCGAATGTTGCAGCAGGACAGAAGGTAATCGTTGCTGACTTAGGTTGTGTACTCTATGATGGCGACAATGAGTTTACTATCAAGAGGAGTAAGCTGCGTGGTGTAGAAAGTCTTGGTATGATTTGTGCCGAGGATGAGATTGGTGTTGGTACTGCTCATGATGGTATCATTGTGTTGCCAGAGGATGCACCAGTAGGTCAGCCAGCATCAGAGTATTACCAATTAGACAGTGATTGGCTGATTGACATAGACATCACTGCTAACCGTGCAGATGCGTTAAGTCATTATGGTGTAGCTCGCGACCTCTATGCATGGTTGACACAGAATGGTTATGAGACTTCGCTGCATCGCCCATCTTGTGATGCATTTAAGGTTGACAATCATGACCTTCCTATTGATGTGACAATTGAGAACACTGATGCTTGCCGTCGTTATGCTTGTTTGAGCATTACTGATTGTGAGGTAAAGGAAAGTCCACAATGGTTGAAAGACAAACTGAATATTATCGGTTTGCGTCCAATCAATAATATCGTTGATATCACTAACTATATCATGATGGCTTATGGTCAGCCTATGCACTGTTTTGATGCAGACATGGTTAAGGGTCATCATATCATCGTTAAGGATAAAAACGAGGGAAAGAAGTTCGTTACTTTGGATGGTGAAGAGCATATACTTGGTGAGCACGACCTCGCAATTTGCAATGAGGAAGACCCTATGTGTATTGCTGGTGTCTTCGGTGGAAAGGGTAGTGGAACTTACGAAACGACAAAAAATGTAGTATTGGAGAGTGCTTACTTCCATCCAACATGGATTCGTAAGAGTGCTCGTCGTCATGGTCTTTCAACTGATGCCAGCTTCCGTTTTGAGCGTGGTATTGATCCAAATGGTGTCATCTATGCGCTAAAACAGGCTGCAATCCTTTGTAAGGAACTTGCAGGTGGAAAGGTAAGTATGGAGATTCGTGATGAGTATCCAACTAAGATGGAGGGCTTCCCAGTTCGTTTGAATTACGAGTATTGCGACCGTCTTATTGGCAAGAAACTCGGTAATGAGACGATTAAGCGTATTGCTGAAAGCCTTGAAATGAAGGTAGAGAAGGAAGATGCAGAGGGACTCAATCTCCTCGTTCCTCCTTATCGTGTTGATGTACAGCGTCCTTGTGATGTTGTTGAAGACATCCTTCGTATCTATGGATATAATAATGTAGAGATTCCTACAGAGTTGAAGTCTTCATTGACAATTGCAGAAGAGGCTGACAAGAACTATCACCGTGAGAACATTATCGGTGAGCAGTTAGTAGGTGCTGGCTTCTCAGAGATTATGAACAATTCGCTCACAAAGAGTTCTTACTATGAGGAGACAGGCCTTAATGCTTATCCTTGGGAGGAGACAGTAAAGGTGATGAATCCACTTTCAGCAGACTTGGGTGTGATGCGTCAGACCCTTCTCTTTGGTGGTTTGGAGAGTATTGTACGTAATGTAAACCGCAAGGCACAGAATCTCCGCTTCTTTGAAGTAGGTAATGTCTACAAGTTTAATAAGGAAAAATGGTCAGAGGAAAGTCCTGTTAAGGCTTATAGTCAGGATTATCACATGGCATTGTGGGTGACAGGTAAGCGTGTACAAGGTTCATGGGCACATCCTGATGAGGAAAGTACATTCTATGAACTAAAGGCATACGTAGAGAATATTCTTCGTCGTATCGGTATTGCACAGGGCTTGCTCGTTAGCGAAAAAGTCTGATAACAACGTCTTTGATAAGGCGATAGTACTGAAGACACGTGCCGGTAAGGTACTCGTAGAGATGGGTATTCTTAGCCACAAGCTTTTTGAAGAGTTTCAATATTGATCAGAAGGTTTATTATGCAGAGTTGGATTGGGCTGGATTGATGAAGGCCATCCGCAAGAATAAACTTCAGTTCCAGGAGATATCTAAGTATCCTGCTGTAAGCCGTGATCTTGCCTTGTTGGTCGACAACAATGTTGAGTTTGCACAGATTGAGGAGATCGCTCGTCAGGCAGACAAGAAACTTTTGAAGCGTGTCGAACTCTTCGATGTTTATCAGGGTAAGAATCTTCCTGAGGGTAAGAAGAGCTATGCAGTAAACTTCATTCTTCAGGACGAAAGCAAGACACTCAACGACAAGGCAATTGATGCCATCATGCAGAAATTAATTAAGAATTTAACAAATAAACTCGGAGCAGAACTCCGTTAACAAACAAATCCAATGGGTAGAGCATTTGAATATCGCAAAGCAAGTAAGCTCAAGAGATGGGGTCACATGGCCCGTACGTTCACAAAGTTAGGTAAAGAAATCGCTATTGCTGTTAAGGCAGGTGGTCCTGAGCCTGAGAACAACCCACGCCTTCGTGCGATTATAGCAACATGTAAGCGTGAGAACATGCCGAAGGACAATATCCAGCGCGCTATTAAGAACGCAATGGGTAAAGACACCAGCGACTACAAGGAGGTAACATACGAGGGTTATGGTCCTCACGGAATTGCTGTGTTCGTTGAGACATTGACCGACAATACCACACGTACTGTAGGTGATGTTCGTTCAATCTTCAACAAGTTCAATGGTAATCTTGGTACACAGGGTTCTCTCAGCTTCCTTTTTGACCATAAGGCAGTCTTCACCTTTAAGAAGAAGGACGGCTTGGATATGGAAGAGTTGATTCTCGATTTGATTGACTATGGCGTTGAGGACGAATTCGATGAGGATGAGGAAGAGAACGAAATCACAATCTATGGTGAGCCAACAAGCTTCGGTGAGATTCAGAAACACTTGGAGGACAATGGCTTTGAGATTACTTCTGCTGAGTTCACTCGTATTCCTAACGACTTGAAGGACGTAACACCTGAAGAGCGTGAGACTATCGATAAGATGGTTGAGCGTTTGGAAGACTTCGACGACGTGCAGAATGTTTATACTAACATGAAGCCAGCTGAAGACTAATCATCGCCTCTAATACACCTATATATGATAAGGTGTAATTGGTTTTAAGAGTATAGAAAGAGACTATTTCAAAAAAATGTAGTCAGAGTTTTTTTTATGGGAAATAAAACTGATATTTCCCAAATAAAGTGCTACTGGCAGATACACAAATCATGTGTTTCTACATTTTTGATATAGTCTCTTTTTGTTTCTTGTTTGTTGACGTTTCTACTCCGATTGTTATCCTATTGAAAGATAATAAAAGTCGGTTTTGTTGTAATTTTTCATAACCTTGTTTTTGAAACATGCTCTTTTGGCTTCTAAAAGACGCCTAATTGACTTGCAAAAGGTGCTCTTTTGAAGTCTAACTAACGCCCTTTTGAAGTCCAACTAAGCACCTTTTGCAAAGTGACTTTGTAACCTATTGATATCGTGTAAGTTGCAAAGGGACGAGAAATAGCGCTAATATATGACTTTTATAGGTGATTTGCAGTCTATTATGTAAATATATTTCAATTGTTTAGTACGCTTTTTAAATAAGAAAAATAAGTACAGAAAAGATGAAAAAAACTAAAATTCAACTTTGAATTCTTTTTTTCGAAGATAAAAAGGAATATTTCTCCTCTTTTTTTGTTTACTTGGCATATTTTTTTCTTGCACAAAGTTTTTTTGTGAATGTGCAGGAATTTTATTTAACTTTGCACGCAAATCATATTTTTGTGCAATGGATTCTATTAAAAGTTTCAACGCGTGTATAGAAAAGAGTATCAAGGATAACTGGGATAAAGATGCTCTGACGGATTATCTTGGTGCTACACTTCAATACCATGATGTAGCCCGTAAAATAGAGAAATTACATATTCTTTTTGAGAATAGCGGTTTGAAGAAGGGTGATAAGGTTGCTCTTTGTGGTAGAAATTCCTCGTCATGGGCAGTTGCTTTCTTTGCAACGCTTTCTTATGGAGCTGTGGCAGTACCTGTTCAGCATGAGTTTAAGCCAGAGCAGATTTACAATATTGTTAATCACTCGGAAGCAAAACTTCTCTTTGTTGGTGATGTTGTGGCAACAACTATCGATGGAGAACAGATGCCTCAGTTGGAAGGTATAATATATCTACCAGACTTCTCATTGATTCTTTCTCGTTCAGAGTCACTGACAAATGCTCGTGAAAACTTGAATGCACTCTTTGGAAAGAAGTATCCAAAGTTCTTCCGTGCAGAGGATGTAAATTATTTCAAAGACGAGGCTGACGACCTTGCACTGATTAATTATACCAGCGGAACAACTGGTTTTTCAAAGGGTGTGATGCTCAGTTATCGTTCTGTGCGTAGTAATCTCGCTTGGGCAACAGCCGATTTGAAACCACATATTAAGCCTGGTAGTAAAGTTCTTTGTATGTTGCCAATGGCTCACATGTATGGAATGATTTGTGAGTTTATCTGCCAGTTTAGCTTTGGTAGTCATCTATATTTCCTTACACGACTGCCGAGTCCTTCTTTGATTGCTCAGGCTTGTACTGATATTCGTCCTGCTATTATTATTGCAGTACCAATGGTTGTTGAGAAGATTATCCGTAAGAATGTCTTTCCAAAGGTGCAGAGTACGGCAACTCGTATGCTGCTGAAGATGCCTGTTGTTAGCAAGAAGGTGAAGGAAAGAATCAATGCGATTGTTATGGAAGCCTTTGGTGGCAATGCGTATGAACTTGTTACCGGCGGAGCAGCTCTTAACAAGGAGATTGAAGACTTCTTGGTAAGTATTAATTTCCCTGTGACCAGTGGTTATGGAGCAACGGAATGTGGTCCGATGGTAACTTATAGTGATTACAAAGACTTTGTTCCAGGCTCTTGTGGTACACCTGTCTTGAATATGGAGGTAAAGATTGTCAGTCCTGATCCTGCAAATGTTCCTGGTGAGGTTATTACCAGAGGAGAGAACGTGATGCTTGGTTATTACAAGAATGAGGAGGCTACTAAAGAAGTTCTAGATAAGGACGGTTGGTATCATACGGGTGATCTTGGAACGATGAGTGCTGATGGTCATCTCTTTCTTCGCGGACGTATAAAGAATATGCTTTTAGGCTCTAACGGTCAGAATGTCTATCCAGAGGAGATTGAAGACAAGCTAAACTCTATGTCTATGGTGAGTGAATGTATTGTTGTTCAGCGTGGTGACAAGATTGTTGGCTTGGTTTATCCTGATTTTGATGAGGCAAAAGAGATGGGCTTCTCACAATCAGATTTGCAAGAGATTATGGAGCAGAACCGTCTGGAACTGAACAATATGTTGCCATCTTTCTGCCATTTATCGGCAATAGAGTTGCGTGATGAAGAGTTTGCGAAGACTCCGAAGAAGAGTATTAAGCGTTATCTCTATCAAGAGAAGTAAGATAATACAGCCCTCCCTAATGCTCTCTTTGTAATGTGTTTGCGCTCAGCACTATAGGTGATGTGTATTCGCACATGATGTGCTGAGTATTAACACGTTTGAGAGAACTTATCATGAGAGTTATTGTTAGATAATATAATAAGGTAAGGGTCGGCTATTAATCAAATTCATAGATGCTGAATAGAACCCTTATTATGTTTGGGGTAGTACCTTGTTCTTCCAATGTATGGAAGAATAAAAGCTACCTCACGTGGGTAATCTTTGTGCATCTTTTGGTGTACACATGGTAAGGTGATTTTTTGAAAACCAATTTTCCTGTCATTTCTGTCATCTGTCTCCGTCACTTAACTTATTGATTAATAGTGTAGATACACGAAATGTTAAAAGTGACAGCAAACTAAAATAAAACTTATTCTTGTATTTTAGTATGATAATCCATCTCTAACTTTAGTAGACTTTATGTCTACATTGCTCGAAAGAAGGCGTGATAGATTTTGGATGTAATAGAGGAGAGTAACTTTGAAACGGTATGTCCTGATACTTTGTTTGCTTCCTATCTATCAACTGATAAGTGTCTATGCTATTTTTGAAAGATAAAGAAAGCCACCTCTGAATGGTTCGTTCCCATTAAAGAGGCGGCTTTTGTATGTTCAATAGTCTGTGTTACTTTACAAACTTCTTGTTGTTCTGAATATAGATTCCATGAGGTAGGATAGAGGCATCAGTACCTACATATCTGCCGTCAAGGGTATAGATACGGTTGTCAGAAGTAGTTCTTTTCGACGATTGAAGGTGACTGAATACCAGTAGGTTACAATCGATTTTTTTAAACTTTGAAGCTTACATATTGTTTTTTGAATCGCTCTGCATCATTCTCTCTAATGTCAGATATTGATCTTTTCTAGTATGTGAACCATCAAACATCTTAAAGTCCCTTATCTAATCTATTCTGTTGTAAGGGTAAAGGTCGCCATTATGTTGATTAACATATTCTAAATATGATGTAGCATTCTGACCAGCTAAAATTTTACCATCAGCAGGGATAGGGATGACACGTGGTTTACCCTTTACATTATTAGGGAAATCGAAGACATTTACTTTGTTAAACGGATATGATACGCGATAAGCAAGTAGGCCCTTTACCATAAGTATCCATCTCCCCAGCCTTGATACCATGGTCCTTTCTGTATACTTTGCAATACGATATATTCATTTGAGTCATTGGGATTGACAATCTTGTATGCCTTTCCACCATTGTCGATGCTCTTTAGGTTCTCAATATCGCAACTGTCTTTGAGTTCATCAATCTTCATCCAACCCATAACTTCACGTTCCCATGCAAGATAAGATGCTGGTACACGTCCACCACGTACTTCTGTTCCACCATCCATGAGGTCCCAGAACTCCATACCTTGGTCGTCCTGATCTTCTGCAGGAGTTTTGTATGCATAAATATCAGGGAGTCCGAGTGTATGAGAGAACTCATGACAGAATAAGCCAATACCATTAATCGTCTCCTTATCTTTTGTCTTATTTTCTGCACCTGCAAGTTCATTACTCACACCATAGCGACGAATCCTTTTACCATCATACGTATTGGATATATTAACAGTACCAGATTTTGGCCATATATCAGTTGATTTATTTCCTTTATAATTGGCAGAATGACCTGCATAAATAACATAAACCAAATCAACCATTCCGTCATTGTTTGCATCATAATCCGCAAAGTTGACTATATTATCAATGGCACTACAAGCATCTTCCATGAGTGCTTCTATATTATCATCACCTTCTCCGTAATAGGTTTGTTCCTTAGGTAACTTTATAGGGCCTACTACGTCAAACTCAGGTGTAAACTGTCCATAACTACAATCCTTGAAATAACCACGAACACCTTTGTAGTTCTGATTCTGACCATAACGAGTATCTGAGAAATGACCTTCATTCATCAGATAGTTTGTGAACACCTTCTTTGTATCTTGGATAGTAAAAGTTGTGTCTTGGAACTCTGCAAGGATGACAAGGGCCTTTGGACTACCTGTGTGAGGGAAATAAGGTACACCTTTGTAGCCAGAATCTATGATTGGTCCTCGTGTAAGAGGAGAGTTGTCGTAAGCGTTTTCAGATTCTTCAGCAACCTTATTAACGTAAGCAAAGAACTTTTCCTTATCTTGCTTAGCAATCAAGTTACGCTCTGCTTGTGAGCGAGTCAATGCTTCATGTGCAAGTTGTTTTGTAGCAATAAGGTTGCCACTCTTTCTCTACTTTACCGATATAGTAGTTGTTATCTGCACCTTGTACAAGCAGTACACCATCAAGGGTTGTGTACCAGTTGATATGTTCGTCACCACGCAAGATGACTGTAATAACAGAACCATCAGCCTGTCTTACTTGTACAGGGATTGATTCTGCCTTTGCTGCCCAAGTGGTAAGGGAACAAAGCATCAGACATACTATGAGCGATAGTTGTTTTAATGTTTTCATTATATTCGCTGTTTAGTTTCTTTTACTTAATTTGTTATAGAAATATTGTCCCTTCTTCTGTGTACGTTTACCAAACTCAATTGCATGGTGTGGACAGTGATGATAACACGAGAAGCAGGTGAGGCATTTGCCATTGTGTAGCCATTCTGGTTCAAAGCCTAAGCCACCTTTAATGTCACTAACAGGACAAACATTAGCACAAATACCACACTTCACGCATCGACGACTGTCTACATGAAAGGGCTTATCAGTGATGAGGAAGCGTTCAAAGAAGCCTCCTACAGGACCAGAGAAGAAAGAAGGAATAGGACCTCTTATTAATTGGTTCCAGCCCCAAATCTGATTGCTATCCTTATGAGGGCGCTGTTTAAGAATGTTAGAGAATTCTTTTAACTGCTTTGAAGCAAGTTCCTTCTTTTCTAATTCTTTTCTCTTTCGTATCTACATCCATACCTGGCAAGCCAACATATGACTCTGGCATAATTAAAGAACATACCGCCTTAAGTGACAGTGCGTCATTCACTGTTACATTCTTTAGTTGCTGCTGAAAGCGTTCCATAGCTTTACCGATAGAATCTCCAGCTGTAACCAAGCAGAAACAATAATGTTTAACGTGGGAAGTGTCTTCTCCCAGAGTCTTTATTGTTAATTTAGTTAGAAACTCTTTTACAATATTCGGAACTCTCCAACCATGTATAGGAAAGATGAAACCTACGTGTTCATCCTTTTCTAATGTAAAAGAACAGTCGCTATTGATTACTTCTGGGATTGAAACAAGTGTATCACCAGTTTCTAAAGCCAATGTCTTTGCAGCCCATTTGCTATTACCTGTACCAGAAAAGTAGAATATCATGTGGCAAAGGTACTGATATTTTGTAAATCTTGCAAGATAAGTAAGTGCAATGTTGTTGTTTTTCAGTTCTTTTTCTTACATTTGCAAGAAGTACATGAAAACATTAATGCTGTGAAGAAGAAAATGGACTTACTGATGTATCCCTCAGTAAAGTTACTCTTACCTTTTGGTGTTGGGTATTGCTGTTGGTGATGCTTTAGAAGAAGATATATCCTCTATGTTTTGGTGGTTGATGACAATCTGTATGATTGGCATTACCTTTGTGGTGTGGAGGAAGAAGTATCTTCAGAGTCTATTATTGCTCTTTACGGTCTTTCTTGTTGGTGGAACTTTTGTTTCAATGAGCCGGCAAGCTGCAAAGATACAGCTTCCCAATAAGCAAATAACCTTTAAGGCAGTTCTTCTTAGTAATCCTGTCGTTCGTGGTAAAGTCATACAAACAGACTTAATGGTTATGACTGCAGGCGAACCGATGAAGGTTAAGGCTTCAATACTTCGTGATACGATAACAAATCGTTATCGAAACACTACACCTTGGAGACGGAATAGAAGCTACAGCTTACCTTGAAGAACCAATGAACTTTTCGGATGCTACCTTTGATTATGCCCGCTGGTTGAAGTTACATGGGTATTCTGCAGAAACCTTTATCTTTTATAATCAATGGCAGAAAACCAAAGTGAGTCTTCGTCAGATGAGTTTTCTTCAACGTACATCTTTGTCTGCTGCGCTCCATAGAGAGAAGTTGATGAGAGTATTAGAAAGTAATCTTGATAGCACTCATTTAGCTGTTGTGTCTGCAATGACACTTGGAGATAAACATTTGATTAGTAGAGATATAAAAGAAGATTACTCTATAACTGGTGCAAGTCATGTCTTAGCTTTGTCAGGTTTACATCTAACTATCTTGTATAGTTTGCTTTTGTTTATTCTGAGTTGGTGTGAACGTGTTATGCCCAAGGTCTTTAAAAGGGGAATCAGTGAACTTCTTATCCTTTTTATCCTTTGGAGCTATGTTATTTTGGTAGGGATGTCTTCGTCTGTTGTTCGTTCTGCTGTTATGCTGACTATCTACTCTTTTGTAACCCTCTTGAATAGAGATCGGTTGTCAGTTAATACTTTGGCACTAACCGCTATCATAATGCTTGTTAGCAATCCTAATAGTCTTTTCGATATAGGTTTTCAGCTATCCTTTATCTCTGTATGGTCAATTTTATTGTTCTATCCACTCATCTATGAGTTAATTCCCTTTACAGCAGAAGAAGAGTTTATTAGTTATCAGGTGGTTATGGGGGATGATTGCAGTGTCATTGGCTGCACAATTGGGAACAGCACCTTTGATAGCTTTCTATTTCGGAAGAGTTTCCACAATCTTTGCTGTTAGTAGTCTTATAGCTGTACCATGCACAATGCTAATCGTATCCGCGTCATTCTGTTTGTTACTTCTTAGTCCATTCCCTTCTTTGTCATCGTTTATTGGGAAGTGTATTTGTGTTATTACAGAAGGATTGAATAGTTCACTTCATTGGCTTGCAAGCCTACCTTGTGCAAGTATAGAGAATGTCCATGTAACCATTTTCCAACTCTTTATATACTATTTCATGCTGATGGCTATTTGGATTTTATGGAGTTTTTTAGCAGGGAAGATAGAGTTTAAGTAATTATTTGTACCTTGCAGATAGTTATGCAACGATATTTTATCACCCTTTCATACGATGGAACAGCCTATCATGGCTGGCAGATTCAACCCAATGGGATTTCTGTACAAGAAGTATTGGAACACGCTTTGTCTACAATACTAAGAGAATCGATTGCTATTACAGGTGCAGGACGTACCGATGCTGGTGTACATGGCAGAATGATGGTTGCACACTTTGACGCGGAATTGTCGCTTGACTGTGCACAATTAGTTTATAAAGTAAATCGTTTATTACCACGTGATGTCTCTGTAAGTAGGATTGAACCTGTTAGTGAAGACCTCCACGCACGTTTCTCTGCGACCTCACGTACTTATCATTATTATGTTCATACGGGGAAACAACCTTTCTCAAGACAGTATTCGTGTGCGCTTCATTACTCATTAGACTTTGATAAGATGAATGAAGCTGCAGCCTATCTAATAGGCGAGAAGGACTTTAAATGTTTCTGTAAAGCGGGTGCAGATGTAAAGACTACTATCTGTAATCTGACAGAGGCACGATGGATTCCAATCAATGATGAGTTTGCTTTGACTACATATAATACTGTTACGAATTGGTGTTTTGTGATAACTGCTAACCGATTCTTACGCAATATGGTGCGTGCAGTTGTTGGAACTTTAGTTGAAGTGGGACGAGGACGTCTTTCATTGGATGAATTTAAGAAGATTGTAGACGGTGGAACAAGAAGCGATGCTGGTGAGAGTATGCCTGGCAACGCCCTCTTCCTTTGGGAAGTAAAGTATTAGAATATAGCTTATGTGGATTCTTTTGGCTTTTGTTTCAGCAACATTGCTGGGACTTTATGATACATCGAAGAAGTTTTCTCTTCGTGGAAATGACGTCATACCTGTACTCTTCTCAATACATTCTTTTGTTCGGCAATCTTTCTACCATTGATATTATTGTCACAATATACCCATGTACTCGATTCCAGTATCTTTCATGTCGGAGCTGGTGGATGGGAGATGCACCGATGGATCATACTAAAGAGCGTTATTGTACTCCTTTCTTGGGTATTCGGTTATTTTGCGATTGCGCATCTACCCTTGACGATTGTCGGTCCAATCAACGCTACACGTCCAGTGATGACACTTGTCGGTGCTATGCTTGTCTTTGGCGAACGACTAAATACTTGGCAATGGGTTGGTGTCAGTCTGGCTATTATTTCCCTGTTCCTATTGGCAAGAAGCGGTAAGAGAGAGGGTATAGACTTCAAGCATAACAAGTGGATTTTCTTCTTGGTATTGGCAGCCATGATGGGAACATGCAGTGGACTGCTTGATAAATATCTGATGGCAAGCCCTGAGAATGGTGGGGTAGGGCTCGACCGCATGATGGCACAGAGCTGGTATAATATCTATCAATGTATGATGATGGGTGCAGTTCTCCTTGTCTATATCTTCAATCAGAAAAAGAAAGCAGAGCCTACAGCCCATTTCTCATGGAAGTGGTCGATCTTGCTCATATCTATATTCCTATCAATGGCAGACTTTGCCTACTTTTATGCACTCTCATTACCAGGCGCAATGATTTCCATTGTGTCAATGGTACGTCGTGGTTCCGTCCTCGTATCGTTCTTATGTGGTGCATTACTGTTTAGAGAAAAAGAACTTAAAAAGCAAAAGGCAATCGACTTATGTTTTGTTCTCCTTGGAATGATATTCCTATGGATTGGCTCACGTTAAGATGATGACTTACTCTTTAAGATAAAGGATAAAAGTCTTTGGTTATTGATAAATATTTGCTATATTTGCAACGATATTGGTAGACGCCTTTCAGCGTTTAATATGAATAGGACTGCACATTAACTCCCCATGGAGTCTTTACCGTGAGTCTCTTAAAAGACGATAATTACTATGCAGAATGTTTTTCATGGATTAGGTATAGCATTGATAACTCCATTTAAGGAAGATTTCAGTATTGATTATGAAGCACTTGAAAACTTGGTTAACTACCATTTAGATAACGGTGCTGACTTCTTCTGCATTCTTGCTACTACTGGTGAGTCTCCTTGTCTTTCACGTGAAGAAAAGGATCAACTGACTACTGTCATTAAACGAATCGTTAATGGTCGCGTGCCAATCCTAAAGTATTGTGGTGGAAATAATACTGCAGCTGTTGTAGAAGAAATCAAAACGACTGATTGGAGTGGTATTGATGGTATTCTTAGTATCTGTCCTTATTATAATAAACCAAGTCAGGAGGGACTTTATCAGCATTTTAAAGCTATCGCAAAGGCAAGCCCACTGCCGATAGTCCTGTATAATGTGCCTGGTCGTGTTGGTGTCAACATGACCGCAGAGACAACAGTTCGCATCGCTTCAGAGTTTACCAATGTTGTTGCTATCAAAGAGGCGTCAGGTAACTTAGAGCAAGTAGATGAGATTATTAAGAACAAACCAAAGCACTTTGAGGTTATCAGTGGTGACGATGCTTTGACCTTCCCAATGATAGCAAGTGGTGCGGTAGGTGTTATCTCAGTTATTGGTAATGCCCTGCCTAAGGAGTTCTCACGTATGATTCGTTTGGAATTTAAGGGCGAGTATGAGCCAGCACGCAAAGATACATCATCAGTTTACTGAGCTTTACAAACTTCTCTTTCGTGGATGGTAATCCTGCAGGTTGTAAGGCACTCTTGAATGATATGGGTATGATAGAGAATGTCTTGCGTCTTCCTTTGGTTCCAACACGTATTGAGACAAAGCAGAAGATGAATGAGATTCTCAAAGGAATGAGAATCTAACAATAATAAATATCAGAATCGTAGTATAACAAAAGGGCAGGTGACTGCCCTTTTTATATTGATTATAAAGTAAAGAGCACGATAGAAACTCTACCATGCTCTTTCTTATTTCTTGTGTGAAATGTCTGTTTTATGCTTGATTTTTGGTTCATGCCTCACGGCAATCCCCAATCATCTTGCATCATTGTTACCCTTAATCAATCCTTTTTATTACCTTAACTAAAAACCTATTTGTGTTATTTGAACAATCTCTTTTGTTCTACCTTAAACTAAATAACTAAAAACCTAAATCTATTACTACTAACCTAAACAATCTATTATTTGTCTTTTGACGATGCAAAGGTAAGCATTGTTTGCGCACACACCAAATAATTTACGCATAAATTTTCTTCAATTTGTCGTTTCTTGATTTGTATCAATTACAAATAATGAAAACAGTTGCAAAGAGAGAGGAATGATAACAAGTAATTATCCTATTACTTCTTTGATTATATAAGCTTGTTATTTCCTATAATAGAAAGGGCGATTTAGTAGATTTTCACTTCGGAAATAACCATAGAACCAACTGTAGCATTAAGCTTCTTGACTAAGTCTGATTGCATCATGCAGAGGTTGGCACGTAAAGCTGGGTTTATAATCTTTACGAATAGAGTTTGATTTTTGATAAACTTCTCTTGTGTGTATCGAGCAACAGTCTCGCCTGCCACAGTGTCCCATGCAGCAATAATACGTTTCTGTAGTAGGGGAGACTCAAGTCCTTCTTGGCGTAAGAACTGATTGAGCAGGTCATCCAATGGTTGTACTTTCCGTCTAAACATATCTTATCCTTCTCTTTCGTTTATTTCTCCACCTTCTACAGAGAACAGCTTGTAATTGAAGCCACTGCCTTGTAGAATTTTATCTAAGTGATCACGGTTCGTATCTGTGATGAAAATCTGTCCGAAATCATCACCAGAAACCAAGCGTACTATCTGTTCTACTCGACTACTATCGAGCTTATCAAAGATGTCATCCAGCAATAATAATGGTGTGTTATTACCTGCTGTGCGTCTGAGAAAATCAAACTGTGCAAGCTTCAGCGCTAATACGTATGTCTTATTTTGTCCCTGACTTCCTTCCCGTTTCATAGGATAGCCACCAAGTTTCATCACTAAGTCATCCTTATGCGTGCCATGAAGCGAATAGCCCATAATACGGTCTTTTGCTCGATCACGCTGAATAACGTCTAATAAGTCTCCACGTTGACAATGCGAAACATATTCGAGTGATACCTGTTCTCGCTCACTGCAGATAGTCTGATAGATACGTTGGAAAACAGGGGTTAGCTCCTCTACGAAGGCTGCCCGCTTCTTATATACTGCTTCACCATGCTCTGCCATCTGCATCTCAAGTAGTTCCAGAAGTGTAGTATCTGGTTCTTCCTCTTGCTTCAGCAAGCTATTACGCTGTTGTAAAGCCTTATTATATCGGCTGAGCGATTCTATATAAGGTGTGTCGTATTGCGAGATAACCACGTCCATCAGCTTTCTTCTCTCCTCACTTCCTCCTTCAATGAGGGTTGCATCAGCTGGAGAAACAAAAATCAATGGCACCAGTCCGATATGCTGTGACAGTCGTTTATATTCTTTCTTATTGCGTTTAAAATGCTTCTTTGAGCCACGCTTCATACCGCAGTACACCTGTTCATGCTCACCTGCATCCGTACAGTAATCACCTTCCAGTACAAAGTAGTCTGCATCATGGCGCATCACTTCTGAGTCCTTTGGATTAAAAGCACTCTTACAGAACGAAAGATAATAGACTGCATCAAGCAGATTAGTCTTTCCCTCACCATTATGTCCAATAAAACAGTTAAGCTAGCCGACAAGTTTAATGTTGCCGCCTGAATATTCTTATAGTTGATAATGGATAGTTTCTCTAATTGCATTGTCTTATTTTATTGCTTGAATGTTAAGGAGATGAATGTGAATGAATGCTCCTTATAACTAAAAGAACTGTAAAGAAACAGCCCCTCCTCTGTTAAGAGAATAAAAAAAGTAGAGTTAATCTAATTAACCTTTAAACGCTATATTATTCCTTTCCATTCTCTGCAAAGTTAACTCATTTCCGTTCAATAAAAGAAAAAAGTCGTTGATAAATTTCAATATATGCGACTTTTTGATTAATTTTGTCCCGCTATAATGCGCACCTTACAGTTTAGAATAAAAATAAAAAAACATCATAACGTAAAAATGGTAAACAACAAAGAACAGGGTACATACGAAGATACCCTTAACAAATCAGAGGCTACGTTCTTGAAGTACAAGAAGCCTTTTCATTATCGCTATCGTTGCTATCGTAGTGGTTGTAGCTGGCTTTATCCTTTACAAAAACTACATTTCTGCTCCACGTGAGGCAGAGGCAAGTACTGAGTTGGCTAAGAGTCAGACACTCTTCAACGGTCAGCAGTATGACCAGGCTCTCGCTGGTTTCCAGAAGGTTCAGAGTGACTATAGCAGCACTGATGCTGGCAACCTTGCAAACCTTTATGTTGCACTTTGCTATGCACATCAGGCTAAGCCAAACTGGGCAAAGGCGTTGGAGAACGCAGAGAAGTTTAGCACAAGCGACGACGAGATGATTAGTCCAGCTTCTCAGATGGCACTTGGTGATATCTATGCTAACAACAACCAGAATGATAAGGCTGTTGAGTGCTTCAAGAAAGCTGCGAAGATGGCTAACTCTGAGGCTGCTGATAACACCAATCTCACTATTGCTCCATTAGCATTGCGCAAGGCTGGCGTCCTCCTCGAGAGCGAAGGTAAGAAGGCTGAAGCACTTGAGATTTACAAGGATATCAAGAAGACTTACGTCAACTCTCCTATCTATCAGGATATTGACAAGTATATTGAGCGTGCTTCTAACTAAGCAAACATGGCAACAGAACTTCATCATTTATCCGACTACGATGCGCAGAGCGTACCAGATGCAAGTAACATGTGCTTTGGTATCGTTGTAGCTGAGTGGAATCCGGAGATTACTGGTGCCTTGCTTGATGGTGCTGTAAAGACACTCGAGAAGCATGGTGCTATTCCAGAGAATATTCATATTAAGACTGTTCCTGGTAGCTTTGAACTCATTTATGGTGCACAGATGATGACTAAGAATGACGGTTTCGATGCTGTTATTATTCTTGGAAGTGTTATCCGCGGTGAAACACCTCATTTTGACTATATCTGTGAGGGTGTGACATACGGAATAGCTCATCTCAACGCATCACAAAATATTCCTGTTATCTATGGTCTTCTGACAACCAATGACCTCCAGCAGGCTAAGGATCGCAGTGGTGGCAGACTTGGAAACAAGGGTGATGAGTGTGCGATTGATGCTATCAAGATGGCTAAGTTCTAAAGCAATAGTATTAAAAGAAAATATTAAAGGCAGTAGCAATGGTTTTATCCCATTAGCTACTGCCTTTCTTCGTTTGTATCTGTTCAGTTGGTTTTATTCTTTAAATAGCCCTTAATTTACGTTTATTGTATGCTGAATTATCTTTACATTACTCCCTTGTGTTTTACTCAAAGAAACAGTAAAATAACGCCACTTTGAACGTCTTTGTAACTCTTTAGTTATAAAGGAGTTATAAGTGTCTATTCGAAAAGGTGCTTAATTGGACTTCAAAAGGGCGTTAGTTAGACCTCAAAAGGGCGTCTTTTGAAAGCCAATTAAGCCTTAATTCAAGTCCAATTAAGCACCACTAAGAATACTGAGCACTGAATTTTTATTACAAAAACGAGATGTTGTGTGTTGTGAGAGTTCGTCTCAAAGTATTCATTTTCGTTTTAGCCAAACAATGCTCTAAGTGCTTCTTCAACCTTTCTTACGGGGTGAAGTTGTATATTGTACTTACCTGTAAGTCCTGAAAGGTTATACTTTGGAATAATGATATGGCTAAAACCTAATTTCTCAGCTTCTGCAATGCGCTGCTCAATACGGCTGATAGGACGTACTTCGCCACTCAATCCGACCTCACCACACATACACCAGCCTTGTTCTATTGGTGTGTCAACATTCGATGAAAGTACGGCAGCAATGACACTGAGGTCCATCGCCATGTCTGTCACACGTAAACCACCTGCAATGTTCAGGAAGACATCCTTCTGCATCAGCTTAAAACCGACACGCTTCTCTAAGACAGCGAGGAGCATGTTAAGGCGTCTTTGGTCGAAACCTGTGGCTGAACGCTGTGGGGTTCCATAGGCAGCTGATGATACAAGTGCCTGTGTCTCAACGAGGAAAGGACGTGCGCCTTCAATAGTACTTGAGATAGCAACGCCCGATAATCCCTCATGATCTTCGGTAAGTAGAAGTTCGGAAGGGTTGCTAACCTCACGAAGTCCCTGCTGTTCCATCTCGTAAATACCGAGTTCTGAAGTAGAACCAAAGCGGTTTTTAATGCTTCGGAGGATTCGATACATATAATGTTGGTCGCCTTCAAACTGAATTACGGTGTCAACAATATGCTCTAATATCTTTGGTCCAGCAATGCTTCCCTCTTTATTGATATGTCCAATGAGAATCACAGGAACGCCACTTGTCTTGGCAAAGCGTAGAAGGGCTGATGCACATTCGCGCACTTGAGTAATGCTTCCGGGACTACTGTCAACGTCTTCTGTTGAGATAGTCTGGATAGAGTCTATCACAACAAGCTCTGGCTGTACGTCACGAATATGCTCAAAGATATGTTCTAAGGATGTTTCCGACAAGATAATGATGTTTTCTGCAATATCTTTGGAAATACGCTCGGCACGCATCTTTATCTGATGAGGACTTTCCTCACCGCTGACATAGAGTACACGTTGCGTCATGTGGAGTATTGTCTGCAGTGTCAGCGTACTCTTACCAATACCGGGTTCGCCACCAAGTAGTACGATACTACCCGGTACCAAGCCGCCACCTAACACACGGTTAAGTTCACCATCGTGCATGTCTATGCGTGGGTCATCGTGAGATGAAATGTCACGGAGACGCTGTGGCTTATTTGCTAAAGCCGAAACAGAGCCGCCAGAAGCCGCATTGCGCAATGTTGTTGCGGCATTGCGTGCAGCTTGTGAACCCGTATCAGCAGCGATACGGAACTCCTTGAATGTGTTCCACTGCCCACAGTTGGGGCATTTACCAATCCATTTTGGACTTTCCTGTCCACAATTACTGCAGACGAAAGCTATCTTGTCCTTTGCCATAAGTAAGACAAAAGTAATAAGATTTTTCTTAGTTACAAAATTTATTCTTAATTTTGCAACTATATGAAACGTATTAATTACCTGCTCATACTGGCTGTGCTTACCTTTGTCAGCTGCGGTAAGAGCGACAAGGAGCTGCAAGCTGAACGTCAGGCACAGAAGTTGGCTGAGCGTGAAGCTTATCAGAAAGCTTATAAAATAGCTGTGATGCCTACGATGGATTGCCTTCCGGCGTATCTATTGAAGGATAGCTTGTTATACGATACAGCGAAGGTTGACATTAGACTTTGTAGGTTTAATGCACAGATGGATTGTGATACGGCTATGATTGGGGGAAGTGTACAAGCAGCTTTTAGTGACCTCGTCCGTACAGAAAGACTGAAACATAGAAACAAGGTGCTGATGCACTATCTGACAGATACGAATCTTAATTGGCAACTGATTGCTGACAAGGATTCGAAGTTGAAGCAACTCTCTGACCTAAGTGATAAGATTGTTGCTATGACTCGTTTCTCTGGAACTGACCTTCTGACTGATATGGCGGTGAAGAAGGCTAAGCCTAAGTATCAAGTCTTTCGTGTACAGGTTAATGATGTACTGGTGAGACTTGCCATGTTGCAGAACCATGAGATTGATGCTTACTGGTTTGCTGAACCACAGATAACAAAGGCTTTAGCAGCAGATAATAATTTCCCTTTTTAATTCGGAAGATGCTGGTGTACACCTTGGTGTGGTGGCTATAATGGATAAAGTGCGTCGTCAAGATGAAGAAGCAGCCTTTGCAGAGGCTTATGATAAGGCTGTAGAGCAAATCAATAAGAATGGTGTGAAGTATTATTCTGCCTTGATTCAGAAGTATATGAAGGTTGATGAATCTGTTGTACGTGCATTACCTGACATCAAATATACGAAGATTGGACCACCACGTAAGGCAAACTTGCTCATGGCACGCAACTTTCTTAGCAGTGGTAAGGTTAGTAAGTAAGAACTGAATAGTAATCATATAAAGGAGTAGGGAAGTGAATGTAGAGGAGATTCTTAGTAAGGCTATAAACTGTTTAATGGACAGAAGGTTGAGTAATGCCATTGAGGTATTAGAGCAACTTTATGTTCAGCGTCCATCACTTATGGGACACAGTGAGTTTGAAGCTATCAAAACTGATTATCAGTTGATGGTAGACTATATGGGAAGGGGCTTCTCAGATAGTCATCGTGAATCACTCTACAGCACATTGTTGCAGCGGCTTTACCGTGTTGCTGCCGACCTTGAGATTAGCTGGCGATGCAAGAATGTTAGTGCATACGTTAACTCTTTTAGAGTAATTGACCACCTGAATACCAGCCATGACTTCGTTCGTACGGTGTTAGAATCATTTGTTTCAGACATCGCTATGCTCTCACTTCAACCAGAAGAAACAAGAGAACAGAAGGGTACTGAGTTATATGATCGACACCAAACGTTTATAAATCGTCTTTTTAGTGCCTTATGGACATCGTGTCAATGGACTGATGATGATTGTAAATTCTATACAGAGTTGCTCCTTTCTCCTACTGTTATGTCAACTGATCAGCAGGTAATTGTAAGTGCAATTAGCCTTGGCGCAATGAATCAGTTTGATATTAATAAGTTCAAAACACTTGTCAATGTATATCAGCAGGCTACAGACGAGCATGTAAGACAGCGTGCATTGGTGGGCTGGGTGTTAGCAGTCTTTGAAGGAATGGACATCTTCCCAGAGCAGGATGCGTTGATACGTGAGCTCTGTGAGAACCCTACTATCACTCGTGAATTACTGACTTTACAGATTCAGTTCTTCTATAGTAAGGATGCTGAGAAGGATAATGACAAGATTCAACGTGATATTATGCCTGATATCATGCGCAACTCTAATCTGACAATCGGGCGTCTTGGCATTATGGAAAAGGAAGAAGATGCGATAGAGAGTATCCTCCACCAAGATGCTGATGAGAAGCGCATGGAGCAGATGGAAGAGAAGGTACGCAAGATGATGGATATGCAGAAGCAAGGTTCTGATATCTATTTTGGCGGTTTCAGTCAGATGAAGCGATTCCCTTTCTTCAATGATATGGTGAATTGGTTTACTCCTTTTCTACTTGAATCACCCTGCTTTACGCCCTGTGATAAGTAAATTAGGCGACACAAAGTTCTTAAATACTCTCATGGAAAGAAGTAATTTCTGTGAGTCGGATAGATACTCTTTTGCTTTTGCTTTAGAACAAATCATCAATCAGTTACCATCTGATATTAAGGAGGTAATAGGTTCTGATGCAATGTTAGGACCGTTGGCAGAAAGTGATGATGTGGAAGATGCTATCAGTATTCGTCGTACCTACTTACAAGACCTTTACCGTTTCTTCCGTCTTTATCATACAGCTAATGACTTTATTAATCCATTTGAGGATAATGGTAAGGGTGACTTTGTTGCTGATACCTTTTTCTTTACGTATAAATCCTTTATGGGTACAGGGCTCGATGATGTCAAGTTGCGCTTGGCTTCACACTTGTATAAGCATCAGCAGATGACGGAACTTGCAGAATTGCTCACTACTTTCCAGAGTGCAGACCCACGATATGCTATCTTAATGGGCTATACAAATATCCATATGGGTAAGGCTGAGTTTGCTTATCAGTTCTTCGACTATGCGTTGAAGGCTGAGCCTGATAATCAGTGGGCACTGAAAGGAAAAGCAAGAGCAGCACTTGACGCAGAGGATTATAAGACAGCAGAAGAGGTGTATACTGAGTTGCTGAAATTAGAACCAGGTCATAAGAATTACACAATGAATCGTTGTGTTGCTCTTTTGAAGTTAGGTAGGACAAGCGAGGTGCGTGAAGAGTTATTCCGTCTTGACTATCAATATCCGGAAGACATGAATGTGAAGCGTGTTCTTGCATGGGCAATGCTGTCGGATAATAGTCTTGATAAGGCTTCACAGTTGTATAATACGCTCCTCGCAGCAACTCCAGCGCATGAGGATTATCTGAATGCAGGCTATTGTCAGTGGGCTATGGGTAATGTTCAACGTGCTGTTGAATTGTTCCGTGAATGGATGGTAAAGAGTGGAAAGAGTACTGAACAATTATTAGAAGAGTTCCGTAGTGATGCTGACACATTGGAGATGTACGGTATTTCTGAAACTGACTGCTTCTTAATGTTGAGTTTAGTTGGTTAATATCAACTATCAATAGGTGTTCAAATACTTAATAATTAAACTGTTGTGGTATAGAAAAACCACAATATAATTTATCAATTTATATAGATTAATAGGATAATGAATGAACAGATACACGAGAAACTGAAAGAGATTAAACAGTCTTTCCGCCTCTTGATGAATGGAGTTGCATCGCACTCTATGCGTCAAAAGGGTGTTACGTATAAGATAAACTGGGGAGTGCCAATCCCTGATTTGCAGAAGATGGCAGCTGAATATGGTAAGGATTATGAGCTTGCTATAGAACTATGGAAGGAGGATATTCGTGAGTGTCAGGTACTGGCTACGCTTATTATGCCAGCTGAGAAAATGGATGAAGACCTTGTGGAAGTATGGATGGAACGCCTTCGTACACAAGAAATAGCTGAGTTATTGGCTTTTAATCTTCTTCAGTATCTTGACTTCGCACCAGCTTTGGCATACAAGTGGATAGCTTCTGATCGTGATATGTATCAGCTTTGTGGCTATCAGTTGCTTGCTCGTTTGTTTGCTCGTGGTATGGAACCTAATGAGCGAGGGATTAATGAGTTCCTTGATCAGGCACACACAACGTTAGCAGGTGAGAGCCTACCATTGAGACATGCTGCATATAATTGTGTTCTAAGTTTCTGCGAATTAGGAGAAGACTTCGATACTATAGCACAGAAAGCGCTTGCAGATCTTAATATCCTTTAGTATAAAGTGATAGTAGAAAAACTACTCTTTTATCAACAAGCTAAAGTAAGGATGTCTTCTTTTTAAGGCTTCATAATGTTTTGTTAGAAGAACTATTACAGTCTTTTTTCCTATTCTCTACCAACGTATAGCTACTTTTCAAATGGCATATTGTTGCTTAGCACATGTGGTGCGGATGCTTAACACCATATGTGCGGATGCTTAGCACGACATGTGCGGATGGATGACACCAATGATATTGAGGGCAAAATACGATAGAATAGGGGTGTAGAATTGAGAGAAGATAATCATTAGATAAGAGTAATATTATCCATAGAAAAAGCCGACACACCATTTGGCGCATCGGCTTTTCTTTTTTATTTGTCTGCTGTTAATCGATTTCAACAGCTTACGATTTAATTTCTGGTCTTTTGGTTACTTGATAATTACTAATCAAGATTAATCTTCTTTGAAACAATCAATGCCTCTGCAATTACTGCTGCAACGATAGTAACAATACCAAATGTCAACATAATGTTATCCTTTCTTCTTTTGTGCGGAACCCCTTTGGTTCTGCGGTTATTACTTATTTTTCTTTGCGAACTCAGTGCAAAGGTAGGAAAGATATTTGACATAGCCAACTTTTTTTAGTCTTGTTTGGCAATATAACACGTGGATGCTTGATGTAAGTCAATAGTATTGACTATGGTCAAAAAGTAACTAAAAAGATTTCCAAAAAAAGGTCGTATAAATTTGTTATGATTACTTAGAAAACGTATCTTTGCATACGATTAAGTATTTAAGATAACATACATTTATGGATAGGCTCATTATTAAGAACCAAGAGTTTGACAGCAGTATGGATACTCGTTTCCTCGAGATTCAGAATGCTCGTCGTCAGGCTTTGGCTCAGAAGGCTAAAAAGCACTAAAACAAACGCCTCGCGTTAGTGACTATTTGTAGCTCGGTAATGCGAAATTAGGTAAGAAAACGTGTACAAGATTAATCTTAGAAAACAAGAAAAGACCCAATCATCATCAAATGATTGGGTCTTTTTCTTATAGTGATTTAGTTAATCACTTACTATTTTTTTATTATGCTTGTTTAGAAGTCGACATCCTCTCCAACCTCATCGGCTTGCATTTCCAAATCCTCTGGGTTGGTGTCGAATGTGGTACGATAGCTTTCTTCAGTGAGCTTGTCCTCATCGAAATCCTCATCGTCCTCATCGTCTGTACCTCTCTCTTCTTCAGGCATCATTTCGTCTTCATCATCCAAATCCTTCAAGTTTTCTTCTTCTCCAATCTCATCAAATGATGAAAGTTTAGTAGTAGGTACGTTTGAAATTGGCTTTTCCTTAGCAAAGATAGCTTCTGTCCATGAGCCCTTTGAAATCTCAAGAACTTCGAAGCCATCAGCGACTTTCTTCTCATAAAGGCCACCTGGTTTCTTCAGACGAGCGGTCGGAAGCGTAGTTGTACTTATATCAAATCCACTTAAGATAATATCCTGTACGCTCTGTGGAAGGCTCTCCCAACCACCGCCAAAGTTACGCTCAAGTACTTCTATTAGCTTTTGAGCTGATATATGATGGATATTTTCCCAAGTTAAATCAGTAATACGTTGGATTGATTTTTTCTTTAAAGCCCATTTTACAGTGGTACCCTCATCAAGTCTAACTTGACCAACTTGGCAGCCACGTTCTTCGTATTTCTTGATAACTTCAGGCTTATCAACCTTAACTTCTTCTATGGTAAAGGCACTTTTGATTACATCAATATAATGACGCTCATTATCCCTTAAATCGGCGTCACGTTCTGCTTGTGCCCAAAGGCGGAAGACATCGTTTTCCTGAATGTCCCACACATTACTTTTTGTTAGATTCTTTAACGATAGTGCTTGTCCTTGTCGCTTCATATTGTGTTTACTTTTTCATTTTGCTTTATGGTATAGCTTTGTGCAAAGCCATACCCTCAGACCTGCTGCAAAAGTATATACTTAAACGTAAACTTCCAAACTTTTTCGCTGAAAAGTTATCCAAAAGTGAGAAATAAGCACAAATTAAAAACGCTATTTACTAAGGTAGGGTGTGCAGTTCTTGATTTCTATAGGTAAAGCCTTTGCTTTACACTTCTCTGCAGTGATGCTTAACTCCACAAGACAAGCCTGTGAATTCATCGGTTTTCTTTGGTCAAAGATAAAGTTTCCAATACCATAATAGATTGGTTTTCCTCGATATGTCTCTATTGTTTGGAGTGTATGACTATGGTGACCAACAATAGCATCAGCCCCTGCATCTATTAGTTTGTGTGCATCTTCACGCTGCTGTGGAGTGGCTCTGAAGTGGTGTTCCCATCCCCAATGTAGTATAAGGAGAATATAACAATTCTTATCTGTGGCTCGTAAGCGTTTAACTCGCATGATAAGACTATCTATACTCTCCTGACTAACACAAGGTTTGAGGAAGATAGAGGAAGTTTTCTAAGGGTAAACGTAGGGATGAAACTACCCAAACATGGCGTGGACTTGTAGAAATGAGTACTGGTTCTGCTGCTTCCTCCATATTCTTACCAGCCCCGATAGGTATCATTCCTGCTTTTTTAATCTGTTCTTGTGTGTCTAAAAGTCCTCTTCTTCCTTGGTCAATACTATGATTATTGGCTAAGTTGAGGTGTGTTATGCCATGACGACGTAGTGTAGGCAACCATTCTGGTTCCCCTCTAAAGATGAAACGTTTGAACACACGCTCCCTAATTTTAGTCACAGGGCACTCTAAATTGGCAATTACATAGTTGGAAGATTGGAACAACGAGTCGATACCAGATGAAAAAAGAGCATCAACTCCTGCCATGTCAATCTTCTGTCTTACCCCTCTGTCAAGTAGGAGGTCACCTGTAATAACGATACGTAAGGTGTCGTCTACCTCTTTAGAAGTAGACTTCTTTTTGTCTATATCATTAACTCCTATCCCGCTGAAAGATAGTAGGATAGGAGTTAGCATATATGTAACTTTAACAACCCGAGCTATAGAATGTCTCTTCATCATCAGCACTCATTCCTTTTACTGGAGCTATAATCTCTTTCATCCATGATGGCGTTCCACCTGTTGGTGACTTCTTTAATTCCTCTTGCCATTCTTCGTCCGTCATGCGTGGGTCTGACATCAATCGTGTAAACTCACGGTAAGAGAAGACAGAGCCACGTGTGAGATAGAGGGAGCCGTCTATCTCAACTACTACGTATATTTCGTAAGCAGGACCAACTCCTTCATATAGCACACACTTATCATCTATGGCAACATTCTCACCTGCAGCTGTGAAGACATCAGCAACAACTGCAACCTTCTTGTCGGTACTCACCACATCAGACCATCCCTGCAACATCTGGTTATCTTCGCTGACAAGCTCCAAAGAGATATTCTCTACAGTTGATCCAATGATTTCAATCTGGTTGTATTCCTCGTCAGTTATCTTCCCACCATTCAGTTCTTTCTTACTGATATCACGGCAGAATTCAGCCATTTCCTTTATTCGTTCGTATACAGCCTTTGCCTTTTCAGTCTGTAAATTGTAAGTGGTGAGAACTTTATCCATTTTTGTTACAAGTGCAATAGCTTTCTCCCAGAACTTCACGTTAGGCTCAACATAACCCTTTACGACAGGTGGTTCTGGACCTCCAGAGCCACACTCTGCCACCATAGGCTGCTTTGCATAGAGGATAGCATCATGCTTTAATTCAGCCCAAGAAGCAAGTGCTGTGTTCAAATTCTTCTTCTGCCACTGTGGTGTCTGCATGAAATAAGGAAGCGACTGTGCGGTGTCACCTAATGACTGGAGCGTGTACATCCATTGATTTGCTACACAAGCCTCCCAAGGAGTATTAGCAACTTTCTTACGAGCAGTGGTTAATGCCTTTGGAAAATCCTTCCATTTCTGTGCTTCTTTCAGCTCGTCCATGAGAATACGTTCGGCACCTGGTAATCCCATGACAGCCATCCAGTCGAGTCCCTTTGGACATGGGCGGAGAGAGATAGGGCTATCTTGATCCGTAGTAGCTATCAATGCCTCTGCATCAGGTTGATAACGCTGTGGCATAATATCTACAACATATTTGGTTCCATGTGTTTTCTTCAACTCAATACGTGTTTGTTTCTTTGCTATTGCTTCAATGTTTGCTGTCAGTTTACCCATGTCTTTATTTGAAGATAATAGCTTTTCTATAGGTAAGTTCATCTTCTTAACAAGTTCTGCAACCTGTATGAGGGTAACATTATCAGGTGTTCCCATAAGATAAGTGATAGGTTCACTTACCTTGTCGTATATGGTTTTGATTTTGGTTGTTGGTTGAAGACATTGGCGATAAGTGCAATCTGCTTCATCTTAGCAGGTTTGTCCGTACCAAAATGGGCTGTTTGCAACCACATCATACCACGGAAGTAACGACTACAAACCTTAGAACGGGTATAGTGACCACGTGGACGGAAGAGCGAATAAGCAAACATTCCTGTCTGAGAGTCATATTCAAGCATCTCAGAATATCCATTTTCAGCCTCGAAAGACTTAGTAATTTCTTCCATTACCATCTTCTTGTATGCTTCTGGGGCATTTAGTGTAGCTATTGATTTTGGTGCTTTATCATGACTAAAGAGCCAAGATGCGACTGCAAACCATGCCTGACCATATTCCGCTGCAGCCTTTATTTCTGCATTTTGACTGCTTGTAAGTGTCTTCATCTCTGCTCCCATTTTGGAAGAAAAGACAATCATCAGTGAGTCTAAGTGCTTTCTCCTCCACATCGCGTAGAACACAATCAAAATAGAGGTGGAAAAGTTGTAGATAGAGGTCGGTGGTTACGAAGCTTGGAAAATCAGCATAATCATTCTTCTCATATACGTGGAAAAGCTGATTATGTTCGGCAGGAACGATAGCAAAACCATTCTGTCCCAACATGCTATATAGCTTTGGGTCAAACTCTTTCAGCTGGAACGGGTTGATAAGATTCTTCATATTCACCACGTCCTTACTGTTCGCTGGTTTAAAGTTCAGCTTTCGTAATTCAGCTTCTCGTGCACGGATGCGCTCTGTAAAGGCAAGTTCTTCTTTCGTATAACGTGGTGAGAACTTCTTACCAGTGGTCTCTTCTTTTTCAGAGACATCCCAAAGTGCATCGTTATACCATGTTGTTGTATTATATAATGCACGTAAGGTTGCATCTTTGAAAGGGTATCCCTGCCTTGCTGCAAAGGCGTTTCTGATTGCACGTAGCTCTACAAGATTGAGTTTAGAGATGTCCATCTGCGTATCAATCTTACCCTTCAATTTTTCAATATTGACTTTTCCAGCACCAGGAAGAATAAGAGGAGTCTTCTTCTCTTGGGTACGTTCAATATATGCATCACCTGTGTTGCCATCAGTCTTTTTACTTTGTGACCACGCAGTAGGTGAGAATAACAAGATTAGTAATGCAATAGCTACAGTTCTGGATGCGTTCTTTTGCATTCGCTTGTAATAGGGATTGTGTTTCATCTTGTTTGGGTTTAAATTGTTATATTTTAGTTTTATTCGTTCGAAGTAAATCGTTTTAGGGCTTCTTCATGGTTAATCGCTTCAGTTAAAAAGCGCACGAAAGAGAGCCCAAAGTCGTCCCAAACATAGTCTGCGACAACATATTTGTTATCGGTGGTTGCTTGCAATGTACGTACGTATGGTTCAATAAAACGAAAATCGCATAGTATTCCACCCATTCGCGACCCCATCCACATGGGGCGTATTTTACCATTTATTTGCTTAAAGATGAAGAGGCGGCGTGCAGGTTGTGGATAGAAGCGAGTCGGTTTGATAACCCCAACGATTGCTTCGTCCTTTCCATCTCCATTAATATCGCCTGTTACGAGTCGATAAACAGGGTAGGGAAGCCGCCATTTCGCAATAGCTGTTCTGCTTTTTTTATTCTTCTCTTGTCTTTTCAGTGCTGTCTTGCTTTCTATCTTAGGATATAAACAAAGCCATGAAAGTGAGTCGCTGACGCGTTCCAACTCAAAGGTCAAGGGCTGTTGTGCCATAGTTCTTCCTACAATGAGGAAAAAGAGCAACATACAACTTATTCGCTTGTATTTATCTTTAAACATATATGGTTACAAATATAGGCACTTTAACGGATAAAACAAAATATTTCAAATAAAAAATCCTGATTTCACCGACGTGAAATCAGGACTGGCTGAATGTCTTCGAAATCCCAACATGAGATAGAGTGGGACCCATGACAATTTTGTTATCCTTCACCTTAAAAAACTAACCTATGTATTTCGTGCTCTTATTTGCGTGAATTATCCTTGCGTGGTTAACGCAACTAAGTAGCTATATATTGCTTTTGATGTCTTTAGTAAAATAGTTTTTATAACCTCTTTTCATCTCATACAAGTCAAATTAAATCTCAACTTGGCTTGTGAATATCTATAGAGGATTGGTTTCTTTTAGTCTTAAACAATCTGTGTTATGTTGTTGTTATCATCCTCTAATTCTATATATGCAAAGATAGAATATAATATTCAATCAAAGCAAATTTTTTTATTTAGATTGTTCGCGCTTTAACATTAAAATTAACAATAATGACCTCTAAACGCATTGTTTTTGCTCAAGTTTCTACCATTTTTTTATATTCTTTATGTCTAAAAACGCTATTTCCTCTATTTTTATTCCAGCATGTTATTTTTTTACTTTAAGAATTTATTGCTATTCTATTTTTTTAGTCGAGTGTTAACTTAGATATTGTTGTTTAGAATCCAATTTGTTATTATTTTGTCATGATTTTTTATTCCCTTTATAAGTAAGATATGCTCTTTTGGCTTCAAGAAGACGCCTAATAGGCTTGCAAAAGGTGCCCTTTTGGAGTCTAAGTAACGCCCTTTTGAAGTCCAATTAAGCGCCTTTTAGTTTGCGGTTTTGTAACAGTCTGATAGTCTTTGGTTTACAACAGTCTTACAAACAGTATATTTTGACAGGTTTTAAAGCCTTTCAGCCCTTTGTTTTTGTAATAAAATTTCTTGCAACTAATTGTTGTTTAATAGGGGTTTCTTTATCAGCTTTACTTATCAGTCTTGTATTATAACTATTGAGGTAGGGTAGGTAAAGAGCCTGAAAAGCTTCTTTTGGTTTATCTTTTAGTAGAAAAACGTTACAGAGAAAGGGGCTTATCTCCTTAGAATTATGTATCTTTGCAGGGATGAAATTCGCAATTATTGCAGCTGGCGACGGTTCACGACTGGCTCAAGAAGGTGTCACCGAACCCAAACCATTGGTGAAGGTAAGGGGAGAACGGCTCATAGACAGATTAATAAGGATTTTCATGGGAAATAATGCCACGGAGATTGTTGTTATCTGTAATGAGCAGATGTCTGATGTGGCAAGCCATCTGAAGATGATACAAGACAAAGGATTGAATGGATTGCATGTCCCACTTCGATTTGTCATAAAATCAACTCCGAGTTCAATGCATAGTTTTTATGAGTTGCGCAATTTCCTTCGTGATGATCCCTTTTATCCTAACAACAGTCGATACAATCTTTGACGAGAGTGAGTTTCATGATTATGTTTTATCCTTTCAAGATAAGATAGCACAGGGGACAGACGCTTTGATGGGTGTTACAGACTATATTGATGATGAAAAACCACTTTATGTCGGTGTTGACAATGTCATGCGTATTAATGGTTATTATGATACACCTCAAGCCGATTCTCACTTTATTTCTGCAGGTATATATGGTTTGACAGCTCCCTCGCTTAATATTCTTGAAGCTTGTATAGAGAAAGGTGAGAGTCGGATGCGTAATTTTCAGCGTGCATTGGTTGCAGCTGGCTTGCGAATAGAAGCTTTCCGCTGACAAAGGTGTTTGATGTCGACCATATAGAAGATATAAGAAAGGCTGATGAAGGAGTAAATAACTTATCTTCTTGTTGTAAGGGGAAAACCCTGTTGATACAACGTGCAGCCTGCTATTCACCTAATTCTGAGGAGAAAGACTTAGCTATCTTGCAAGAGGTTGGTTGCCTTTTTGACGATGCTAAGATAATTGGTGAAGGTGAATTCGTTGAAAACTTTAGTACTTATAATCAGTTAATTTCAGCTGAATCGGTAGGCTCTGTAAATGCGTATTACCAAATTATTTCTATGGCTCGCAGTCCAAAAGCGTTAGATTGTCTTGAGCAGTTGGAGCAGAGTGGCATACGAGTTCTTAACCCATCGGTTGGTGTTCGGGCTTGCCAAAGGAGTAATGTAGATAAGGTGATGCGTGAAAACCATCTCCCATTGCCACCTGATAAGGGTGATGATGGGTATTGGGTAAAGCGTGCTGATACTACCGCTCAAAGCAAAGAAGACGTCTGTTTCTGTCATGATTGGTCAGAAGTCGAAAAGATAAAATCAACCTTTATGCAGCGTGGTATCACAGATGTTGTGACGCAAGCACACGTAAAAGGTGACGTTGTGAAGTTTTATGGTGTTGAAGGTACTGGCTTTTTCCGTTATTATTATTCAGGTGATGATACTGAAACAAAGTTTGGTGATGAAGAAAGGAATGGTAAACCACAGTATTATCCATTTTCATCTTCTAACTTACAGGCTGATGCGGAGAAGTTAGCTTGTTTATTACAGACGCCTATTTATGGTGGTGATGCGATAGTAAGGGAAGACGGCAGTTATGTTATCATTGATTTTAATGACTTCCCCAGTTTCTCAAGATGTAGGGAAAGAAGCGGCAAAAGCTATCGTTGGACGGATGAAACAGAAGGTTGAGGCTTCTCGTAAAACCTCCTTAAACGAGAAGTGTAAGGACGATATGAATAGTCGTAGTTGATTGATAGTCAATTATTCCTCAACTCGAATTGTTTATAAATAATCAGAATACAATGACAAAAGAAGAACAAAATAATAGAGCATCTGCTCAGCAAACAAGGGACAACGCTCATTTCGCAGCTCAGCCCTCTTCGCCTTATTTGGGAGAAGGGCAAGATGGTAAGATGGGATTTTTCAGTCTACTTCGTGCCTCTTTCAAGTCTATGGACACGGAAGAATGGCTTGATATTTATTTTACTCGTCCCATAGGTTTGGCATTTTGCCCTGTTCTGGCATCGCTTGGGTGTTACACCTAATACTATCACCATCCTTTCTATCTTCCTTGGAATTGGTGCGGGTGTAATGTTTTTCTTTACCGATACCTTGCATAATATCATCGGAATTGTCCTCTTGATGTTGGCAAACTTTTGTGATTCAACAGACGGACAGTTGGCAAGGCTTACTCGTCAACAGTCTATGAAGGGTCGCTGTTTAGATGGATTTGCAGGTGATGTGTGGTTCTTCTCAATCTATCTTGCCATTGTCTTACGACTCTGGTATCAGCCAATACCCGGCACATCAGAGGTGTGGGGCTTTATGGGGATTAGGCTTGGCAGCTGTTGCAAGTTTGTTATGTCACTCCCCACAAAGTTCATTGAGCGACTATTATCGACAGATTCATCTTTATTTTTTGAAAGGTAAAGAAGGTTCAGAACTTGACTCGTACGAACGCGAACATGCTATTGTTGAAAGCTTGAAAGGAAAGAAGGGAGTCTTTTGGGACCGTGCTTTTCATAGTAATTATCAACGTTATTGTAAGAGTCAGGAGCGTAGAACTCCTGCTTTTCAGCAGTTTCATGCGGCATTGATTGAGAAGTATGGAAGTATAGATAAGGTACCACAGGAACTCAAAGACTGCTTTTTGGCAGGTAGTAGACCGCTGATGCCGTTTACAAACTTCCTATCGTTTAATAGTCGTGCTATTCTTATCTACATCACTTGCTTGATGAATTGTCCGTGGATATACTTTGTGTTTGAGGTTAGTTTATATAATCTTCTGTACATCTATATGCACAAACGGCACGAAGATTTATGTAAAAGTCTTATGCCAAAGGAGTAAATAATATGTTTCTTAGACTATAATTAGGGTTGAATATATGTTGAAGAAATACTTTTAATGCTTATCATTTAGTGTTGAATAACAGTCTATTATAATCTATTATAGCTTAAACCATTTTAGAATGAACAAAGAGTTAAACGATATATCATTAAGAACAAAGAGAACACACGCTACTCAATGTGATGAGGAGGGAGGGTTAACGCTCCTCTTTGACTTTGGTGGTACGCTTGATACAGCAGGTTGTCACTGGGGAAAGTTCCTTTGGTATGCATACAAAAGAAACGGAATTCCAGTGACAGAAGAGCAGTTTCGTGAAGCCTATGTACATGCAGAACGTACCTTAGGAAAGCAGCCTATTATACAGTCACACGACACATTTCTTTCGATGTTAACGTCTAAATTGAAATTAGAGTTTGAGTACTTGGTAGACTGTGGCTGGTTAGTGGCAGATAAAGTTGAGGCTGAACGGATGCAAAGAATTCTGTTGAATGATATTTATGACAAGGTAAAAGCCAATATAGCAGAGAGTAGAAAAGTGCTGTCGGACTTAAAGAAGCATTATAGAATAGGCTTGGTAACAAACTTCTATGGCAACATGTCGGTTGTGCTTGAGGAGTTTGGCTTTATCTTCTTATTTTGAAACCATAACGGAAAGTGCTGTTGTAGGTGTTCGAAAACCTGATTCACAGATATTTAATATAGCTGTGAAATCTATGGAAGTGAGGCCTGAAAACGTTGTTGTGATTGGCGATAGCTATACCAAAGACATACTTCCTGCACATGAACTTGGTTGTCATACCGTATGGTTAAAAGGCGAAGGGTGGACGTCTGAAGAGCCAACAACGTGTGTAGCAGATTATAATATTAAGAATTTAGTTGAACTACAACCTATATTAAGACAATATACGCCACTATAATGCGTTAATAAAATATTGCAGTAATAATCATGAAGCAAACAAACGTAAAGCCTGCAGAAGGCAGATTAGGAATAATGGTCGTTGGTTGCGGCGCTGTTGCTACGACCTTCATGACTGGAGTGTTAATGACACGCAAGGGTCTTACGAAGCCTATTGGCTCTATGACTCAATATGATAAGATCCGTGTTGGGTGCGGAGCAGATAAGAAATATCTTCATTATAAAGATATTGTACCATTGGCAAACTTAGATGATATCGTCTTTGGTACATGGGATGTGTACCCTCAGAATGCTTATCAAGCAGCAGTATATGCTGAAGTGTTGAAGGCAAAGGATATCGAACCAGTACGCGAAGAACTGATGGCTATCAAGCCTTTGAAGGCAGCTTTCGACCGAAACTATGCTAAGCGACTTGATGGAGACAATGTTAAAGACTGCAAGACACGCTGGGATATGGTGGTGGAATTGCAGAAAGATATTCAGAACTTTAAGAAAGAGCAGGGCTGCGAACGTGTTGTTGTCATCTGGGCAGCTTCTACCGAGATTTATGTACCATACGATGAGGCATACCACAAGACGCTTGAGCAATTGGAGTCAGCTATGAAGTCAGATGATAGAGAGCATATTGCTCCATCTATGTGTTATGCTTATGCGGCATTGACAGAAGGGTTGTCCGTTTATCATGGGTGCCCCTAATACAACGGTTGACATACCTGCTATGTGGGAGTTGGCTGAGAAGACTCGTATGCCTATTGCTGGTAAAGGACTTTAAGACAGGACAAACATTGGTTAAGTCGGGCTTTGCTCCTATCATTAAGACACGTAACCTTGGACTTGCTGGTTGGTTCTCAACGAACATCTTGGGTAATCGTGATGGCTTAGTTCTTGATGAACCAGCTAACTTCCATACAAAGGAAGTAAGTAAGTTGTCGACACTTGAGACCATTTGTAGAGCAGATGAGCAGCCCGATCTTTATGGTAATATCTATCATAAAGTGCGTATCAACTATTATCCACCTCGTAATGATGACAAGGAAGGATGGGATAATATAGACATCTTTGGCTGGATGGGTTACCCAATGCAGATAAAGATTAATTTCCTTTGTCGTGATTCCATCCTTGCTGCACCATTGCTTCTTGACCTTACGTTGCTTTCTGATCTTGCTGCAAGGGCTGGTCGTTATGGTATTCAGCGTTTCTTGAGTATCTTCCTCAAGAGTCCAATGCACGATTTCACTCGTGGTGAGGAAGCTGTCAATAATCTCTTTGAACAGTATACAATGCTGAAAAATGCCATTCGAGAAATGGGTGGATATGAAGCTGATGAGGAGATTGATTAGTCATCTCCTCAATTAACAGAGAAGTCCTCCAAGCCCTTTTATGGGATAGGAGGACGCTTGAATGCAAAATGACGATAGTAAGTTGTCTTGCATGATTCTAAAACTAAAGTAATATATGAATAGATTAATGAGTCTAAATATGCGTAATCATACATCCTCTGTCTTTGATAAGACAAGAGGAAGACGGCGAATGATAAGGTTGAGAGTGATAGTTGCTTTCCTCTTTGTGTTCGTATCATTTTCAGCACATGCATATACATTTAAGTCTTTGTACTTTAATTCAAAGCCTTATGTTATGCACATTGATTCATTGTTGGTGGGTAAGGACTCTTCGTTTGTAGGTAAAGATTCCTTGTTGACAGCAGCTGATTCGATGGGAATAGCAACTGATTCGTTGCTGCAAATGATGGATTCATTAGCTAAGATAGCCGCTAAACCAGCTGTGATAGATAGTACGCTACTTCAATGTTATGTGGTTGATTGGCAAACAGGAGATAGTATTCCTTATGCGAATGCAGTCTATCGGAATTTAAAGTTAGGTGCTTCGAGTGATGCGAATGGCCATTTCTCTATTGCAAGAAAGTAGGAGAACAACTTACAATCACTGCTGTTGGCTATAAATCACGTAATATTAAGATTACTGCACATACTTCAAGAGAATTGAAAGTGACGCTTATCGCAGACTCAAAACAGTTGCAGGGTATTGTTGTGAAGGCTAAACGTCGTCATAAATATTCACGTAAGGATAACCCAGCAGTAGAGTTGATGAGGCGAGTTATTGCTGCGAAGAAGCAAACTCACTTGGAAAACCATGATTATTATCAGTATGATAAGTATCAGAAGGTGACTATGGCGCTAAATAACCTTACTCCTGATGACCTTGAAAGTTCTTTTTTCAAGAAGGCTCCTTGGCTCCTTAGCCAGGTTGAAACATGCCTTTATAATAAGAAGCTAATTCTCCCTATCTCTGTTGATGAGACCCTTACGCAACATATCTATCGCAAGAATCCAAAGGACATGAAGGACATTGTGTTGGGACAGTCTACTAAGGGAATGTCAAAACTGATACAGACTGGTGAGGCAATGAACACGATTGTGAAGGATCTCTTTAAAGATATCAATTTATATGACGACCAGATTGATCTCCTTCAGAAACGTTTTCCATCGCCAATAGGCTCTACTGCTATCTCTTTCTACCATTTCTATATAGACGATACGGTCTATGTTAATCAAGACAAGTGTATCCGTTTGCAGTTTATGCCAGCCAATCAACAAGACTTCGGGTTCCGAGGTGAACTCTACGTCTTAAACGACAGCTCCCTTCATGTTAAGAGATGCGATATGCAACTGCCTGCTAATACGGGCGTGAACTTCGTTGATGCGATGAAATTTGAGCAGGAGTACACTAAGTTAAGCAATGGGGAATGGGCCTTAACAACGGATAATATGGTTGCTGAACTTAAGATTACTGATTTCTTACAACATGCTATTGTTATCCGAACAACGGGTCTGACAAACTATGCCTTTACTCCTATTGATGATAAACTATTTAAGGGTAAGGCAAAGGTAACGTATGATGCGAATGCTAAATTGCGCGATAATGATTTCTGGGCAGCACATAGAACAACGCAACTGACGAAGAGTGAGGCTGGAATGGACTCATTTATCAAGCGTATGGCAAGCACAAGCATTTCAAATGGGTGATGTTTGCGTCCAAGGCTTTGATAGAGAACTTCATTGAAACAGGTTCAGAAGACAAGCCAAGTAAGTTTGATATTGGTCCTGTCAATACTTTTATCTCAAAGAACTTTGTTGATGGCATTCGTTTACGTGCCTCTGCCCGTACTACAGCTAAGTTTAATCCTCATTGGTTCTTTGAGGGTTACTATGCTTATGGTACACGGTCGCGTCGTAATTATTACGGTGCAAAGGTAACATACTCGTTTAATAAGCCCGAGTATCAGCCTATTGAGTTCCCTATCCGTACCATATCTTTCGAATCAACAAGTGATGTTGAGTCTCCATCAGACAAGTATCTGAAGCACAATAAGGATAATATCTTCATGACTTTCCGCCCTATAAAGGTTGAGCAGATGTATTTTGTAAATCGTCAGAAGATTAACTTCATGTGGGAGACAGATTATGGATTGGCTACGAGTTTTGAGTTCCGTACAGAAAGTAATAAGCCAACAGGAAAGCTTGTGTATGAGAAAATGGATGGTACGCTGGTTGACAAACTGCGTGTGAGTGAGGTTAGTCTTGGATTCAATTATCGTCCTGGGACAATCTTATGTCAACTCAAAACAGCAACGTATGGCAGTGAACCTTGATGCTCCTGAGTTTAATATTAAACATACAATGGGTATTAAGCATTTCTTAGGAAGTGACTTTAATACTAATCTTACGGAGGTTTCTATCTATAAACGTTTCTGGTTAGGAAGTTGGGGACATGTTGATACACGTGTACAAGGTGGTGCACAATGGAATAAGGTACCATTCCAATTCCTTATTACTCCTCCTGTGAACACGTCTTATTTCGAGCATCAAGGAACATTCAACCTCATGAAAGGACTTGAATTCCTTAATGACCGATATGCACAGTTTAATCTTGCATGGGACTTAGAGGGTAAGATTTTCAACCGTATTCCACTCATTAAGAAGCTGAAGTGGCGTGAGTATGTTGCCTTTAAAGGAATGTGGGGACATTTGACAGATAAGAACAACCCATATTTACCACAGAATGCTAATGATACGGAATTGTATAAGTTCCCTGTCGATACACGTGTTATGACACGCGATCCTTACATGGAGTTTGTTGTTGGAGTACATAATATCTTCAAGTTTTTGGAGGTAGATTACGTTCGTCGACTAACTTATACACATGCTCCAGGTATCTCAAAGAATGGTATTCGATTTGGATTTAATCTGGTTTTCTAAGCCTTATAGACAAAAATAATTGTTCGTTCAGTATGATAAAGGATGTTCTTTTAGTAGGTATTGGAAGTTTTGTTGGCGGCAGTCTTCGAATGGTTATCTCGAAGTATATACAACTTGCTGTAGTAGGTTCATTCCCTTTGGGAACAATGGTCGTCAACGTGCTTGGCTGTTTCCTTATAGGTATCTTCTCTTCATTATCCAGTGATAATGGCGGAGTCAGTCCTGCTGTTCGCCTTATGCTTACTACTGGTTTCTGTGGAGGTTTTACAACCTTCTCTACTTTCATGAATGAGCATGCAACGTTATTAAAGGGAGGGGATGGTTTTATTATTTCTTCCCTTTATATCATTGCCTCCCTTGCATTAGGCTTTATCGCTTTATTAGCTGGTCGCCACCTTGTTATGTCTTTCAATAATGTAATTATATTGCTCATTTAGCCCATTTGGATGTAAAGGTAATGGTTACTATATGAATAAAGTAGGTGTTATATCCCTTTCGATAATACAACTCTTTTCTTTCGTTTTGGGTTATGTATGGTGAGCTATCTACCAACAACACGAATGGTGTTTGACGTTCGCACCACACGTGCTAAGCCTTCGCACGGATGGTGCGGATGACTTTCTGAACTTGTAACATCCATTATAAGAGTAGGTAAAGACAAGACTTATATGGTTTTTAAAGGGGTAAGTAATGTTTGTCTTAGGGGATGTCGATGGCATTGAAAATGCTGACAAAGTGAATGTTCTTTAGCAATTTATAACCCCAAAGTATTCTTATACAAACCTAATGTGTACAATCTTATTGATGCAAAATACATAGTGGAAATAACAAGAAATTATTTCTACAAGGTTAGAGTGATGCAAAGCACATCGAGACCTCTGCAAAACCTTCATTTATAGAAAAAAATCTATTTAGTTGTGTTTAGAAGCATATTCTAACGTATATATTGGTATAATTGATGCAGTCAAACGATTATTATCATCTATATTTGTGTCCCATTTTTCTTTTTATGTGAGAGCATTGGACACAATTATCCCTGGCATTCGATATAAGTTGTAGGCAACAGCTTCCATAATATGCTGTGCATGTGTTTTGGCAAGTCCTACATATCTTGCCGTTCCTCCTCTAAACCATCTGTGTATGGAGCCAAAAGTGCGTTCCACTCTGTACCTAGTTTTACTGATAGCCACATTGATGCGTTTCTCTCTTTCTGTAATCTTATGCGCCTTTGTTCCTTTGTGCATAATGCGACTTTTTAGTTTCATTCGAGCAAGTATCTCCTTATTTTCTGCCGAGTCATAACCTTTATCAGCATATACGAGAGCCTTTTTCGGAAGATTTGCTTTTTTCAGGGGCGTTTCCAAATGCTTGATGTCGCTCTCATTAGCTGCAGTAGTCTCCTCTGCAAGAACCAATCCGTTTTTTTATCTGTAACTGAATGACGTTTGTATCCAAAGTGGAGCCTTCCCATTTTCTTGATCCAGCGTGCCTCTCCGTCCACATTGGACTTGAGTTTCTCCTTGAGCATAGCTTTCTCGGATTTTAACTTACCCGTTTCTTCATCCCTGTCCTCAACAATCTCATACTCCTTGCGACCACGTGGACGACGTGGACTATCGGTGATGCTGGCATCAACGATAGCCCCACGTTTGACAATAACACCTTGTTGTTCTAATTGATGGTTAATCTCGTTCAGTACCATATCATAAAGGTCTGCCTCTACAAGAATGTTACGGAAACGACATACCGTCGTACTGTCAGGAGCAACATCTTCCAAGCCCAGTCCTACAAAGCGGCTGAAAGACAAACGATCGTTAACCTGCTCCTCAACCTCACCATCACTAAGACCATACCAAGTACGGAGAAGTTCGATTTTAAAAAGAACAAGACTATCATAGCTCGGACGACCAGTTGTATTGTTACCTTTAGTGTAGGCGATTTCAATAATACTACGGATTGGATTCCAATTGATAATCTTGTCTATCTGAGAAAAGAAGGTCTGCTTGACCTTACGCTGACCGACTAACAGGTCGGCAAAGCTGGGAGAGGAGAGTTGCTGTTTCATACTATAAAGGTACGAAAAAATAATGATATAAGCAAATTCCTAAACTAAGAGTTTTGCAGAGGTCTCACATCGTGTTTTTTACTTAGTTTCTTTTCTATCTCCTTTCTTTTCTGTATCTTTGCACTCTGTAGAATATTAATAATTAAACAATTCAATAGTATATGAAAGCATTTGTATTCCCTGGACAGGGATCTCAGTTTGTTGGTATGGGTAAGGACCTCTATGACAACAACCCATTAGCAAAGGAACTTTTCGATAAGGCTGACGAGATTCTTGGCTTCAAGATAACCGAGATTATGTTTGCTGGTACAGACGAGCAGTTGAAGGAAACTAAGGTTACTCAGCCTGCAGTATTCCTCCATAGCGTTATTTCAGCTCTTTGCTTAGGCGATGAGTTCAAGCCAGATATGGTAGCTGGTCACTCTTTGGGTGAGTTCTCAGCACTCGTTGCTGCTGGTGCATTGAGTTTCGAAGATGGTTTGAAGCTTGTTGCTGCTCGTGCTAATGCTATGCAGAAGGCTTGTGAGCTGAACCCAGGTACTATGGCAGCTATCATAGGTTTGCCTGATGAGAAGGTTGAGGAAATCTGTGCATCTGTATCTCAAGAAGGTAAGGTTTGTGTAGCTGCTAACTTCAACTGCCCTGGTCAGTTGGTTATCTCTGGTTCAATAGAGGGTATCAATGAGGCTTGCGAGTTGATGAAGGCGGCTGGTGCTAAGCGTGCATTGCCATTGAAAGTAGGTGGTGCTTTCCACTCTCCATTGATGCAGCCAGCTAAGGATGAGTTGCAGGCAGCTATTGAGGCAACAACCTTCAATGCACCAAAGTGCCCTGTTTATCAGAATGTGGACGCATTGCCACACACTGATCCAGCTGAGATTCAGAAGAATCTTATCGCTCAGCTTACATCAAGCGTACGTTGGACAAAGAGCGCACAGAATATGATTGCCGATGGTGCTACAGAGTTCGTTGAGTGCGGACCTGGTGCTGCTTTGCAGGGTATGCTCGGTCGTATCGATAAGACTGTTAATGCACACGGTGTATAAGGCTTACCTTATTATTAAGTGACTGATTCCCTCTTCCGTCCTCTTTCTCAAAAGTGAGGGGACGAAGGAGGGACTTTCTTTTTATTTTGTTTATGAAAACTAAATTAGTTATCTACCAAGTCTTCACCCGTACTTTTGGTAATAAGAATCTAACTAAGAAGGAGTATGGTAGCTTAGCAGAGAACGGAGCAGGAAAGATGAATGACTTCGATGAGGGTGTGTTACGTCACATTCATGACCTCGGTGTCACTCATCTTTGGTATACAGGAGTTATCCGTCATGCTACATGTACTGATTATTCATCCTTTGGTATTCCTACACAGAACCCTCGTGTCGTAAAGGGACGTGCTGGTTCGCCTTATGCTATTACCGATTATTATGATATCGACCCAGATATTGCGGTAGATGTAGATGCACGTATGGCAGAGTTTGAGTCCTTAGTTGCTCGTACACATGCTGAAGGTATGAAGATAATCATTGACTTTGTACCTAATCATGTAGCTCGTCAATACAAGAGTATTGCTAAGCCAAAGGGTGTTGAAGACCTCGGAGAAGGTGATGATACAGGTAAGCACTTTGACCCTCAGAACAATTTCTATTACTGTCCAGGCGAACAGCTTGACCTTTCTGGAGTTGTTGAGAATACTTATGCTCATGGTGCTGAGGCTTATCATGAGTTCCCAGCCAAGTGTACTGGTAACGATCGTTTCGATTCTCACCCGCAGCAGAACGACTGGTATGAGACCATTAAGCTAAACTATGGTGTAGACTATTGTGATGCCGGTGGAAGAAGTTATCACTATCATCCTGTCCCTTCTACATGGAAGAAGATGACTGATATCCTTCTTTTCTGGGCAGCAAAGGGTGTTGATGGTTTCCGCTGTGACATGGCTGAGATGGTTCCACATGAGTTTTGGACATACGCAACACAGCAGGTTAAGGAGCGTTATCCTGAGATGATATTCATTGGTGAGGTCTATGATCCTAACCAATATCGTATGTATGTAGAGTCAGGATTCAATTATCTCTATGACAAAGTTGGGATGTATGATTGTATTCGTGGTGTGATATGTGGTGAACGTTCCGCTTCGTCTATAACACATGAGTGGCAGAAGGTTGACGATATCCGTGACCATATGCTTTACTCCTTGAGAACCATGATGAGCAACGTATTGCTTCTGATTTCTTCGCGGGTAATCCTTGGAAGGGAGTTCCCGGTATGATCGTGTCTGCTCTGCTTCAACAGAATCCTGTTATGGTATATGCTGGTCAGGAATTTGGCGAAAGAGGTATGGATAAAGAAGGCTTTCTCAGGGCAGGATGGTCGTTCAACAATCTTTGACTATTGGACGAGTGATACAGTCTACAAAGGCTTCTTTAATCGTGATGCTTTGACAACAGATGAGAAGAAACTCTCACTAATCTATCAAGGACTTCTCCGTTTCTGTAATCGGGAGAAAGCTGTACGTGAAGGATTGACCTTCGATTTAATGTATGTCAACCAACAGAGCCACCAGTTTAATCCTCATAAACAGTTTGTTTTCTTGCGTAAGGCAGACGATGAAGTGTTGTTGGTTGTTGCTAATTTCGACCAAGAACGGGTACAAATCAATGTAACTATTCCTGCTCATGCCTTCGATTTCCTTGGGATTCCAGAGCAGGAGGTTGAGATGACCGACTTACTTTCAGGCTTTGCAAAGGTAGTAGACTTGAAGCGTGACGGTCAGGTAGCATTGGATGTAGAGGCAAACTATGGTAGAATTTATAAGTTTAAAATAAAGAAGTAGGCTGTGGATTACGTATTGAATTCGCATAACAAAGAGGAGTTCCCTCCTGCCCATACGGCTGAACATCTGCTGAATCAGGTGATGATTCGTATGTTTGGCACAGAGCGTAGCAATAATGCTCATATCGAACGGAAGAAGAGCAAGATGACTTTTCATCCTCGATCATAAGCCTGATCGTAAGGAGGAAAAGGCGATAGAGGATGAGATGAATCGTTTGATTGCTGAAGACTTGCCCTGTAACTTTTGAAATGGTCGACCGCAATAATATCCCCGAAGGTATCACTGTTGATAGACTACCTGAAGACGCTTCAGAGATGTTGCGACTCGTTCGTATCGGCGATTTTGATGTCTGCCTTTGCATAGGTAAGCACGTCCGTTCAACAGCTCAGATTGGTCGCTTTGAAATGTTGGGTACAAACTGGGATGAACAGAAACGTGCATTCAGAGTACGCTTTAAAGTCATTCCGGCTTAAAACGTTTATTAGACCATATAGCAAACGCTCTCACTTGTCTTTTTTTAGACAGGTGAGGGTGTTTTTGTTGATGCGAATTTATTTTACATTGTAGCTAATGTTTCCCACTTAAAATAAGCATAAAAGCACTCTTTCCTACACCCTTGTAACTTTCTTGTAATTAATAAGTTACAAAAATAGTTTGCAAGAGGTGCTGAATTGGACTTCAAAAGGGCGTTAGTAAGACCTCAAAAGGGCATCTTTTAGAAGTCAATTGAGCGTTAATTCGAATGCAATTAAGCCTTAATAAAAACCGAAGAGAGGAAAAATTGTTGACAAATTGACTTTTTCTTAGGTTTTGAAGTCTAAGTGTTTTATGAAAATATGAAAAGTAAGGATAAAAAGAAATCCGCCACCTTATATATTATAGGTTGCGGATTTCTAATGTTGTAAACCTTTCGTTTTATCTAACGACTTAGTTATTAGTTTAGGATTTATCGTTCTGTTCCTTCATATCAATGAACTGCTGATTTGCATCATAAAACTCATACTGCAAATAGGCAAGTTTCTGTGAAGGAATGATATTTACACCCCAACCATACTTCATTTGCCACTTACGTTTCAAGGAAATAAGACCCTTGTTAATGTAAGCTGCAACGTAAGGATGAACGTGCAAATAGAATTTCTTTACTCCAACCTTATTAACCAATCGGTCTATCTTACGCTCCAACTGATCGGTAAAAAGAATGCTTGAACGAATCTTACCACTACCGAAACAAGTAGGGCAGTTCTCATCTACATCTACATCCATTACTGGGCGTACACGCTGACGAGTAATCTGCATCAGTCCGAACTTGCTCAAAGGAAGGATATTGTGACGTGCACGGTCCTTCTGCATGTTCTTACACATACGCTCGTACAGCATCTGGCGGTCCTCAGCAAGATTCATGTCGATAAAGTCAACGACAATGATTCCACCCATATCACGCAGTCGAAGCTGGCGAGCTAACTCATCGGCAGCACCAAGGTTGGTGTCAAGCGCATTCTGTTCCTGTGCTTTTTCTTTCGTTCTGTTTCCACTATTCACATCCACAACGTGCATTGCCTCTGTGTGTTCGATGATGAGGTAGCAGCCATGACCATAATTAATGGTCTTACCGAAGCTTGATTTAATTTGCTTCGTAACGTCAAAGTTGTCAAAGATTGGCACCTTACCAGTGTACTTCTTCACTATGCCCGCCTTTTCAGGGGCTATTAGAGAGACGTAGTGTCGAACGGCAGTGCAAATCTCGTCATCGTTGACGTAGATGTTTTCGTAGGTTGGATTGAAGAGATCACGCAGCATCGCAACAGCACGTCCAGTCTCCTCAAAACACAAGTTGAGGGCGTTCCTGCGTTTTCTGCAGTCTTGTGATTGCTTCATTCCAGCGGCTCAGTAGGACTTTCATCTCAGCGTCAAGCTCGGCTACGCGCTTTCCTTCAGCTACTGTACGGACAATTACACCGAAGTTCTTTGGGGTAATACTCTGTATGAGCTGTTTGAGGCGTGCACGTTCTTCACCGCTTTTGATTTTAGAAGATACGCTAACTTTATGCCCAAATGGTATAAGCACCAGGAATCTGCCAGCGAATGATATTTCGCCTGTAAGGCGAGGTCCTTTGGTGGAAATGGGTTCTTTAACAATCTGTACCATCACCTCTTGTCCTACCTGCAGTGTGTTTTGAACTGTTCCGTCCTTTTGCAAGTCGGGTAGGCGAGTGGCTTTTTGAATGGGATAAAGTTTCTTGCGGTCGCTCTGAACCTGTTTCAGATACTTTGCATAGGAGTTGAATTGGCTCCCTAAGTCAAGATAATGAAGAAAGGCGTCACGCTCATAACCTACATCTACAAAGCAGGCATTCAGCCCTGGCATCAGTTTCTTTACCTTTGCCACGTAGATGTTTCCAACCGAGAAGCTCGCCTCTCTTGGCTCACGCTGGTATTCAACCAGACGCTTGTCTTCGAGTAGCGCTATCGAAATCTCTTTCGGTTGGGCATCAATAATTACTTCGCTTGTCATCTTCTTCGTTTGTTATAAGCTATCATTTAGCGTCTTTTATAGTCTCTACAATGATGCTAAAGGATACTTATAGATAAAATAAAAATGCGGAACCTGTCGTCGCACTTCCAGGGAAGAGAAGTATATTGCGATGACACGCCCCGCCATATTATTGAAAGTCAGTTGTAAAGCCTTTCAGCCTTGGGGCTTACTTGCTCTTATGTCTGTTCTTTCTTAATCTCTTTTTACGCTTGTGCGTAGCCATCTTGTGTCCCTTTTTCTTCTTTCCGTTTGGCATAGCTTTAAATTGTTTTAAATTGTTATTGTATTTATGTTTAATTTATTTCTTCATATCCTCGATGAAGGTCTTTGCTGGCTTGAAGCTTGGGAAATCGTGTGCTGGGATAGTGATAGTCGTGTTCTTTGAGATGTTACGAGCTGTCTTTTCCGCACGGTGCTTAACGATGAAAGCTACCGAAACCACGAAGGTATACATTTTCTTTCTTCTCCAACAAACTGTCTTTGATGGTTTCCATAAAAGACTCAACCACAGCTGAAACGTCCTTCTTGGCGATGCCAGTAGACGTTGCAATCTCATTGATGATATCTGCTTTCGTCATTTTGTTTTTGTTCTTTATTGATGTTTATTTCTAATCTCTCATTATAACGGAATGCAAAGATACTCATTTTCAGCTTAATAGAGAAATATTTTTGTGTCTTTTTTGTAAAATATCTCGGTAAATGCTCTAAACTTTAAGGTTTTTCGTACCTTTGCGACATTATAAGTTGTATTTCATGCTTATGTGGAGTATTGGGTTTAATGATGTTATAAGGACTTGAACTGTTACCAACACTTGCATAGAGATGATTCTTTATGAGTGGTTACTTGGTGTAAATTCTTATATATTTTGGTTTATTCATTTTCTCTCAGAAAGCAGTTTTTGCAAGACTTCTGTATAATTATATAAGGTGTATGAAGATTTCCATCGGTATAGATGTGGGTATTTCAACAACCAAGATTGTTGGAATCAGAGAGGGAAAGGTTATTAAACCTTTGCGTATCAAGGCTACTGATCCAGTAACGTCCTTGTATGGAGCTTTTGGAAAATATCTATATGACAATAGGATAGACCTATCTGAGGTTGAGCGTGTTATGCTTACGGGCGTAGGCGCTCACTATATTGATAAGCCTGTTTATGGACTTCCAACGGCTAAGGCAGATGAGTTTTTGGCTGATGGCTTAGGTGCTCAGTTTGAGTCGAAGTTGCAACGTATGATTGTTGTTTCTATGGGTACGGGTACCTCACTTGTACTTTGTGATGGCAATGAGGTACGTCATATTGGTGGTATCGGTATTGGTGGAGGTACGTTGAGTGGTCTTTCACGTTTGTTGTTACAGACTGATAATATTAACGAAATCATAGCTTTAGCCAATAAGGGAGATATTTCTCGTATTAATCTTCAGATTAAAGACATCTCAACCAGTCCACTTCCCGGCTTGCCAATGGATGCTACTGCATCTCTCTTTGCTAATGCGCAGGCTAATGCCAGTCGTGAAGATATTGCCTTAGGGTTTGATAGGTTTGGTGTTACAGTCTATCGGTTCAGCAACAATCTTGAGCTCTTTGAATAGCGATATCCGTGACTTTGTACTCATAGGTAATCTTAGTTTGTTGCCACAATGCGAACTTCTTTTTCCCTGTTATGGAGAAGATATACGATGTTCGCTTTATTATTCCGAAGAATTCTGAGTATTGTACGGCAATCGGAGCTGCCTTTACAAGCAGATAACATTGAGACTGTTTAATCGCTATATATAAAAGGTACGGGCACTCTGTAGGCTTATCTACATAGTGCCCGTAATGTTATAGTAACCTATCTGTTGTATAGATAGTTAAAGATAAATAGCTTTATCCTTTCTTTAAGATGATATTTTACTTAAGGAGAGTATTTCTCCTAATTTGGCTAAGACTGTCAACTATCTATCCAATTCTCATCCTCTGACAATGATAATCATTTCTTTTAGACTTCGAAAATATGTAGATAAAGGCTTGAAAAATCATTACATAATTTCAAAGAAAACATCTATAACTAACGGCGAAAATACATATAAGAAGCAGGTTTTGCAATCAGCAGAGAATCAAGTAGTTATCAAGTAGTAAAATAAAAGGTGCTTAATTGGGACTTTCAAAAGGGCGTTAGTTAGACCTCAAAAGGGCACCTTTTGCAAGCCAATTAGGTATCTTTTAGAAGCCAAAAGAGCATGTATTGGTTTTGAATTGTGTGAAAATAGTTTACAAGTTTCAAACTAATGAGGGAATAAAGTTGTTTGTATAAGACAGATAGACATCGCACCTAATTACATTTAACATGTAGTTTATTCCCCTTTATAAAACCATCTTATTGGAGGTAATTATACCGGTGTTGGGTGATGGTTGTTGGGTGTTGAGCCTTTGTAAAACCATCTTATTTGAGGAAATCATACCATGTATGTGGATTAACCTTATTCTATTAACAATCTACGCATTTAAAAGAAGAACCTTAACTATACCTTCGGAACAGTCCCAAGGTTCTTCTCTATCTCGTCATCAGAGAGTGTATAGTTTCTCAAATCACCATTGATGTAAGTGTCATAAGCCGTCATGTCAATGAGCCCATGACCAGAAAGACAGAAGAGAATAACATCTTCTTTTCCTGTTTCCTTTGCCTTCTTTGCTTCTCGAATGGCAGCTGCAATGGCATGACAGCTCTCTGGTGCGGGGATAATTCCTTCTGTTCGAGAGAAGAGGATACCTGCCTCAAAGCTTTCTAACTGTGGTATGTCCATTCCACACATGTATCCGTCTTTGAGCAATTGACTGACGATGACACCAGCACCATGATAGCGTAAACCACCTGCATGGATATTGGCTGGTTTGAAATCATGGCCAAGCGTGAACATAGGTAACAAAGGAGTGTAACCCGCTTCGTCACCGAAGTCGTATTCAAACTTGCCGCGTGTCAGTTTTGGACAGCTGTTTGGCTCTGCTGCGATAAACTCTGTATTCTTTCCTTCAAGGATATTGTGGCGCATAAATGGGAATGCAATACCACCGAAATTACTACCACCACCAAAGCAGGCTATGACCTTATCAGGATATTCTCCAGCCATTTCCATTTGTTTCTCAGCCTCCAAGCCAATAATGGTTTGGTGCAATGCAACGTGATTGAGTACTGAACCTAAAGTGTACTTACAGTTAGGTGTAGTCTTTGCTAACTCAATAGCCTCTGAGATAGCTGTTCCCAACGAACCAGGATGTGTTGGATCGCGTGTCACGATGTCCTTTCCTGCACGTGTAGACATTGAAGGTGAACCTTCAACCATAGCCCCAAACGTCCTCATAATCAGCGAACGATAAGGTTTCTGTTGCATAGAAATCTTTACCTGATAAACCGCTGCTTCAAGACCGTATACCTTTGCAGCGTAGGATAGTGCAGCGCCCCATTGACCCGCACCAGTCTCTGTCGTGACATTCGTTACACCTTCCTTCTTGCAATAGTAACACTGAGGGATGGCAGAATTAACCTTATGTGAGCCAAGTGGATTTACACTTTCATTCTTGAAATAGATATGTGCTGGTGTGTCTAATGCTTTCTCCAAAGCATACGCACGGACAAGAGGTGTGGAGCGATAATACTTATACATCTCCAACACTTCTTCGGGAATATCGATCCAAGCATGCTCACAATCAAGTTCTTGTTTTGCACATTCCTTACTGAAAATTTCAGAAAGATCCTCTGCTGTCATTGGCTTACGTGTAGCCGGATGAAGTGGAGGAAGGGGCTTAGTGGGCATGTCTGCCTGAATATTATACCACTGTGTAGGGATATCTTTCTCGTCAAGTATAAATCTTTTCTGTTGTGCCATACTCTTACTCAATTATACAATGGATGAATGTTTATTGAAAGATGATGTCTCACAAAGTTACAAAAATAAGATTTCTTAATTGCATGAAATGATAATATTTTTTTAGTAATTTTGCTGCCATTATGATAATAATCGCTACTATTCTTGCATATTTTTTTGCATCTTATTGTTAATAAGTAGAATAACGGGACATAAAAGCAGACAACGATGCTTTCTTTTGTGCAAACCGTCAGTCACCTTGGTATCTTGTTGCCTTCGGAATGATTGGTGCCAGTATTTCTGGCGTTACCTTCGTTAGCGTTCCGGGAATGGTAATGTTGAGCGATATGACCTATATGCAGACATGTTTAGGGTTTTGTGCTGGGTTATTTTGCTGTTGCATATCTGTTACTTCCTGTTTATTACCGCCTAAAGTTGACAACTATCTACTCTTATCTACAAACACGTTTAGGCAATTATAGCTATAAGACTGGTGCTTCATTTTTCCTATTGTCTAAGATGACAGGTGCGGCAGTGCGCTTCTATGTTGTTTGTATGATACTTCAACGTTTCGTCTTAGATGCCTACGGCATACCTTTCCCCATTACCGTTGTGGCTCTTGTGGCACTCATTTGGCTCTACACGCGTAGGGGAGGAATACGTACACTGGTCTTGACAGACACCTTTCAGACCCTTTGTATGCTGCTTGCCCTCATTCTTATTATATATAAGGTGGTCGAAACATTAGGGCATGTCGCTTCCGGAAGCAGCTCAAGCGATAGCCAATGACAGTCATTCTCGTATATTTGTATTCGATGACTGGGTATCAAAACAGAACTTTTGGAAACAGTTTCTTAGTGGTATCTTTATTGTTATTGTTATGACAGGACTGGACCAAGATATGATGCAAAAGAATCTTACTTGTAAGACTCTGCGTGAAGCACAGAAGGATATGTGTACCTATGGTTTTGCCTTTGTACCTGCCAATTTACTCTTTTTGTCCTTGGGTGTACTGTTAATGATGTATTTCAATAGTATCGGGCAAGCCTTGCCTGACGAGCCAGACAATCTTATGTTGCAGGCTGTTGCAGGTGGACAATTAGGTACATTGGTTGTCATTCTCTTTACAATCGGTATTGTAGCAGCGTGCTTCTCCAGTGCAGACTCTGCCTTAACCGCCTTAACAACAACTTATTGTGTAGACATCTGTGGTCGTCCAAAGGATGAAAAGTTACGCAAACAGGCACATATAGGCGTGTCTATTGTGTTTATTTTGTTTATCCTTATCTTCCGTTATGTTAACTCAACGAGTTTGATAGATGCAATTTATACGATAGCTTCTTATACATATGGTCCACTCTTAGGTCTTTTTGCGTTTGGTTTATGCACTAAACGTGTGGTGAATGATCGGTTGACTCCATATATAGCAGTAGCCAGTCCACTTCTTTGTTTTGCTTTAGACACAATTGTTTCGAAAACTACTGGTTACAAGTTTGGCTATGAATTGTTGATGTTGAATGGATTGATAACATTCTTAGCATGCTTCTTTCTTCCTGCAAGAAAGCAGGGGTTGGATTGCGAAATGAAGTAGGCTTAAAACTTATATTGCATATTTAACTTATGTGTTGTTGCTCAGCACGCATTGTGTTGTTGCTTAGCACCATTGTTGCTGAGTGCTAATTACTTTGCAATATCTTACGATAGTAAAGGCAAACAAACATTAGGAAACCCCATATCTGCTACAAGTAAATCCAAAATATGAAGTAAGTAGGCTTATGTTTACTGGATAGCAATAAGTATGATAAATAATAAAAGGCAAAGAGCACTAAACCCTTTGCCTTTTATCTTTTGTTTGTATGTTATCTTGCCAATAGCTTTTAGCTCCTTAAGAGAGAGCTATTTACAAGTCAATTTTCCTACAGTAATTCTTCAATCTGCTTGCGATATTCTCAATGCTCTCTGTTGGTTCAAAGCGAGCAACGACCTGTCCCTTCTTATTAATAAGGAACTTGGTGAAGTTCCACTTAATATCTGGATTCTCCTTATAGTTTGGATCAGCCTCAGAAAGCATCTTGTCGAGGATAGGGTAGAGCTTATGTGACTCATCCCAACCAGCAAAGCCCTTCTGCTCCTTGAGGAACTTGAAGAGTGGGTCAGCGTCTTCACCGTTCACCTTTACCTTCTTGAAGCGTGGGAATTTTGTGCCGTATGTAAGTTTGCAGAACTCATGGATACTTTCGTCTGTACCTGGTGCCTGCTGTCCAAACTGGTTGCAAGGGAAATCAAGTACTTCAAATCCTTGTGCATGGTACTTCTCATAGAGTGCCTCCAACTCCTCGTAAGTTGGTGTGAAGCCACATTTTGTAGCTGTGTTTACAATCAGTAGCACCTCATTAGAAAACTCTTTCAGTGAAAAAGCCTTACCTTTTCTGTCTTTGACAGAGAATTCATAAACTGTTCTCATTTCTGTTTCTTATCTTCTCTTTATATAGTTTACTTATTTGTGTGTTGCAAATGTACGAATTTTTATTTGTTTCCTCCTTCATTGTTTAGGAGTTTTTTTAGTAATCGATTTAATTCATAATAGATTATTGGAGATTCTTTATTCGGGTTGATGATATGGAGTGGAATCTTCTTTAATAGGGATTTCCCTATCTTCAAATAGTGTATTTACTCGATAAACATCTTATAATTTTACTATTTTTGCATCAGTAAATAAACAAAGAATAAGAATTAAATAGGATATGAGTATGAGACGAATTTCAAAATTATTCATGGCACTTGCAATAGTAGCGAGTCCATTGGCAATGACAAGCTGTGACGATGATCCATGGGGAGATAATAACTATTACTATAATGATTTGGTAAGTAATGCGGTACGAAACTACCTGCGTGAATATCCAAGTGGCTCAAGTTATTATACAGCTTACAACTGGTTCTATTATTATTACCCAGAAGCAACAACCTCAGAGTTCTACGCCTTTATGGATGCGGTAGGTTATAACAGTAGTTATAATTGGAATAATAACTATCGTCAGGAGGAGAATGGACAAGTAAATACACTGGTTGAGGCACAGACACTTACTGGCGAGTGGGATGGTAATATGACTCTTGAGTACACGGATGATACAACACATCAGCGTAAGCGCAATAGTTTTAGAGCTAATATGAAGTTCTTCCAGTATAATTCTTCTACTGATTCACGTCAAGGTAATGGTGTTGAGGTAGATACTGATGCACAAGGTAACACAAAGACATTGGATTTCTCTTGGAAAGTTTTGGATAATGGAAACATCAAAATAACGTACACAAAGACTGGAACTATCTTCAATCTTGACATCAATGCTACTAATGATGGTTTCCATTTAGGATATGATGAGACAAAGGGGTATGACACCTTCTATGGTGTAGCGCGTAGTACAAACACAACAGATGTTATGCGTTTCGACCTTGCTCGTCAGAGACCAGCAAGTGCAAAGGCTCAAAATGCGTTGACAAGAGCTTCAAGCAAGGCTTCCTTTGGTTCTGCTAAGACGAACGACTATGCAAAGAATAGCGCTGGAGCAGTGAATGGTCTGCATGAAAGATAACAAAAGCTAATCGCTTTTCTATAGCTTCATATATACTTGAATGGGTCCCACCAACTGCGAAGTTGGTGGGATTTTTGGTTCCTCCGTTAAATGCGTAGATTGTTAATAGAATAGATTAAGCCACATACATAGCATAATTTCCTTCAATAAGATAGTTTTATAAAGGCTCAACACCCAACAACCATCACCTAACACCAGTATGCTTACCCCCCAATTAGAGGATTTTAGAATGGGGGATAAACTACATGAAAAACGTAATTAGGTGCGATGTCTATCTGTCTTTTACAAACAACTTATTCCCTTATTAATTGAAATTTGTAAATTATTTTCGTGTAGTTCAAGCCCAATACATGCTCTTTTGGGTTCTAAAAGACGCCTAATTGACTTGCAAAAGGTGCCCTTTAAGACTCTTACTAACGCCCTTTTGAAGTCTAATTAAGCACCTTTTACTTTATTACTTTATAACTAATTGATTTCCTGTTGATTACAGACCTGCTTTTTTTATATGTGTTTTTGTTGTTATTTATAGATGTTTTACTCGAAATTATGTAATGATTTTTCAAACCATTATCTGTATATTTTCGAAGTCTAAAAAGAAATGATTTTCAATGTCAGAGGATGAAAATAGGAGAGAAAGTTGACAGTCTCAGCCATATTTTTGTTTAATGAGTTGCTTAGTTTCTTACATTAAAGCAATACGAAAAGCATTCACACATTTAACGGAAGAGCCGGATTTTTTTCTTTATTCTTTGTCGTTTAATTAATGTATTCTATAATTGTAAACTCTGAATTTGTCTTAATCATATTTACGATTTTTGAATTATATTGCTGATTTTCAGTCTTTTTTCGTAACTTTGCAGTCCGTTCTCTTTCTGAAAAGGGGGAGAATCTGCATGATTTGATGATAAAAGATGAGGAGAATCATACAATTTATAAAGGAGTGGACACTGCCAGTGTCGATAGCTACAGGTAGCTTATTATACCTTGTTTTTGCCTTTATACCAGCCTTGGATGGCGCAGCAAACTTTTTTGCTCCTATCCTTGACGAAGCTCTTCCATTGTTTATGTTCCTCGTCTTATACGTTACCTTCTGCAAGGTAGACTTCCGTAAGCTAATTCCAGTAGGTTGGCATCTTTGGATAGCACTCTCTCAAGTGTTGATGGTTGCGGTTGTTATTGGGGCAATCTTGTTCTTCCATGTCACAGGTAAGTCGCTCATATTACTTGAAGCTCTACTCACTTGTATCATTTGTCCTTGTGCCTCAGCAGCCGCAGTGGTTACACAGAAGTTAGGTGGAAACCTTGAGGAAATGACAACTTATACCTTCCTCTCCAACTTTCTCTGTGCCCTGTTGATACCAGTCTGCTTTCCCTTGCTTGATGCTGAAGCAGATATAACTTTCTGGAGTGCCTTTGTGGCAATTCTTTATAAGGTGTGTTTGGTATTAGTTGTACCGATGATTTTAGCCTATATAACGAAACATTGGCACACTTTATGTAGGTTCTATCAGTGGGTAATCAGTATGAACAACCTCAGTTATTATCTATGGGGATGTTCATTACTCATCGTTTCAGGCACAACAGTAAAGAATATTGTCCATGCTGAGGTAGCTGTTAGCTTCCTTTTGTTGATAGCAATATTGGCATTAGTGCTTTGCTTGATACAATTTGCCATAGGCAGATATATTGGTCATTTCTTCCGCAGTACGATTAATGCGGGACAGGCTTTAGGGCAGAAGAACACTGCTTTTGCTATCTGGATAGCCTACACTTATCTGAATCCATTGTCAACTGTGGGTCCAGGCTGCTACATCTTGTGGCAGAATATTATTAACAGCGTAGAGATATGGCGGTGTGACCACGCCATTAAACGCAAAAATAAATAATTGTGAGAACAATAAAGTGTTTTATAGTATTACTATTTCTTTTCCTCTTGTCACCTGCTGTTTCAGCGCAGGATGCTAACGGAATAAACGAACATGATGTCGAACCAGCTAAATCAGTAGAGCCAGATGTAATGCCAGTAGCTGCTAAATCTCAAACAGTTGCAGCCTCGGTAGAAGAGATGGCAATGGAACCACTGCCCACATCGACAACCCGAGTGTCACAGGTAGCAGAAAGTCGTGATCAAGTAGTACTTCTCATTGGCGACTCTATGGCTGATGGTCTTGGCTCTCGATTTAATGATTATGCCGTGAAGAACGGTTTTAAGTTTCATTCAATCGTATGGTATGGTAGCACAACACGCGACTGGGCGATTGCTGCCGACCTTCAATATCAGATTGAAAGAGTACGTCCTACATACATAATTATCAGCTTAGGTACCAACGACTTAGGTTATAAGGATTATAGTAGACGTGAAACAGCAATTCAAACGATTCTGAGTCGTGTCGGTAATATTCCATATGTATGGGTTGGTCCTCTTCCTTGGAAAAAGATTAAAGATAGAACAATCGTTGATGTGATACGTGATTGTACGGGTGAAGGTCGATTCTTTGACAGTAGTTCTGTCATTGCTTCTCGAGCAGATGGTATTCATCCAACACGTCAGGGTGCTGCCCTTTGGGTGGATAAGATTGTAGAGTGGATGGGCGAACCAGAGCTAAATGCAAATCCTATAGAGATGGAAAAGCCCGATTTTACAACTCGTTTCAAACATGACGAGAAGCATGGTATGGGTTATCACGGTCGTCGATAGGTTTGAAATATTATTACAATCTTAATGGCTTTTATCTCATGTTTCTCTTCAAAACAATATTGTTTTGAACACGTTTGTAAGCTCCAGATAAACAGGAAGTTATAAAGCTGTAAGGTAATAGGTGCTTAATAGCATTGCAAAAGGGCGTTAGTTGGGATGTAACTAACGCCCTTTTGCACGTCAATCAAGCCTTAATTCGAATGCAATTAAGCCTTAGTTGTTTTCTAATACT
>BNJU01002114.1_pt1 | contig 105016 bp, 103 predicted proteins | sample 8539281 | NCBI WGS metagenome assembly BNJU01 (sample SAMD00202456, study PRJDB9452) | human saliva metagenome | isolation source: human saliva | place: Japan | reverse complement strand
CGTCAGTGACGCATTGGTGTACATCGAGGTCAGGGCGGTGAGGCGCGATCTCGTGGAGCAGGCTGGTAACGTGCTCTCATGGGGCCATCCGGTCCCTGCAGCAGTGAGACGGTGGTGCTGGGGATAAACGGGGTACGTGTAGGAAACCTCGATCTCGGCCGAAGCGCCTCTCCGCCTCGGCGCGGCACCTTGGTGAGGGGTCAGCAAGCCGTTGGCACGGTGAAATCATGAGCGCACACCTCGAAGTGCGGATCTGACTCCGCCGTGAGACCGCCTCAGATGATCCGGGCCACCGCCCTTCTCCGGGGCGGCGCACCGTAATGGGTCGGCGGCGTCGACAACAGTCATCTCCTCCAGCCCGTGGGACAGCCTGAAGGCAACATCTCCGCATCCAGGGTGGCGGCGCACCGATGCGGGACGGATTCTCCCCGACGCGACACCCGGCTGACCAGCGGGTACGGGCAGTCACCAGGGGCACCGGGCGACGTTCTTCCACCGGCGGTGACAATGAGGCTCCTTCGCGTGGTGCGAAGGAAGCCCTCAGCATAACTAGGGAACCGATGTCCCCTGATTGCAGCCAGCCTCATTGGTGAGGCCTCAGCCATGGCCTCCGGGGTTGTTGTGGTAACCCGTGAAGGTGCCGATGCAAACGGATCTCCCGTCGTCAGCCAGGCGGGCGAACACAGCCGGGCGGTGGGGTGCCGACGGTCCCGATCCGGTGACGGGGCAGGTTGACTACGGACCCATCGCCTCCAGTCGGGCGTAGCCACCTCAGGACGGTGACTCGGCGCGCCGCGGTAAAATGCCCAGGCGCTTTCGCCCAAAACCACCCCAGAGACCTTACGTGCGTGACCTACCCGCCCAGCACAGGCCTGGGGTGGAGAAAGCCGAACGTCGAGCGCCAGGCGACGGGCCTCAAGGGTGTCAGGGCCCGATACGCGTCAGGTCTTGGCCGCCAGGCGGAAGACCTTCTGCTTGGCGCCGGTCGCCTTGTCAGCGGCGTTATAGATCTTCTCGAGGCAGGGCTGGGATACTTGCGGTGGGCCGGAAGGGCGGGTCATTGAGGAGATCCGCGACGGGCACGTGCCCCAATGCCACGCGCGTGAGCGAACGACTCGCAGTCACGAGGCCAGCCGGTAAATAGACCAGGGGCAGGAACGGCGGGAAACAGGACCTCGGCCCCACCGGAACCTCCAGGCACGTGCGGGGCGAACCCCGTTGACGCATGGTGCACGAGGTTGCGTGGCGAAACCGACGCGGGGCAGCCGGTCGTCCCGGAAATTATATATGTGGTGATGGTGGGGACTGGCGGTCAGAGACGCACGCTGCACCGGTCAATTTCGCCGGCATCTACGCCTCGACCGGCCTTGATGGGCCGGGCGTTCTCGCTCGATGCGCACCTGCGGTGCTCAGCGCATTTTCCGGGCACGGTGGAGGTCGGTGCGCTGACCACCATGGAGCCATGGCCTCATTGCCACGACGATGGTGACGCACGGCGTCGGTGAGGATCACTGGGCCTGTCGGCTGAGGAAGGTCTGTGAACCCGGGGACGACGACGAGGCCCTCCCCGACGGCAGTCGAAGCGTCCTCATTGACGTGCCGACCTTGATGCCGATAGCGTCTCTCGAACTGAAGACCTCCGGGCTACCAGACTTCCACGGCCTCACCACACCTGGGTTGCGGGAAGCGCATCATCTCTCGCCAGCGCCGCCCCAAAGGTTTGCGAACGTGTGACCGCCGTCAGGCGCGCACGCGCACAGCCGACGGGGTCGTGTGCGTATATTGAACCGGGACCCGGGGGCTCGGTGGTGCTCCTCCCGGACGAGCAGAAGGGCAGTTTGGCGGTCAGGCGCGGAGGCCATTCGTGATGGCCGTATGCCGCCGGGCCGCCGGTGAGTTACTCCGTTTTCCTGCGGCCCTTTGCGCATCAAGAACTGTAGATCTCCGCAGGCAGCGTCGGCGTGGGCGCCAATGACCGGGCCGCGCTTGTTGTCGGCGACGGTGGGCCGTTGGCCTCGGTGAAGTCGGTGGCCAGTACCGGAAGGTACGCAGATGACTCAGCCCGCAAGACCGCGCGCAGCCGTGCGCCACGGCGGTCAGGGCAGCGACACACGGGTGGAGGGAGGCCTCGACACGTCTGGTCCCGGCCCCTGGTTGCCGCACCGCGGCACACAGAACCTCCTTGTCCAGGGTGATGAGCGCGGAGATGAAGGGCTCCCGTCCCCGATGACGAGCACCCAGGCTGATAGGCGGGTGGCACTGAGCGTCCTCAGTGGTGGGGCGACGTTTCACTCCGGCGGTGGCGATGGGTTCATGCCGCGTCCAGTGCGCGAGCGTATGCGTCACCGTCGAGACGCGGCTCGCGGTGCAAATTAGCCGTCGGCGGTGAGAGGCGTCGGCGGTGGCCGAGGTTGTTGTGGTAGGTGGAGAGAAGATATCCATGCCGCGGACCTGGATCTCGTCATCACTACCACGTTTGGATCTCATTACCCTTACACACTGAACAGGTGGGCCGTACCGATCTTGTTGAGCCGGGCGGTGTTGACGCTGACCAGGCCGATGGTCCGAATCAGGCCGTAGCCCCCTCCAGGATGATGTGGGCAAGCCGCGGTAAAGCCCAGGCGTCCCAGCGGCACCATGATAGAAGCGGGCGTTGGGGCCCCAGGTCCCGGATCTTGCAGGAACTGAGCCGGTCGGCCATGGCGTGCGCCCGGCGCAGGCTCGTGGAGGGCCCAGCCGGGTGTCCAGGGCACCGGGAGTGGGCGATGGCGACCTTTGGCTGGCCCAACGGGAACAGCAGCTATGCCGCGGGCTGGCCTGGCGTATCGGCGGCGTTGTAGATCTTCGGACGCGACGGGACGGCCCAGCGGGATGTAGGTGGAGGGAGCGAAGGACTGCAGATCGAGCAGGAGTGGTCTTCTTGGCGTCGCGTGGCAGCACGCCCTCGCCGGCCAGGGACAGCAGCAGCTGGAGGCAGCGGGCGTGAGACGGTGGGCCAGCGGCAGGACGCAGCAGGCGCACGTTGGTGCACAGGACTCCGGGCAGGTAGCGCACCCCGTGGTAGGGCGATGCCGACGGCGTTGTCGGTCGTGAGCTCGACGCCCTTGGGGCGGCCGGCGGTGGTGCTGGAGGTGTAGATGATGGAGTAGACGTCGTCACGACCGTCAGGCGTTGGAGCGCTGGTCACGAACCTGGAGCTGACGCCCGAGCCTGCCCACCTGGACGATGGTGGACGATCGGAACCAGGCGAGGACCTCACCGGGCGGATCTCGGTAACCGGCGCCGGCGCTGACGCACGCGCTCGCAGCCGAGCAGCGTGCCGCCGCTCGGTGATGACCACGCGCACGTCGGCGTCGGTGACGATCCACTTCGACCTGCTCGGCCGAGCTCGCTGTCTCGTAGATGGGCACGAGGATGAGGCCTGCGCGGGCGACGGCGCATGTCCAGGAGGACTACGTCGGCGGTGCGCGCCATATTGAGTGCTGACGTGGCGGTGCCTGCCTCCAGCCCCATGCCGATGAGACCCGCGGCCCGCCGACCACCTCCTCGACGGCTCGGGCCGGAGACCTCCTGCCAGTCGGTCTGGACAGGGCGACGAGGGCCACCAGGCGGCCGTCGCACGCTGCGGGCAGATGCGGTCGGCGAAGGCAGCCACGGCACCGACCAGTGCGCCTCGGGCTGGAAGATCAGTGCTGGAGACGCCGCCGGGCCATGTGCGGACAGCGCGGCGGCTCTGGTGCACGTGGCCTGGGGCGAGGAGGGTGAGAGCTCACGGCCTCCGTGGCATGGGCGACGAGGCAGGGCTGGCGTCACCCGAGGTGAGAGAAGGAGAGAGCGGTGCTGTGGAGGTCTCACAGCGCTGGGTGCACGCGGTCTCGTGGGGATCACAGTGCGGGCGCGCGGAGGGCAGTCTGCGGTTCGGAGGTTTCCTCTCAAAGGGATTCTGAGCGACAAGCGCGAATCAGCTTTGACCAGGTCGGTTGCATGATGTGTAACGTGCCTCTCATGCACCCTAGCCGACCTGCAACCATTGCCAGGTCCTTTCCGGAACGGAGCCAGTGGGCCTGCAGCAGTTCTGGGCGATGGTCGCACATGACACCCCTGGGCCTCGTCGTCAGGTTCATCCGGGCTCGGCCCTGGCTGCGGCACTGGCCTCCGTCGGGGCCTGACGCATTTCGCCACGAGACGACGGCTGCCCCGTCACCCCTTCGAAGGCACTGGACCCAATCGCTGGGTCCAGGGCGAGACAACCCGGGCGGCAAGGCGCAGGCCAGGATCGACGAGTGGAACAAGGCCCATCCGTGAGGAGGTCAGGCTCACTGAGACTCTCCGCCGAGGCCGACCAGCAGCGCACCTCGATTCATCAACGCCGATCAGGATCAACTCCAACGCTTACGACGGTCGTCTCCTGGACAACGTCTGGCGCGAGTTCGCCGCCAACCGGTGGGTGGTCGAGCGCCCCAGGACAGGGCTCCAAGAACGACGACATCCTCGAGACCCGTCTGGAGATGAGATTCTGCGCGTACAAGGATGGTGCCTTCGCCGTCCCCCATGCCACCGATGCTTGCCGGTGATGTTCTACCGCAAGGACTTCCTGGCTCAGCCGGCGGCGAGTCCCGAGACCTGGGACGAGGTCCAAGGCTGCCATCGGTACAAGGTTCCGGGCGCAGGCGCGCAGGCGTGCGTGTTCGGCGGTCAGATCCGCCAAGCCTGAGGGCCTGACCTGCTGCGCCTCGAGGAACATCCACTGCCGGAGGCGGCTGGCTACGACGCGGACGCCCAGGTCATCGCTCGGCTCCACCACGCGTCGGCGCCGGCCTCCCCGGGCGGGCTCATGTCGCGGCTTCTCCCAGGGCGCTACCATCCCGAGGAGTCCCTGGAGTGGAAGGAGGAGACGGTCATGCTTGCCAGCGCCTTTCGAGAAGGGCGACGCTCTTCTGCGTCAAGTGCCCTACCAGTACGCGACAACAAGAGGTCCCTGGGGCCAGGACCAGTTCGACGTCGCCGCCCACTGCCGGGCATCGATGGCAAGCCGATATCGCGCCGACCCTGGGTGGGCAATAACCGCGCCATCACCAAGGGGTTCCAAGAACAAGGACAACCGCCCGGGTTCCTCAAGTGTGGTGGATCGGCGGGGACTCCGACAGCGCCATTCCCTCAAGGCCCAGGCGAACGCTCCGATCCTTGGATCCCTCTACGACGACCCCGGCTCCTCAAGGAATCTCACCTACGCCGATTCTCAAGAAGAGCCTCAGGAACATGCCAAGAGCCGTCGGGCCGTCTACTGCGGCGACGTCTGCCGCCATAGATTCAGGACAGCGCTCACCCTGCGAGTCGGCAGCCGTCGAGCAGGGCGGCCAAGGACGTTATCGCCGCCCTGAGCAGCAGCTCGAAGAAGCGGAGGGCTAAGAGTCCCGATACGGTGACGCGCCTTGCGGCGGCCCTCGTGACCCGGTCGCCATCGCGCGACAGTCAAAGGACGGTCAAAGGACGGTCATGCGAGTACCATACGTGACGCACTCGCGAACAAGCCGCCAATCGCAGTCCAAAGAGTTTCCAAGGCCCAGCCCGTCTGCGATGGGTACTCTCGCCCACGGTGTGCTGGTACTGACGAGTCGTCATCCTCATCCCCATCGCGCGTCCACCTACGTCGTCCAGGCGGCCCGGCTGAGGACAACGGCTTCTTCTCCTACCATCGAGCCCTTCGTGGGCCTGAAGAACTACACCGACATCTTCCAGCGCCGGTGAGCGGTTCTGGGTCGCCTTTCTACAACGACCCTCTTCGGCGTGGTCTACCGTGGTCCTGGAGACCGTTCTGGGTGTGGCCATGGCGCTCATCATGCGCAAAGGCGATGAAGGGGCGCGGCATCGTGCGCGCCTCGATCCTCGTGCCCCTGGGCGATCCCACCGCCGTCTCCGCCATCTGTGGGGCTGGATCTTCAACCAGAACGGCGTTGCCGAACGCCATCTGGGACGGCACGTCATGATGGGCCTCAGGGGACCTGGGTGCCGAAGGCGGCCATCATCATCGCCGACGTGTGGAAGACGGCGCACACCACATCGGGCTGCTCACCTGGCCGGGCTCCCAGCTCGTCCCCGACGTCTGACGAGGCCGCCAAGATCGACGGCGCCAGTGCCTGGAAGCGCTTCACCTCCATCACCCTGCCGCTGGTCAAGCCCGCGCTCGTCGTGGCCGTGGTCTTCCGCGCCCTGGACGCCCTGCGCATGTTTGACCTGCCCTACATCCTCATCGGCCCCAGAAAGGCAGCGTGGAGACCTCTCCATGCATGGTCCAGGACGAGACTCCAACTCGCGCTACGGCGGTGCCGCGGCTGTGCCCTCATCCTGTTCCTGTATGTCTTCGTCTTCGCGGTCGCGTTCTTGAAGATCACTAACACCGACATCAGCGGCGCGACGAGGCTCAGCGCAAAGCGCAATGAGCGCAGGCTGCCGGTCAGCGCCTTCTTCAAGCGCTCCGGCTCCTCCACCCCGGCCTCCCAGACGGCTACTGAAAGGAGCCAGCAGGCATGAGCACCTCCACCGCCGCACCGCTCCACAAGACCAAGAGGGACTGGGGAAGCCTCTTCTCCACCGTCGGTATCGTCCTCATCGTCATCTACTGCTTGGCGCCCTTCCTACTGGATGCTGGTCTCTCCTCGCTGCGCAGCGACAAGGAGATCTTCGAGAACAGCTGGTGGCGGCACCCCTCGCTGGAGAACTACAAGGCGGTCTTCTCTGGAGAAGAACGACTTCGCCAACAGCTCATCAACTCCCTGGTCGTCTCGATCATCGCGACGATCGTATGGCGCTGGCGGTGGCGACCTTCACCGCCTACGCCCTGGCGCGCCTCGACTTCCGGGGGTAAGGGGGTGCTGATGCTCCTCATCATCGCCACCTCGATGTTCCCGCTCGTGGCCATCATCGTTGCCCCTGCTGAAGAACTTCGCCGCTTGGGGCTGGACGGACACCTACCAGGCATGATCGTCCCGGACCTGTCCTTCTCACTGCCGCTGGCGGTGTGGAACCTGACGAGGCTTCTTCCGGCAGATGCCCCAGGAGCTCGAGCGGTCCGCCGATGGTCGACGGGTGCAGCGGGCCTTCCGCAGGTCATCCTCCGCTGGCCGCTCGGGAATCTTCACCACCGCCATCATCATCTTCATCGGCGCCTGGAATATGGTTCCTCGTGGCCGTCACGATGATCGTCAACCCTCCATGCAGCCCGCCACGGTGCTCTGTCGAAGTTCACTGGGGAGTCCCAGTTCGATACGCCCTTCGGTTCCCAGATGGCGGCCGGAGTCATCTGACGCTACCGCTGGTCATCTGCGTGCTGCTCTTCCAGCGGCGGATCGTGGCAGGACTGGCTGCAGGAGGACTCAAGCAGTAGGGCGAGCGCAGCCCTGGGCCCAGCTCGCCCGAGAGCCCTCCTATCATCCGTTCGTGCTCTGTGGGGCGGCACCACCAGCGTTGCCGCCCCACAGAGATCGTTCAGGAACGGCGCGGGATGCCTCTAGCCTCCACGCCACCATCCTCTCGTCTCATTCACCTGGCGCAGCGCCGCGGCCCTGACCTAGGACCCGTTCGCGGCTCGACCAGTGCCCGCCCGCAGACACTCTACTGCCACGCGAGCATGTCGACGCCTGGTGGCGTGATGCCGTCATCACCAGATCTACCCGCTCCTTCGCCGACGCCAGCGGCGACGGATCAGCGATATCCAGGGGATCCGGGGCATGCGATCACTCTGGTGGCCCTCGCGTGGGACGCCGTGTGGCTCTCGCCCTTCTACCCCTCGCCCCAGGTGGATGCCGGCTACGGCGTCTCGTTACTTCGACCTGGCCCCGAGTACGGCTCCCTGCGGGACCTCGACGCCCTCATCGCCGACCTCCACGAGGCCGGCATCCGTCATCGTCGACCTGGTCCCAACCACTCTCCGACCAGCACGCGTGGTTCCGTGCCGCCTGGAGGCGGGCCGAGTCTCCCAGAGCGTGACCGCTACATCTTCCGCCACAGTGACGACGGCGCCCCGAACAACTGGGGCTCGCTCTTCGGTGGGCGGCCTGGCAGCCGGTGGAGCCGCTCACCGGCCGCAGCCAGGACCGGGGCTGGTACTACCTCCACCTGTTCGCAGCAGAGCAACCCGACTTCAACTGGTCCAACGCGGACGTCCACGAGCACTTCCGCACCTTCCTGCGCTTCTGGGTGGAGCGTGGTGTCGAGGGCTTCCGCGTGGATGTCGCCCACGGCCTGGTCAAGGCCGAGGCCTGCCGACGACGACCTCGGCCCCGACCGTTGGAACGTCGCCGCCTCCCCGGACGAGACACGGCCCAGAAGCTGCCCGACGTCGGACTGGCCTTCAACCAGCCAGGGGTACGACATCTACCGCGAGTGGCGCCGTGTCCTGGACGAGATCGGCGAGGACATCCTCCTGGTCGCTCGAGGCCTGGGTGCACGGAGGCCGATGCCGCAGTACGTGCGCGCCGACGAGATGAGCCAGGCCTTCAACTTCCCCTTCCTGGGCGCCGGATGGGACGCCGACGCGCTGCGCCGCGTCATCGACGTCTCCCTGAGCGAGTACGGCGCCGTCGGAGCGCCCGCCACCTGGGTGCTGTCCAGCCACGACGTCGTGCGCCACGCCTCCCGCCTGGCCTACCCGCCGACATGGACACCGACGCCGGGATCGGCCCCAGGACTGAGCCCGACGCCGAGCTCAGCTGGCCTGAGCGCGCGCCGCCGCTCTGTTCATGCTGGGACTGCCCGGCAGCGCCCACCTCTACCAGGGCGAGGAGCTCGGACTGCCGAGCACCACCATGGGACGAGGCCCGCCAGGACTCCTGTGGGAGCGCACCAACCACCTCATCCGGGGCGCGACGGCTGCCGGGTCCCCTGCCTGGACGCGGGACGGGGCCTCCTACGGCTACAACGCCAGCGGCCGTACCTGGCTGCCTCAACCCGAGGGCTGGGGCGAGTACTCGCCCCAGGCCCGGGAGGACGCGAGGACTCCACCCTCACCCTGTACCGGCGGGCCCATCGCCCTGCGCGCGAGCTCCGACTCAGGGCGCGGGTCAGTGGGTGCTGGACATGGCGAGCCCGGGGTCCTGCACCTGCGCAGCGGCACCACCGGGATCGTCCTCAGCACCACCGAGCAGCCGGTGGCGATCGAGGCCGGTCAGCCCCTCATCACCTCCTGGCACCGCAGCGGGGCGGACGCTGTGGATGCTGCGGGCGTCGTCGTGCCGCCCAACGGCGCCTGCTGGCTGGATGCCTCCGCTGGAGGAACCGATGGCGGCGACCCGCGCTGATGTGGCCCGGGCGGCGGGGGTGTCGCCCTCGACCGTCACCTACGTCCTGAGCGGGCAGCGCTCGACGAGCTCGAGCACGCGGGAGCGGGTCATGCGGGCCGTGCGCGAGCTCGACTACCACCCCAACACCGCCGCCCGCTCACTGGCCTCGCCGGGTGCTGCGCACCGTAGGGGTCCTCTTCCGGCGCCAGCGCTCCACCATCGACGCCAATGACCTGGACTACGTCGACGGTGTGCGTCGCACTGGCACAGCGGAATCAGGTCGTCATCCCGGTCATGACCTCCTCGGCGCCGCTGATCGAGCTGCGCTCGCTCGTGCGCTCCGGCGCCCTGGGCGGGGTGGTTCTCATGGACGTGGCCGACGGCGATGACCGCGAGCGATGCTGCTGAGAGAAGGTCCCCACGTCCTCATCGGCTCCTCGGATCGCGCCGGTGGGGCGCCCGGCATTGACGCGGACTTCGCCCAGATGGCCCGCGCCGGCGTGGAGCACCTGTCGAACTCAGGCACCGTCGCATCGTCGCCCTCATGCGGAGACCGCCTCCGATGACGCTCCGCCCGCCAGGACCAGGCCCGCGGCTCCTGCGTGCCGCCCAGGAGCTGGGGTGGAGGTCCCTGGTGCCAGGTGCCCGAGGCGGCACTGGCCGGCGCCGAGATCGTGGGAAGCCGGCGGCCTCATCGAGGGTGCAGCGCCGTCCTGTCAACAACCCCGCCGCCGTGGTGGGACTGGCCTGCGCGGCGCAGGCTCACAGGCTGTCTGTTCCGCCGGACCTGTCCGTGCTCACCCTCAGGATCTCGCAGGGCAGCGGCCGCCAGGGGAGGCCTTCAGCGAGCTCAGCGTGGACCGTGAGGCCATGGGGGCCGAGGCGTCCTCCTCCTGCTGAGATGCCTCAGGAGAACCGGACCCGGCCCAGCGCCGCAGGCTCATGCCCGCCCTCCTCACCGACACGCGGCTCCACGGCGCGCCTATCGGGAATAGCCGGAGCCGCAGTATGGACGTCTCCTACTCCCTAGACCCCGCCACATGCTGACGAAGCGGAAGAGAGTCCTTTGTCCATGCCGAGTGGGCAGGGAGGCGGGGTGGTGCTCATTGAGAACTCCACGATGTGAAAACCGCACTTGTTGACGTAGAAGTGGATGTTGCGCACCTCGAAGTAAGGGGTCACCAGCTCCCTCCCGCACATCGAGGTACGCCTCCTCGATGGCGGTCCATGCGCGTGCGCCGATGCCGCGTCCGTGCGCGCTCACCAAGGACTCACGACGACGGCGGCTTCCAGCTTGAGGCTGATCGTCATCGAGACGAGTGTATGAGACCGTCGTCAGGGGCGGTGAGCAGATCGACGACGACGGTGGCGCCGCCCGGAGGACGGCGCCACCGTTCGTCACTGAGACCGGGTGCTCGCGGCTCACTTCTTCTTGGCCGGGGCCTGGCCGAGCCTCGGCAGCGGTCACGGCCACCGAGGAAAGCGCCTTCAGCCGAGTCGGCTGCCAGGGCGGCCTGCTCCACGAGTGAAGGGGCCGGTCACCTTGGCGGCCTCCGTCAGGTCCACACGAACCGCCTCGATGGCCTCGGCGTACTCAGGCCGGTCAGGCAGCAACGGCCAGCGTCACCGGAGGATCGGCGTCTTCTGACTCGTCTTGGCCTCCGACTTCACCTTGCGCAGTGCCGCCAGGGCGACTCCCGCCGGGCCACCAGCTCGAGCGTCAGCCCCGGCGGAAGGCCTCCCGCAGACCATCGGACTGCGGCCAGGCGGCCCGGTGCACCGAGCCCGGTGCGGTACCAGCTCCACACCTCCTCGGTGCGCGAAGGGCGGGAAGGGGCCAGCAGGCGCACGAGGTGTCCACGGCGATCGCCAGCGTCGCCCGCGCCGAGCGGACGGCAGCGGCGTCGTGAGAGCCGTCGAAGTCGATTGGCCCGGTCGCTCGACCAGCTCGATGTAGTCATCGCAGAAGGTCCAGAAGAGGACTCGGTGACCTCCAGGGCCCGGGCGTGACCGAACTCCTCGAAGGCCGCCGTGGCGGCAGTCGACGACGTCGGCCAGAGCCGCCAGGACCGCACGGTCGATCGGCTCACTGACCACCGAGGCGTCCAGGCGGGGGCGGGGCCGCCGCCAGTGGCCTCATCGGCGTCCCAGGGATCCCCATGGACAGGGCGGAACTTGGAGGCGTTGAGGACGCCATGATGGCCAGGCGACGGCCGATCTTGATCTGGGTCTCCTCGAAGGCCGCGTCCAGGCCCAGGCGAGCCATGAGCTGGCCCAGTAGCGCACGGCATCGGAGCCGTACTGCTCCAGCAGGCCCATGGGGGTGACGACATTGCCCTTCGACTTGGACATCTTCGTGTGGTCGGGTCAGGATCCAGCCCGACAGGCCGGCATTCGTCCACGGCGGCCGCAGAACTCAGGTTCGCGCGCACCACCGTGGTGAACAGCCAGGTGCGGATGATGTCCTGCCCTGCGTGCACAGGTCCATCAGGTAGAGCCAGCCGAAGAGGTCCTCGTCGCTCCAGCCAGCCCGAGGCCAGCGTGGGGGTGAGAGGAGGAGGTGGCCCAGGTGTCCATGATGTCGAGCTCACCGACGAAAACCACCGGGCTCGCCGCGCTGGTCCTCGGTGGCAGCCGGCCGGGACGTCGGAGGAGGGGTCACGGGCAGCTCAGCGACTCGGCCGGCGTCAGGATCGCGTCGTAGATCGACCTCGCCGTCGGCGACCTGGTACCACGCAGGAGGGGACGCGAAGAAGCGCTGGCGCGAGACCAGCCAGTCGTTGTTGAGGCCGCGCAGTTCTCGTAGCGCACGCGCGAAGTCAGGGGTGGAACTCGCTGGCGGCCGCGCGTCAGAGCTCCTCGCGCAGGTCCTGCTGCCGGAGGCCAGGGTTCGTCCTCACTGCCGCCGTTGCGGATGTACCACTGGCGGGAGGTGACGATCTCGAGGGCCTGTCGCCCTTCTCGAAGAAGTTGGTCTGACGCACCGTCTTGACGGGCTCGCCGCGCATCTCACCGGTCTGCGCCAGGCGGGCCACGAGAGCCTCACGGGCCGAGAAGGTGGTCTTACGCCGGCCATGGCCTCGTACATCTCGCGGCCGGCCTGGGAGGTGATCCACTCGGGGTCTCGGTCTCGATGCGCCCGTCGCTTGCGCAGGATCGCGCAGCGGCAGCTGCAGGTCGCGCTCACCAGTCGATGTCCGTGGTGTCACCGAAGGTGCAGCACATAGCGATCTCGGCGCCCTTGTCCTCTCGCAGCGCGGGTGCGGCGGGACCGGCACCTCGACGCCGAAGACGGGGAGGCACGGTGGCTGCCGAACAGGGGCTAGTAGCGCTCGTCGTCGAGTGGGCCACCAGAGGGCCACGCAGGCATGGCAGCTCAGGGGCGGGTGGTCTCGATGCACGTCGACGCCGTTCTCCACCGGGGCGCCACGGCTCAGCGCTCGGCGCGGCGGCGGCCTCAGCCGACGATGTGGAAGGCCAGGCGGTGGTAGAAGCCGGGGTACTCGCGCGACTCCAGCTCGGCCTGAGCCACCGCCGTCTGGAAGGTGACGTCCCACAGACCGGCGCGCCGCCTGGTGCAGCCTCCCCGCGCTCAGGGTTGTGCAGGAAGGCGGTCTGGGCGACCTTGCGGGCCCGCTCGCCAATGGTCTGGTAGGTGTGGACCAGTCCACGCTCAGGCCCAGGCGCGCGCCACAGGCCTCGAGACTGCTTCTCGTCCTCCACCGTGGAGGCGCTCGCACAGCTCGACGAAGTTGCGACGCGAGACCGGCACCTGGTCGCGGGCCTTGATCGACACCCTCCCGCCGGTGTGCGAGGGAGTGAAGTCCGGGTCGTAGGGCAGGAGGGTCGCAGCGCACGAAAGTAGTTCTGGACGCGGCGCTCAGTGGGCAGGCGTTGTCGTCCCGAGCCCATGGGGTGAACACTGCCTGCGCATGCGCTGGAGGCAGGCCACGGTGTCGGTGTGGGTGTGGGAAGACGTGCCCCGTGCAGGGGGCCGGAGACCGTCGGCGGCAGGGGTGTCGATGGAAGACCTCGGCGCGCTCGGCGCTGCGGTCGAGGCGTAGGTCCCTCGGACTCCAGCGCCTCGGGTGGTTCTCAGGCCGTCGGTCGACACCTTGGCACTCGCGGGCTGGGGGGCTCCGGAGGGCAGCAGACGGCTGGATGACGACGGGGGAGCGGAGTGGCTCGTGGGGATCCTCAGACATGGGTCGATTCTGTCACGGCGTGGCGAGCCTCGACCGGCTGCGTGTGTGGTCGGCGGGCGTCGGCGCCGCCCGCCTTCTCGTGCGACATGGAACAGACATGCGAGGTATATGGAGACGGGTCACCAGCGAATTGGCACACGCTTGTACCAACAGATCGAGGATCCGCAGCGGCCCCGTGGCAGCCGAGGAGGACGCGCATGGATGAGGAACCGGCGGAGCACAAGGATCCGGTGGCGCAGACGCGACGGGCGCCTCCAGGGACCAGTCTGCGCAGCCAGCAGCCGAGTCCGGGAGAGAGGACGTCACCGACGCCTGCGGGAGCACTGAAGCGAGCACGCCCGCGTGCTCAGCCGCAAGAACACCCACCTGGCCAACGCTCCTCAGGGCGGCGCGCCAGGAGCCGCGCGGCGCACGGGGCACGTCAAGGCCTCCTGTCTCCCGCCCCGGCGCACGCCACCGTCCCTGGCCGGCGTGGACCCAGGCGCGCTTGCCACCGCCGGCGATCTCCATCGCCGGGCGGCGCCACCGCGTGAGGCATGCCGCATCGTCGTCCCTCCTCCCTCCACCCGGGTGAGCGACGTCGTCCTCAACGAGCATCCGTCTCACCGCCACCCTCGCCCCTCGCCGCGCTTCGGGAGGTCGTCACCGTCAAGGACACTCACGACGGCGCACCGTCCTGATCCTGGCCTGTCGCCACGGCAGGAGCAGGTCCTCAGCCTCTCGGAGACCCTCGAGCGACCACCGCGGGTCAGCGCGACGCCCCTCGGCCCGACCAGCCCGCGCCGGCAACTTTGCGTCCCGTGGTGGTGCGCGCTCCGAGGTCGGAGGAGCTCTAGTCCTGAGGAGGTGCCCGACGTCGGGTACGGCGATCGGATCGCCCAGCCGAGCGAGAGCTCATCCGCGACATGCCAGTCGAGCTGCGTCGCCAGCACGACCTACTGCGACCTGACGCCGGCTCACCTCGCCGCGCGTGCCGCTGCTCTACGGCCGCCCGGATGCGGCACACCCTCATCGCTGCAGCTTCGTGCCGCTGCCTCCCCTGCCGGCAGGCGCGGCCGAGCCCACTTCCTCAACGTCAAGGGCAGCTGCTGGACAAGTACGTGGGGAGACCGAGCGGCGCATCCGCGTCATCTTCTGCCCGCGCCCGGGAAGGCGGCGGCGGCCACCGGCGTGCCCGTCGTCGTCATCTTCGACGAGATGGACCCCTGTTCCGCACCCGCGGGTCCGACGCTCCTCGCGACATGGAGACCACCGTCGTCCACGCAGATGCTCGCCGAGATCGACGGCGTCGACGAGCTCGACAACGTACGTGGTCATCGGTGCCGCAACCGTGCGGACACGAGTCGGCCAGCCATCCTGCGGCCGGGCCGCCTGGCACGTCAAGATCCGCATCGGGCGGCCACGGACCGGCGCGGCGCGCCGAGATCCCTGGCGACGCCACCCGACGACCTCCGTCACGAGCGCGCCCCTGGCCCGCGCACGGCGCGCGCAGGGCGCGGTGGACGCCCTCATCGAGCAGGTGATCGAGGCTCTACACCCGCCGCCGTGCCACCGAGATGGTCCGAGGCTCCGCCCGCCGGTCGGGAGATCCGAGATCCTCCACGTCGCCGACCTCGTCGGCGGCGCCACATGGCATCGCCAACATCGTCGACCGCGCCAAGAAGGCGGCCGTCGGGGACCTGGTCACCAAGGGCAGGCGCGGCCTGACGTCCGAGCACTGCGCCGCGCCGTCATCGAGGAGAGCACACACCGGAGAACGAGGGCCTGCCCGCCACCGTCCACCCTGACGACTGGGCCTCGGCGTCAGCGCGCGAGGCGCAGCCACGCCGGTGGTCTCCATGAGCGTGCGCCCAGCGCCTCGCGGGAGGAGTGAGATGCCGTGGCGCGCGCGAAGCGCGGGCGGGTCGGGCCGCGAGGTCACGGTCATGGGCCTGGAGACTCAGTACGGCATCCTCGGGCCGAGGCGGGAGGACGTCGTGTGCGCCTGCCTGGACGCCGAGAGGCGCGTGGGCGCAGCAGAGGCGTGCGCTGGACTACCCGCGAGTACCCCTGCGTGATGCCCGTGGCTTCGAGAGATGGACCGCAGCCGCACGCCTCCATGCTGCACCGACATCGGGGCGCTCTCCGTCGAGGCTCTGTCCCGGGCGGGTGCGCACCACCGCCGTCGTGCGCCTGACCGTCCAGGAGGCCGCCTGGCAGCGCGGCACCACGCCACCTGCGTGGGCACCGCGGCGGGCGCTCTACGGTGGACCACGGTCACAGAGTACGCCACCCGCACCCGAGTGCCACCGGTGCCGCGCAGGTCGCCTGGCTGACCGGGGCGGGGGCCTCCCTGCAGGCAGCCCAGCAGCGCCGAGCGGCTGCGCCGACGCGCCCAGGCGTCGAAGCGCCCGGCTGTTCAGGAACAACGTCGACAATGCAAGGCGCCACCTACGGCACCCACGAGAACCACTCGTTGCGTGCGCACTTTCCGACGACCCTCGTTCGGGCCCTGGTCGCTCGTGGTCCGCCCGCTCCTGGTGGGTCTCGCGCCGGGTCGGCACCGGCGCTGTCGGCCGGGCGCCGACTTCCAGATCAGCCAGCGGGCCGACTACCTGGTGAAGGGATCGTCGCGGGGCGCCACGGTGGACCGCACTGGTCAGCACCACGGCGACGAGCCCCACGCCGACCCCCACCGCTGGCGCCGTCTCTCACCTGCGGCGGGCGACGCCAACTGCTTCGGCTGCACATCGCCTGGCCTCAGCCTCGCCATGACGCGCGCGTCCTCAGAGTGCTGGCCGACGGCGTCCCCGCCGCCTGGCGCCGCCTGCGCCTGGCCGACCCTGTGGCCCGGGCCCGACGTCTCCCGTGACGCCCGCTGCAGCAGCGGGCTGGAGGCTGCCCGACGGGCGGCGCCTGAGCGCCCTGGAGATCACAGAGCACTTACCTTCAGGCGGTGCAGCCGCCACCCTCGCGGGACCACGGCCGTCCCATGCCCGCGCCGCAGGGCGCTGCGCCCGGATCTGGCCCGCGCTGGGCGACGGCGCCGAAAGGACACCGATGGCGCTGAGACCGGCGCGATCCTCTGCCTTCTGGGGAGGCTCACTGGCCTCACTGCGCTGAGCTGCAGGGCCCAGTGCGCCGGTGGCCCACGTGAGCCGGGGACTCGCAGGAGCGGCCGGGCACCTGGAGTGGGTCGCCAAGAAGCGAGCTCCTGGACGCCACCGCCCGCGCCATCCCAGCGCACCGCGGCGGCACGACGTCCTCCACGCCGTCGACCTGGCCTGGCCCGCAGTTGAAACTTTGCTCTCCCCGGCCGGGAGGGGCCTGGCCGACCAGGATGCCCGCCGCTCCGACAGCGCGGGCCGGGCTCCCGGTGACGATGGTGGAGGCGGCTCGGTCAGCCGCCCACCACTGGCGAGCGTGGCTCGAGGTAGGCTCGTGAGCGACTTCCCGGGCAGGTGGTCGCCGCCGCGTGCACTCGGGCGGTCCTGGAGAGCCGGGTGAGATGGTCTAGCGCTGCCTGCCCTGACCGACACCCTGGCCTTCACCGCGCACCGCCGGCGCCGTCCCTGGCGAGCCGCCGACGTCGATCGAGGTCCTCGCGCGCGCCTCACGGGCGAGCGCATGACCCGCGAGCACCGGCTAGATGACCACATCCGCCGCCTCCTTGCCAGGAGAGCGGGCAGGAGTGAGTGCCTGCCCAGCCGTCCCGCAGCCGCCAGGACGACCCACGCGCGCGCGCGCGCGCGCGCGCGCGCTTATGGCGGCGGCGCGCACGCCCGCGCTGCCACCACGCACGTGAGGAGGCAGGCCAGTGACGACCCGGCGCACCGGCTGCGCTGGGCCAGGCCTGGACCCGGTGCTGGACATGATCGACGACGTCCCGACCGCTCGACGCCCAGTGATGCACACGTGCGCGGCTTGTCCAGAAGCGCGGGCGGCCAGTGAGCTTTCAGCGCGCCGGGGCGCGCGTCACCGGCCTGGAGACCGAGTTCGGCGTCCTGTAGCGCTCGCCGCGCCGTCGGAGGCGGCGGACTGCGGACGGACGTCGAGCGGGCGGCGGCGCTCACCATGCCGTCGCCGGTCGGCTACCTGCAGTCAACAGCCTCTTCCTGCCGCCTTGCGGCGGGCGCCTCTACCTCGACATCGTGCAGCCCGCGAGTACGCCACCGCCGAGTGCGTGAGCGTGCGCGCGACCTCGTCGCCCAGGACCGGGCCCATTGGCCGGGCAGATCCGCAGCCGGCATGAGCCAGCGCGCCGCGCGCGACACTCGCCCAGGAGCCGCGGTCCGCTCCACCCTCCTGTGCCAACAACACCGAGTCGGCCGCCACCACCTACGGCTGCCACGAGAGCTTACCCTGCGCCGCGAAGCCTGCTCGACGTCACCGACGACGCAACGCGCGCCAGGCAGTGAGACCGCCATGGCGGTCCTCACCTTCCCTCCTGGCCACGCGCCCCGTCCTGTGGTCGGCTCCGGGCGCGCCCGCTGGCAGGCGGGCCCGGCACGCGAGACGCGACGGCAGCGCCGCAGTGCGTGGAGGAGGCCGCCTGGGAGCCTGTCGCCGCGCGCCCACCTGCACGCCCTGGACCTCGGCCGACACCACTCGGCAGCGCGCCCTGGTCAACACTCCGCGGCGAGTCTCTAGCGCCGACGCCAGCCGCCTACGTCGCCTGCACGTCGCCGTCTGCCGACACCACGCGGCCGAGCCGACCGGCGGGCCTGCGCAGTGCTGTGCCTCCTGCTCCTGGACGCCCTCGAGTGCCGGCTGGGACTGCACGACCTGATCTGGTCGACCTCTGGCCACGCTGCCGCACTCGAGAGCCCTGGGGACGTGCCCGCCACCACCGTCGGGCCGGAGCCTGAGCGCCAGTCGTACGTCCAGGAGGCTTTCCTGGAGCGGCTGACACTCTACCTGGGCCACGCCGGCGTGCCAGACTTGCACTGCGCGGCGCCGAGCATCTGCTCGCCGACCTGGCGCCCCGCGTCATCCTCCGCTGCCAGCCGCGCGCGACGACAGCGCGCCATCGACACCGATCGACTACGGGCCGTCAAGCGTCGCCTCATGTACGCGCCCAGCGCCAGAGCGCCACTTTCGGCCGACGGCCAGTCCCTGATGACCCTGCGCTCGCCGGGTGGACCCTGGCCTACCACGACCTCAACGCCGAGGCCGGGCTGGTGCCTGCGTCTGGTCGCCCAGCGCCATGGCGAACCCGCGCGATCCGGAGGATCAGGCGTGCCCGCACACACGCTCCCGGCCACGCGCGCTGCGTTGCCTTCGTGGCGGCCTGTTGGAGGTGGGGCGCGGCTACTCCGGTCTCCTGGGAGAGGCTGCGCCTGGACTCGCCGCCCACTGCGCCCGTGGACCTGCTCGGGACCCGCGGGCAGACGGCCCATCAGGCCGCCGAGTCCTGACGGCGGGTGCTGGGCCTGCGTCCCGAGAAGATGCACCGCATCGACCTCGTGAGCCCGCGGCGGCGCATGGGAGCCCGCTGCTGAGACTCCCGAGGGCCTGGGGCCCGTCCGTCGCCCTTCAGTGCCGTCCGCTGCGGTTTCTCCCGGTCTTTTCAACGGTCAGTGCGTGCTCTCCCTCACGGCCCGATGCCTGATCGACCTCCTGCGTGAGACTCCTGAGAAGGATGTACACACTTAGGCATGCCTCACCAAAGCTGATGGGGTGGAGTTGCGCTCGGGGTGACGCTGGGCTAGTTCCGCTCGGCGATCGGTCGCGCGCTCGAGTCAAACATTCTCTGCGCCAAGTCAATAATGATAATGATTTTTAAAGGGCTGGGGGCGGAGTAGATGTGCGGTCACCACGCGGCGCGCCTCGACCAGGCGCGCCCCGCTCCGCACGAGGTCGGGCGGTCACCGTGACCCGGGAGAACACGCAAGGGAGACAGTATGAGCACCACCAGCCGCACGCCGGCCGCCACCGAGCAGGACAGGCCCTCGGTTCACACCCATCGCGCTCGGGCCCGAGCCGACTCGCCCTGGGAACCCGCAACCTCATGATCGATCGCCGCACTGGCGGTCGTCTGCCAGATCTCCTGGTGCCCCTGAACTACCTGGCCCCGGCGGCGGGGCCTCCGGCCACGCAGTTCTCCTGGGCTGCGCGACTGCGCTGGGGACTGTGGCTCGTTCCCTTCCTGCCGCCACCGTCGTGCGCCGCCCCGGCGCCGTGATGATCACGCCCTGCTCATGGGGATCGCGGGTGTCTTCACCACCTGACGGCCCCGCACGCCATCGTCGGCACCCTCGATCGGCCGGAGCCTTCGTCGAGGTGCCCTCCTTCCTCATGCTCTACGGAGGTGGACCTGTGGTCCTTCCTCATCTCAACGCGGCAACCTTCGGCCTGCTCAACGGCATCATGTACGTCTCCGTCGCGGTGCCTCAGCGGTATGGCCTCGGCGAGCCTGCGCGTCGTCATTCGCCGTGGTCTTCGGCCCTGGTCGGTGGCGGGCCTCACCATTGTCCTGACCCGCTGCTCCAGACCCGCGCCGGCGTCGGCATCGACCACCGCGCGACCGGCCGTGCCCTGAGGTGCCCGCCGCGCCGGGCTGCTCCCCGAGGTCGAGCAGCCTCGCGGCCGATCCGGCACTGAGTGAGCATCGGGGCCTGAGCGTCCACTACCTCGGACGCGGTACAGTTGTCCTGGAGGCGTGCGACCTCCACCCACACCTGCGCGCTCAGGTCGCGCCGTCATCGTCGCCAGCCTCGGGCTGCGGCAAGACCACCCTCGTAGCGCGCACCGTGCGGCTCCTCATCCCGCACGCCTGCCCGGAGTACGCGCAGCCTGAGACTGGCCGGCACCGAGGTCGCGACACGCCACCGCCCCAGACCCTGGCCCAGACCGTCGCCTGGCCGTCGGCCAGGTGAGCCCGACGCCGCCGTCGTCGCCCGCACCGTCCACGACGACGCCGCCTTTCCCGCTGCAGAACCGTGCCTGACCAGGTCGGGAGATCACCGCGCGGTCGAGCGTGCCGCTGCGGTGCGGGACTCGTCGAGCGCATCTGGGACGACCCTGATCGCCTCCGGCGACAGTGCCAGCGTCACGCTCCGCGCTCGCCGTCGCATGCGCGCCTATTATGCGCCCGCAGTCCCTCGTGCTCGGCGAGCCGACCAGCACCATCGATGCCACTGCGGCCGGGAGGAGTTCCCACGCCCTCATCTCTGCTCCCTGACCGCCAAGCACGGCGACCGTCGGTCGTCATCGACCACGACCTCGACCCGGTACCGCCCATCGTCACGACCAGGTCACGCTCAACGCCGACGTGGCGGATCATCGCCGTCGGCTCGCCGCGGGAGGGTCTGGCGAGCCTGCCGCCGCGGGCTGATCCGACGCCGGAGTGTGGATGCCCCGGAGCCCTGCGTGCCCGGCGACGACCTCCCCGCGGGACGCAGGGCCTCGTGGAGGCGGCGCTGACCTGTGCCGAGGCCGGGAATCCGCGCTGGCTCGCCGACCTGTGCGCCGAGGGCGAGGTGCGCTACCTGGAGAAACCAGGCGCCTCGGCTCCGCCGCCGAGAGCGGCAGCGGGTCGAGGCCATCGCACACGCTACCGGGTACTCACGCCGGCCGCCTCGGCCCGGGCCCAGAACCAGTGTCGGGCTGGTCGTACCCTCGAGGTCCGGGGCGCTCACCCCGGGTGTCCCTAAGCGTCTGCGTGCGGCGAGGCTCGTGGCGCTGTGGTCGGGCCCAACGGCGCGGGCAGAGTCCTCGATCCCGTCCGCCCTGGCCGACTCGTCCGCTCCACTCGCATGCAAAGGCGCGGTCGGTGGCCGGGACGTCTCCGCTTGCAAGGGCGAGGCACCTGGCTTTGGATACGTCTTCCCAGAATCCTGAGCACCAGTTCGTGGCCACCACCGTCGGGGCAGAGCCTCGCCGTCGGAGGGACCTTGCGCCGGAGCGGGTCGAGTGAGCTCCTCGAGCAGTTCCACCTGACCGCCCACCGGGACCGCATACCCTGACCCTCCGGGCGGCCAGGCCTGCCAGGCTACTCGTGGCCACCGCTGGTGCGGCGAGAGCGCGACGTCGTCGTCCTCGACGAGGCCCGCTACAGGCAGGACTGGGACAACACCTGCGAGGCTCATGGACTGCATCGACCGTCTGCGCCACCAGGGGCGCACGGTCATCATGCGCCACCCACGACCTCCAGTCTCGCCCTGAAGCACGGCACCCATATCGTCACCCGTTGGCGCATGAGGCGGAACGGTTCTGCAGGACAGAGGCCGCGCGCGGGCGCGATGCCGACGAGCCCTCAGTGTTTCCGCGACCGTATGCCCTCGACGCGACGCGAACCTCTGCCGAGCCGCCCGTGCGACAGCCACGGCGGTGGCCTGTTCGCAGCTCAGCTTCACCCTCTTCGCTCGGTCCTGTCGGTCGCGGTGATGGTCTTCGCACGCCTGCGCAACCCATCACCTCAATCCTGACATCCTGCCCAGCCATCCTCGGTCCTCATCGTCGCCGCGCGCGCCTCCCTGAGACGCACTGTGGCCTCGGTGGTCGCCCCCGCGGTCGCGCCCGCCGCGCTCATGACCCGGATCTTCCTTGCAGCGGGGTCCACCACCAGGAGACGACGGCGCGCCTCTACGACCTGGGTGACGCCGGTGACGCACCGGCATCAGCGCGCTCTTATCGCACTGGTCCTCGTCTCAGGCGTGCTCCACCGACCTCGGGGCCCCCATCCGCACCTCCTGACCACCACCTGCAGCATGCCCTACCGCCTCAGCGCGGCGGGCACCGCGGCCACCTGCCTTCATCACCCGCTTCGCGGCGGCTTCTCTGTCCCTCCTGCGCACCCGCCAGGCGCTGCGCGGGGTCGGCAGCCGCTGGGGTGCTCGCGCCCGTGGTCCGCTGGATCGGCATCACCACCGCCCCATTGATCCGGCCATCCAGCACGCCGAGCGCGCTTTCTGCCCTGTCCATGGACTCGCGTGCCTTCGGCGCCCATCGACGGCGCACCAGCGAGATGGCGACGAGCCCCGAGAGGACGCGACTGGGGAGTCGTCGTTCTCGCCTCGGGCGCTGGCCCTCATCATCCTGGGAACTTACCCTCCGCTAGAGGGAGACAAACCGTCTAAGCAACCGATGCACCAGACGGGTCTCACCCAGGAGGCCGCAGGCGTCACCGTCGGCGAGCTCTCATCCGGCGACCGGCGCGCGACCGGCCACCGCCCGATCGCGACCGGGCTGGCTGACCGCCCTCGGGCAAGGCTGTCCGTCGTCCCCTTCGCGCCATGCGCAGCCTGGGCGGCCATCTGGCTGAGGCGAGACCTCACTGCAGGGCTGGCGCGGCAGCCCATGGGCCTGGGCGGCCATCGCCGTATCGGGGCGCTTCTTCGCCTCCCCAGGCCTCTACCTGGCGGGCCTGAGGGATCACACGGCCCTGGCCGAGGAGGCCCGGCTGCGCCACCATGCTGCGCGAACGGGTCGTCGAGGCCATCAGTGCCCTGCCCCGCGGTGGCGCAGATCCCGCGCGGCACCATCCGCAGATGGTCTGCGACGACACCACCTCCATCACACACCTCGTCGCGCACGTCCCCGGGACGCCACCAACGCCGTCGTCATGGCGCTGGCGGGACGGGCCTACCTGCTGTGGGCCGGCTGGCGCCTGGCCTGCGCGCTGTGGTGGGGCTGCTGGATCCGCTCGTCCTGGGAACGATGCTCCTGACCATGTCGGGCCTGTCAGACATCACCCGAGCGCTTCGGCGCCGCCCAGACCGCGCTTCAGCCCGCCGCGACCGCTCCGATGCCTGGCGAGGCAATCCAGGGAGATCCAAAGAGACTTCCAGGCCACCGACGCCTCCCTGCACCCGCTTCCAGCCAGGCAAGCGCGCAGTTCTCCAGCCTGTCCCTGCTACGAGTGGGTGAGCAGGTCCGAGAGGCCATCAGCGCCGCGACCGCCGTCCTGCGTCCCTCCCACGGTCTTCGCCACGGTCGCGCTCCTGGCCGTCCTGTTCACGCAGCTCGACGCCCCTCGCCACCCCGCCGTTCTTCACCGGTGGTGGCCTCAGCAGGCTGCCGGAGGGACTCATGACCCTCATCGGCCTCATGCAGCACATGTACGAGCAGGATGGCCGCCCAGGCCACCGCCGACCTGCTCTCCCGCCGCCGATGCGAGGGCCAGCGTGACGAGGGCGAGGGACCCGCGGGCGCGTCGCCGTCGAGGACGTCACCTTCTCCCACGAGGCGGCTCCCCGGTCCCTGCACGCGCTTCCTTCACCGTCAGGAGGCCGGAACCGTGACAGCGCCTCGTCGGCGCCCCTCCGGCGCGGGGGCAAGCCGAACCTTGGCCCGCCCTCATCTCGCCCGCTTCTACGACGTCGACGGCGGCGGGCCGTGCGCATCAGCGGCGTCGACGTGCGCGAGGCGACTTTCCCCTGGCTGCTCTCGCGCGTGGCGGTCGAGCGCAGGACGTGGCCTCTGTCCTGGCACGGGTCCGTCCACGACAGCGCAGCGCCTGCACGCTGGGACGCCACCCGGGAGCAGGTCGAGGCCGTCTGCCCGCGCGGCCTGCAGCCAGCGAGCGCATCGTGCGTCGGCGTGGCTACGACACGATCCCTGGGTGAGGAAGGCGGGTTCCTCTCCGGAGGGGAGCGCCAGCGCGTCACGCACTGGCGCGCCTACTGCCTCCGGGACGGCATCCTCGTCCTGGACGAGGCCGCAGCCCAGGCCGACCCGGCCTCGCGCGCTTGACATCCACCAGGCCCCGTCCCCGGCCTCGCCGCCGGGCGGGCCGTCATCATCGCCCACCGCCCGTCCATACGATCCGCGACGCAGAACCGAGATCCTCGTCGACGTCGACGCCAGACATGCATCACCGAGCGCGGCACGCTGACGAGCTGAACTGCCACGCCGGCGGACGCTATGCCGCGCGCGTGGCGCAGCCAGGACCTGAGCGAGAGACCGACGCCGCCGCACCCGGACCGCCCAGGTCGACCGGCTGGAGAGCCGAATCCGCCGCCGGGCAGGAGGAGAAGCAGCTATGTGGAGACGCTGACGCGAGTCGTCACCCGCCGCCGAGATGCGCGCATCAATCGCGCGCGTTCACGGCAGCCTCCGCGCCGTCCTCCAGGGCCTCACCCCGCTCATGATCCCTTCCTGCGCGCACTCCCGCTCGCACCCTGACCGCCTGGCTGATCGCCGTGCAGTGGTCGTGGCGGTGAGACGCCGCGCTGGTCGAGACCACATCGCCATGCACCGCCCTACCGGGTCGCGTCGTCGAGGGTCTGCGACACGACGATCGACCGCAGTCGCCGATCCACGTCCTTGACCCTGCCGCTGGGCTGGTTCAGCGCGGCGAGGAGGCACGCCGTCGTCAACGCCACCTCCAGCGAGGTCAACGCACCTCTCACCTGGCCTCCATGGTGATCCCCAACCCAGTGCAACGCCTTCATCGTCCCGCTGGTCGTGCTCGCCACCGCCGTCGTCGAGTGGCACTGTCGTCGGCCTATGCTGCGCCATCGTCCCGCTGGTCCTGACGTATGGCGGCTCGCGGCGCGCGCGACCACCTGCGCCAACGAGATGGAGTGACCGCACCTCGAGCGCCGCGGCCGGACGCCTCGTGGAGTTCGCCGGCTCCAGCCCGTGCTGCGCGCCACCGGGTGCCACCAAGACGGGCTGGGCGCCGGTGCACAGACCGCCCTGGAGGCCGCTCCGGCCTCCACCCCTGGACGGCCTGCGGGTCAAGGGCAGGCCCGCGGTACTTCCAGCCTCATCGTCAACGTCGCGCTTTCGCCCTGGTCATGGCGGTGACCGCGCACGGGTCGGTGGGCACCGGCTCGTTTACGTCGTCGCGGTACCTCGCTGATCTGTGGCCGTCACCGCGCGCACGCTGCCGACCATCGCAAGGCCATGTGCGGATCCGAGGCCGGCAACGCGAAGGTCAGCCCTGCGGGCGTGCCGGAGACATTCTCGGCGCGCGCGGCTGTCCGACCCCGGGCCAGGTCGGGAGGTCGAGCCCCTCGAGGGACCACGATCGCTGGAACGGCGTCTCCTTCTCTCCTACGACGCAGGCCGCCCCGTCCTGGCGGGCGTCTCCCACGAGCGCGCCGCAGAGAGTGACCGCCCTGGTAGGGCCCGTCAGGGGCAGGCGAGTCCACGATCCTGCGCCTGGCCGCCCCGGTTCTGGGACGTCGACGATTCTGGGACCGTCACCATCGCGGCGCACCGTGGTCCGCTCCATGCGCGCCTCTCGACGATCATGGGCGCGACCGCCATGTAGTCTTCCAGGACGTCTACCCTGTTCGACACCGCATCCGGGGAGAACCTGCGTACCGCCCGGCCTGAGGCCACCGACGCGCCGGTGCCGGCCGACGCTGCTCGGCGCGCCCGCCTGGGACCGCGCGCGTCACCGCGCTTCGCTACCGCGGGTCGGACGCGCAGGTCGGTCCCCGGCGGGCCGCAGCCCTGTCCATGGGCGAGGCGCCAGCCGCGTCGCCATCGCTCGGGGCAACTTCGCCGGGCGACGCCCCCATCCTGCTGCCTCGACGAGAGCATCACACTCGGCCCCGACGGGGAGAACGAGGTCACGCGCATCACCTCGAGGCGGGTGCGCGAGACTCTCCGAGGCGCACCGTCATCGTGGTGGCCGACACCGCCTGTCCACCGTCCGCCAGGCCGACGAGGTCGTCTTCGCGCCGAGCCCACGCCGGGTAGCGCCCGCGTGGCCCAGCGCGCGACGCAGGAACGGCGGCTGCTGTCCCCGGCCCCTTCACGCGAGTTCATCGGGGCCTCCACGGCCTCCTCGCGCTGGCACATCCGCGTCGTGAGCCGCGGAGCCGCTTCAGGTCAGGTGACGATATTGAGCGGACGCCGTCCCGCACCGGTTGGTGGCGCGGAACAGCGTTTCTGACGTTAAGGAGAACCCTCAGGGCACCATGAAACCTACAGCAATAGCTGCGAGTGGGTATGGTAGATACCAACCGGTACGGATCCGGTCTAGTGGTCGATCGAGTGCTCGGATCCAGGAAGTTGGGCGAAAGGGAGGGCTGTCATGGCCGTGACGTACTAGTCGCGCTGAGGACCTTCGCAAGCATCTTCCGAAGCGGGCCGCACGCGGTGAGCGCCAGCGCCGGCGTCACCATGCGGGTGGTGCTGGCGGGGTGGTCGGGCTCCTCGGGCGCAGCGGCCGGGCCGGACCACGCTGGTCCAGCTCAGGGTGGTGGCTGCTGTGCCCGACCTCCGAGCATCAGGCTCGACGGGTTGACGCCTCGCCAACCTCTCGCCCGTCGCCTCACCAATGTCCAGGCGCGGGCCAATGTGCCCATCACGGGACTCACGCCCTGACGGCGATCGACCTCGTGGGGCGTATGCGAGGAGGGCGCTCCGCGTCAGACGCGCAGGCGCGCCGAGGAGGCTCATCGAGGCCCTCGACCTGTGGGCGAGACTCCCGCGCAGAGATCTCAGCGGTGTTGCCCGTCTGACTGCGCTTCGTCTATGTGCGCCGTCGTCCCCGGGCGCCTGGTCATCCTCGATAGAGCCCACCAATGATAGTCGACTCCCGGTACCGGCGCCTGCTGTGGGACCAGATCCGTCCTTCTGGCCGAGGCGGGCAGCGGTCCTCCTGGTGACCCACAACGTGCGGGAGGCCGAGCGGGCGGTCGACCAGCTCACCATCCTGGACCACGGTCACGTCATCGCCGAGGGACCCCTGCGGCACTCGTGGCCGGCCGACGGATCGTCCCTTCGTCCTGGAGGTCAGCCGGAACTCGGCCGGCGGATCGAGCGCCTCGCAGGAATGAGCCTGACGCAGCACGACGCCGTACGCGCATCCGTGCGGTGGACTCTCACCAGACCCAGGCCGTGGAATGGGCCGCTCATGCCCTCAGGGACGGGTGATCCAGAGCGATACGGCTGGCACCGATCTCACTGGAGGACGTCTACATGACCTCACCGGGAGTACGGGTGAGGAGGTGAGCCGTCATGCCGCCTGAACCAGTGAATCCGCGGAAGGCCCGATCCGTCCCGATGATTCGCGTCGTCCCGATAGCTGCCGCGTAAAGCGCGGTGCGACTCCGTCCCCAGAGAATCAGGAAATGAAGGGAGAACATGATGTCTGCTCCAACGCAGTACGACGGCTGGCCGGACCAGGCCAGTGCTCGGCCCTCAGGGTAGACTCCGTCTGGTGCCAGCTCGGCCTGCTTGTGTGGCAGTCTCCGTCCGCAGCCTCCCCATGCTGCTCCCCTTCATCATCGTCCAGACGCTGCCGTCCGTCTCCATGGTCCTGGGATACGGGCTCATTGCGGGCCACCCAGGCCGCGAGGCGAGTCTCTACCTGGCGGCGGCGGCTGGCGATCGCGCTCATCTCGCTGGGACTCATCATCGACACCCCAGTGGGTCTCCCGGTCCGCACTGAGGGGCAGCCCTGGACTGGATCGCACCCTGCCCGTCCCAGGATCGCCTTCCTGCAGCAGACCTCGCGATCTGGACCGCTCTTGCACTGCCGCTGGTTGTGGGCGTCTCTCGTCGCCAACGCCCGCTTCGACGTCGACCTCGCCCGCAGTGGTGGCTGGTGCCCGGCGCCGTGCTGGTCGCCTGACAGCGGCCCGCATCGTTACGCCATCGCCACGCTCCTGGCTCGGCCCCTGGCTCAGATCCCTCCCCAGGTGCTCGCCTTTCGCGACATCATGCTGTTCTCGCCCGTCAGCTTCCCTGCCGACAGGCTCTGACTGGGCCCAGGAGATCACCGCTGGCTGCCCGGTCTGAGCTGGCTCAGGTGGTGCGTGCCGGTCTGTTCTCGCGCACGCCAGCATGCCCGCCCGTTCTGGGGCCCTGGGCGGATGGTGCCTGGTGGCCGTCGCCGGAGCGTCATCTGGGCCCTGGGAAGCGGCCCTGAGTCGGCTGGGATGCGACATGGTCGAAGCGGTGGAGGGAGTGATCCCGAACGTGGAGGGGGAAGTGCCGTGAACCCCCTTTCTGAGGGGCCTCCTCTACAGTGGGGCATGACTGCCCGGAGCTCCGCCCGTGGGACCGAACAGTGACGGTGATGACTCCGGGGCCTCCGCCTCTGATGACATCAGGGAGGCGACGCGCGCCCTCAATGAGGCGATCACCGCCTTCTCCCCGTGCAGTGGGGGCGGTCGGTCGAGGAGCGCGCCGGAGCAGTGAGTGCGGTGGCGGCCTCCTGGACCTCGCTCTCCCGGAGCTGGCCTCCGCCTCCACTGCAGTCAGCGGGCCAGCCGGTCGGGGCTGGGCGCTCGGAGCGAGGAGACAGGGCGCGGATCCCTGCTGCTGCCAGGAGGTGTTCGCTGCCAAGGCTATGAGGGGCGTCGGTCAGTGACATCGCCTCGGCGAGCTGGATTCACCAAGGCGACCTTCTGCTCCTCTTCCCTCCAAGGGGCCCTGTTCCTGGAGGGTCGTCACCTGTGGTGAGGAGCTCGGATGAGGCGCATCGCCAGGATGGCGAGCCCCGACCGGTGGGCGAGCAGGCTCAGGAGCTCTCGGGCAGAGGATGTTGTCCTGCACCCGAGCCCGGTATCTACGCGATTCGTCAGGAGGACTCTCGGGATCGAGCTACGGCAGCTGCCGCTGGTTGAGAGACCTCCTCCTGGTGGGGCCGTTCCCACGGACGCCGCGACCGAGCCAGCAGGATGAGGGACGGCCTTCGGGCTCCTGGCGGTGGGCATCTTCGGCCGCGTGAGCTCGCAGCCACCACCTCACGCAGGAGGTCGAGACATCGTTCAGCGCCCTGTCCGGCGGCTCGCGAGGATGGCAGTGACTGACATTCCTCCTCCCGCCGAGCGAGAACATGTTTCGCGTAGAGGTACGGAAAAAGGTTGCCTTCGCTGAAAGTGTCCTTCTCGGGTGGAGGAGGGCCTCGAGGTCAGGCGAGCTCCTCGGTAGCGGTGGACCACCAGCTCGGCGAGCGCCGGGTGGTCGCCGATGGGGAGCGGCCACGACGTCAGCGCCCGTAAGAGTGCAGGGCCCGATGGAAACGCCCTTCCGCCGCAGGTGGGTAGGCCACCCACCCGCCTGGCGCCCCGGGCCCGGCCGTGCTCACCGCGTCACGGACGCTGGGGCGCGCAGCCGAGAGGATGAGCGGGCGTCACCTGCGTCCCAGGCGCGCCTCGAGCAGGCGAGTGATGGCCTCGACCTCCTCAGCGCCGCCCGCCCTGAGCGTGACCGGCGCGCCCAGGACGATGTGGTCGAGTCCCGCAAGTCCGCCCAGGGGCGCGGATGCCTCGGAGACGCTGCGCGACGGCCTCCACCAGGTGCTCCTCGACCCCAGGTGCCCGGTGACCGTCCCCGACCCGTGCCGTTCCACCGCGGCCGGTACGTCATTGACGGACGGATAGCCGCGGGCCAGGAAGAGGGCAGCACCACCGGATCCACCAGCCCTCCAGGGCCGTGGCCGGGTCCGGGGCTGGAGCTCGGCGTAGCCGCGTACCTCCACCCCGGCAGGATCCGTGCCGACGCGCTCAGCGGTGCGGGACAGGACCGAGACGCCGGGCCGGCGAGCCGTGGGCCCAGCAGCACCAGGGACGAGTGCTCATGCCGGCTCCACCGCCAGGACCGCGCGCGTGTGCGAGGACGAGCGGCTCGACCGGCCTCCAGGCCGACAGGACCACCGGCGGCTGATGACTCGTCCGGCACAGCGAGCCTCCAGGTGCGTGGCCGCGTGGAGGATCGGGCTGGACCTCCTCAAGCACCTGCTCGTCTCCTCTCGAGATCTCTGTGCAGCGGCGCGCGCCTTGCGGACCGCCAGGGTCGGAAGGCCGCCCAGATCACGAGCGCGCCGTACACCGCGGCCCGGCCTGAGCCGAGGTCTCGGCCCAGGACAGATGGCACCGCAGGTTCGTGGCGAGGATCAGCCCGCCGACGGCGGTGCCAGCACCGCTCGGGCAGGCGGGAGACCAGCCAGGCGGAGATCGGTGCGGCCACCAGCCCGCCGGCCAGCAGGGTCAGGACGATCCGAGGCTGATGCCGCGGTGCCCGGTCCGGTGAGGAAATCCGGCTGGAGCCGCCACCGTCACCAGGAACTCGAGGCCCCCACCGAGGCCGACCACGGTGCGCGGCGCCGTGCGACCACCCGCGAGGCAGCGTCGTCGTCACCACCGGCTCAGCCGCCACCACCGGTGGCGTCAACAGCTCGCCACCAGTCCCAGAACCAGGGCCCGCCTGCCGTGCGGGGAGCGCCGCTACCGGATCCCTCTGGGCGGGCGCAGGGCGAAGCGCCCCAGGACATAGGGTCCCCAGCGGGATCAGCAGGCTCGCGCCGTCACCGGGGTCCGCCGCGCGGGGTCGACAGGTGAGGACAGGACCGCGGCGCCGCTGAAGGCCCCCACCGCGCCGGGCAGCCCCAGCCGGACACCAGGCGAGGATCGGTGTTGCCCAGCCTCCAGTGGGAGGCCCCCGAGGCCAGGAGTCGTGCCGATCTCAGCCAGGGTGCACTGGAGGCCGAGGGCCAGTGCCGGAGCTCAGCCCGGCCAGAAGCAGCAGGGAGGAGGAGGTCATGCCGTACCCCCATCCGAGCGAGCCGTCGACCAGCTGGGCGGCCAGGCCGACGAGGGCGAGAAGAACAAGCTTGCGCATCAGTGACTCGGGACATTCGGTCTGCATGCGCCGAGGAGGACTCACGCGGCCGGACTCGCCGGCCGGCCTCCTCGACGACTCAGTCGGCCAGTACGGGCTCAGGGTGACGACGTCGCCGATGACGGCGATGACCGCGGGGGCGGTCCGCCAGTACCGGGCGGCGACGTCGGCCAGACATCGCCAGCTCGGTGGTGGTCACGCGCTGGTCGGGGTGGTAGCCGCGCTCGATGATCGCCGCCGGGTGGCCGGATCGCTGCCGGCCTCCAGCGAGGCGACCGAGTCCCGCAGCCGGGGGACCCCCATGAGCAGGATGAGGGTGTGGTCGCGGCGCTGGGGGAGCACCCCCAGATCCGCATGAGCCGTGATGACCGAGAGCCGCGCGACAGCCCCGGTGGGTGACGGGGATCCCCGCCGCCGCAGGCGGCGATGGCGCTGGTGATCCCCAGGGACGACCTCGACGGCGGCGATACCGGCCCGGCGGCAGGCGGCCGCCTCTCTCGCCGCGCCCGAGCACGTGAGGTCGCCGCCCTTGGACAGACCACGCCTTTGCCGCGGCGGGCCAGGTCGACCAAGGCGCGTCGATCTCCTCCTGACTCATGACGGCGGCCGCGCCGCTTGGGCGTCGATGACCTCCGTGCTGGGGGTCAAGGTCCTCCAGGAGGTCCGGGGCGCCAGCGCGTCGACGACAACCACGTCCGCCCGGCCAGCAGCCTCCAGGCCTCGGGCGGTGATGAGGCCGCTGCTGCCCGGGCCGCCGCCCACCAGGGCCACCCACGCCCGCGGAACCCGCGGAACAGAGCCAGCGGGCGTCCCGGTACTGGGGAGAGACGTCGTGGGTCATGCCTCAGCCCCTGCCTGAGGAGGCGGCCGCAGCCGGTTCTCCGCGCCCTGCGCCTGCGAGCTGCACCATGCCCGCCCGAGCGTGCCTCCCTCGTGGAGCGTCGATGAGGAGGAAGGCGCCGTCAGACCTGAGACCGAGTAGTCGGCCAAGGGCACCGGCGAGGCCAGACGCAGCCGACACCGGGCCGATGTCGTTGGAGCTCCAGGCGGTCAGCGCGGCACCGTGGTCCGAGGTCATCCAGGTCGAGGCGCCCCGTCAATGGCGCGCACGATCGCCTGGACCGTCTGGGCGCCGTGCTGAGCAGCACTCGCGCCCGCGCAGGGGCTCCTCGCTCAGCCAGGACGCACGGGCGTCGACCTCGGTGAGGCACCTGGGGCGCGTCCCCGCCGCAGCCAGGGGTGTCACGCGGGCGACGTCGATATCGTCGGTCAGGCGAACCGTCACCGACTGGCCCTCAACGGCCTCCTCCAGGCTGCGCTCGCCCAGGTCGATGCCGGCCACGCGCGAGTACCTGCCCGAGGCAGCACCACCACGGGGTCGCCGATGCGCACCGTGCCCGAGGCGATCCGCCCGGCGTAGCCTCGGTAGTCACGCAGCTCGGGCCTCGGCGCCGCCCCCTGAGGGAGCGGATGACCAGCTGGACGGGGAGGCGGAGGCGCCCTCCTCGCGGGCGGTGGGCAGGGACTCCAGCAGCCCCTAGCAGGGTCGGTCCCTCGTAGAAGGGCGTGCTGGCCGAGGCCTCGACGATGTTGTCCCCCAGGAGTGCGGAGGTCGGCAGGACATGGATCTCGGCCACGCTCGGCGGCCACGGCGCGGATATCGGCCTCGATGGCCGCGTAGACCTCGGCGGAGAAGTCCACCAGGTCGATCTTGTTGACCGCGACGATGACGTGCGGGACCCGCAGGAGGGCGGCGACCGCCAGGGTGGCGGCGCGTCTGCTCCAGGACCCGTTGCGGGCGTCCACCAGCAACACGACGACGTCGGCCGTGGAGCAGCCGGTGACCGTGTTGCGGTGTGCTGCACGTGCCCGGGGCGAGTCGGCCAGGATGAAGGAGCGCTGCGGGGTGGCGAAAGTAGCGGTAGGCGACGTCGATGGTGATGCCCTGCTCCCGCTCGGCCCGCGGACCGTCGGTCAGCGGTGCGAGGGTCGGCGCTGGTCAGGCCCCGATCCAGGCTGACCTGCTCGACGGCGGCCAGCTGGTCGCGCAGTACGGACTTGGAGTCGAACAGCAGGGCGGCCCACTGACGTGGACTTGCCGTCGTCGACGCTGCCGGCCGTGGCCCAGCCGCAGCAGTGAGCCGGTGGTGGCGGCGCGTGCCTCGGCCTCGGCAGGGGATGTCGGTGAGGGTGGGGTGCTCATCAGAAGTAGCCCTCCTTCTTGCGGTCCTCCGCGGCCGCCTCGCTCAGGCGGTCATCGGCGCGGGTGGCTCCCCGCTCCGGTCAGGGGTGGAGGCGGCGACCTCCAGGACGATGTCGTGGTTGGTGGCGGCGGTGGACTCGACAGCGCCGGTGCAGGACATGTCGCCCACGGTGCGGTAGCGCACGGTGCGGGTGACGACCTGCTCGCCGTCGCGCAGCCGGTTGACGCCACCGGCCGCCAGCCACATCCCGTCACGCAGGAAGACCTCGCGCTCGTGGGCGTAGTAGAGGGCCGGGCAGGGGCGATGTCCTCGCGCTCGATGTGGCGCCACACGTCCAGCTCGGTCCAGTTGCTCCAGGGAAGACCCGCACGTGCTCACCGGGGGCGGTGGCGGGGGTTGAGCAGGTTCCACAGCTCAGGGGCGCTGGTTGCGCGGGTCCCACTGGCCGAACTCGTCGCGCAGGGAGACGATGCGCTCCTTGGCCCGGGCCTTCTCCTCGTCGCGGCGCCCGCCGCCGAAGACGCTGTCGAGCCGCCCTCCTCGATGGCGTCGAGAAGCGGAATCGTCTGGAGCGGGTTACGGGTGCCGTCGGTGCGCTCGCGCAGACGGCCGTCGTCGATGTAGTCCTGGACGCGGGCCACCACGAGCCGCAGACCGAGCTCCTCGACCGTCCGGTCGCGGTAGGCCAGCAGCTCGGGGAAGTTGTGGCCGGTGTCCACGTGCAGGACAGGGAAGGGGATCGGAGCGGGCCAGAAGGCCTTGCGCGCCAGGTGCAGCATGACCACGGGAGTCCTTGCCCCCGGAGAACAGCAGCACGGGGCGGCGGCACTCGGCGGCGATCTCCCGGATGACGAGGATGGCCTCGGCCTCCAGGACGTCAAGGATGTCCAGGGCCTCAGTGGTGGCGGGGGCCTGGGAGAGGTCAGCCAGGCCCGGCCGGTTCGAGGCTCCGGCGTCTGATGGGGGCGGAGGAGGGCCGGGGCCGGACGGGTGTGGGTCAGGGTGATGCTCATAGGTGGATTCCGCATTCTGTCTTGGTGAATCCGGCCCAGCGGCCGGAACGAGGGGTCGTCTCCGGGTTTGACTCGCGCCGTGCACGGGCGCAGCCGATCGAGGGGTAGCCGTCGTACAGGAGAGGTTGATGAGCACGCCGTGCTGGTCGGCGTAGCCGGTCAGCTCCTCCATGCTCAGGCGGCCAGGGGGTTGATCTTGACGATCTCGTGGGTGGCGTCCCATCCGATCAGCGGTGTGTGGGTGCGGGTGGGGCGTCCTCGCGGCGCACCCCGGTGGCCCAGGCCTCATAGCCGCTCAGGGCCCTCGCCAGCGGCTCGACCTTGCGCAGACGGCAGCAGGCGGCCCGGGGTCCCGTGACCACAGATCCGGCCCGTGGCGCTCGTCCTGCTCGGCCAGGCTCAGCTCGGAGTCACGTCGAGCGGTGACGTCCATAGTGGCAACCACGGCGTCGCGGGTGCCCACGGTCTCGGTGAAGTGGTAGCCGGTGTCCAGGAAGAGGACGTCGACGCCGGGCAGGGACCCGGGAGACCACGTGCGGCAGGACGGCTCGGCCATGGAGCAGGCCACGGCCAGCGTGTCGGGGAAGTTCTGGGCCGCCCACTGGGCGACGTCGAGGCCGGGGCGTCGTCACCGAGCTCGCGCGCACCGGCCTCGGCCAGGGCGCGCAGCTCTTCGGTGGATCGCCGCGGGGCCGAGCCGGCTCCCCGTGACCTCGAGGCGGCAGGAGCGCGGTGAGCCAGGTTCAGGGACGCCAGGTGCTGTCAGTGGTTGCGGCGCTCACTGCAGGGCCTCCTCATCGGCTCGGTGCGCCCACTGGGCGAAGCTCTCCTCGGGGAGGCGCTGGTCCAGGTAGCGGCGCACCAGGCGCTCGACGTAGTCGACCAGGCCGGAGGCGGGAACCTTCAGACCCCTCACCGTGCGACCCAGGCCGGCCTCGGCGCGCCCGTCGGAGGCCAGGCCACCGCCCAGAGTGCACCTGGAAAGCCGGGCATCTGCTCGCCGTCGACCGTGATGATCTGGCCTTGAGGCCGATGTCGGCGATCTGGATGCGGGCGCAGGAGTTCGGGCAGCCGTTGATGGTCAGGGTGATGCGCCGCTCCAGGTCGGTGTCGGCCAGGCGAGCGTCGAGCTCGGCCGAGACGCGCGCCGCCAGCTTCTTGGTCTCCACGATCGCGAACTTGCAGAACTCCAGCCCGGTGCAGGCCAGGGTCGAGCGGGTGAAAGGCGCCCGATCGGGATCGAGCCCTCAGCTCGCGCAGGCCGGCGACGGCGTCGTCGACCTTCTCGGCAGGCACGTCCAGGAGCAGCAGGTTCTGCAGCGGGGTGGTGCGCACGCGGTTGGAGCCGACCCGCTCGGCCAGGTCGGCCAGGCCCAGCAGGACGTCCCCGCTCAACCCGGCCGACGGGCGGCTTGGCCCCCACCCGAAGCGGCCGTCCTTCTGCTCATGGACGCCGATGTGGTCAGAGTCCCCGCTCGGCTCCTCAGGGGCCGGCCCGTCAGGCAGGGCGCGCCCCAGGTGAGTCGTCCTGGAGGACCTGGCGGAACTTCTCCGGCCCCACTCGGCCATGAGGAACTTCAACCGGGCCTTGTTGCGCAGGCGGCGGTAGCCGTAGTCGCGGAAGATGCGGATGACGCCGTACCAGACGTCGAGAACGTCCTCAGGCGTGACGAAGGCTCCCAGCCGCTGGCCCAGACGCGGGGCGGTGGACAGGGCCCCGGCCACCCACAGGTCATAGCCGGGACCGAGCTCGGGGTGGTTGACGCCGACGAAGGAGACGTCGTTGATCTCGTGGAGGATGTCGAGGCTGGGGAGCCGGTGATGGCCGTCTTGAACTTGCGGGGCAGATTGGCCAGCTCGGGGTCACCCAGGTAGGTGTCCTTGATGGCACGGGCCAGCGGGGTCGGATCGATGACCTCGTCCTTGGCGATGCCGGCCACTGGGGAGACCAGGAACCCCCGAGGCGTGTCCCCGCAGCCCTCGATGGTGGTCAGCCCCACCGACTCCAGGCGCCGCCACAGCTCTGGGACATTGTCGATCTCCACCCAGTGCAGCTGGATGTTCTGGCGGTCAGTGATGTCGGCGGTGCCGCGGGCGAAGTCGTTGGAGACCGAGCCGAGCACCCGCAGCTGCTCGCGGCTCAGGCTCCCACCGTCCAGGCGCACCCGCCGCATGAAGTAGCGGTCGGAGGCTCAGAGGCGTCCAGCTGGGCGGTGCGGCCGCCGTCGATCCCTGCTTGCGCTGGGTGTACAGGCCCACCAGCGGAAACGGCCGTTGAGGGTCATCGGGCGCGATGCTCTCGTAGCCGCCGGGACCGTAGATGCGCATGATCCGGTCGCGCACCGCCAGCGGGTCCCCGTCCTGCTTGAAGGCCTCGTTGTCATTGAGCGGCTTGCGCCCGTCGAGGGCCCACTGGCCGTTGGAGCGGGCCTTGCGCGGCGGGCGCAGGGTGCGGGCGGGTGGCGTGACGGTGGTGGTCATTGCTCCTCCATGACGGTGGCGTGTCATTGGCGTATGAGGAGCGTCCGGGGGCGGCCTGGTGTGCTGCTGCGTGTAGAGCCTGCAGGGCCGTTCGGTTGGCGTCAGCCGTCTCAACGGGGCCTTCCGGACGCTTCATTGCGCCGGATACCTCGTTGCGGGGGTGAAGTCCCCGTGGTGTCAGGCGCTGGTCAGGCCCGACAACACATGACCGCATGGGCACGCAGAATGTCAGCGGGATAGGTACCGCTGAAGAGTGCTGCGTGAGAGAAGGTCATGGCCGAAACATTAACCATGCTTTTACCTGGCGACAAGCAGGAATGATCTGTGCTTCGAGTCACGGCAGGAGTGTTGGGGGTGCACTTTAACCCGTCAGGACGCGGAAAAAGATCGTGCTGCCGCACGCGGCGGCACCGGTGGTGGCGTGCGGCAGCGGATAGGTGGGATATGGGACCTTGGGCCTGGGGCTGCGATCAGGCGCCCAGCTCGCGGTCCCTCTCGGCGATGGCCTCGAAGGCGCGCACGACGGCGTCGGAGAAACCGGCCCGCTCCAGGGCCACCATGCCCGCCACTGTTGTCCCGCCGGGGGAGCAGACCGCGTCAATGAGGTCGGCCGGGGTGCGGCCGTGGCCTCCCTCAGCGGTGCGCTGAGCCTCGGTCTGCACGGTGCGGGCGGTCCCCAGCACCGCCTGCGCGACGATCTGGACGGCCTGGGCCTTGGGGATGCCGCCCATGACGCCGGCGCGCGCCAGGGCGTCGATGAAGGCGCACACCAGGGCGGGGGAGGAGCCCGCCAGGCCGATGAAGGAGGAGAAGTCCTTCTCCTCCAGGATCACGGTGCGACCGATGGTCTCCATGAGGGTGCGCACCGTCTCCAGGTCCTGGGCGCTCGCACTGCTGCCCGGTGTCAGCGCCGTCATCGACTCACCCACAGAGGCGGCCATGTTCGGCATGGTGCGCACCACCCGGGTACCGCCCGGCAGCATCGACTCCAGGCGCTCCACGGGCACGCCGGCCGCGATGGAGACCACCAGGGGCCGGCTGGCGGCGATGGCCTCCGACAGCCGGGGCAGGACATCGGGGATGACGTAGGGCTTGAGGCCCACGATGAGGACGTCGCTGCGTGAAACCAGCTCGGCGGCGTCGGGCACGTGGACGGCCCCGACCTGCCCGGCCAGGCGCTCGGCAGAGCCGTGCTTGCTGGTCAGGAGCAGGTGCCCGGCCGGTGTTCCCGCAGCCACGGCCCCTCGCACAATGGCGCTGACCATGTTGCCGGCGCCGATGAACCCGATACGCATGAAGGCCTCCTGCTCGTGAGCGACATGAGGCCATCACCGTACCGCGGCGGCGCGCCAGGCGGTGCGACTTCCGGGGCGCCGGTCGGCCGTCAGAGCACCAGTGCGGCGATCCACCCGGCGATGAGCAGGGGGATGCTGAAGTGCAGGGAAGGTCGGGATGACCGAGTCGCGCATGTGGTCGTGCTGCCCGTCGGCGTTGAGCCCGGCCGTGGGCCCCAGCGTGAGTCCGACGCCGGTGAGCCAGCATCCCCAGGGCCCCTGGCGGTCCCGATGAGGGGAGACCGTGGCGACCGGGGAGAAGCCCAGGGAGACGCACAGCGGCACGTAGATCGCCGAGATGATCGGCAGGGTGGAGAAGGACGAGCCGATGCCCATGGTCACGATGAGGCCCACGAGCAGCATGACGAAGGCGGCGGCGGGCTTGGAGCCCGCGAACAAGGGAGGTCGCCGACGTCACCAGCGGCTCGATCTGCTTGGTCTCCTTCGAAAACGGCGGCGAAGCCCTGCGCCGTTATCATGATGAGCCCGATGAGCGCCATCATCCGCATGCCGCCGGTGAAGACGTCGTCGGCCTCAGCGATGGTGACGACCCGGGTGGCCATGAACAGCAGCAGACCGATCAGGGCCCCGACCAGGAGCGGGTCGGCCTTGGACCCCGTCCAGGTCAGGATCGTCTGGACCACGAAACAGGCGAGAACAGCGATCAGTGCCACGACGACCTTGACAGGCTTGACCTCGACCGGGCCGGAGACCTCATCGCCCGAGCCGGCGTTGCCTCCAGTGTCGATCCGGTAGACGCGGGGCTTGCGGTAGGTGACGAACACGGCGATGAGCAGCCCCGCGAGCATGCCCAGCGCCGGGATCCCCATGGCCTGGGTGGCCGGGACCTGAGAGACGTCCAGGCCCGCCTCCTCGATGTTGGCGTAGAGGATGTCATGGAGGAAGACCCGCCCGAAGCCCAGGGGCAGGAACATGTAGGTGGTCACCAGACCGAAGGTGATGGCGCAGGCCACGGCGCGACGGTCCAGCTGCAGACGGCTCATGACGATGAGCAGCGGAGGGACCACCAGTGGGATGAAGGCGATGTGAACCGGGATGAGGTTCTGACTCATGACAGCCATGGCCGTGAGCCCGCCCAGTACCAGCATGGTGGTGGTGCGCACGGCCCTGCGGGAGGCGGACTCGTCCTTGTTCTCAATGCGGCCGATGAGCCAGTTCGCCAGCAGCTGGGGCAGGCCCGAGTGGGCCACCGCCATGGCGAAGGCACCCAGCAGCGCATAGGACAGGGCGATCTTGGCCCCGGCGGCCAGCCCGTCCTGGAAGGCGACCATGGTGCGGCTGATACCCAGGCCGGCGCTCAGCCCGCCCGCGAGAGCGCCGACGAACAGGGACAGGACCACATGGACGCGCAGCATCGCCAGGATGAGCATGACCAGGACGGCGAGGATGATGGCGTTCATAGGGGCCTTCCGATGGGGGCCGGCTGTGCGGGGCTTCGTGAACGAGTCTGGGTGAACCCGTGCGAATCGAGGCCGATTGTGCCAGGCGAGCGTGACGGGGACGTATCGTGGACCGATGAGCGAGAACCGAAAGAACGTCACCGTCGACTCCGCACCGGCCCGCCGTGCCCTCGTCACAGGGGCCTCCACCGGTATCGGTGCCGCCACCGTTCGACTCCTGCGCTCCCACGGGTGGGAGGTCGTCGCCACCGCCCGGCGGGTGGAGCGTCTTGAGGCGCTGGCCGCCGAGACCGGCTGCACATGGGTGGCCGCCGACCTCCAGGAGCCCGGCGACGTCGAGCGCCTGGCCGGCGAGGTGCTGGCCGAGGGAAGCATCGACGCCGTCGTCAACAATGCCGGTGGCGCACTGGGGGTCGACCCGGTCGCCGAGGGCAGCGCCCAGGAGTGGGCCACTATGTATGAGCGCAACGTGCTCGCGGCCCTGCGCGTGAGCCAGGCCTTCCTGCCCGGGCTGCGGGAGCGGGAAGGGGACCTGGTTTTCCTCACCTCCATGGCGGCCCACGACACATACCCCGGTGGGGGCGGTTACGTGGCGGCCAAGCACGCCGAGCGGATCATCGCCAACACGCTGCGCCTGGAGCTGGTGGGGGAGCCGGTGCGCGTCATCGAGATCGCCCCCGGCATGGTGGCCACCGAGGAGTTCTCCCTCAACCGTCTCCACGGGGACGCTGAGGCCGCCGCGAAGGTCTCATGCCGGTGTCGCCGAGCCGCTCAGCGCCGACGACGTCGCCGCCTGCATCGTCTGGACGCTGGAGCTGCCCGCCCACGTCAACATCGACTCCATGGTGGTGCGGCCGCGGGCCCAGGCCTCCAACACGCTGGTGGCCCGGGAGCAGTAGGGGAGCGCGTCGTCGCACATAGGGTGGTCCACAGGCGCGACCTGCCCGGGCACAGCGCGGGTTCCCTAACGTCGTTCCAGCCCCGGCCGGGCCAGGAAACCAGACTGAAAGGACACCCATGACCAAGCACGTCTCCTCCGGTGGTGAGGCCACTTCTCTCGTCCTCGCGCGACGCGGCCACGGAGAGTCTTCCCATCAGGGGAATCCCGCCGACGCCGCTGCGCAGCTTCTGCCGCAGGGCGCCGTAGGCGCTCCCGGCAGTGATCAGCACTGCGGCAGCTCGGGCGTCAAGGACCTCAAGGCGGCTGCGGGTAGCGCTGACTCAGGGGCGATGAGGACCGAGGTTCTTGCCAAGGACGTCGCCCACGACTCCGCCAAGGGCGCCGGGGCGGCTCACTCGGCTGCTGGCAGCAGCACTGCTGAGACCCGCCTGGGCGGGGCGTGGGCGTCCCGGATGCTCAGAACGCCGCGACCATCGGCGTCGTGCCCTCCACGTCCACGGCGGCCAAGAAGGCCCGGACCAAGGCGCGCGGGCCCTGGTACCGCCGTCGCGCCGTCGTGGGCGCTGCCGGGGTAGCGCTGCTGGCGGGCTCCTTCGGGGCCGGGTGGGGGACCAACGAGCTCCTCGGCTCCCAACTCCCAGCACGGTCAGGCCCAGCAGCAAGGAGCCGGCAACGGTCAGGGCATGCCCGGAGGGGGCCAGGGAGGTCCCGGCGGGAGAGGCCCCGGTGGTCAGGGAGGGCCCGGGGGTGCAGGAGGCCCCGGCGGGCAGATGCCCGGAGGCGGCCCCGGCGGACAGGGTGGCCAGGGAGGCCCCGGCGGTCAGAACGGACAGGGCGGCCAGGGCGGTCCGGGAGGAGGCTCCGGTGGAGCCGGCCGGACCACCCCCAACGGGGACGCCTCCAGTGGCTCAGGCTCGAGCTCGAGCGGCGGCCAGCAGTCGGGCTCCGGCTCGGGTGATGGCAACCAGAAGGGCGGCTCAGGCTCCTCGGGCGTTCTCCAGCAGCAGGACGCCTCTCCGAGCACGCAGGGCTGAGGCCGCCGGCGCCACCGCCCACAGAACAACATTCTCTTCAAAGGCGACGCGTATTCGTGTCGCCTTTGAAGTTCTTGTCGGTGTGTGCAGATTCGGTTACGGTCGCTGGCAGCCTCGCAGCGCTCACCGCGATGACACGGAGGAGAGGGAACCCGATGACTGACGCACACCCCCGCATGGCGTTGGGCACCATGCACTGGAACCCGCCTGCCCGCCACCCAGTCCCGCGAAATCCTCGACGCCTACCTGGATCTGGGCGGCCAGTGGGATCGACACCGCGAACTGCTACGCCTTCTGGGGAGCCGAGTCCGGCCTCGGGGGCCAGAGCGAGACCGTCATCGGTCAGTGGCTCGCTGATCGCGGCGTGCGCGACCAGGTGAGGATCAGCACCAAGGTCGGTGCGGAGCCGACCCGCCCCCACGGTTTCCCGGCCGCCGTGGAAGGTCTGGGCAGGGAGACCGTCAACCAGGGCCATTCGGGACAGCCTGCAGCGTCTGCAGACGGAGCGCGTCGACATGTACTGGGCCCATATGGAGGACCGGGAGCAGTCGGTCGCGGATGTCGCGGAGACCTTCGGTGCCCTGGTTGACCAAGGGCTGACCGCGCGGATCGGGCTGTCCAACCATCCGGCCTGGTACGCCGCCGCAGCCAACGTGCACGCCGAGCAGCGGGGCTCAGCCGGCTTCAGCGCCCTGCAGCTGCGGGAGTCGTACCTCCATCCGAGGCCGGATACCCCGGTTGAGGGGGAGGACCACCCCCACGGGATGATGACCATCGAGAGCAAGGACCTCGCCGAGCGCTGCGGACTGGACCTGTGGGCCTACACGCCGCTGCTGACCGGCGCCTACGAGCACCCGGAGCGCCCACTGCCCGAGGCCTACAGGCACCCGGGGACTGACAAGCGGCTGACGGCGCTGCGCACATGGTCGGAGCGTCTTGCCATGAAGCCGAGCCAGGTCGTCCTGGCCCTTCTCAGCGCCCAGCAGCCAACCATCACCCCGATCGTGGGCGTCAGCAGCGTCGCCCAGCTCGCTGACGCCGTCGAGGCCACCCGCTTCAGTCTTCCGCAGGAGGCCGTCGAGGAGCTCAACGCAGCCGGCTAGATGTACGGCTAGACCGAGCGGCTCCGAACCGGCGACCAGCAGGACCACCGCCCACAGAACAACATTTTCTTCAAACGCGACGCGTATTCGTGTCGCCTTTGAAGTTCTTGTCGGTGTGTGCAGATTCGGTCGCTGGCGCTGGGGTCGGGTCTGGGCGAGGGAAGGTGGTGCCCGCCGCTATTCCACCGCCGGGTGTGGGGAGGATGACGCCGCCGAGCCGCGGCGTGAACTGGCCCCGGCGGTACGCCCCCCACTACACTCCCCGGAGCAAAGGCACTGACCCGGCCATCACCGGCGAGCCTCCGGAAGAACCGGACCCCGGCGCACCGGCGCCGTCGGCCCGCAGTAGAACCGGACGGGACAGCCCGTCACAGCTGGAAACGAAGCGGTCGTGCACACCGTCCCTCTCGGGGCGCGCAGCACGGCAAGCGAGGTGGTACCGCGGTGCGGCACCAGCCGGGCACCAGCCCCGGTCGGGAGCCGACGTCGTCCTCGTCAGGCCCCGGGCACCCGCCCGAGGCGGCAGGAACGAGTGAGACGAGAGCACACCGCGATGGCTGAGAAGATGGCTGACAGCACCACCGCCGACGGCAGCGAGCCGACCGGCGCCGCCTTCTACCCCCTGCACCGCCCGGGGAGCAGATCGACCCCTCGCCCTCCTTCCCCGCCATTGAGGAGGACGTCCTGGCCTACTGGAAGGTCGACGGCACCTTCCAGGCCTCCATCGACAACCGCGCCGAGCCCTGCGACGAGTTCGTCTTCTACGACGGCCCGCCCTTCGCCAACGGCCTGCCCCACTACGGCCACCTGCTGACCGGCTACGTCAAGGACGCCGTCGGGCGCTACCAGACCCAGCGCGGCAAGCGCGTCGAGCGCCGCTTCGGCTGGGACACCCACGGCCTGCCCGCCGAGCTCGAGGCCCAGCGCCTGCTCGGCATCGACGACGTCACCGAGATCACCGCCCCGGCGGCATCGGCATCGAGAAGTTCAACGAGGAGTGCCGTAGCTCCGTCCTGCGCTACACCAAGGGTGGGAGGACTACGTCACCCGCCAGGCCCGCTGGGTCGACTTCGACAACGACTACAAGACCCTCGACCCCGACTACATGGAGTCGGTGCTGTGGGCCTTCAAGCGGCTGTGGGACAAGGGTCTGGCCTCACCAGGGCTACCGCGTCCTGCCCTACTGCTGGCACGACCGCACCCCTTGAGCAACCACGAGCTCAAGATGGACGACGACGTCTACCAGGACCGCCAGGACAACACGGTCACGGTGGGCCTGCGCCTGGAGGAGCCGCTGCGCCAGGGCGCCGAGCGCCCCGAGCTGGTCCTCATCTGGACCACCACCCCCTGGACGCTTCCCTCCAACGTGGCCATCGCCGTGGGGACCCGACGTCGAGTACGTGACCGTCCACGTCGACGAGGACCTCGACTCGCCGGTGGCCGGCCAGGACGTCGTTATCGCGAAGGACCTGCTGGGCTCCCTACGCCCGCGAGCTCGGCGAGGGACCCGCAGGTGCTGGCCACCTGCACCGGGGCCGACCTGGTCGGGGCGGCGCTACCACCCGATCTTCGACTACTTCGACGACGCCGCCCATCGGGCCGAGGGCGCCGCGCCCGGGCCGAAGGCCTGGCAGATCATCGCCGCGGACTTCGTGACCACCTCCGACGGAACCGGCCTGGTGCACATGGCCTCGGCCTTCGGTGAGGACGACATGATCGCCTGCTCCGAGGCCGGCATCGAGACGGTCGTGCCCGTCGACGACGGCGGCTGCCTGACCGAGGAGATCCGCGACTATGCCGGGCTGCAGGTCTTCGAGGCCAACAAAGCCCATCGTCGCCGACCTGCGCGACGGCACCGGCCCCCTGGCCCGCCGCGACGAGCCGGCGCGCCGTCCTGGTGCGCCAGGCCTCCTACGTGCACTCCTACCCGCACTGCTGGCGCTGCCGCAAGCCGCTCATCTACAAGGCCGTCTCCTCCTGGTTCGTGCGCGTCTCGGCGATCCGCGACCGCATGGTCGAGCTCAACCAGGACATCGACTGGTACCCCGGCCACATCAAGGACGGCATCTTCGGCAAATGGCTGGCGAACGCGCGCGACTGGTCGATCTCCCGCAACCGCTTCTGGGGCGCGCCCATCCCGGTGTGGGTCAGCGACAACCCCGACTACCCGCGCACCGACGTCTACGGCTCCTACGCCGAGCTCGAGCGCGACTTCGGTGTCAAGGTCACCGACCTGCACCGCCCCTTCATCGACACCCTCGTGCGGCCCAACCCCGACGACCCCACGGGCAAGTCCATGATGCGCCGCATCCCCGACGTCCTGGACTGCTGGTTCGAGTCCGGCTCCATGCCCTTCGCCCAGGTGCACTACCCCTTCGAGAACGTCGAGTGGTTCGAGTCGCACTATCCGGGCGACTTCATCGTGGAGTACATCGGCCAGACCCGCGGCTGGTTCTACACCCTGCACGTCCTGGCCACCGCGCTGTTCGACCGGCCCGCCTTCACCTCCTGCGTCTCCCACGGCATCCTCCTGGGCAACGACGGGGCCAAGATGAGCAAGTCGCTGCGCAACTACCCGGACGTCTCCATGGTCTTCGACCGTGACGGGGCCGACGCCATGCGCTGGTTCCTGCTCTCGGCGCCGGTCATGCGCGGAGGCAACCTCGTGGTGACCGACAAGGCCATCCGCGACACCGTGCGCCAGGTGGTGCTGCCGCTGTGGAACACCTGGTACTTCTTCGCCCTCTACGCGGGCCAGGTGGGTCAGTCCGGCTACGTCACGAGTGGCGTCGACCTGGACGACGCGAGCCTGTTCGCCAAGCACGGCGGCCTGCACGTCATGGACCGCTACGTCCTGGCCCGTACCAAGGACCTGACCGAGACGGTGGCCGCCCAGATGGACGGCTACGACATCACCGGGGCCTGCGCCACGATCCGCGACTTCCTCGACGTGCTCACCAACTGGTACCTGCGCACCTCGCGTCAGCGCTTCACCGACGGCGAGACGGCCGCCTTCGACACCCTGGCCACCGTGCTGAGGGTGCTCACCGAGGTCATGGCGCCGCTGGCGCCGCTGGTGAGCGAGGAGATCTGGCGGGGCCTGACCGGTGGGCGCTCCGTGCACCTGACCGACTGGCCCGTGCTGCCCGGCCACGTCGCCAACGCCGAGCTCGTGGCAGCCATGGATGAGGCCCGAGCCGCGGTCTCGGCCGCCCTGAGCCTGCGCAAGGCCGAGAAGCTGCGCGTTCGCCAGCCGCTTCGCAGCCTGACCATCGCCACGGCCGACCCGGCCGGGCTGGCCCCCTTCCGCGAGCTCGTGGCCGAGGAGGTCAACGTCAAGGAGGTACGGGTCATGGACGCCGAGTCCGCCGGCTACGAGGCCCGAACGGACCTGGCCCTCAACCCGCGCGCCTTCAGCCCCGAGGTCCGCAAGCTCACCTCCAAGCTCTTCGCCGCCGTCAAGGCGGGCCAGTGGGAGCTCACCGAGGACGGGTGACGTGCGCTTCAACGACGTCCTGCTCGATGGCGCCCCCGTGGTCCTGGAGGCGGAGGACTCCGCCTTCACCCTGACCACCCGCATCGAGGTCGACGACGACTCCTGGCCGCCACCATGCTGCCCTCAGGGGGCCTTCGTGGTCCTGGACACCGCCCTCGACAACGCCCTGGAGGCCGAGGGCTGGGCCCGCGACCTGGTGCGTCTGGTCCAGGACGAGCGCAAGGCCGCCGGCCTGCACGTGGGGGACCGGATCCGCCTGGAGCTGAGGGTTCCCGCAGGACAAGGACGCCTGGACCGGTGCCCACCTGGACCTCATCAAGCGTGAGGTCGGCTGCGTGGACGCCTCCGTCGTGGCCGACCCGGCCGTGAAGAGCCCACCGCCACGGTTGAGAAGGTCGCCGAGGTGAGGAGAGCTGACCCTAGCCGCCGAACAGGGCTGCGTCGTGGGGCCGGCCAGACCGATGAGCTCGGTCTGGCCGGCCCCACTCCTGCATCCAAGTCCGAGAGACGAGTTGAGGTTCTCCCGCCCCAGCCCAGTGATGTCATCGTGGCGATGAGCTGCCGGGAGGGGCGCTGCGCACGGCGACGCGAAGCCGATCCGACACGCCGGTCGGTTAACTTTCCTATTACCTGAGGTGTGATGCAGAATAATTCCGTTGCTCAGCCACCAGGACCTGGTTGAGCAACGGTGCTCCTCCCGCGGTTCGCCTCTCCCGTCTCCCGGTCGCATGCTTCCTACCGCCATGACGGCGGTAGGGGGAACGTCGTGCGCAGCTTTCTCCCTGGAGCAGGCTCGCTGGTGGCCTTGGTTGTGAGAGGTACGGACGATGAGTATCAAGGGTGCTGCAGAAGCAGTTCTTCCCCCGCCGGCTCAGGGGTGGTTGAAGCAGGGCGATCTACCATCGCAACTGTCACCTGTCGCCGCCCCAGTACCGTGCGGCCCTCAAACACTGGTACTGGCTCTTCAAAGGACGCCCCTGCCACCTGGAGGCGCCGCGCACCATGACTGAGAAGATCCACTGGCTCAAGCTCTATGACTCCACACCCCTCAAAGGGCGTCTGGCGGACAAGTTCCTGGTGCGCGAGTGGGTCGCCGACACGGTGGGGGAGGAGTACCTCGTACCCTCTGCTGGGTGTGTGGGACTCGCCTGACGAGATCGACTTCGCCTCCCTGCCGAGCAGCTTCGCGCTCAAAGCCACGCACGGCTCGGGGTGGAACATCCTCGTGCCGAACAAGAGCGCTCTTGATGAGGTGGGCCCGTCGACGCCTCGAGGGAGTGGCTCGGCCTGCGTCAGGCGATGAAGGGCGGCTTCGAGCTGCACTACGAGTACTGCGAGCCGCGCATCGTGTGCGAGCGCTTCCTGCGTGATGGCACAGGGGGGCTGCGGGACTACAAGTTCATGGTGTTCGACGGCGTCGTCCAGTTCGCCTTCACCGTGGACAGGCGTGCGGGGCGCGCGATGCGGGGGACCTACCTGCCGGACTGGACCCGAGCCCCCTTCGAGTACACCTGCGAGGCTGTCCGTGCCCCGGACGTTCCCCCGCCGAGCGGCCTGGAGACCATGCTCCGGCTCGCCAGCAGGCTCGGGAAGGGGTTCGCCTGCGCGCGCGTTGACTTCTACCAGGTGCGGGGACGTGTCTACTTCGGTGAGATCACCTTCACCGACGCCGATGGGTTGTCTGAATTTGCTCCCGCTCGCTACAACCGTATATTCGGTGATCGAATCGTCCTTCCCGAGAAGAAGTCGTTCAAGGGCATCATCCTGTGATGGTTTAATGCTCAGGGGACGGTGTCTGTAGATTTTCTACGAAGATCGTCGTGCTCGGTGAGTGAGACCTCTCAAGTCTCTCGATGTGCGTGAGGGCTTTCTCATTAAATCCGTCGGTTACTTGCTCTGTTCGGGCTCTTGCGTGTTACTGTCTGTGTCATTAATTCTGGCGCTCCTTCGTGGGGTTTCCTGACTGTCGCTTCATGTTGGTGAGTGCTGTGTCCTATCAGTCCTGAATAATGACAGGTGGTATGCGGATGACGCTCGAGGACCTTCTTCATCTAACTCGTCGACGCTTTGGATCTCTCGCGCTGGCGATCGTGATCTGCGTACTTTTTGTCGGTAGCGTTCGCTTTCGTGACGCCGAGTTCCCTATACGGCGACGGCTCAGGCCTACCTGCACGTGGAGGTGGGCGGGGACCCAGGGCTGAACACGCAGTCCCACTACAACGCGGCACAGCTCGCCGACTTGAAGGCCGAGTCCGCCGTTCCGGTCTTCACCTCGGAGGCGGTCGCCCAGCGCGTGATCGAGTCCCTCAGCTGGATGTCACCCCGGAGGAGTTGGCCTCCTCGGTGTCGGCGACGCGGACGCCTGAGACCGTGTCGGTGCAGGTCTCCGTGGAGGCCTCCACCTCGCGTCAGGCTCAGGTTCTGGCCGATGAGGTCGTCCGTCAGACGGCCGAAGAGGTGACTGAGCTGGAGGGCAGTGATTCTCCGGTGAAGATCTCCCTGCTGTCCTCCGCCGAGCTGGTGAGTGCCACTCGGTCCCCCGCCCTGGTCACCTGCGTGGGGGTGGGGCTGCTGGCCGGGCTGGTTCTGGGGTACGTGTGGATTCTCGTCCAGGAGCTGCTCGATAAGAGCCTCAAGGGACCTGAGGATGTGCGCAAGGCTCTGTCGGCGCCCGTGCTCGGTGTCCTGCCGAAGGATCCGTCGCCTCTGCGACTGGGGCGTGGTGCGCAGACAGAGGTTGAGGAGCGGCTTCGGGCCGCTCGCACCAACGTGCTTCACGCCCTGTCTCACGGGGCTCGGCAGGTCGTGGTCGTCACCTCTGCTGGTCCGCGGGAGGGGGCCTCGACGACGGCTGCCGGCCTGGCGCGGGTCCTGGCTCTGTCCGGTCATCGGGTCGTCTTGGTCGGGGGAGACCTGCGCTCGCCAAGTGCTGTCGGCGCCCCGGGCGCCCCAGGACTCGCGGAGGTCCTGGTCGGGACGGCTCGTCTCAGCCAGGTCCTGGTCGAAGGCGAGGTGCCGGGTCTGGAGCTCCTGCCTGCCGGCGACATGCCCGGGAACCCCTCTGAGCTGCTCGGCGGCCGCAACATGAGCGACCTCCTGCATCATCTGGCCGCAGACCGCATCGTGATTATCGATGCGCCTCCGGTGTGCCGTTTCACCGACGCCGTGGTGCTGGCCGAGTATGCCGGTGGAGTCCTCCTCGTGGCGCGAGCCGGGCGCACGTCTGCCGAAGAGCTTCGCGAGGCGGCGCTGGCCGTGGGGCAGGGAGGCGGGCACATGCTCGGCGTGGTGCTCACCAACGTGTCCGATCCCGGGCGCGGTAGTCGGAGTGTCCAGGCCGGCGTCACTCATGCGGAGAGCGCAACCGTCTAACCCTTCTTTCTCAGCGCGCGGCACGTGCGCAGAGAGTCGAGTCGTGACGTCAAGGATGTTTATTCAAATGTTACCTTGCGGCCGCACTGACGTTAGTCGGCGGGGTGTGCGCTCCGGGTTCCTGCTGTAATGAATCTTGACGCTTCAGGCTCTCGGGTTCAGCGGCCTGTGGATTTATACCATTGCACCGAAGTGGATCTGTTGGTAAACGATGATTGACGTATGATCTCATCAAAATCTTCCAATCGGTGACTCTTGGTGTTAGATTAATGCTGAGCATTAAATACGGAATCTAATAGTGATGGTTCAATGGGTTCCGTATGCCCTTTTCTGTGCCGTTTCCTCCTGTTGAGCAGTAGGAGCCGCATCCCCAAGTCCGTCCCGCGAAGCAGTGAAACCTGCTCGCCCATATACAGATTGAAATCCTGATGACATTTGAAATCTGTCGCTCCTGCCAGCGTCAAACGCTTGATCGGAGTTCCTCACTCTCAGGCGGTGTGTCCCATGCTCCTCAGCAGGCTCAATGGAGCGTGACGACTCATGGCTGATGCACGTCAGGACTCCCATGGCACCACTGGCCGTGATGAGCGCAGTACCGAGGTGAGCCGCCCTGGCGCGCCTCAGCCCGCACGATCCCTCGCAGTGCCCGGGGGTGCCACCGCGGGCGCCCCTTCGGCACCGGGCTCAGCGCCCGTGAGACCGTCGGACTGCGGCGCGCAGCGGGGAGGCTTCGCCCTGTGCCGGCTCGAGCCGGTCGCCCTGATGGTCGTCGACTTCCTGGCCACGTATGTGGCGCTGTACTCCGCGGCCTGGGGGACCACGAAGTGGGCGACCGCCACGGGGGCGACCGGCGGCCTCCTGGCCGTCGGGGTGCTCGGGATCGTCAACGTGGGCGTCTTCGCCACTTTCAAGATGTACAACAGCCTGTGGCGCTACGCCTCGATGGCGGAGGCGCTGAGGATTCTGTACGCGACCGTCGTCGGCTCGATCTGCGGCGATCTGCTCTTCTCCCTGGCCTTCGATGGTGGGCTGTCCGTGCGTTCCTACGTCATGGCCTGGGCGCTGCTCGTCATCATGACCGCGGGGACTCGCCTCGCCGCCCGGGCGCTGTGGCACAGCCGCGCCCAGCGCAGCGCTCGCGCAGGCGAGCCGGGTCCCCGGCCCCGTACCCTCATCGTGGGAGCCGGGCAGACCGGTTCTCTGACCATCAAGCGCATGCACCTGGGGGACGAGGACATGTGCGGAGAACCGGTGGCCCTGGTCGACGACGACATGACCAAGCACGGTCGCCACGTCCACGGCGTCAAGGTCTACGGCGCGTGTGACGACATCCCCCGCATCGCCCAGGAGTGCCGTGCCGAGCAGATCGTCCTGGCCTGCCCCTCGGCGCTGGCCTCCGAGCGTCAGCGCATCCTGTCCATCTGCCTGACAACGGGCCTGAGGATCCTCACCCTCCCGAACGTACGGGACCTGGCCCAGCAGGATGACGGGCGGATCGCACTGCGGGAGGTCGAGATCTCCGAGCTGCTCTCCCGTGACGAGGTCGCCTTCGACTCCACAGGGATGGGGTACGTGCGCGACCAGGTCGTCCTGGTCACCGGCGGTGGTGGCTCCATCGGCTCTGAGCTGGTCCGTCAGCTCATCGAGGCCAGCCCAGCCAGATCATCATCTTCGACGTCTACGAGAACACGGCCTACGAGCTGCTCCACGAGATGCAGCCCAAGGCAACCGAGCTGGGGGTGACGCTCTCGGTCGTCATCGGCTCAGTGACCAACGAGCGCATCGTCCGCGACTGCTTCCAGCGGTACCGGCCCAAGGTCGTCTTCCACGCGGCGGCCCACAAGCACGTGCCGCTCATGGAGGACAACGCCCGTGAGGCCGTGGAGAACAACGTGCTGGGCACCTGGGTCGTCTGCCGTCTGGCGGAGGAGCTCGGCTGCAGCCACTGCATCCTGGTCTCCACCGACAAGGCGGTCAACCCCACCAACGTCATGGGGGCCACCAAGCGGCTGTGCGAGCTGGAGATCCAGGCCCTGGCGCAGACGAGCCGCTCCACCGTCTTCGCCGCCGTGCGCTTCGGCAACGTGCTCGGCAGCCACGGCTCGGTCATCCCGCTGTTCAGGCGCCAGCTCAGATCAGGTGGGCCGCTGACTGTCACCCACCCCGACATCACCCGCTACTTCATGACGATCCCCGAAGCGGCCCAGCTGGTCATCACCGCCGGCTCCATGGCCCAGGCCGGAGAGATCTTCATCCTGGAGATGGGCAAGCCCGTGCGGATCTACGACCTGGCCGTCAACCTCATCAAGCTCTCGGGCCTGCGGGTGGGGCGTGACATCGAGGTCGTCTTCACCGGGCTGCGTCCTGGCGAGAAGCTCTACGAGGAGCTGCAGATGCACGACGAGGATCTGCACCCCACGCAGAACCCCTCGATCCTCGTCTCCACGGCACCGCCTCCCACCAGGCTGGAGGTGGAGGACAAGATCGCTCGGCTCATGGCCTGCCTGCCCCAGGGCGGAGAGCAGATCAAGCGGGAGCTCGCTCGCGCGGTGCCCACCTATCACCCACGTTTTGACAACAGTACGAATCCGTCGCCAACAGTGAGGACAGCTGACTGATGCGTGTTGATTTCTCGCCTCCAGACATCACCGACGCCGAGTGCCAGGAAGTGGTGGATGCACTGCGCTCTGGCTGGATCACCACCGGACCGCGCACCAAGACCCTGGAGAAGCAGGTGGCGCAGCGCTGTGGAACCACCCGGGCCGCCTGCCTGAACTCCGCGACCGCCTCGCTGGAGCTGACCCTTCGGGTCCTGGGCATCGGTCCCGGAGACGAGGTCATCGTCCCGGCCTACACCTACACGGCCTCTGCCTCCCCGATCGTTCATGTGGGCGCCACCCCCGTGATCGTCGATGCCGGCCAGGCCGACGGCGGCTACGGGGCTGGACCCCGGCGCCCTGGAGGCCGCCATCACCCCGCGGACCAAGGCCGTCATCCCGGTCGACATCGGTGGGCGCATGTGCGACTACCCGGCGCTGCGCGCGGTCGTCGACGCCCACAGCCACCTGTTCGCACCGGCGGGGGCGGTCCAGGAGGCGCTGGGACGTGTCGCCCTCGTCGCCGACGGCGCCCACAGCTTCGGTGCCCGGCGCGACGGCACACCCTCGGGCAGTGCCGCCGACTTCACCACCTTCAGCTTCCACGCCGTGAAGAACCTGACCACCGCGGAGGGCGGCGCCGTCACGTGGAGGCCGGAGCTGGGCCTGGACGAGGAGCTCTACCGCCAGTACATGCTGCTGTCCTTGCACGGCCAGAGCAAGGACGCCCTGTCCAAGACCCGCCTGGGGGCCTGGGAGTACGACGTCGTCAGCCCCGCCTACAAGTGCAACATGACCGACGTGTGCGCCGCGATCGGCCTGGCGCAGATGACCCGCTACGACTCGATGCTCGAGCGTCGGCGCCAGATCATCACCCGCTACGACCAGGCCCTGGCGCCGGCGGGCGTGACATCGCTGCGGCACTACGAGGACGGGAGCGTCTCCTCCGGGCACCTCTACCTGGCGAACCTGCCGGGCCTGGGGGAGGAGGCGCGCAACGAGTTCATCGAACGTATGGCGCGCGCGGACGTGGCCTGCAACGTCCACTACAAGCCGCTGCCCCTGCTGAGCGCCTACCGCGACCTCGGCTTCTCCATTGAGGACTTCCCACAGGCCTACGCCCTCTACGCCAGTGAGGTGAGTCTGCCTCTGCACACCTCATTGACCGACGAGCAGGTCGACTACGTCATCAGCTGCGCGCTCGAGACGCTCGCGGCGATGGGCCGCTCATGACGATGCCGCCTTGGGAGGAGCTGCCGGCCTCCCTGCGCACCGAGGAGGTCCGCCCCTACTACGACGCACTGGCCCGACGCGGAGTCCAGCTGCGGCTCAAGCGCCTGCTCGACGTCGTCGGAGCGACGATCCTGATGGTGCTGCTCGGGTGGCTGTTCATCATCCTGGCGGCCCTCATCAAGCTGGACTCGCCCGGACCGGTGTTCTTCCGCCAACGGCGGGTCACCCAGTTCGGACGCGAGTTCCGGATCGTCAAGTTCCGCACCATGACGCACCGGCCGGCAGACCCCGGCGACCAGATCACCCGGGGCAACGACCCCCGGGTCACCAAGGTCGGAGCGGTGCTGCGCCGCTACCGGCTCGATGAGATCAGTCAGCTCATCGACATCCTGCGCGGCACGATGAGCTTCGTGGGGACCAGGCCGGAGGTGCCCGAGTACGTCCAGCAGTACACCCCGCAGATGCGGGCCACCTTGCTGCTGCCCGCCGGAGTCACCTCCACGGCCTCCATCGAGTTCAAGGACGAGGCCGAGATCCTGGCGGCCGCCCCGCCGGGCCAGGACGCCTACCTCACTCAGGTCCTGCCGGCCAAGATGCGCCTCAACCTGCGTGACGTCCAGAACTTCAGCATCGGACGAGACCTGTCGATCGCGCTGAGGACCGTCCTGGCGGTGGCCAGGTGAGGCGCGCAACGACGACACCTAAGGAGCAAGCATGACAGCAGGCACTGAGCACGATCGCGAACCGGACTCCGACCTGGTCTCCATCATCATGCCGACGTACAACTGCGGCGCCTTCATCGCCGAGACCATCGCCACCGTCCAGGCCCAGACCCACCCCCCGCTGGGAGCTGATCGTCGTCGACGACTGCTCCACCGACGACACCACCGATGTCGTGGGGGCCCTGGCCAAGGACGACCCGCGGATCCGGTACGTGCGGCTGGAGACCAACAGCGGCGCCGCCATGGCCCGTAACCGGGCGATGGAACTGGCCCAGGGGCGCTACATGGCCTTCCTGGACTCCGACGACCTGTGGCACCCCGACAAGCTCAGGCGCCAGATCGACTTCATGACCTCGCGTGACGTGGCCATGTCCTGCACCGCCTACGCCCAGATCGACGAGCAGGGCGTGCCCACCGGCAGGATCGTGCGCAGCCCGGCCAGGATCAGCTACAACCGCCTGCTCCTGGACTGCCCGGTGGGCAACTCCACCGTCATGTACGACGTGGCGCGCCTGGGCAAGTTCGAGGTTCCCAACATCCGCAAGCGCAACGACGACGCCCTGTGGCTGCGCATGCTCCGCACCGAGCCCTTCATCTGGGGGATGCCGGTGGTGCTCATGAGGTACCGGCTCCGCTCGGGATCGGTGTCGGCCAACAAACGGAGCCTGGTCAAGTACCACTGGACTCTCTACCGCGACATCGAGCATCTCAGCGTCCCCCGCTCCGTCTTCCACATCGGCGTGTGGGTCCTCATCAAGACCCTCAAGGTGAAATGAGGACCGGCGTTAGCAGGACGAGCAGTTCCCCGGACCGATCCGGGGCCGACGGAGGCAGACAGGCAATGAGCCAGGAACAGTCATCGACCACGCGGGACCTTGGGGGCGGCCCCTGCGGATCCTGCAGATCAACTCATCAATCTCCCGGCGCTCCGGAGTCATGAGCGTGCTCATGAACTACCTCAGGCACATGGACCGCTCGCAGGTGGTGTTCGACTTCTTCTGCTACGCCACGCCCGACGAGACCCATCGTGAGGAGATCGAGGCGCTGGGCGGGCGCTGCTACGTCATCGATGCCGGGAACCATATCGGACGCATCCGATCATCCTTGGGGCAGGTGCTGGAGCAGCATGCGGGGCAGTACCCCGTGGCGCACCTGCACGACCCCATCCTGTCGCGATTCCTCTATCCGGTGGCCCATCGCCACGGGGTGCGGTCCTTCGCCGTCCACTCCCATGCGACGGCGTACTCCGACTCCCGGCTGCGGAGCCTGCGCAACTGGCTCGTCTGCCGCAATATCGGAGCCTACTCCGATGCGCGCCTGGCCTGCTCCCGGGCGGCCGGTGACTTCCTGTTCGGCTCAGGCCGCTTCGAGGTGGTTCCCAACGCGATCGACGTGGAGACCTACCGCTTCAATGAGTCGGTCCGTGCCGAGGTGCGCTCCCGCCTGGGGCTGGGGGAGGCACCCGTCGTCGGCCATGTGGGGCGGTTCAGTGAGCAGAAGAACCACCGGTTCCTCATCGATGTGTGCACCGAGCTGTTCCGTGCGCGCCCCGAGGCGCGTCTTATGCTCGTCGGCGACGGCCCACTACGGCCGAGCATCGAGGCCGTGGTGGCTGAGCGCGGCCTGAGTGACCGCGTTCTGTTCCTGGGGGACCGCAAGGACGTCCCTGACCTCTACCAGGCCATGGACATGTTCCTTCTGCCCTCCCTCTACGAGGGGCTGCCGATGGTGGGAGTGGAGGCGCAGTGCGCGGGGCTCCCGCTGGTGTGCTCCGACGAGGTGACTGATGAGGTCACGATCGGGGAGGTCTCCTTCCTGCCACTGGACATGCCGGCGCCTCAGTGGGCGCACCATGTCAGCCAGGCCCTCGACCACGGGCGGGACCCGCGGCGCAGGGTGGAGGCAGAGCGGGCCACGCGCAACGCGGGTTTCGACATCACTCACGAAGCCGAGCGGCTGGCGCACCGTTACCGTGCGCTGGCGGAATGGTGACGGCGGAGCATGTGGATTCACTTCGCGATCTTCGCCGCTCTTCTCCTGCCAGCAGCTCTCCTGGGGCTGCGGGGCAATGCCGGTCGGCGGGGCTCACGGGTCATTCTGGTCGTGGCCTTCGTGGCCTTCGTGGCCTTCTCCTCCATGCGAGCCGTCAGCGTTGGCAATGACACGGTGGAGTACCACCGGGTCTTCGAGGAGATCAAGGCGACGACCTCCCTCCAGGAGGCCTTCACTGTCAGCCGCTTCGAGTACGGCTATGTCGTACTCAACTACCTGGTCAGCCGCATCACGGACAGCTTCAACATCCTGCTGCTCATCATCTCGGTGTTCGTCTACGGATCAGCGGTGCTGTTCATCAAGCGGTACGCCGCCAACTACTCCCTGGCGGTCCTCCTCGCCTTCGGCATATCCGCCTTCTACGACTTCACACTCTTTACCCGACAGAGCGTTGCGGTGGCGATCTTCCTGCTGGCCGTCCCCGCGCTCATGGAGCGCAAGCTGTTGCGCTACGCCCTGCTCATCGCGCTCGCCTCCCAGTTCCATCTCAGCGCCCTGCTCCTGCTCGTCATCTACCTCGTCTCCGCCATGAGGCTGAGTACCTTCGGTGACTGGATCAAATGGGGCGCCCTCATCGGGACCAGCATGCTGTCGCTGAGCTGGGTGATGAACTCCCTTGCGGCGTCCTCCGCCTACTACGGTCACTACCTCAACAGCGACTACGCCGACGGCGGGGTGCGCTCGGCCACCGTTCTGCTGATCGTAGTGCGCATCTTCCTCATACTTCTGGCCTCCACCTGCGGCTGGGAGGCCGCCGTGGAGGACGACCCCTCCGGGCGTACCCGCAGTCTCCTGGCACTGGCCGTTGCCGATATCGCCATGGTGACGGTGTCCCTGGGTTTCAACCTCGTCGACCGTCTCGAGATGTACCTGACCATGCCCTTCGTCGTCGGTCTGGTGAACCTCACCGTGCGGGGCCGCCGGCCCGAGCGCTCCTACATCGGCGCCCTCCTGGTCATCATCGCCTTCGCAGCCTCCACGATCTTCTTCCTGTACCGGCCCGAGTGGTACCACCTGTTCCCCTACCGAACCGTCTTCGAGAAAGGGATCCCGTGATGGAATCTGTCCGTTCCGCGAGTTCGTGTAGGTCCGGTGTCGGTGATCTGAATGGCGGCTGCCTGCGGGAGAGACGCGACGCCAGCCCGACGTGGGAGGTGCACTTCGATGCCGGCGAGCTATAAGAACCGCATCGCATTCCTGCTGGGTAACACCCTGGTCTTCGCCCTGGGAGGCCTGGCGATCAAGGCCGTCTCACTGGTCCTCATGCCGTTGTACACGACTGCTTTGACGGCAGGTGAGTACGGGACGGCCGAGCTGCTCAACAGTGCGATCGAGATCGTGCTGCCGCTGCTGTCGGCGGGCGTGGTGGAGGCCCTCTATCGGTTCTCCATTGACGACGACGTTCCCAAGGATGAGCTCTTCGCCGACTCCCTGGTGGTCCTGGGTGGAGGTGTCGTGTGCGCTGGGGCGGCGTGCGCCCTGGGGCACGTCTTGTGGAACATGGAGCACGCGGGTTCCTTCTTCGTCCTGTTCTGCTCGGTGTGCGTCTTCAAGGCCACGACTCAGCTCGCCCGTGGGTTGGGGCACGTGCGCCGCTTCGTGGCCTACGGGCTCATCAATGCGCTCGCCATGGTGGTGTCCACCTATCTGCTCCTGGTCCGCGCGCACCTGGGCGTGGAGGGGTACCTGTGGTCCTTCACCATCGGCTACTTGGTGGGTGGTCTTGTCGCCTTCCTGGGGTCGGCCGAGTACCGGCTCCTGGCTCCATTCAGGTTTGATCGCGACCTGCTGCGCCGGATGCTCGTCTACAGCCTGCCGCTCGTGCCCAATCTGCTGTCGTGGTGGCTGGTCAGTGTCTCCGGACGGTACGTGGTCCTGTGGGGCAGCGGAGTCGTGGCCGCGGGGCTCTTCACGGCGGCGAGCAAGATGCCTGCGCTGGTTAACATCGTGGCCTCCGTCTTCCAGCAGGCCTGGCAGTACTCCACCGCCCGCGAGATTAACTCGCCCGACCGCGGTGCCTTCTTCGGCGTCGTGATGAGGGGGTACTCGCTGGCGACCCTCACGGTCGCCGGGCTGGTCATCGCACTGAACCGGCCGATCTCCAGGGTGATGCTCCAGGCCGAGTTCGCCGAGGGGTGGCGCTACGTCCCCCTGCTCATGCTGGTCGCCTCCTTCGGGGTCATCAGCATCTTCTTCGAGAGCTTCTACCAGGCCTTGAAGAACAGCGGCGTTCTCATGGCCTCGACCGCTCTGGGCGCGGGGGTCAACGTGGTCCTCGGCGTGGCTCTCGTGCCGTTCATGGGACCGTGGGGCGCCGGCCTGGCCGGAGCGGTGGCATACATGCTTGTCCTGGTGGTACGGGCACGAGACCTCAGGCGCCGCATCAACCTGCCGATAGACCGCCTTCGTCTCGGCTACCAGCTCGCGCTGCTCATCAGTATCACCGCATGTATGTCCTTCGACGGCGGTTCATGGCTGACTGCCGTGGTCTGGGCCTGCCTGGGGCTGCTGGCGACCAGCGACATCACGGTTCTCACCAACAGTGCTCGAGCCGTGACGGAGTCCCTGAGGCGCAGGAGCGGGGGACTGATGCGCCAGCTCTGACTCGGGGTGTCGGCGCAGGATGTGCGCGGTATAACGGCTCTGTGTGCAAAGCGACGATTTACTGCCCTGCTTGTAAAAATGCTTTTGTGTCAACCGGTGCGTTTTGTTTTAACTGTACAGCGTGATGATCCCTGTTGTCTTTTCGTGATGTCTATGGGAAAGCGGGTCCGTCGACACGACGTATCCTTGCTGGGCCGATCTGACTGGTTGAGCTGAAGTATCTTGCTGACGCAAGAAGGGAAGATTATGAAGCGTATTCTGCTTTTGGATACATCCGTTGGATCCCTCAATATGGGGGATGAGATCATTGGGCGATCCATTGAGATGAACTGGCGCGAGCTGTTCTCGTCGAACTATGTCATGCGCCTGGCCACCCATACCCCGATGTACACGCCGGCGCAGTATCTGCTGTCCAAACGCCGGCTCAGCATCTTCAAAGGAGCCGACATCAAGCTCCTGTGCGGCACCAACGCCCTGTACACGAATATGCTGCGGCCCCTGCCGACATGGAACATCAACTACCTCAACTGCGGGATGGCCACAGGCACGGTGTGTCTGGGCGTGGGTGCGGGGGCCAACTCCTCATCGGTCAACCTCTACACGCGGGCCCTCTACCGCAAGGTGCTGTCCCATGACCTGGTGCACTCGGTGCGTGACGAGCGCACCAAAGCATCTCCTGCAGCGGGTGGGACTGCGAGCCTGGAACACCGGCTGTCCTACCCTGTGGGGACTGACCCCTGAGCACTGCGAGACCATTGCCCGCAGTAAGGGCGACGAGGTGGTCTTCACGCTCACCTCCTACCACCCGAACCCGCGCAAGGACCGGGCGATGGTCGACGTGCTGCGCAGGAGCTACTCGCGACTGCACTTCTGGCCCCAGTCCATCGACGACCTGGACTACCTGCAGTCGCTGGGAGCAGCCGACGGCGTCGAGATCGTCACGCCGAGCCTGGCAGGTTTCCGGGAGGTGCTCGACCGGGGCGTCGACTACGTGGGAAACCGCCTGCACGGGGGCATCTTCGCCCTGCAGCGCAAGCGGCGCGCCATCATCGTGGCCATCGACTACCGCGCGCGGGAGATGGCCAAGGACTACTCCCTGCCGCTGGTGGAGCGCGACTCCATCGAGACCGATCTGGCTGACCTGATCGAGTCCTCCTGGCCGACTGCGATCCACGGCCTGGACTTCGACCGTATCGAGAAGTGGAAGGCTCAGTTCGATGTCGGCAAGCCATAAGGGGCGCATGAGGCTCCTGCTGGGTAACACCCTGGTCTTCGCTCTGGGGGGCCTGGCGGTCAAGGCGGTCTCCCTGGTCCTCATGCCCCTGTACACAACCGCCCTGACCGCCGGTGAGTACGGGATGGCCGAGCTGCTCAACAGTGCGATCGAGATCGTGCTGCCGCTGCTCTCGCTTGGTGTCGTGGAGGCCCTCTACCGGTTCTCCATTGACGACGACGTTCCCAAGGGCGAGCTCTTCGCCGGCTCCCTGGTGGTCCTGGGCGGCGGCGTCGTCTGCACCGGAGTGGCGTGCGCCCTGGGCAGCGTCTTGTGGAACATGGAGCACGCGGCAGCGTTCTTCGCCCTGTTCTGCTCGGTGTGCGTCTTCAAGGCCACGACCCAGCTCGCCCGCGGTCTGGGGCACGTGCGCCGCTTCGTGGCCTACGGGCTCATCAACGCGCTCGCCATGGTGGTGTCCACCTACCTGCTCCTGGTCCGCGCGCATACAGGTATCGAGGGCTACCTGTGGTCGTACACGATCGGTTACCTGGTCGGTGGTCTTGCCGCATTCCTGGGATCGGCCGAGTACCGGCTCCTGGCTCCATTCAGGGTCGATCGGGCGCTGCTGCGCCGGATGCTCGTCTACAGCCTGCCGCTCGTGCCCAATCTGCTCTCGTGGTGGCTGGTCAGTGTCTCCGGACGGTACGTGGTCCTGTGGGGCAGCGGCCTGGCGGCTGCCGGGCTCTTCACCGCGGCGAGCAAGATGCCCTCACTCATCAACATCGTCGCCTCCGTCTTCCAGCAGGCCTGGCAGTACTCCACCGCCCGCGAGATCGACTCACCCGACCGCGGCGCCTTCTTCGGCTCCGTCCTGCGGGGCTACTCGCTGGCCACTCTGTCGACCGCCGGGCTGGTCATCGCACTGAACCGGCCGATCTCCAGGGTGATGCTCCAGGCCGAGTTCGCCGAGGGGTGGCGCTACGTCCCCCTGCTCATGCTGGCGGCGACCTTCGGGGTCATGACCATCTTCTTCGGCACCTTCTACCAGGCACTCATGAACAGTCGCATGCTCATGGTCTCCACCATGATGGGGGGCGGTGGTCAACGTGGTCCTCGGTGTGGCTCTCGTGCCGTTCATGGGACCGTGGGGCGCCGGACTGGCCGGAGCAGTGGCCTACGCCCTCGTCCTGGTCGTGCGGGCACGAGACCTCAGGCGCCGCATCGACCTTCCCATGGACCGTTCGCGCCTGACCTACCAGCTCGCGCTGCTCAGCATCATGGCCGTGTGCACGTCCTTCGACGGCGGCTCATGGCTGAACAGGGGCAGTCTGGGCCTGCCTGATCCTCCTGGCGACCAGCGACATGTCAGTACTGGGTGGCGGCGCTCGAGCCGTGGCCGGAGCGGTCGCCGGCAGGCTTGGGCGGCGCTGAGGAGCCCGCGCCGCCCAAGCCGCTCACCGCCGGCCGATGCCGCGGTAGCTCCAACCGGCCGCCTTCCAAGCCTGCGCATCCAGGCAGTTGCGTCCGTCAATGACGTAGCGGTTACGTGCCAGACCGGCCGCCTGAGCGGGGTCAAGATCCTGGTACTCGCGCCACTCCGTGCCGATGATGACCAGGTCGGTTCCCTCCAGGGCTGACTGCGCTGAGGCGGCGACCTCGTAGGGGCGGTTCGTCCTCTGAGCGAGGATCGGGCCGGCGGCCGGGTCGTGCACGACGACCCGCTCGACCATGCCCGACAGCTCGACGGCGAGATCCAGAGCGGGGGGAGTTACGCATGTCGTCGCTGTCCGGTTTGAAGGCGGCCCCGAGGACCGTCACCGTGGCCGTCGACGTGTGCTCGCCGAGGAGCTCAGCGACTGTGTGGATGACGCCGGCGCGCATGGTGTCGTTGACTCGATCGACCTCCGCGAGGAAGGCCAGCGCGTCGCCGACGCCGAGCTCGCCGGCGCGGGCCTGGAAGGCACGGATGTCCTTGGGCAGACAACCCCCGCCGAAGCCGATACCGGCGCGCAGGAACCGGCGCCCGATACGGTCATCCATGCCGATCGCCTCAGCGAGGGCCGTCACATTGGCACCCGCGGCGTCGCAGACCTGGGACATGGCGTTGATGAAGGAGATCTTCGTGGCCAGGAAGGCGTTCGCACTGATCTTGACCAGCTCGGCGGTGGCGTAGTCCATGACCAGGCGCGGGGTGCCAGCGGCCAGGATCTGCGCGTAGACCGCGTCCATCGTCTCCTGGGCGCGGCCGGCGGCGTCGGGATTCTCCGGCAGGCCGTAGACCATCCGGTCCGGACGCAGCGTGTCCTGAACTGCGAAGCCCTCCCGCAGGAACTCCGGGTTCCACAGCAGCAGCGCCCCGGTCGGCTCGATCAGCTGGGACAGGCGAGCGGCGGTGCCAACGGGAACTGTGGACTTGCCGGCGACCACCTCAGGGCCACTGGTGCAGTGCCCCAGGTGGGGGAGCATGGCGGTCACGGCTGCGTCGACGTACGTCATGTCCGCCGCCCCCGACTCGGACTGCGGTGTGCCCACGCCGATGAAATGGACCTGGGCTCCCTTAATGGCGGAGAAGTCCTGAGTGAAGGTCAGGCGTCCGGCCTCCACGTTACGGGCCAGAAGCCCTTCCAGCTCGGGCTCGAAGAACGGCGCCCTGCCGTTACTCAGAAGATTTACCTTGTGGGCGTCGACGTCCACGCCCACCACGTCATGCCCGAGCTCCGCCATTGACGCAGCGTGAACAGCACCGAGATATCCGCAACCAATCACTGACAAACGCATGGAGGAAGCCTAGGCAGGCATGTGGGGGGGTATGTCTACCCCTATACCCATAGGGTTCCCTGGTGAATTCCTCAAATATTTCACCGAGAATTAGGATGTATTCATCGAGTTTTTGTACAACAATCATGGTAGTCGTATTGTCGAAGCTGTCCGGATGTGCTTGTGCTCTGAAAAAAGATTTAAGAAGAAATTGTTGTTCGAGCGCGGATCTTGCTGTGAGAGATTGCGCTCACGTGATTCTCCTGCCGATCAGTCGTGACTGGGCAGTGGCCGGGAGTCTTCGGGCCTCGGCTAGATTAGGGCTGGGAGGGGTGCTTAAAGAGAGCCTCTGCCCAACCCGTCACGTCGAGTAAAGGATGGCACAGTGCCCGTAGACGACGACTCCAAGCAGGTCAGGCCCGGCGCCGCCTTCGGCATCCCCGAGGGCGCCACGGGGGAGGAGGTCGTCGACGCCGTCTTCGGCCAGGACGGTATCGACCCCGAGCTCCTGCCCTACCTGGAGGCCGCAGGCGCCCCCGACCTGGCCGAGGGGCTGACCGTCTCCGAGCTTCAGGAGGCCGGTGCTCAGCGACAGGCCGACGCCGAGGCCCAGGACCGCGAGGACCTCGAGGCTCTGCGTGAGCTCGTCGCCGCCAACATGATCCCCGGCGGTGACACCGATCGCCTCGAAGAGCTCCTGGCTGAGGTGGACGCCGACGACTCCGACGACTGGGAATCCTGGGAGCCGCAGCTCCCCGCCGACTCCGATGGCGAGCACCTGCGCGATCTGCAAGCCGCCGCCCGCGGCGTCGAGGTCGCCGCCCGCATGCGCGAGGTCGAGGCCGAGATCCTCGCGCGCGCGCCCCCGAGCACCAGGTCCAGCCCTCCCTGGAACGAGTCGAGGCCGTCCTCGACCTCCTGGGCAACCCCGAGCGCACCTACCGCACCGTTCACATCACCGGCACCAACGGCAAGACCTCCACCGCCCGCATGACCGAGCGACTGCTGGCCGCCGGAGGCATGCGCACCGGCCGCTTCACCTCCCCGCACCTGGCCACCATCCGCGAGCGCATCAGCCTCGACGGTGAACCGATCAGCGAGGAGGGCTTCATCGCCGCCTGGGAGGACGTGGCCCCATACGTCGCCATGGTCGACGAGCGCTCCCAGGCCGCAGGCGGGCCCCGCCTGTCCTTCTTCGAGGTCCTGGCCGTCATGGCACTGGCCGCCTTCGCCGACTACCCCGTCGATGTCGCCGTCATCGAGGTGGGCCTGGGCGGGCGATGGGACGCCACGAACGTCATCGGCTCCGACGTCGCGGTCATCACCCCGATCGGGCGAGACCACGAGCGCTGGCTGGGCTCGTCGATCACCGAGATCGCCCACGAGAAGGCCGGCATCATCAAGGACGGATCCACGGTCATCGTCGCCCATCAGGTTCCCGAGGCCGCTGCCGAGATCGAGCAGGCCGCGGCCTCTCACCGGGCCGTTGTGCGCCGGGAGCGGGACCCTCAGGAGGACCCCACCTCGCCGGAGGCCGGCGTCCTGCAGGTTCTCGACCGCCAGCTCGCCGTCGGCGGTCAGCTGGTCACCTTCGCCACGGCGGCGGCCGTCTACGAGGACGCCTTCCTCCCGTTGCACGGTGAGTACCAGGCCCACAATGCCCTGCTGGCCCTGGCCGCCGCCGAGGCGGTCCACGGTGGGCGCCGGCTGCCGGCGCGCATCGTCGAGGACGGTTTCGCCTCCGTCACCAGCCCGGGCCGTCTGGAGGTGCTGCGCTCCTCGCCCACGGTCCTGGTCGACGCCGGGCACAACCCGCACGGCATCGAGGCCCTCACCGGAGCCATCGAGGAGGCCTTCGGCTTCCAGCACCTCGTCGCGGTCCTGGGCGTCATGGCCGATAAGGATGCCGAGGGCATCCTGGCGGGCCTGGAACCGGTGACCGACGCCGTCGTGTGCGTCCCCATCGACTCGCCCCGGGCCATGGACGTCGAGGACCTCGGCGAGATCGCCCGGGAGGTCTACGGTGCCGACCGCGTCGTGGTGAGTCAGCAGCTCGGCGAGGGAGTGGAGCGGGCAGTCGCCCTGTCCGAGGGGTATGACGCCCCGCTGACCGCCTCAGGAATCCTCATTGTCGGCTCCGTCGTTTTGGCCGCCGAGGCCCGTGCCCTGTTCGGCAGGCCCTGACAGCGGCGGCCCGCTCCTGCGACGGCGCGCCTCGAATCCTCGTCCTCACTGTGGTGGCACGTGCGTTCGGGCTGGTCGCAGGCCCTGCGGGCATCTCAGCGCGCGAGGCGGCAGGGGGCGTGAGAGGATGGGAGTGCGAGCGGGCGATGAGCATCTCGTCGGCTTGCTCCGGCGCACCCCACGGGCGTTCCCAGGACGCGTCGGGCCCCATCGGGGTCGTGCGGAGCCCGATCACAGCCGCATGGTCGTCCTTCACCCTCGGGTGCGTGGCGCTCATGCCTGGAACCAACACCTGCTAAGACCCGAGAAGGAAGCAGTATGTCCTTAGACGCCGCCTGGGCCCTTGACTGGGCCCGTCGCGCCGCCGAGCTGATCGCCGAGAACCGCGCCGAGCTGACCGAGCTGGACCGAGCCATCGGAGACGCCGACCACGGCGACAACCTGGAGCGCGGCATGAAGGCGGCGGTCTCCAAGCTCGATGCCGCTCAGCAGGCCGGAGGCGTTCCGGCAAGCCCCGGAGGGGTCCTCAAGCTCGTCGCCACCACACTCATGGCCACCGTCGGTGGTGCCGGTGGGCCGTTGCTGGGAACGGCCTTCCTCAAGGCCGCCCGCTCCTGTGAGGCCGCTGCCTGGGGGCCCGGGGACCTGGCTCGAGCCCTGGAGGAGGCCACCTCAGGGCTGGAGGCCCGGGGGCACGCCGCCAGCGGGGACAAGACCATGGCAGACGCCTGGCGCCCTGCGGCGGTGGCCGCCAGGGAAGCCGCCGAGAGCGGGCAGGACGAGGTCGGTGTCCTCGCCGCAGCCGCACAGGCCGCAGCCACGGGGGCCCAGGAGACCGAGCCCCTCCAGGCCCGTCGTGGTCGGGCCTCCTTCCTGGGGGAGCGCTCCTGCGGTCACCGCGATCCCGGAGCCCAGTCATCCGCACTCATCCTTCAGGCCGCCCTCGATGCCGCCCGTGACCGCGCGGCGGCCTCGAGCCTGCTGGTCGAGCAGGCCTGACTCCACCGGCTCCGCCATGGCGGGTAGGCGCCCGGACCCGTTATGGTCCATTCGGTCCCTCGAATGCCAACCCACCAAGGAGCCCCCATGGCAAGCACCTCCCACGCCGGCCGCATCCTCGTCCTCATCAAGCCCGACGCCGTCGAGCGTCGCCTCACCGGTGAGATCCTGCGTCGTATCGAGGCCAAGGGGTACACCCTGACGGCCCTGAAGGTCCTCACTCCCACCGAGCAGATCCTCGCCCAGCACTACGCCGAGCACGTGGACAAGCCCTTCTACCCCGGCGTCGTGGAGTACATGACCTCCGGCAACGTGGTGGCCGCGGTCGCCGAGGGGCAGCGCGTCGTCGAGGGCGTGCGCAGCCTCATGGGTCCCACCGACCCCACCACGGCCGCGCCCGGCACCATCCGCGGAGACCTGGGACGTGACTGGGGCACCTCCGCCATCCTCAACCTCGTCCATGGCTCGGACAGCGACGAGTCCGCGGCCCGAGATCGCCATCTGGTTCCCCGAGCTGGCCGACTGACCCGCAGCCCCTCCCGCAGGGCGCCTGACGCACGACATGAGACAACGGTGGTGCGCCTCCTGAGAAGGAAGGCGCACCACCGTCGTCTCACGTGGCCGGCCCGAGCCGATGAGACCCCGCTCAGGCCTGCTCGGCCCTCCTGAGGACCTCCTTGAGGGGCACGCGGGCACCGGTGCGGGTGACGGCCCTGGTGTAGATCGCCGCCGCCACGCGCACCAGCAGCGGCAGGAAGACCAGCGCGAGCCCCAGGGCGATCAGCTGCTCGCTCCAGGAGGAGACCCCCAGCACCAGGCGCGCCGGCATCATGAAGGGGGCGAAGGGCGGCACGTAGGACAGGACCCGGAAGGTCATGCTGTTGGTGTCCCCGGTGGCCATCAGGAAGCTCAGGACGTAAGGGACCATCGAGAGCATGACTAGGGGCATGCTCACTGAGCTGACGTCCTCCTGGCGGCTCACGAGTGAGGCGGCGGCCCCTGAAGGCGACCGCGAAGATCGCGTAGCCCACGATCATCCACACGATCATCGCGACGAGCACACCGTCCAGGTTGAGACTGATGTCCGGCATGACTCCCGTTGCCTTCGCGGCGACGACCCCGGCCACGGCGACGGCCCCCGTGGTCAGGACCGAGGCGATGCCGATCCCCAGGATCTTGCCGGCCAGCAGCGAGCTGGGCCTCACGCAGGCCAGGAGGATCTCCACGATCCGGCTCGACTTCTCCTCCACCACCCCTGGGCGATGAACTGGCCACCGCCCATGATGGCGAACAGCAGCAGGACGTCAATCGTCATGAGGGATCGCGTAACGCGAGCCGAACTCTGCCGAATCGCGCTGAGGGGCGTGGAGCGCCGTGACCTGTGGCTTGGCGGCACTGAGCTGAGAGGCCACCTGGGCGGGGTCGCCTCCCAAGGATGCGATCTGCTGGCCCAGAGCCGATTGCTGAAGGTAGGCCGTGACCCCCGAGACGACCGCGTCGTCGGCCGACTTGTCCACCGTGATGGTGGGGGTTGAGCCGGAGACGTCCAGGACCATGTCCACGTGCGGCGTGCCCTCGGGGGCATCGTCGGCCAGGACGTCCTTGGCCTGGTGGGCCGAGACATCAACGAGCGTGATCGTCTCCCCGTTGGAGGCGGCCACCTTGTCCAGCCCGGTGGCCTGGGTGAGAGTCACGCCCTTGAGTCCGACCCGATAGGCATGGTCCTGGCCGGCGGTGTAGAGCTTGACGCCGACGATGCCGCCGACGGCGGCAATGAGCAGCACCAGGGTCAAGATAATGGTCGACTTCTTCAGCAGGTGCGCCCGCAGCTCCCGGCCGGTGACCAGGGCGATCTCCTGACGGCGAGTGATGGGGGTGGTCCGGTCGCTCATCAGCGCGCCTCCTTCGTCTCGTTGGTGTCTGCGGTTCCCTCGTGGGAGGTGGTGGTCAGAACCTCTCGGAAGATCTCGGTGAGCCGGTGGCGCACCGGGCCGAGCTCGCGCACCGTCCCCAGGTGCTGGGCAGCGCTCAGCAGCGCCTGCTCATCGGCTCCCGCCGCGGTGATGACCAGGCGGCCGGCATCATCGAGCTCGACAGCTGGGGCGGGCAGGTTCAAGGAGGCTGCCTGCACCGGTGGGCTCCCCGCGGCCTGCTCGACGACGACTCGCCATCGGGGCGTCTCAGTGGCCTGCAGCTCGGGAATCGTGCCGTCGGCCACGAGCCGGCCCGAGCGGATGATGACCACTCGGTCGCACAGGCGCTCGACGACGTCGAGCTGGTGGGAGGAGAAGAGGGTGGGCACACCTGCGGCCGCCCGCTCCAGGAGGACCTGGCTCATGACGTCCACGGCCACCGGGTCCAGGCCGGAGAAGGGCTCATCGAGAATGAGCAGCTCGGGGTCGCTCACCAGTGCGGCGGCCAGCTGGACGCGCTGCTGGTTGCCCAGCGACAGGCTCTGCACCTCGTCGCCGCGGCGCCCCTCCAGGCCCAGACGCTCGGTCCACCGGTCTGCGGCCGCCTTGGCGGCGGAGGAGGACAGTCCGTGGAGGCGGGCCAGGTAGACGAGCTGCTCGGCCACCTTCATCCGGGGGTAGAGGCCGCGCTCCTCGGGCATGTAGCCGATGGTGCGTCGGATGGCGGCGTCCACCGGGGCACCCATCCAGGTCACGGCGCCGGAGTCGGCGGCGAGCACCCCCATGACGATGCGCATCGTGGTGGACTTGCCCGCCCCGTTAGAACCGACGAAACCGACGATCTCGCCGCGGTCCAGGGACAGGGAGAGATCATCCAGGGCCTGAAGGCTCCCGAAGCGTTTGGACAGGCGGGACAGTTCGAGCATCGTGGCTCCTTCGGGTTCGGGGACGGGGCGACGAGGCTGGTCGAGCAGGTGCATAGCCCCGTACTCGACCGCCTTAGTATGGAAAGTCTGCTTGTCTATCGTGGCCATGTCAAGTCCCTTTGTCGTGCCTGTCCCCGTCTCAACCGCCCGCGCTGTTAGGGTGGCACCCGTGCACCTCAAGACGTTGACGATCAAGGGATTCAAGTCCTTCGCCTCGTCAACCACCCTCCGCCTGGAGCCCGGCATCACAGCGGTGGTCGGCCCCAACGGCTCCGGCAAGTCCAATGTCGTTGACGCCCTGACCTGGGTTATGGGGGAGCAGGGCGCCAAGAACCTGCGCGGTGGCTCCATGGCCGACGTCATCTTCGCCGGCGCCGGCTCCCGCCCGGCCCTCGGGCGCGCCGAGGTCTCATTGACCATCGACAACACCGACGGCGCACTGCCGATCGACTACACCGAGGTCACCATCTCGCGCACCCTGTTCCGCGGTGGCGGGTCGGAGTACCGCATCAACGGCAGTCCCTGCCGCCTCCTCGACGTCCAGGAGCTCCTCAGCGACACAGGCCTGGGGCGTCAGATGCACGTCATCGTCGGGCAGGGGCAGCTCGACGCGGTCCTGAGCGCCACGCCTGAGGACCGCCGCGGCTTCATCGAGGAGGCCGCCGGCGTCCTCAAGCACCGCAAGCGCAAGGAGCGCGCCCTTCGCAAGCTCGAGTCCATGGCCGCCGACCTCGCCCGCGTCGCCGACCTCACCCAGGAGCTGCGCCGTCAGCTCGGGCCCCCTGGCCCGGCAGGCCGCCATCGCCCGGCGAGCCCGGAGCATCCAGGTCGAGGTTCGTGACGCCACCGCCCGGCTCCTGGCCGACGACGTCGTCCAGGCCCAGTCCCTCCTGGAGGCCGGGCGACGAGGACAAGGAGGCCCTGGCCCGGCGCCGCAGCGCCGTCGAGGAGGCCGAGCGCGTTGCCAGGGCGCGCCTGAGCGAGCTGGCCGCCATCGAGACCACCTCCGCCCAGCGCCTCGCCCGAGCCGGCAGCATCTGGGAGGAGCTCACCGGTGCTGCCCAGTCCCTCGGGGCGCTCGCGGACGTGGCCGGCGAGCGGATCCGGCTCCTGGCCTCCGCTCCGACCCCGAGCCACGGCACCGATCCTGAGGAGCTCGAGCGGCGGGCCGAGGCCGCGGGCCGGGAGGAGGCCGAGCTCGCCGACACCCTCGAGGCCGCCCGCACCGCGCTCAGTGACGCCACCCGGGTGCGTACGGATGCGGAGACTGCTGAGAAGGCAGCCGACCAGGAGCTCTCAGCGGCTCAGCGTCGCGTCTCAGAGAGACGTGAGACCATCGCCCGGGCCGGTGGGCGCGTCGCCTCGGCCCGCAGCCGCCACGAGGCCAGCCTGGCCGCCCTCGAGCAGGCGCGCAGCGCGTTGCGCGCCGCCGAGGCTCGCGAGGACAGCGCCCGGGCCGCCCTGGCCGAGGCCGGGGGAGAAGCGGAACCGGCGCAGGCGGCCGCCGATGGCGCGCAGGACGCCACCGTTCCAGCGAAGGCGCCTGCCGAGGCCGGCGCGGCTGCCGACGCGGCGGTGCGGGCCGCCGCCGTGCACGACGAGGCCGCACGCCACCTGGCTCAGGCCCGTGAAGCCGTCGCGGCCGCGACCGACGCCCGTCGGGAGGCGGCCTCCGACCGGGCCACCTGGACCGCCAGACGCGACACCCTGGCCATGTCCCTGCGCGGCCAGGACGGCACGGCCGCGCTGCTGCAAGCCGGTATCGACGGTCTCCTCGGACCGCTTGCGGAGCACCTCAGTGTCGAGCGCGGCTGGGAGAACGCCGTCGCCGCCCTCCTGGGAGCGCTCGCCGAGGCCGGCCTGGCCGCAGATGCCGAGGCGGCCCTGGGCGGGCTGGATCATGCCCGAAGCCAGGACCTCGGGGCGGTGCGACTTGTGCTGGCTGACGACCCCTCACTGGGGGTCGCCGACACCGATGATGAGGCGGAGCCGGCTCCCGTTGACGGGGCCCTGGCGGCTCGCGGCCTCGTCAGTCCCGCGCAGCCGGGGCGCCTCGAGCGGGTCCTGGACCGGCTGCTCAAGGACTCCTGGGTGGTGGAGGACCTCGAGGCCGCCAGGGCCCTGCGTGCACAGCTGCCCGACGCCGTCGTGGCCACTCGCGGCGGCGACGTCCTGGCGCCCGGCTGGGTCGCCGGGGCCGGCCGGGGGGCCTCCTCGGTCCTCGAGCTCACCGCCGCCCACGAGGAGGCCGACGCTGAGGCCGCTGCCGCCGCACAGGCCGAGACTGAGGCCGACGCGGCCCTGGAGGAGGCCCGTCGCCAGGAGGACGCTGCTCGCCAGGCGCTCAGCGAGGCACTGTCCGCCCTGCGTCAGGCCGACGCCGAGGCCGCCCGGGCCGCTGAGGCGATGGCCCGGCTGACCTCCGCCGCCCACGCCGCCGCCGAGGAGACCGGGCGTGCTCGCCGGGTGCTGGAGCGCGCCGAGGCCGAGTCGGTCCAGCGCACTGCCGAGCTCGCCGCCGCCACTGCCGCACTGGCCGAGGTGGAGGGCGGGAATGAAACCGCAGAGGCCGCCGAGGGCGCCGACGGTGCGGGCGTCTCGGGGAAGAGTGGTGCCGACAGCCTCGAGCGCGCCCTGGAGGCCGCCCGACAGGAGCGCGAGGCCGCTGCGGATGCCGCGCGCCAGGCCCGCGCCGCCGAGACCGATGCCAGGCTCGCCCTGCGCACGGCCGAGGAGCGCGAGCGCTCCAGCCGCGGGCGCGCCGACTCGCTGCGGGCGGCCGCGCGCCGTGAACGTGACCAGCGCGCTGCTGCCGAGCGGGCCCAGCAGCGCCGCAGCGCCCAGCTGGCGGTCGCCACCCACGTGCGGGACCAGGCGCGCGCGGCCGCCGAGGCGGCGCGCGCCAGTGTGCAGCAGGCGGCCGACGAGCGAGCCGCCATCGAGACTGAGCGCTCCCAGGCCCTGGCCGCCACCAACGAGGTTCGCGAGGAGATCGACCGGCTGACCAAGGAGCTGGGCAGTCTCACCGATGCCGCCCACCGCGAGGAGGTGGCCCGGGCCGAGCAGCGCATGCGGCTGGAGGCTCTGGCGGAGCGCGCCATGAGCGAGCTCGGCCTGGAGCTGGACCCCCTCGTGGAGGAGTACGGACCGCACATGCTCGTCCCCGAGCTCATCGAGGACGCTGATAACGCCTCCGACCCTGGCTCCACCACGGACCGGGACGCTGCTCAGGCGTCGGCCGGTGGCTCAGACCACCTGGGCCGTCCCTACGTGCGTTCCGAGCAGGAGAAGCGCCTGGCCAAGGCCTCGCGCGACCTCGCCCGGCTCGGCAAGGTCAACCCGCTGGCCCTGGAGGAGCACGCGGCCCTGGAGCAGCGTCACCAGTTCCTGGCCGAGCAGCTGGCCGACCTCAAGCGCTCGCGTGACGATCTGCTGAGCATCGTCGAGGAGATCGACTCGCGGGTTCAGGAGGTCTTCACCCAGGCCTACGAGGACACCGCCCGTCAGTTCGCCTCCGTCTTCGACCGGCTCTTCCCCGGCGGGGAGGGGCGGCTGGTGCTCACGGATCCCGATGACATGCTCACCACCGGCATCGAGATCGAGGCGCGCCCCGCCGGCAAGAAGGTCAAGCGACTCTCCCTGCTCTCAGGAGGGGAGCGCTCGCTGGCCGCCGTGGCACTCCTGGTGGCGATCTTCAAGGCGCGGCCCTCGCCCTTCTACGTCATGGACGAGGTCGAGGCGGCCCTGGACGACACGAACCTGGGGCGGTTGCTGGAGATTTTCACCGAGCTGCGGCGCTCCAGCCAGCTCATCATCATCACCCACCAGAAACGGACCATGGAGGTGGCCGACGCCCTCTACGGCATCACGATGCGCGATGGGGTCACCAAGGCGGTCTCGCAGAGGCTGGCCCAGCCCGACCGCGGTACGGCTGTGACTCCTGATGTCTGAGTGAAACGTGATGAGAATGTGATAGACTGCTGACAGCATGACGCTCGTTTTCAGATATGAGCCATTGTTGTGTCAGGAAGTTGTCAGGTTTTGTTGTTGATTGGACGACAAGTGCGTGCAAAGTCTGGTCAGATCGTATTTCGCAAGGCAGAATCCTAACTATGGGTGTCATGATTCTTCCCCTCGTTGTCGTGCTGGTTGCCGGCCTGCTTGTGCTCGGCATGGTTTGTGCGGAGCGCTTCCCGGTGCGCTCCTGGCCCTCACGCATTCGCAGCGTGGTCCGCAACTCCCAGGAAGTGCGCCTGGAGGAGCAGGACGTCGAGGTCGAGGTGGTGCCCCAGGAGGTCAGCCTGTCCGACCTCATGACGCGTGAGGGGCCGGCGGCCTATGCCGGCACCGAGGGCTTCGGAGGGCTGGTCGGCGTCGTCGGAAAGGCGATGGACGCTGCCGAGAGGACCCGTGGCTCCGCCGGCTCCCGGCGTCGCGCGCAGGCACATGAGCCGGCAACCGGTGGTCTGTCGCAGCCTCAGAGTTGAGTGGCGGCGGTCGTCTCGTGAAAACTGCGATCGACGTTTTTTTCACGACTATGTGATGCCGCGATGACGCTACTTCTCGATGAAATCCTGGCCGTGGGAGATCGCCGCTCCGATACCCTCTCGCACTTTCTCTCACCGTCCTAGAGCTGTCTCGGTCTCAGGGCGATACGGCTCAATGGGCAATGCCGCTACGACGGCGGCCCGTCCTGCAGCACGTCAACAGACGTGCTGCAGTTTTCTTCATGCCGCAGCTGCATCGCACGCCATGGCCCTCGTGCCTTCCGCGGGCGAGAGTCGATCCTGGCAGACCGACCCCGCCACAGGGAGCCCATGATCGGGCATGATGGGCCCATGGAACCGATCCTCATCGTTCTCGGCATCATCCTGGTCATCGTCATCGGAGGAGGGCTGTGGCTCTACGCCGGCCGACGGCGGGGCCAGGTCTCCGACGAGATCAGCGCCCACCAGCCGATGTCCGTGGAGGACCTTCTGCCCTCGGAGGACGAGGACGCCGATGAGGATGAGGAAGGGGCGGGCGCCGCCAAGCCGGCCGCGACGCTGGAGTCCCCCGAGTCCATCCCGGGCCGCATGCAGCGCCTACGCGCCCGCCTGGCCGGTGCAGGCGGCTTCGGCAAGGCGGTCCTGTCCGTCCTGTCCCGAGGAGACCTCACCGAGGAGGACTGGGAGGAGATCGAGGACACTCTGCTCACCTCCGACCTCGGCATCGAGGTGACCACCTCCCTCATGGACGAGCTGCGCACCCAGGCCAAGGTCCTGGGAACCTCCGACCCCGAGGCGGTACGCACTGTCCTGCGCGCCGAGCTGCTCAAGCTCGTCGACCCCACACTGGACCGCTCCCTCAACCTGGAGCGCCCCACCCCGGCCGAAGGTGCCCAGGGCAAGCCTGCGGCGGCCATCCTCATGGTGGGGGTCAACGGCACCGGCAAGACCACCACCTGCGGCAAGCTCGCCCGCGTCCTGGTGGCTCAGGACAAGACCGTCGTCCTGGGGGCGGCCGACACCTTCCGCGCCGCGGCGGCCGAGCAGCTGAGCACCTGGGGCGAACGCGTGGGCGTTGACGTCGTGCGCTCCGAGAAGGAGGGGGCCGACCCCGCCTCAGTCGCCTACGACGCAGCCCGTGAGGCCGCCGCCCAGGAGGCGGACGTCGTCGTCGTCGACACCGCCGGGCGCCTGCAGAACAAGGCCGGCCTCATGGACGAGCTGGGCAAGATCAAGCGCGTCATGGAGAAGATCGCCCCGGTCGGCGAGATCCTCCTGGTGCTGGACGCCACCACCGGCCAGAACGGCATGCGTCAGGCCCAGGTCTTCTCCGAGGCCGTGGGCGTCACCGGCATCGTGCTCACCAAGCTCGACGGCACCGCCAAGGGCGGCATCGTCGTCACTGTCCAGAAGGAGCTGGGCGTGCCCGTCAAGCTCGTGGGCCTGGGGGAGGGGGCCGACGACCTGGCCCCCTTCGACCCGGAGGGCTTCGTCGACGCGCTGCTGGGCTGAGCCTAAGAACCGACGCCCAGGGAACCATGCCGCAACACCGGTGGCCACCCGCCTCGTCTCAGGGCGCGGGTGGCCACCGGTGTCAAGGCCGGTCGGAGCGGGGCCTGCTCTCTGTCGCCGCCCCCGCGCTACTCGATGATCCACCCCTTCTGGGCGGCGATGTGCACCGCCGCGGCCCGGGTGGGGGCGCCGGTCTTGGCCATGGCCTGGGACAGGTGGTTACGGGTGGTTCCCTCCGAGAGATGGACCCGCCGGGCGACCTCGGAGACGGTGGCGCCGTCGGCCGCCGCCTGAAGCACCTCGGTCTCCCTGGCGGTCAAGGGGGAGTCCCCGAAGACGAGCGAGTCGGCGGCCAGCGCCGGGTCGACGACGCGCAGCCCGGCATGGACTCGGCGCACCGACTCGGCCAGCTCGGTGGCCGGGGCGTCCTTGACGACGAAGCCGTGGGCCCCGGACTGAATGGCGCGCCGCAGGAATCCGGGACGCCCGAAGGTGGTGACGATGAGGACTCGCGTGGCCGGCAACCGCTCCAGGAGACTCGCGGTCGCGCTCAGCCCGTCGGTACCGGGCATGTCAACGTCCATGAGGACGACGTCGGGCCGGTGCTCGAGCGCGACGGGCACAACATCGTTCCCGTTCCCGACCTGGGCGACGACCTCGATATCGGTCTCCAGGGCGAGCAATGCGGCCAGCGCCCCGCGCACCATGGCCTGGTCATCGGCCAGCATCACTTGGATCATCGCTCAGCTCCGTCTACTCGGGGGTCCTCAGGGCCGACGGCACGAGTGCTCGCCGGAGTTCGGGGTTCCTGACCGGCTCATCGGCTCGCGTCGGGCGCCATAGGTGAGGATAGGCGGCGGGCGCGCACCCTCAGGACGGTGCCGCTGCCACTGGAGGGCGCCTCGATGGTGAGGTCGGCGCCGTTGTCCTCACAGCGCTGGCGCAGTCCCTCCAAGCCGTGACCGTCACCGGCGGCTGCCGAGTTCAGTCCGACACCGTCGTCGGCCACCTCAATGGAGTCGGCGCTCAGCGCCACCCTGCAGTGCGAGGCGTGGGCGTGGCGCACGATGTTGGTGACGCCCTCGCGCACCACCCAGGCGAAGAGCTCGCGCAGCTCGGGATCGACGATCTCGACGGTCAGCGGGAGGTCGGCGCGGACACCGGCAGAGGTCAGGACGTTCGTGGCGCGAGCCAGCTCGCCGGCCAGACTCAGTTCGCGGTAGCTGTTGACGGTGGCGCGCACGTCGGCCAGGGCGGAGCGTGCCAGGGACTGGACCTCGGTCAGCTCCGCCTTGGCCTGATCGGGGGGCGGCATCGACGAGTCTGGTGGCGAGCTCGGTCTTCAAGGCGATGACTGTCAGCGAGTGCCCCAGGATGTCATGCATGTCCCGGGCCATGCGGTTGCGCTCCTCATTGATCTCCAGCTCGTGGGTGCGCTGCTCCAGAACGCGGGCCACCCGCCGCTGCTCCATGATGTAGCGCCCGAAGACGCAGGCGCCGCCCGCGCCGAGCAGAGCGATCCAGGCGCCTTCACTTGCGGACCAGGAAGGACTCATCCTGGGAACGAGGAACAACGTGCCGGCAAGGATCGCGATGGGCCCGATGGACGCCTGCCAGGGCAGGGAGAAGGCCAGGACAACGGCCAGGAAGACCACCAGCTGCAGGCTCTGAGGGCCCACGCCAAGGGCCGCCCCGATCGCTGTGAGCGCGCCGACGACGATGAGCAACAGACTCAGGCGGCCGGGCCAGGTCAGCCCTTGCCGCACCCGTCTCACGCTGAGCGAGCAGGCGGCGTAGAGGCACGCGCAGGAGACGATGGCGCTGACAGCGCCCCACACCCCGCCGCTGGATCCTCGGGGCCAGCCCCTCCCGGACGACCGGAACCATGGAGGCGGCCCACGCGATGCCCCAGCCGACCGCTACAACGCGGGTGCGGCGAGCCCGCGCCTCGTCGGGGGACAGGGCGCGGGCTTTCATGACCCTGATGGTACTCACGGTCTCACACCCGGGCGGTGTCTCGGCCCATCTTCCAGGCGGCCCCGCCCAGGAAGACGGCGAGCCAGCTCAGCACGTTGACCACCCACCACCAGGAGAAGCTCTCGGCACCCATGGGCCACAGCGCCAGGTTGTGCAGCCCGTACATGGGGGTGAAGCTGCCGATGCGATCCATGGTGGAGCCCGGTGTCAACGGGATGAACATGCCGCCGAGAAAGGCGAGCAGGGCCATGAGCGGGCCGACCACCTGCATGGCGTTGTCCGAGGGCAGGAGGTAGCCGACGAACAGTCCGAAGGCGACGAAGACCAGGGAGCCGAGCCAGATGATGAGAGCCGAGGAGATCCAGATCTTCGCCGGCATCTGCGCGTGTCGCACGGGGCCGCAGGCGTAGACGGCGCCGATGGCCAAGGCGCTGATGAGCATCCCCACGATCGCCTTGGCGGTGATGTAGGCGATGGGCTTGAGCGGGGTCAGACGCAGCTGGCGGCTCCATCCTGATGCCCGCTCGGTGCTCACGGCCGCTCCTGCCCCGGTGGTGGTCATGAGGGCGCCGTACAGGGCCATGCCGATCATCATGTTCGCTACGACGTTGCCGTTGCCGTAGGGCATGGCGGAGTAGTCGGTGGTGGTGAACATGAGGAAGAAGGCCACCGGAAGAACGATCGAGAAGATGACGGAGCGACGGTTGCGCAGGCGGCGGCGCACCTCGAGCGACAGCAGGGGAAGGCTCAACCCTCCCAGCGGGGGCGCGGTCCGGGAGGACAGATCGAGGCGCTTGACAACTGATGAGGCGGAGGAGGACGAGAAGGACTGAGAAGAGGACATTGCGGTTCCGGTGGAGGTAGTGGGCGGAAGGGTGACGGTGCTGCTGGGGCGGACGGAACGGCTCATGCTGACGCTCCGGTACTGGGGGTGGAGGCGCTGTCGCTGGTCAGGGCCATGAAGGTGTCCTCCAGGCCTCGGCTGGTGATCTCCAGGTCCTGGGCGAGGTGCTCACTGAGGAGGAGCGCGGCAACGGCGTCGGTATCGGTCGAGCTCAGGGTGAGCGAGCTGCCCAGGATCTCGACGTCGTGGACCTGCCCGCGGATCTGCGGATCGGTCAGGGCGCTGCGCAGCCTTTCGGGAGCGCAGGTCAGGGTGGCCCTCAGGGAGCGGCCGCTCACGGAGGCGCGGATCTCCGCGGCGGTGCCGTCGGCGATGAGGCGCCCATGACGCATCAGGACGATCCGGTCGGCGAAGGCGTCGGCCTCCTCAAGGTAGTGCGTGGCGAAGACGATGGTGCGCCCGCGCTCGGCATCGGCGTGGATGGCCTCCCAGAAGCTGCGGCGCCCCTCGACGTCCATGCCTGTGGTCGGCTCATCGAGGATGAGCAGTGCCGGATCGCTCACGAGCGCCATGGCGAAGCGCAGGCGCTGCTGCTGGCCTCCGGAGCACTTCTTGACGATGCGCGAGGCGAAGTCGGTGACGCCGGCGCGGCGCATGGCCTCCTCTGCATCGATTCGATGGGAGAAGAGGCTCGCCGTCAGCTGCACCGTCTCACGCACGGTGATGTCGGGCAGGAGGCCGGCGGTCTGCATGACTGCGGCGACCAGGCCCCGGTCGACCGCCTGGCGCGGGCTCATCCCGAAGACTCTCGCATCGCCGCTGGTAGGGCGGCTCAGTCCCAGGATCATGTCGATCGTCGTCGTCTTGCCCGCACCGTTGGGGCCCAGGAGGGCGACGACTTCGCCGGGGCTGATGGTCAGGTCGACACCGTCGACGGCGGTGACGTCACCGAAGGACTTGTGCAGATCGGTCAGTCGGACGGCGTCCAAACGGTCTGTCCGAGGGGCTTCCGAGACGGAGGCATCCTGGCTGCTCCGAGGCGTTGCTGTGCTCATGGCTCAAGACTTGCCCCGTGTCGGCTGCGGTCCATGGCCCATCGGTCACTACTTGCTCATGACATATCTCAGGGGTCGACGAGTCGTGAAGTACCTTGGAATACCGGGAGAAAGCCCTTGTTCGGGCTGGGGGAGGGCGTCACGGCGAATCGAGGACTTCAGGCATGACGCATCCGAGGTCGCCGACCGGGGAGTGTGGGCTCAGTCCCGGTCCGGGCGCGGGGGAGAGGACTGGCCCGTCTTGCCGCTATCCTGGGTCGCAGTCAGCGGAGTCGCCATGGCTCACGGCCATGGATGTTCCTCTCTCACCCGCCCTGAAGTCTCCCGACCAACGCGCCCGACGGCGCCAGGAAGGACCATCGCGTGTTCGGCAACCTCTCCGATCGCATCACCGCCTCCTTCAACCAGCTGCGCGGCAAGGGTCGTCTCACTGAGGCCGACGTCAACGCCACGGTCACCGAGATCCGCCGTGCTCTCCTGGAGGCCGACGTCGCCCTGCCCGTGGTGCGCGCCTTCACCGCAGCGGTGCGCGAGAAGGCGGTCGACGCCGCCCGCTCCCAGGCCCTCAACCCGGGCCAGCAGGTCGTCAAGATCGTCAACGAGGAGCTCATCGAGGTCCTGGGAGGCCAGACCCGGGAGATCCACTGGGCCGACCGCGGCCCCACGATCATCATGCTCGCCGGTCTCCAGGGCGCCGGTAAGACCACCCTGGCCGGAAAGCTCGGACGCTGGCTGCGCGACCAGGGCAAGCGCGTCCTGCTGGTGGCCTCCGACCTCCAGCGCCCCAACGCCGTGACCCAGCTGAGTGTCGTCGCCGAGCGCGCCGGGGGTGCACGTGTGGGCGCCCTGAGCCCGGCAACGGCGTGGGCGACCCGGTGGCGGTGGCCCGCTCCGGCGTCGAGCACGCGCGCACCAACGGCTACGACGTCGTCGTCGTGGACACCGCCGGCCGCCTGGGCGTGGACGCCGAGATGATGGACCAGGCGATCCGCATCCGCGACGCCGTCTCCCCCCACGAGATCCTCTTCGTCCTGGACGCCATGGTCGGTCAGGACGCCGTCAACACCTCGGTCGCCTTCCGCGACGGCGTCGGCTTCACCGGCGTGGTCCTCTCCAAGCTCGACGGCGACGCCCGCGGCGGTGCGGCCCTGTCCGTGCGCGGCGTCACCGGCGCCCCGGTCCTGTTCTCCTCCACCGGTGAGGGCCTGACCGACTTCGAGCGCTTCCACGCCGACCGCATGGCCTCGCGCATCCTGGACATGGGTGACCTGCTCACCCTCATCGAGCAGGCCGAGCGGACCCTGGACCGCCAGGAGGCTGAGGACGCCGCCGCCAAGCTCGCCAAAGGAACCTTCACCCTGGACGACTTCCTGGGGCAGCTGCGCCAGATCCGCAAGATGGGCTCCATGAAGAAGCTCCTGGGCATGATGCCCGGCATGGGGCAGATGCGTGAGGCCCTGGACAACTTCGATGAGCGCGAGGTCGACCGCATCGAGGCGATCGTGTGCTCCATGACGCCCGCCGAGCGCAAGGACCTGTCCATCCTCAACGGCTCTCGCCGCAGCCGTATCGCCAAGGGCTCGGGGACCACGGTCCAGGCCGTCAACGAGCTCGTGGACCGCTTCGAGCAGGCCAAGAAGATGATGGAGGCCATGGCCTCCGGTGGCATGGGCGGACTCGGTGAGGGCGGTCCTATGCCCGGCATGGGGTCGCTGCCCGGCACGGGCAAGCACTCCAAGGCCCGTCAGGCCCCCAAGGCCAAGCGCGGCAAGGGCGGCAAGAAGGGGCGCAGCGGCAACCCCGCCAAGGCCGCCCGTCAGGCCAAGGAGGCGGCGGCCGCCAAGCAGGCGAAGATCGAGGGCGGACAGGGGGCTGCGCCCGCAGCCGGCTCCTCCTTCGGGCTCGGGGGCGGCCAGGGCGATGCCTCCGGCTACGGGATCATGCCTCAGGGCCAGCCGCAGGCCCAGGCCGGAGCGCAGCCCTCGGGCGACGACGTCGCCGACGCCATGAGCGCCCTGCCCGAGGACCTGCGCCGCCACCTCGGACTGTAGAAGCGACCGGAGAAGCCGGGCCCGCTCACAACCAGCCGTTGGTCTCAGCGGTGCGGGCCGCCTCGGTGCGGTTGCGGGCGTGGGTCTTGGCGATCGCCGAGGACAGGTAGTTGCGCACCGTGCCCTCGCCCAGGCTCAGCCGCGTTGCGATCTCTCGGGCGTCCGCACCCGTGGCCGCCGCCAGCAGAACCTCCTTCTCCCGCTCGGTGAGAGGGTTCGGCCCGAGCAGTACCGACTCCTGGGCGAGCTCGGGGTCGATGACCCGCAGGCCCGCATGAACCTTGCGGATAGCCTCGGCCAACGCCTCAGGCGGGGTGTCCTTGACGATGAAGCCCGCTGCCCCCGCCTCCATGCCCCGTGAGAGATAGCCCGGGCGACCGAAGGTCGTCACGATGAGGCACCGGCACGGCAAATCCGAGCCGACGACCTCGGCGGTCGCCGCCAGCCCGTCGCGCCCCGGCATGTCGATATCCACCAGGGCCACGTCCACGGCGTGCTCGCGCACGGCGGGGAGGACCTCGTCGCCCCGCCCCACCTGGGCCACGACCACCAGATCGCTCTCGAGCCCCAGGAGCGTCGCCAGAGCACCGCGCACGAGGGCCTGGTCATCGGCGATGAGCACACGGATCGGGCTCACGGCAGCCTCACCTCCAGTCTGGTTCCGCCGGTCGTCACGCCAGCGGAGTCTGTCGTGCCGGCGCCGGATGAGTCAGTGCGACCGGTGAGCGGACTGGTCATGGTGAGCGAACCGCCCTCCTGCTCACAGCGGGAGCGCAGACCTGCCAACCCGTTGCCGGGCTGGTCACCGGCCAGGCCGACACCGTCGTCGCTCACCCGCAGCAGCCCCGGCTCCAGATGTACCGTCACAGTGGCCGCCTGCGCGTGCCGGACGACGTTCGTGGTGGCCTCACGCAGGGCCCAGGCCATGAGGGCACGCTGACGCTCAGGAATGTCCTGGGCGCTGCCGGTCACATCCACACGGATCCTGGCGGCGCTCAAGGCGGTACGCGTGGCCTCCATCTGGCTGGCCAGGTCCGGGGACCGCAGGCGTGTCACCGTGGAGCGCACGTCGGCAAGGGCTCCACGAGCCAGGGTGATGACCTCGTCGAGCTCCCGGGAGGCGGCGGCCGGGTCACGCTCGATGAGCCGGCGGGCGACCTCGGCCTTTGAGAGTGAGCACCGTCAAGGAGTGCCCCAGGATGTCGTGGACGTCGCGCCCGAGCGCCTCTCGCTGGGAGACGAGGGCGAGCTCGCGCTCAGCGGCTGTTCTGCGCTCCTGGAGCTCCACCGCGATGCGGGCGATGATGATGGGAATCTCGGTGAGCGATATGCCCAGTACCTGCCAGTGCGACTCCGGATGCGTGTTCCATAACAGCGAGGCGGCAACCAGAAGACCCGTCGCCATGACGACGGTGGGGATGCCCCGGCGCAACGTCGTGGAGAACAGGATCAATGAGCAGAAGAAGGGGAAGAAGCAGACCGCCCACCATCCCAGTGCCGGCAGCGTCAGTACGGTGAAGAAGCCCTGGACCGCGAGCTCTCTGAGAAGGACTCGAGTCGGGAGGTCAGTAGAAGGGACGCTGACCCTCGATGCACGGTCGTCCGGCGTCGAGAACGCCCAGACGTAGCCGGCGATGAACCCCAGCACCCCGGTGAGGCCCAGCAGGCGCTGCCACCAGGTGAAGGAACCGAGGAGAAGCTGGATGATGGGAAGGGCCAGGAACAGCACCCATACTGTGGCGTCCCAGACGATATGACGGCGATAGCGGTGCCAGGGGCGGGAACGGGGCCGCCCTGCCCCAGACGATGATGCCTTCAGGTCGGCTGAGTCATGCAGCGGCTGCGGCATGGTCATCTCCGGTCTCATCGGCGCCTGGTCGCCCGACGTCGGGCCCCGATCACCAGCAGCCCGAAGATGAGTGTCCACACCACCAGATTAGCCAACGGCATCCACAACGGGTCCTGAACACCCGCTTGCCGATCCGGCACGTAGGCCCACCCCTCGCCCAGCGGCCACCGGGCCAGCGCCGTCGCTCCGTACATCGGCGTGAAGCGACTGATCGTCAGCAGCGTGTGACTCAGGGGCATGAAGGCGTTGCCGATGAAGGCGAACAAGGAGACCAAGGAGGTCGCGATACCGATCGATGCCGAGGACGGCAGCCACATCCCGGCGGCCAGCCCCCACAGGACGAAGGGCAGGACCCCGATCAGACAGATGAGGGGACTGACGGCCCAGACCCAGCCCTCCATCTGCGAATCCGTCAGTGCCCCGGCGGTGAGCACGACGACGACGGGAAGAGCCGCCGTTCCCACCGCGGTTCCGGTCTTGACCACCAGGTAGCCGCGCAGGCCCCGGGAGGTGACCGCCATCTGCCGGCCCCAGCCCGCCGACTGCTCGACGGCGGCCGCCGCCGAGGCGCTCGTGGCACCCAGACAGGCACTGAAGGACGCCATCGCAAGCATCACCGAGGCCGAGACATTGCCGTGAGCGTGCGGGCCGTAGTCCCCGGCCGACGCGTTCAACCGACCGAAGACGAGGTACATCGCCACAGGGAAGGTGATGACGAAGAAGAGGTTGGCGGGCTCGCGCAGACTCCGGTAGAGGTCGAGCAGGAGGTAGGTCAGGAGGGGGCGTGCGGGCCTGAGCCCACCCGAACGGCGCGACTGGCCGCCGGGGCTGCCGGCAGAGGGACTCACGGGGGAGGTGGGGAGATCAGAGCTTGCCCGGGGTATCGCGGTCATGATGTGGCCTCAATGCAGGTGGTGATGGTGGTCAGGTTGAAGGGTGGGGCTCAGACCTCTACGGGGCTGCCTCATCAGAGTCGTCGGAGGTCAGCGCGGTGAAGACCTCGTTGAGGCTTGCGGCGCCGATCCCCAGGTGCTCGGCGGGGGTGGCGCTCAGCAGCCAGCGGGCGACGGCGTCGGAGTCCGTCGTGCGCAGCTCCACGTGCTCACCGTGGACGACCGCATGCAGGATGCTGCCGGCCGCGGGGCAGTCGGCCAGGCGCTGCCCCAGTGACTCCTCGGAGAGCCCGGGCCAGGTGGCGGTGACCAGGGCGCCATCGCCCAGGGCTCGGATCTCGTCGACGCTGCCGTCGGCGACCAGGCGGCCGTGGGCGATGATGACGATGCGGTCGGCGAAGGAGGCCGCCTCCTCCAGGTAGTGGGTGGCGAACAGGACGGTGCGGCCGCGGCGGGTCTGGGTGCGCATCGTCTCCCAGAAGGCGATCCGGGCACTGACGTCCATGCCGGCGGTGGGCTCGTCCATCACGAGGAGGTCGGGGTCCGGCAGCAGAGCAAGGGCCAGGCGCAGGCGCTGGCGCTCGCCTCCCGAGCAGCGGCTCACTCTGCGGGTGAGGAGCTTTCCAAGACTCGCCTGGTCGACGACGTCGTTGAGCCTGGAAGCGTGCGAGATGCTGTCGCAGTGCCGGGGTCCCATCGAGGCCACGACCCGCAGGGTCTCCCCGACGGTGAAGTCGTCCAGAAGACCGCCGTCCTGGAAGATGACACCAACGCGACCTGCCTGGACCGCATGGTCGGGGGAGGTCCCCAGAAGCTCGATCGTCCCGGCATCGGGCCGGGCCAGCCCCAGGACCATGTCGAGGGTGGTGGACTTGCCCGCGCCATTGGGTCCCAGGAAGGCGACCACCTCTCCGGTCCGGATGGTCAGGTCGAGGTCGTCGACGGCGACGAGGCTGCCGAATGCCTTGCGCAGGCCACGGGCGTCAATCGCGGGGGCCGGAGCCGTGCGCCCGACCTGAGAACAGGACCCCGGGGAGTCAGTGGTGGCGGCTGCGGTGGTTCGGATCATGGCCCCAGGCTCCCGCCGACCCACGGCTCCCGGTACTGAGCGCTGTCACCGAAGCTGCATGACAGGTGTCATATGACAGGGGCGCTGCCGTGGTGCACTGGAGCGCCCCGAGCTCCACCTTGGGTGGATCACTCCTCGTTGCGAGGTCGATTCAGGATGAATCGCAGGAGCAGGGGGTAGACAACTGCTGCTACGAGGAGATAGGAGACGTACCCGAGTAGACCTGAACGAAAAGCATGAGGAATAATGAGGTAGGAGATTGGATTCATGAGTAGGACAGTTGGTACGAAAACGGCGGCGGTACCCCCAGAACTTAAGTACCTGTTCGCTATACTCATACATACTGACGCAATAACCCCTGGGAATGCGCCCAATGGAACGAGGAACCAGAGATAAGGGCCGATTCCAGTGTGCTGTATCATGTAGACATCTGCAACTCTGACACCCCCTGGGGTGACGTCCAAGACAGCACAGCACCCCATACTGATAGCGATGAGTGCGGTGGTCGCCCAGGCAAAGATTATGGCGACTCTCCAAATTTCCCGTGACGTGAGGCCCGCGAGCAGAAGAGGACGCTCTGTTCGGGTGAGTGTGAAACCAGTGGCGACACCTCCAATGATGAATAAAATGGTGCCATTGTAGACGTAGTTGACATGTCTTTGGTTCGCCAACAGGCCGATGGTGGGGATGGCGAAGGTGTACACCAAGAGTAATATCCAGAGGTGCAGATGAGGCCTCGCCAGTGCCTTGGCTATCTGGATCGCTCGACGCCACTCGCTTTCGAGGGAATGAGTGGTGGTGACTGGGTTCAGCGTTCCGACGGATTCTCTCACCGACTCGCTGCTCTCCTGGGCGGCGAGCCGGCTCTGGAATGAAGGGGCCGTGAGTTTATGCATAGTTCTGCTCCTTCTAGGACCAGTACTCTCAGCAGAGAGATCTTTGAAAAGGCGGTGGATGTGTCTCAGTGAGCAGTGCTCGCCGTAGGGCCGGTGCTCGTCATATCCACGAGCGCATCAGTCAGCGATGCCAGCGGCGCGTCAGGGGCGGTGGCGGTGGCACGCAGCTCATCGGCGCTCGCCGCGGCGACAAGGCCGCCCTGCTGCAGCACGACGACGTCCTCCACAAGATCCTCAATGTCATCAACCTCGTGAGAAGAGATAATGATTGTGGGGCGATCCCGCACGTAGAGATCGAGCAGAGCGTTCCAGAACGTTCGCCTCACCACTGCATCCATACCCAGTTGAATCTCGTCCAGAAGCAGGACTGGGCAGTGGCACGCCAGAGCGAAGACTGCATCGAGCGCTGATCGCTGTCCCTGAGACAGGCGTGCCGGCACACTCTTCACCGAAACCTCGAACAGGTCGAGGTACTGCTCGGCGTCCTGCCGGTTCCAATGTGGCCGAGTGGCCTCCCACAGCGCCAACGAGTCCTTGACCGGTGCTCGTTCCAGCAGGCCCCTGCGGGTTCCCAGCAGGCAGATCGATGAGCGCGCCGCGGAGTCCTCAACTGCATTCAGCCTGGATGCGGAGACCGAGCCACGCGTGGGGCGGCGCATCCCTGCCGCAAGATCCAGCAACGTCGACTTCCCCTGAGCCGTTCCTTCCCAAGAGCCCGGTGATCGTTCCCGGCCTGAAGGTATGAGTAATGTTGTGCAGTGCCCAGTTGCCCCAACGATGCCTGTATCCGACGTCGGAGAAAGCGATGGAGAGTCCGTCATCCGCCGCGTTCCCCTCCCGAGTAGGACCGGAGCTCAAAGAAGCTGAGGCGGGTGTGGAAGGTGAGGAAGTGGTCATGATGCTCCTTAGTTTCTCTTAGGAGTATTTCGATGATGGTGGGTCGGTGGCGGTCATCGCAGCGGCGGTGTCCTCAGGATCAACTGGCGGCAGGTGATGAATCCGAGAACAAGTGTCACTGCGATGAACTGAACAGAGAAGGTGGTCAACGATGAAAGCGGAGGAAGTGCTGGAAAAGCGATCGGGAACATGTGGCGAAAATGTGCCAGAGGCATGCTATAGGCTGGAATGCCTATGATGAAGGCGGTTCCTATGAATGTCTGGCGACGGCACTGCACATCGGGTGGCGTAGTTTAATAGCGCCCATCGAAACTCCGAGGTAATAGCTCAATGTAATGATTGTCGGCATAAGGGTCCACCTGATCGTCGCTGGAAAGCTGGACCAGATATTGGTCGGCTCGGCGTCTCCTCCGGCGATGATCAGCTCACATCCGGCGCACGCCAGCGCATAGAGCACGCTCATTGCCAGAATCCGCCTCGCTGTCGACGTGTGTGTCCTCCAAACATCCCTTCCTGTGGCGCCCGCGTACCGTTCGGAAAGCTCACGACAAGCCGCGCTATAGCCAAAAAGCAACGCAACCAGCGCAGGAGCGGTGCAGGTCGCCAGTAGTGCCGTTGAGAGGGGGAAGAGCAGTCTGTGGTCGTTGGCGGAAAGCCGCAGCGCTGCACTGACCAGAAGGTTGACGGAGGCGCCGACGATGAGGATCTGTCCCAGTGCTCTGGTCGGTACCTCTCTGAGAGAGACGAGAGCTCTCCGATAGTGGGGGTCGCCTGGTGTGGTGGGTGAGTCCTTCGTGGTTGCTGCCGTCATGCCGGCTCCTTGAATGGGTTGATGGGTGAGTCCCTCAGGTAGGTCCTCGCTGCCTCGACCAGATCGTCATCACTCAGTCCCAGGACTCTCCCTGCGTGCAGGGCCGGGCCGAGAGTGGTGTCCACGTACGTGCGCGCCCGTTCGTTTCGCAGATGCTCGTAGGCGCCGTGCGCCACGAACATCCCGATGCCACGCCGCTTGACGACAAGCCCCTCGTCAACCAGGAGCGTGATGGCCTTGTTCGCCGTCGCCGGGTTGATGCGGTATCGGGTGGCGTACTCAGTGGTGGAGGTGAGTCGATCCCCGTCCGAGAGATCCCCGGAGAGGATCTGGGTGCGGACCTCCTCTGCGATCTGGAGGTAGATAGGGGTTGAGTCCTCGAAATGGCGCGACATCCGGATCACCTCCTGTTCGCTGTGTTGATCCTGCCCGGCTGGAGGCGGCCATCCAGACGGGAGTAGTTCCTTGGTTCATTAGTCGACTAATGAACCAGAGAACCTTCGGGGTGTCAACCTGTGGGTGTTGTGAGCTGTTCGCTACCTGTGGGCGATCTCGCACCGAGCGGTGGGGTGGTGCCCCGGCTCGGGCTGGCGACCTCCTCGGAGGCTCTGGCAGAATGTCCGGCTGTACTCGGTCGGACGTCGGTCCCTCTCCCGGCCCCGGTCGCGTCTCGGCTCACGCCGGAAACCGTTGCTTGACCCCACCGGGGACCAGCGCGCGCCAAACCATCCAGAACCAGGAGTTCAACCAAGTGGCAGTCAAGATTCGCCTCAAGCGCATGGGCAAGAAGTTCGCCCCCTTCTACCGGGTCGTCGTCCTCGACTCCCGCAAGAAGCGCGATGGCCGTGTCATCGAGGAGATCGGCGTCTACGACCCGATGCAGGAGCCCTCGCTCATCAGCATCGACTCCGAGCGAGTCCAGTACTGGCTCGGCGTGGGCGCTCAGCCCTCCGACGCTGTCTACAAGCTGATTAAGATCACCGGCGACTATCACCAGTTCAAGGGCCTCAAGGGTGTCGAGAGCACCCTCAAGGTCAAGGACGCCGACGCCGCCGCGGTCGCCAAGGAGGCCGCGGTCAAGGCCGCCGCCGACGACGCTGAGAAGCGCAAGGCCGCCGCCGCCAAGGCCAAGGCTGACGAGGAGGCCGCTGCGGCGGCTGAGGCCGCCGAGTCCAAGGCCGAGGAGTCCGCCGAGGACCAGGCCTCCGATGAGGCCGCCGCCGAGGAGGCCTGAGATGCTGGCCGACGCCCTCGAGCACCTCGTACGGGGCATCGTCGACAACCCTGACGACGTCACCGTCACCTCCCGGTCGCTGCGCCGCGGCGACCTGCTGGAGGTGCGGGTCAACCCCGAGGACCTCGGCCGAGTCATCGGCCGCTCGGGCCGTACTGCTCGAGCGCTGCGCACAGTGGTCGGAGCGCTGGCGGACTCGCCGGTGCGCGTCGACGTCGTCGACACCGATCGCCGCTGAGCGCAGGGCCTTCAGATCGGTGCCATAGGCCGCCTCGGCCTCGACCCGTCTGATCGATCAACGCCGGTGCCCGGTCCCCGCCCAAGGGGGGCCGGGCGTCGTCGTCCCTCGGAGCGGGCGCTCCTGCGCCGCCGGCGGCGATGACCGCAGCCGACCGGGAGCCGTATCGAGTTGGCCAACCTCACGCAGGCGGTGCGCCACCTCATCCCCGCGGCCGATGGGAACGCAGACCACGGCGCGGTAGGTTGGCCGCAGACATCCAGACCTTCCGGACAAACCGTTCCATGCCCCGATCCCAGGAGAACAGGTGCTGCTCACCCTTGCTGTCGTCGGTCCCGCCCATGCCCTCAAGGGCGAGGTGCGTCTCGAGATCCGTACCGATGACCCCGAGGGCCGTCTCGCACCCGGAACCACCGTCCCCACGGAGCCGGCCCACGCGGGCCCGCTGACGGTCAGTCGTCTGCGTTTCGACGGCTCGCGCTGGTTCGCCGCCTTCGAGCAGGCACGCGACCGCACGGCCGCCGAGGCCCTGCGAGGAGTGAGGCTCCTGGTCGAGACCGACGACGACCAAGGCGATGAGGGCCATGATGAGGGCCATGAGGACTCCGAGGATGCCTGGTACCGCCACGAGCTCGTCGGTCTACGGGCGCTGAGCGTCTCCGGTGAGGAGCTGGGAGAGGTCACCGACGTAGAGCCCGGCGTCGCCCAGGACCGGCTCGTGGTCACCACCCCTGAGGGGGACGATGTGGCCGTGCCCTTCGTTGAGGCACTCGTACCGGCCATCGACCCTGAGGCCGGCACGGTGACGCTGGCCCCACCCGGTGGCCTGTTCCCCGGACACGGCCAGGCGGAGGAGGCCAGGTGAGGATCGACGTCGTCACCATCTTCCCCGACTACCTCAAGGTCCTCGACCTCTCCCTCATCGGGAAGGCGGCCGACCGCGGCCCCCCTCGACCTGCACGTCCACGATCTGCGCGACCACGCCCACGACCGGCACCGCACCGTTGACGACACGCCTCTGGGCGGCGGGGCCGGCATGGTCATGAAGCCTGACGTGTGGGGCGAGGCTCTCGATGAGGTGCTCGCCGTGGGCACTCCCGGTGCGCCCCGCCAGGTCCTCATCGTCCCCACCCCCGCCGGGGAGGTCTTCACCCAGCGCACCGCCGAGGACCTGGCCGGAGCCGACCGCCTGGTCTTCGCCTGCGGCCGCTACGAGGGCATCGACGCACGCGTGCCCGAGCACTACGCCTCCCGCGGCATCGAGGTGCGCGAGCTGAGCATCGGCGACTACGTGCTCAACGGGGGAGAGGTCGCCACCATCGTCATGATCGAGGCCATCGCCCGGCTCCTGCCCGGGGTCCTGGGCAACCCCGAGTCGCTGGTCGAGGAGTCCCACGGAGTCGCCGGCCTGCTGGAGTACCCCGTCCACACCCGCCCCACCCGGTGGCGAGACCTGGAGGTCGACCCCGTCCTGCTCTCCGGCGACCACGGCCGTATCGCCCGAACCAGACGGGACCAGGCCCTCACCCGCACCGTCGAGCGCCGACCCGACATGATCCGGGCCCTGGACCCCGCCGGCCTGGATCGTGAGGACCGCGCGCTCCTGGCTCGCCTGGGGTGGGCGGTCCCGGCCGGGGTGGACCACCCGGTTCCGGTCCGCCTTCGCAACGCCACCGCCGACGACGCCCACGCCCTGGCCGAGCTCGCGGCCCGCACCTTCCCCGATGCCTGCGGCAACGTCATCGACCCCGAGTTCCTCGAGCGCCACATCGCCACGAACCTGGTTCCCGAGCTGTTCGCCACCTGGGCCGACGACGACCGCGTCGACCTCATTCTCGCCGAGCTGCTCGAGCCCCTTATCGGTGCGGAACGGCAACCTCGAGGAGCGGGCGAGCACGAGCACTGCTCCGGCCCTGGTCGGCTACGCCGCAGTACTGCGCGAGGAGGCCGACTCCGGCGGGGAGCACCCCCACGGGATCGATCCCCGTCCCGCCTGCGTGCGGCCCGCCGGGGGAGAGGTCGTCGGCGAGCTGTCCAAGGTGTACGTCGACGCCGCCATGAGGGGATCCGGGCTGACCCCCGCGCTCATGGACGCCGTGACGCGCCAGGCCGGCGCCCACGGAACAGGCCTGCTCTGGCTCGGCACCCACGTCACCAACAAACGTGCCCAGAAGGCCTACAAGCGGGCCGGCTTCCGCCAGGTCGGTACCCGCACCTACAACGTCGGTGGCCAGGACGCCCACGACGTCGTCATGACCCGGCGGACAGGAGAAGGCCTATGAGCAGCGCACCCGACCAGAGCCCTCAGGGCGTGATCCATGATGAGGCGGATGAGGACGTGACCTCGGGCAGGCACCTGCGGACCGACCATGACCGCCGGAACAATCACCGGCACAAGGACCGCGCCGGCGAGGACAAGGCCGGGACCGGCGAGGCCGCTGAGCCGGCCTCGCTGGGGGAGCGGATCGTCTTCCGCCTCAAGCAGTGGGGCATCACCCTGTCCTACCTGGTCGTCGCCGTGGCGATCATCGCCCTCATCCGCACCTTCATCATCCAGAGCTTCACCATCCCGTCGGGCTCGATGGAGAACACCCTCAACGAGGGCGACCGTGTCACCGTGACGATGTACGACTCCGACAAGGTCCACCGGGGGGGGACGTCGTCGTCTTCACTGACCCTGACCACTGGCTGACGACCCAGGAGCCCACTGGCCTGCAGGGCGCCGCGCAGGACTTCCTCGTCGCGATCCGTATCTTCCCCCAGAACGCCGGCCACCACCTCATCAAGCGGGTCATCGGGATGCCCGGTGACCACGTCGTGGCCGACGGGAAGGGCTCCTTGACCGTCAACGGCGTCGAGCTCCATGAGGGCTACCTCAAGCCCGGCCGGTCGGCCTCCGAGGTCGCCTTCGACGTCACCGTCCCCGAGGGCTACATCTGGGTCATGGGCGACAACCGCTCCAACTCCTCGGACTCCCGCTACCACCAGAACGATGTCCACCGTGGCTTCGTGCCCCAGAGTAACGTCGTCGGAGTGGCCAAGAACGTCGTATGGCCCACTCCCACTGGTCCAGCCTCACCTCCGGGCAGGAGGTCTTCTCCCAGGTTCCCAAGCCGACCTCCACCCCCACGGCGCTCCCCGCCGGACCGGCCGCGCCCAACCCGGCGAGCACGCTGGCGGGCTCCGGGGACTGATCGCCCCGAATGCGTGCCGGGGCGTGAGAAAGGCGTGAACTCAGGCACGTCGAGGCTGACGCACTCGTCCGTGGACTGAGCCTGTGGCAAACTGAGCGGGCACTTGGGTCCTGCGGCTCCTCTGCCACTGGGGAGGCGGCCGCTGTGAAGGAGCCCAGGAGCGTCCACCTCCGGTGCTGCCCCGCACGGCGCGGCGCCGCCGAACCAGCACTCCTGACCAGTGGCACGGGTGTGGAGAGAAACATGAACCTGATCGACGAGATCAACGCCGCATCACTGCGTGACGACATCCCCTCCTTCCGTCCTGGGGACACCCTCAAGGTCCACGTCAAGGTCGTTGAGGGATCGCGTACCCGCGTCCAGGTCTTCCAGGGCGTCGTCATCGCGCGCCAGGGCGGCGGCGTCTCGGAGACCTTCACCATCCGCAAGGTCTCCTTCGGCGTCGGTGTTGAGCGCACCTTCCCCGTCCACACGCCCTCCATCGAGAAGATCGAGGTCGTCACCCGGGGCCAGGTCCGCCGCGCCAAGCTCTACTACCTGCGCAACCTGCGCGGTAAGGCCGCCAAGATCAAGGAGCGTCGCGAGGACTGAGCGCCTGCACTCTCCAGGCGGCGCCCGGAGCCCACGGGTTCCGGGCGCTCGCCATCTCCCACCGCCGTGCAGCGGTGGACCCAAGTCCATCAATTCCGGGGAAGGAGCACGGTGAGTCCGGTGCAGGATGGGGCCGACGACGTCGGGCTGGACCTGAAACAGGCCGATCCCTCTCAGATCGGCCGGACCTCCAGGTCCGCGATCACACCGGCTTGCAGCTCTCCGTCAGCGGACTCCCCCCCAGGAGAGCCGCACGGCTCCTGAGACCGCCGAGGAACCTGCCAGTCCGGCCCCGGTCGACGACAGCGAGCAGTGGGACTACGACCCGTTCATCGACCCGGACGCCGAGCCCGAGCCCGATGACGAGCCCACCGAGCTGCCCCTTCCATCCCGCCCCGCCGGCAGGGTGGCCCCCGCCATCCCCCGCCGCAGACCAGCCCCCTGTACCAACGGGTCATCAGACTGGTGCTCGTCGTGGCCGTCGTCATCATGGTGCCGGCTCTTCTACGGTCCTACGTCGTCCAGATCTACGAGATCCCCTCGGGCTCTATGGAACGCACCCTGCGTGACGGGGACAAGGTCGCCGTGCCCATGTACGGCTCCGACGACGTCGAGCGGGGTGACGTCATCGTCTTCTCCGATCCCGACGACTGGCTTCACGTCAAGGAACCGACGGGGCTGCGCGGCGCCACCCAGAGGCTCATGGTCTCAGTGAACCTTCTGCCGGAGAACACCGGCCATCACCTCGTCAAACGGGTCGTCGGTGTCGGCGGCGACCATGTGGTCGCCGACGGGAAGGGGACACTGAGCGTCAACGGTGTCGCGATCAAGGAGCCCTACGTCAAGGACGGCCAGTCCCCGTCCCTGACCTCCTTCGATGTCACCGTCCCCCAGGGCTACGTGTGGGTCATGGGGGACAACCGCTCCAACTCAGCCGACTCCCGCTACCACCGCGACGACGCCCATGGCGGCTTCGTGCCGCTCAAGAACGTGGTCGGAGTGGCCAAGGTGGTCTTCCAGTGGACACACCTGAGCCGGTGGGGGGTGCTGTGGGGAGGAGAGCGCGCCTTCTCAGACGTTCCGGCGCAGGAGGTGACGCCGCCGGCACCCCCTCGTCTCCCGCTGCCCCCACTGGCGACGGGGAGACGGCTTCCGGAGGAGGCACCCTCCCCGGCCCCCGAGGGCAGGGACTCCGACGACGTTGGCACTGGTGGTGAGGGGACCGGTGTTGATGGCGGGCCGCAGACCGAGCCCGGCGGGCCGGCTGACGTCCCGGGCGTCTCCGCACACTCCTCCGGCCATGAGCAGGCTGCGGGGAGAACAAGATGAGCCCTCGGGGACGCACCCGCCCCGACCGGTCCCTGGAGAAGGCGCTGCTGGAGACCTACGACTACGTCGGCGGTCTGGACGAGGTCGGTCGCGGGGCCCTGGCCGGACCGGTCAGTGTCGGGCTGGCGATCGTGGCGCGGCGCACCGACGATGACTTCCCCGAGGGGCTCGCCGACTCCAAGCAGCTGACGGCCCGGGCCCGCACCGGCCTGATCGAGCCCGTGCACGGCTGGCTCGTGGACCACGCCGTCGCCCACGCCTCACCGGCAGAGATCGATGAGCACGGCATCGTCGGGGCCCTGAGGATGGCGGGTCTACGGGCCCTGCAGCAGGTCGCTGATCGCGGTCACGCCCCCGGCGTCATCATCCTCGACGGCGTGGCCGACTGGCTCACCGCCCCCCAGCCCGACCTGCTCACCCCTCTGGAGAGCACTCCTCGCCCCGAGGTTGCTCCTGAGCCCGCCGGGGCTGGTCCCACCCCTCCCGTGCACATGGAGGTCAAGGCCGACGCCCGGTGCGCCGTCGTCGCCGCGGCCAGCGTCCTGGCCAAGGTCGAACGCGACCACCTCATGGCCGATCTCGACGACCCCGGCTACGGGTGGGCCTCCAACAAGGGCTACGCCTCACCGGCCCACATCCGGGGACTCGCCGCCCTGGGGGCCAGTGACCAGCATCGACGCAGCTGGCACCTGCCCGGCCTGGACAAGCGCCACCGCTGACGGCGCTGCCTGACGCTGGTGTGCGGCCCCGGGGGCGAGGAGCGGGCAGGGCCGACTCGCCCCCACCGCCTGCCGCCTCCAGCGGCTGCGGACAGGCATGATGGCCCGGTGAGCGCAGAAGACCTCGAGTCCTATGAGAACGAGCTGGAGCTCTCGCTGTACCGGGAGTACCGCGACGTCGCCTCCCTGTTCTCCTACGTGGTGGAGACCGAGCGGCGGTTCTACCTGGCAAACGCCGTTGACGTCCAGGTACGCACCAGTGGCGGGGAGGTCTTCTTCGAGCTGACCCTCGAGGACGCCTGGGTGTGGGACATCTACCGGGCCTCCCGGTTCGTCAAGTCCGTCCACGTCGTCACTTTCAAGGACGTCAACGTCGAGGAGCTCACCAAGCTCGAGATGGACATCCCCTCCTCCTAACGCCCCTCCTACGCCGCGCCGCCTCTGATCGCTCCGCTCGGCTGTCCCTCCCCGCTCGCCGGGGGCCACAGGTCGCCTTCTGACAGCGCCGTCCACAGAGCTGATCGGGCCATGGCGCGCACCGGCTGATCCGGTCTCACGCTAGTGGCGGAGGTGATCGGGATGACCGACCAGGTCGTAACAGCCACAAGGGGACGAACGGTGATCGCAGCCAGGTGCGGCGATCACGCGCTCACGCCGCCGGTCCAGGGCCCGGGACGCGCAGGAGCTGTCCGCGCAGGGGCGTCCCGCCAGAGCACCGGACGGTGCGGAGAGGACCTCGCCGCCACCTATCTGGAGGACATCGGCTGGCAGGTCCTGGAGCGCAACTGGCGCCCGGACCACGGCCTGCGCGGAGAACTCGACATCATCGCCCTGGAACCCGGTCACGCGCACCGCGAGCCGGGCAGCGTATCCGTCGCCGACCCAGCTCAGTCGTGGGCAGGACCGAGGCTCGTCATCGTCGAGGTCAAGACCCGCAGCTCCTTGCGCCAGGGACCGCCGGCGGCTGCGGTCGACGCCCGCAAGGTCGCCCGACTGCGGGCCCTGGCTGCCGCCTGGGCGAGCACCCATGAGACCCCGCCGCACGCCGGCATGCGCCTGGACGTCGTCTCCATCCTCCTGCGCGACGCGCGTCCTGCGCTGCTGCGCCACCACCGGGCGGTGGATGCGTCATGGGGCTAGCTCGCACGCTCGCTGTCACGCTGACCGGGCTGGCCGGACACATCGTTGAGGTCGAGGCTCACGCCGCCCAGGGCCTGCCCGGATTCACCCTCGTGGGCCTGCCCGACGCCGCCGTGCGCGAGTCGCGCGAGCGTGTCCGGGCCGCGTTGAGCACCTGCGGCGTCACCTGGGGCGAGCAGCGCCTGACCGTCAACCTCTCCCCGGCTGACCTGCGCAAGACTGGGACCGGGCTGGACCTGGCGCTCGCCCTGGCCGTCCTGGGAGCACGCGGGCGGCTCGGACGGAGCGCCGCCGGGCTCCTGGGGCGGACCGTCTACATCGGCGAGCTCGGGCTAGACGGCTCCGTGCACTCGGTCCGCGGCATCCTGCCCAGCGTCCAGGCCGCGGTGGCCGCTGGGGTCGAGGAGATCGTCGTCGCCCAGGAAGCCGCCGCCGAGGCCGAGCTCGTCCCCGGCGCCCGCGTCACCGTCGTCAGGCACATCGGCCAGCTCGTCGAGCGCTACGGAGGGCGCCTGAGCGCAGCCGTGGCCGCCGCGCTGGAGCAGATTTCCGAGGCCGCCACAGACGATGCCCCCACGACCCCGCCGCGGGATGCCGAGCTGCCGGACCTGGCCGACGTCGTCGGGCAGTCCGAGGCCCGCCAGGCCCTCGAGGTCGCCGCCGCCGGGGGACATCACCTCATCATGGTGGGGCCTCCGGGGACGGGTAAGACCATGCTCGCTGAGAGGCTCCCCTCCATCCTGCCGCCCCTGGAGCAGGCCGACGCCGTCACCGTCACCTCCCTGCACTCCGTGGCCGGCATCTTCGACCCCGCCCGTGGACTCATCACCCGGCCGCCGTTGCGCGCGCCGCACCACACGGCGACCCGGGCCGCCGTCGTCGGGGGAGGCTCCGGCCTGCCCCGCCCCGGGGACGTCTCCCTGGCTCACCGCGGGGTGCTCTTCCTCGACGAGGCCCCCGAGTTCAGCGCCGGCGTCCTGGACTGCCTGCGCCAGCCGCTGGAGTCGGGAGTGGTCACCATCGACCGGGTGGGTGGGCGTGCCAGCTACCCGGCCGCCTTCCAGCTCGTCCTGGCCGCCAACCCCTGCCCCTGCGGCAAGGCCGGCGGCCGGGGCCTGGAGTGCACCTGCACCTCCCTGCAGCGGCGGCGCTACTTCTCTCACGACTGTCCGGCCCACTGCTGGACCGGGTCGACATCCAGGTTGAGGTCGGTGCCGTCAGCGCCGCCGACCTCGCGTCCACCGGCCAGGGAGAGCCCAGTGCCGCGGTGGCGCGGCGCGTCCTGCGTGCCCGCCGGGCCGCAGAGCGCAGGCTGGCAGACACCCCGTGGCGCCTCAACGCCGAGGTACCCGGCGCCTACCTCAGAGGCCCCGACGGCGGACTCAGCGCTCCGCTCAGCCGCCGGCTCATGACCGCCCTCGAACGCGGCGACCTCTCCCTGCGTGGGGTGGACCGGGTCCTCAGACTGGCCTGGACCCTCGCCGACCTCGAGGGGGTCGAGACCCTCGCCCTTGCCCACATCGGGACCGCCCTGGCCCTGAGAACCTCTGGAGTGCGGCCATGACGCCCATGACACCCATGACACTGCCCTACGACATCGACGATCCGGCGCTGGCACGCGCGACCTGGTCCCGCCTGGCCGAGCCCGACAGCGCCAGCGCAGCCATGGTGGTGGCCGGCTCGGGCCGAGTCCCGCCCTGAGGTGGCTGCTGGAGGAGGCCATCGACCCCTCCGGACAAGTGCGAGGCTCCCCGAGACCGCCGGTGCCGCAGCCGCCCCCGGGGATGCCCAGAACCGGCGATATCAGCGCCTGCTGGGCCCAGGTCGCCGCCCGGTGGGCGCCGCGCCTGGAGGGACTCGATATCCGCCGCGAGCTCGATGTGCTCGACCGCCTGGGTGGGAGCCTCATCCTCCCGGGGGAGCCCTGGTGGCCGCCGGGGCTCGACGAGCTGGAGCACCCGCCTTTCTGCCTGTGGGTGCGCGGAGACCCCTCGCTGCTGGTCAACGCTGCGGACCTGAGGGACAAGGGTGTCGGGGGAGGGCCGCCTGGAACCGTTGGAGACGACGACGCTCCACATGTCGCGGGCACCGGTCAGCCCGTACGTGAGCAGCGGATGCCTGTGGGACCGGCCAGTGGCTTGTGCCTGGCACTGGTGGGGGCCCGCGCCTCCACCCGGTACGGGGAGGCGGTCGCCTTCTCCCTGGCCTCAGGGGTGACCGCCAAGGGTGGCCTCATCGTCTCCGGGGGAGCCTTCGGTATTGATGCCTGTGCGCACCGCGGGGCACTGGGTGAGGGACCAACGGTGTCGGTCTCCGCCGGGGGAGTGGACCGCCTCTACCCGGTGGGAAACACCGGGGTGCTGGAGGCAGTCATCGCCTCGGGGGCCCTGGTGGCGGAGGTGCCGCCGGGTTGTCAGCCGGGCCGCCACCGGTTCGTCTCACGCAACCGCGTCATCGCGGCGATCTCCCAGGCGACGATCGTGGTGGAGGCGGCCTGGCGCTCAGGCGCCCTGTCCACCGCCCACCGCGCCCTCGAGCTGGGCAGGCAGTTAGGAGCCGTTCCCGGCCCCGTGACCTCCATGTCCTCAGTCGGATGCCACCGGCTCCTGCGCAAAGGGGCGGTGTGCATCACCGACACCGACGACGCCCTGGAGCTGCTGACGCCCCTGGGCACCGTCGACGCGGACGCCGCCAAGGAGCAGGACCCCGAGCTGAGAGGCAGTGGGCTCCTCGACGGCCTGGACCCGGCCGCCTCCCTCGTCCTGGACGCTATGCCGGCCCGGGCCGCGGCGAGTACTGAGTCCATCGTCCGCTCCTCCGGGCTGTCCCCGAAGGAGACCACATCGGCACTGGGGATCCTGGAGCTGTCAGGGAAGGTGGAGCGCACCGCCTCCGGCTGGAGGCGACGCACCAGGAAGAGTGCAGGTGGTCGGGAATGAAGAGCGCCCTGCCACGACGGTGGGACCATGATGGACAGGTCCTGCCCCACCCTTGTGAGGCATGCGAGCGACATGCTCCAGTGCGCCTGAGCCAGAGCTCGGCGGGTGAATTCGTCATGATCCTCCTTCGTCCATTCACAGCACCGACCACACTCCGATCGCGCTCAGGCAGACCACGACGGCGGCGCCTACCACGGTGACGGCCACGGCTCGCCCCGACGGGCGGCTGCGCCGCCGCTGCAGGCCCACCTCGGCCTCCTGCGAGCCCGGGTCATTCCTTGCGACCTCGGCCTCATCGCCCTGGGGCGGGAGAAGCGGGGCGGTCGTGTAGCGAGGCGGAGCCGGCGGGCTGGGCCTCGACACGACGAGGTGCGAAGGTCGTGGCGGCGTCGTCATGCCGGTGGGCGGCGGGCACGGTTCCGGTCGGCCCGTCGGGGTCCACTGTGACGGCCGGCCGCAGCATCGTGGAGTCCTGGTTCCGGCTCCCGCTCGTGTGTCTTCCGGACGCCTCCTCCATGACATCGAGCTGGGTGATGGCCAGGCGCAGGTCGGTCTGTACCTGTTGCAGCGCCCGAGCCAGGGAGACCGCGCTGGCATACCGTTCGCGGGAGGACTTGGCCATCGCTGTGACCAGGACCCGCTCGAGCTGCTCGGGTACGTCGCGTCGCCCGATCGGGGGGATTTGTTGGTGGAGCACTCGGTCGAGCATCGAGAGCTGGTCGTTGCGGTCTGCTCCGGAGACATCGACGTGGGGTGAGCGTCCCGCCAGCAGCGTGTAGATGGTCGCGGCCAGGGCGTAGACGTCCGAGGCCGGAGTCAGGATCTCCTGGTTGAGCTGCTGCTCGGGTGAGGCCCACGGCGGGGACGCCCCTCTGAACTCGTCCTGCTCGGCGCTGAGCCCAATGGGCGCGGCGATCCCAAAGTCGCCGAGCACCGGGCGCCCGAAGGGGGTGAGCAGGATGCTGGCAGGCTTGATGTCGCGGTGGAGGTAGCCGACTCGGTGAATGGTCTCCACCGCGCCCGCCAGCCGGATACCGATCTCCAGGGCGCGTGTGAGGGGCAAGGGCTGCGAGGCGGCCAGCTTGCCCAGGTGGGGAGGTGGACAGTACTCCATGATGAGGTAGCTGCGATCCTCCTCCAGCGTCCCGGCCCCGTAGACCGACACGATGGAGGGGTGCGATGACAGGCGGGCCATGAGGTCCGCCTCGGTGGTGAACCGGTGGTGGTCGCGTCGGCTGCCTCCTTGCCGCAGGATCTTGACCGCTACGTCGCGGCGCGGCACTTGCTGCTCATACAGGAAGACATCGGCGAAGCCCCCGGCGCCCAGGAGGTGCTTGGGGCTGGCTCCGGGGATCGGCGGTCCTTGCGGGGCGGAGCTCGGGGCGGACATCATGCCTTTCGCTCCACTGTCAGGTGGTGCCGTCACCGATGTCGATGACGTCGCCGATGCGCAGGAAGAGCTGGTGGTGCTCGGGCACGCGGCGGGGCTCCTCTCCGGCGCGCAGCAGGAAGGTCCCGTTGGTGGAGCCCAGGTCCTCCACGCGCATGTCCCAGCCTTCGACCCGCACGGCGCAATGAGTCTTCGAGATCGCCTTGCCCGGGCTGGGGACGGCCAGCAGGCGGGGGCTCTGAGCGGCGGTGCTGCTCGTGCCCTGGGGCAGTCGGCCGATGATGATGTCAGCGTCCAGGACCGCCGTGGCGCCGGAGGAGACACGCAGAACGCCCAGGACCGGTTGCTCGACCTGGCCGGTCCTGGAGGTGATGGTGCCGTCGCATTCGCGGCACGAGGAGGCGTGCACCGGATTGGGGTGCCCCGCTTCGCAGAAGACGGCCATCACGCTGGGGCCGGTGCCGGAGGGCTCGTCGAGCCCGGTCTGCCCGCCCAGTGCGTTTCCGGTGGCATCAAGTCCTGCAGCCGAGACGGTGCGTCTGTCGTGCTTGCCCTGCTTGCTCGAGGGCACCGAACCCTTCGGGGAGGCCGTATCCGCGCCGCCGTCCGGGGCCTGCCGCTGAGGCGGGAGCGGCTCAGCGGCCTGCGACACGTGCTGGCCGGAGGTGCTCTCGCCCAGGGGGGAGGCCCGGTGGCGTCCGGGCCCTGCGGTGAGTCGGGCCAACGGATCAGTGTCCTGGGAGGAGACCGGGCCGATGGCCGCCTCGGTCCTCTGCATCATCGTGTGCTCAACAAGACGACCGACGTTCTGGTCCCGGGCCTGCTGCTCCTGTGCCTTTGGAGCTGCGGCCTCGGCCGCCGGAACGTCGTCGGGCCCCAGTACCGCGGCCGGAGCCCCCGCCCCGGTCCCCTGCGGGGAGCCCGTACCGTCCAGCAGGTCCATGGACTGCGGTCCCACCGTTTGTCCGGGATCGGGGCGGGACAGGTGGGCGGCCTCCCCTGCTCCTGCCTCGCAGATAGCGATGTCGACGGCGGTGGGTCGTCCCGCTCGGGGGCGCCGTCGGCCTGAGCCTGCTGGAGGATCTCCTGGGCCGCAGATGGCAGCGGTGCCCCCTGACCCCCGTGAGCGCCGGTCTGAGCCGGTGAGGACGATGGATGCTGGTGGGCTCCGAAACCGATGTGCAGCTGAGAGGCTCGGACGATCCCCGAGCGCAGAGGGAGGAACTCCTCGAGCCCTTCGTGACCGGCTGCGTGTCCGGGGACCGGGGCGAGCTCGAGGATGCACTGGTTGACCCGCTCATAGCGGGACTCCTCCCACACGACGACCTCGGAGGCGCTGAAGCTGCGCTCGCCATCGGCAGTGTCCAGATGGAGGCAGAAGCGCCCCCGGGCGGCCACTCGCAGCTCCTGGCCGTCGATGGCCATCATGAGGAAGTCGGGGAGGGTGAAGACCTCGTTGTCGTGCAGCCGGCTCAGGCCCTTCAGCAGGTCGCCGAGGCAGCGGTGTTCACCGAGCTTGGTCCACATCGCCTCCATCGCCTGTGCGCTTCCGTCGAGGGCGAGGACGCCGCCGTCCGCGACGGCGACCAGGATGTCGCCGGGTACCCAGCGTGTCAGCATGTTCATGGACGAAACCTCCTGGAGACGGGGGTGGGGACGGTGGAGCCGGAGTCTGCGCCCTGGGGCAGCGTGATGTCGTCGACCTGCGTGTAGGTGTCCGAGGAGGCGTCGGACATGAAGACCTGGGAGCCGGACTGGTCGACGTCGAAGTTCGTCGAGGAGGTGCGCAGGCCCCCGTCGAGCATCTGCGAGCGGTAGCTGAGGTGGGCGACCATCGCCATCGCCCCGTTGGTCACCCGTACTCCGCCGTCATGAAGATCGACATCATGCGTGGCCATCCCCGGGTGCAGGACGACGGCGACCAGAGCGGCACCGGTCAGGACCGCGATGACGCCGACATTGACGCCGCGCCTGGAGAACCGTTTCACAGTGCTGCGCTCCAGCAGGAAATAGGGATGAGCCAGGAAGGATGGAGCTCGTCAGAACGACCAAGATTTTAACTTCCTCGTTGGACGGCAACAAATGTCCCGAATGTGGGGAAATACAGAGGAAGAGTGGATTTTTCGTTGGGATCAAGGAGAAGGGGAGGCTTGTGTCTCCAGTATCCACCTGGGTGGTTGTTATGAACTTGTGATTCGAATGGTGAGGTTGCGTGCTGAATCAATGCGGCCGCCTCTTACTGGGGTGCGGATACTGCCGCCCTCTGGCGGAGACGGTCCGTGGTGGGGTGCCTCTATGTGGCGTGTCAAGCGGCTGCTGGTGGCTGTGTCGATGGTTGCGGGGTGTAGGGGTTGGCGCCAATCCTTGCCTTGTCCGCTCGCTTCAGCCTGGCTGAGACGTGGGCTAGGTGGCGACGGTTCTCCGGACGTGGCGTCGTGTGCCTGGCCAGGGCTTCGGGGGTGGTGGGGCTGGTCGGCCACCACCAGTAGTGCTGGGAGACCTCTCGCAGCCGGTCCTCATCGTTTGGCAGGGCCCTACCGAGGGTCTTCCGGTCCTCCCAGCTCAAGGTCGTGGCCCAGTGCTCACTCCTTGCTGGCGCCCGGTACCGATGAAGACCTCGATGTCCTCGATGTCCATCCCTCCTGCCGCCTCTCGTCGCATGGGGGGGCTGGTGGGCGACCGGTCCTGCACCACGTATGCGCGAGACCTCAGCTGCGTTCCGGCAGGCCGCTCCGCTTATCTGCGGCTCTCGGCAGCCGGGTGCCGTGGGTGATTCTCGCCCCCAGACGCCCCTCGTCGAGCAGTCGACAACCCTCAATAGATCGATCTATCGCATATTGTCGATATATGGGTTATGGTGCTGGTGTCAGCTCGCGTCGCCGTGCTCGGAGCGGGTGTCGGCCGCTTGGGGCGGCTGACGGTCGCTGTCAGGGGAAACGAGAGGTAAGGAGGGGTGTGATGATGCAGCGTCTGAGTCGTGCTGTCGGTGGTGAGGCGAGAGGAGGGGCGATTGCGTGCGCACTGCTCGCAGTGGGATGTTTGGCGCTCGGGGGAGTGTTCGTTCGGCTCAGTGAGGTCGGGCCGATCGCCACCGGCGGCTTCCGGTCTCTGATCGCCGCCCCCATGCTGCTCCTGCTCGACGCCGGGATTGGACTGCGGGGCGGACCCCGAGTGCGGGAACGTATGCCCCTTCGTGACCATGTCACCATCGCCCTGGGTGGCGCTCTCCTGGCGATCGACCTGTGCCTGTGGAACGTGTCGTTCTTCTACACCACGCTGGCCGAGTCCAACCTCCTGGCTAATCTTGTCCCCTTCGCCGCGGCGATCCTTGGGTGGGTGCTTTCAGGGACGTTCCCGACGTCAGACTCGCTTCTCCGGCGACCCTGGCGATCGGGGGACTGCTGCTCCTGACTCCGGTCGGTGTTCATGCGGAACCAGGGCACCTGTTCGGAAACGCGATGGCCTTGGCCACGGCATTCTTCTACACGGGATTTCTTGTTGTCGCCCAGGGGCTGCGAACGAGGTATCCCGCGCCACGCATCATGGCACTACTCAGCCTGTGGTGCGCAGCGGTGTGTCTTGCGGTGGCAATGCTACGCGGGGAGAACCTGCTTCCACGTTCCGCAGAGGGCTGGCTGCTACTCGTTGTTCTGGCGTTCACCTCCCAGATACTCGGGCAGACCCTCATGGCACACGCCATGCACTTCATGTCGCTGCAGCTCGGGTCGCTGTTCACCCTGCTCCAGCCCGTGGCCGCAGCCGTCTACGCCTATGTCCTCTTCTCCGAGACCTTGTCGCTCTCTCAGTTCCTCGGTGCGGTAGTCCTCATCGTCAGCATCTACTGGGCCAAGCTCGTCCTCGGTAGGTGATGCGTCTCGGTGTCGGAACGCCGGTTTTCAGGACGAGTGATATGCTCGCCCGAACCTCGAGCCGCGGCACAGAGAGGGGGGAGTGATGTCGGAGGATGCGAAGAGTCATTCGGAAGGATATTCGGATTCTGCGGACCTGGATGTGATAGTCGACGCCCTCAAGGTTCTCGCTCATCCGGTGCGCCTCCGGATTCTTCAGTGGCTCCGAGATCCTCGGGCGGAGTTCCCTATCGAGCAGGGGATTGCGGATCCCGATGAGTACGGGGTCTGCATCAAGCAGATCACCGACAAGGTGGGGCTTGCTCAGTCGACCGTGTCGGCCTTCATGCGAGCCTTGGAGCGTGAGGGGCTGGTGACTTCCACGCGTATCGGGAAATGGACCCACTACAAACGCGACGAGAAGCGCATCGCCGAGATCCGCTCACAGGTCGCCACGTTGCTGTAGCTCATCTACCTCACGCCATTCGCCAGTGAGGACCGTCATCAAGGGGGTTGTCATGCCGAGGACGCGCGCCGACCTGCTCGCCTCCTACCGCGGCTACCTGGCCCTGCAGCGGGATCTGTCCGGGCACACCGTGCGCGCCTATCTCGTCGACATCAACGACCTGCTGAGCTTCCTCGGCGTCGGTGAGGGGGATACGGAGCCCGTTGACGCGGCCCTGGCCACCCTCGACCTGGCGGACCTGCGGGACTGGCTCGCCGCGATGGCTGCCAGCGGTCACTCGCGCGCCACCCTGGCCCGCCGCTCGGCCTCGGTGAGGACCTTCTCCTCCTGGGCCTTCGAGACGGGACTGCTCACCTCCGACGTCGCCGCGCGTCTGCGAGCGCCCCGCGTCGATATCCGTCTGCCCGGGGTGCTGACGCCCCAGCAGGCCTCGCAGCTGCTCAAGACCGCCTCGGACCTCGCCTCGGACGGGCACGTCCTGGCCGTGCGTGACCTGGCCATTATCGAGACGCTCTATGCGACCGGAGTGCGGGTCTCCGAGCTCGTCGGCCTGGATGTCGCCGACCTCGACCACTCCCAACGGACCCTGCGAGTCCTGGGGAAGGGCCGTAAGGAACGGACCGTCCCCTACGGGCTGCCCGCCTCCAAGGCGCTGGAGGCATGGCTGCATCGGCGCGGTGAGATCTGCGCCGTCGATGCGGGAGGCGCCCTCTTCCTCGGGGCGCGAGGGCGACGTATCGATCCCCGGGCGGTGCGCGACGTCGTCCACCGCCTGTGCACGGCCGCCCAGGTGCCCGACCTGGGCCCGCACGGACTGCGGCACAGCACCGCCACCCACGTCCTGGGCGGGGGAGCGGACCTGCGCAGCGTCCAAGAGCTCCTCGGCCACTCCTCACTGGCCACCACCCAGCGCTACACCCACGTCTCGGCTGAGCGCCTGCGCAGCGTCTACGAGCAGGCCTTCCCTCGGGCCTGAGCGGAACCCTCGTGGGGTCGCGTTCTCAGTGAAGGGGCTTGAGGCGGATGACGGC